>Ga0079997_116600_pt3 | contig 31163 bp, 27 predicted proteins | sample PerSpoCPS_CMetaG_FD_69200 | JGI IMG/M metagenome (GOLD analysis project Ga0079997, IMG submission 69200) | Archaeal communities from Yellowstone National Park, Wyoming, USA - Perpetual Spouter C (PS_C) MetaG (SPADES assembly) (version 2) | ecosystem: Environmental > Aquatic > Thermal springs >... | reverse complement strand
TCCCTCTCCCCCCTTACTAAGGGGGGAGAGGGTGCAGGGAGTGGGGGGATTCTTCTACGCGAAAAAGGGATGGGGTGAGGGGGGATTCAACCTGAAGCCTTCAGGGCATCTGCAGCAGCTCGATCAGTTGTGGCCTCAATCTGCTCCAGCAGGATTTCGGCGATATCTTTGACGGGCACGCGCTCGTCTTTTTGTTTCACGCTGTCGCCCACCATAATCATACAGAAGGGGCAACCGACGGCGACGGTGCGGGCGCCCGTTTGGAGCAGCTCTTCCGCGCGGATAAGCCCTGGTCGTTGCTGGGGGGCTTCCTCCATCCACATGCGTCCGCCACCTGCGCCGCAGCAGAAGGTGCGTTCCCGCTGGCGGGGCGGCTCCCGCAGCTCCGACACCGCTGCCTGCAGCACCGCGCGCGGCGCCTCATGCTGACGGTTCACACGCGCCAGATAGCAGGGGTCATGGAACACCACCGCCCCCTCGCTGAGCGCCGTGGGGCGTGGCAACCGCCCCTGCTGGATCAGTTCCGCCAGCACCTGCGTATGATGCACTACCTCCCAGGCAGGTGCCGCACCATCCGTTAGGCGGTGATACTCATTTTTCAGCGTATGCAGGCAGTGGGGGCACATCGTCATAATGCGCTTCGGCTGATAGCGATTCAGCGTCTCCCGATTCTGCATCGCCAGCTCCTGAAAGAGCAGCTCTTCGCCGAGCCGTCGCGCGGTATCGCCCGTGCAACGCTCCTCGTCACCCAGAATGGCGAAGTTGACCCCGGCACGCTGGAGCAGTTTCACGATAGCGCGTGCCACCTGCTGCCCACGCGAGTCGTACGCGCCCGCACAGCCAACCCAGAAGAGCAGCTCGAAGTGGGGATTCTCACGCGCGGTGGGCACCTTCAGCCCCTCTGCCCAGCGGGTACGCTCGGCAAGCGGCAAGCCCCACGGGTTCGACTGGGTCATCAGTCGCTGGAGCGTGCCTGCCGCCGTGCCGCGCAAGTTGCCCTCCGCCACGCGATAGCGACGCATCTCCATAATCAGCGTCGGATGTTCAATCAGCACGGGACACTCGTTGTTGCATGCGCCGCAGGTGGTGCAGGCGAACAGCTCCTCATCGCTGATGACTTGGGTCAGGTCATCGCCCCTACCTTGGGTCAGGGCATCGCGCAGCTTCTCCACAATCCATTTCGGGTTCAGCGGCTTGCCCGTGGCATAAGCGGGGCAGACTCGCTCACATCGACCGCATCCCATGCAGGCATCGAGGCTCATCAGATGCCAGCGCGCGAAGTCGCGGAGCGCGTTCACCCCCACTTTCCCCGTCTGCTCCACCTGCTCCATGCGCTCGATGGAGGGCACATTCGGCAGATAATGCGGCTTGTAATAGGCGACCACAGGCGCCAAAAAGAGGTGACGCACCCGATTGAACGCCAGCGAGGCGAACCACGCTGCAATCAGCACCGCGTGGAGCCACCACCAGAACTTATAGGTGCCGACCGTGATGCCCTCAAAGAGGGGAGCTAAGGTATAGCCCACAAAGGACCAGACCTGGGCATAGTCGGGGCGAGGCGGGTTCAGAAAGGCGGGATTCCGCTCCAGGGCAATCCGTGCCGCCTCCAACATATATCCCGTGAGGGCAATCAGCAACAGCAACCATACGGAGAGCGCGTCCAAAGGGTGGCGACTGAGCGAGGCGGGACGCTGCAGATGCCGACGCCACAGCGCCAAAAGACATCCCACAATCACGCCCAACCCGAACAGGTCAAGCGACACCTCATAAAGGATAAAATAAAGCCCCTTATGGAACCAGATGCCCTCTTTGAGCAAGAGGCGACTGCCGATTTCGGTCCACTCCGCAATCGCAAGCAGCGTCGTGCCAATTGCCAAAATCACAAAGCCGACATAGAGGGGCAGGTGGAAGAGCGCGGCGAAGCGGTGGCGTGGCACCTTTTTCTGCCCAAAGGCGTATGTTATCATCTGCCACAGACGCTGCCGCAATGGCTGCACCGCCTCATCGGGCTTGCCCTGCCGCCACAGGCGCAAGCGGCTCCAGTACCAGCCCACTATCACGCCGATCGAAGCGAAGATGAGCAGATAGAACAGCACCTTCTCAACAGGTGTCAGCCCGATATAGGTCTGCCGCGTGATTTCATCCCAGTTCCATTCCATCTCGGCTTTGAGTTTCGCTCTACACTGCGCCAATCCTGCCGATGGGAACACTTCTCACCCAATTCTGGCGGATTTTTTCGCTGCCTTTTGGGCGAGGCGGTTTGCCTCGCGGTTCTGTTCACGGGGCAGGTGGCGCACCTCGAAATGGGCAAGCTGCTCCTTCAGCCGATGCACCTTCTCGAACAGGGGTTTCAACTGGGGGCTATGCACGGCATAGATGCCTTGTAGCTGGCGTGCGAGCAACTCGCTGTCGGTGTAGCAGACCAGATGTTCGATGCCCTGTGCAATCGCCTTTTCCAGCCCGCACAGCAGCGCACGATACTCCGCTTCGTTATTGGTAGCGATACCGATGGGCTTGCTGCAGTCGTCCAGCTTCCTGCCCTGCTCATCGGTCAGGATGACGCCGATTCCTGCAGGACCGGGGTTGCCCTTGGAGGCGCCGTCGATATAGAGGTAGGCTTTGCGCATCGCTTTTTAGAACAGGTTGGGCACGGTAGGGTCTACCCACACATCGAGCAGGGTAGGTTGGTCGGCTTGCAAGGCGTGTGGCAGGCTTGCCTCTAACGCCTCCGGGGTCTCGATGCGCGCGGCATTGGCGCCCATCCCCTGCGCCAGCGCCACCAGGTCAAGATGCGGCACATCCATGCCTTGCAGTCCCGCTTCGGTGCCGGGGTAGAACGCCTTGGCGAAGCTCTTCAGGATGTTGTAGGCGCGGTTGTTCAGCACCAGGAACAGCACGGGCGCGCGCTCTTGCACCGCGCTCCAGAGTGCCTGAACCGAATACATCACGGAGCCGTCGCCGATGATGCACACCACGGGTCGGTCGGGCTGCGCCAGTTTGATGCCGACTGCGGCGGGCATCGCCCAGCCCAGTCCGCCGCTGCCGGAGGTGTAGTAATCGCCTGTGGCGGGGATGCGCACATAGTCGCGCAGGCAGAGGCTGGCAGAGACCGCTTCATCCACCACAACGGCATCGGCAGGCAGATGACGCGCCAGCGTGTGCAGCACAAAAAAGGTGCCCATCCGCTGGCGGGTGCGGGTGGCTTCGGAGCGGCGCCGTGCCTCTTCCACTGCGCGCGAGGGCGTGGCATAGTGGCGCGCGGGCACATGCGCGGCGAGCCAGCCGAGTGCCTGCTTGATGTCCCCCACACAAGCCAGCTCCGCTGGCGCGCGCGACGCCTCCACGGGGTCATCCGTGAGCAGCATCGCTCGCACGCCGGGCGGCAGCATCGTGCCCGGAAAGTAGGGATAGAGCAGGAAGAGGGGCGCCCCCACCACCAAGACAAAATCATAAGGGGCAAGGGTCTGCAGCAGGCGCGGCACAGCAGGCAGGAGCATCCCCTCATACAGCGGATGGTTCGTCGGGAAGGCAAGGCGCGCATTAATCGGCGCGTGATAGACGGCGCAGCCCAGCCGTTCTGCCAGCGCCACCGCTTCGCTGACCGCGCCCGCACCGCCCACACCGGCTCCCAGCACCAGCGCGGGCTTTTGCGCCGACTGCAGCGCGTCGGCAACCCGTTCCAGCCCTTGCGGCATGCCCGGTGGCTCAACCGTGCGCAAGCGCAGCGGCTCAGCCGGCGCATCCCAGAAGTTCATCGGAATCGAAAGGAACACGGGACCGCGCGGTGGGGTCATCGCCAGGTGATAGGCTTGCTCCAGCGCGTCGGGCACATCACCCGGTTGCACCACCTCATACGCATATTTCGTCACGGGGCGTGCCATGCCCACCAAATCGCCCGTCAGCAACGGTTCATGGAACATGTGGCGCGTGTCTTGCTGCCCACAGGTGACGATCAGGGGTGCGCGGTTTTTGAGCGCGGTGTAGAGCATGCCGATGGCGTTGCCCAGCCCGGGCGCCACATGCAGGTTGACCAGCGCGGGCTTGCCCGACGCCTGCGCATAACCATCTGCCATCGCCACCGCCACGCTCTCTTGCAACGCCAGCACATAGCGCACCGATGCCGGCAACCCCACCAGAAAGGGCAGCTCCGTCGAACCGGGATTGCCAAACAGGTGGCGCATGCCACGCGCCTCCATCCATGCGAAGACCGTATCCCGAATCGTGCCGTTCGCTGTCAGCATACTCCCTCTCCGAGAGCGAAATCGGATGACCCCAAGGGCTGAGAGTGTTCGAAAACAGGAAAGGGGCAAAAACGGCATTTTCGAACACCCTCCCACAAGGGATTGCCCCTCCATATTCGGTGTGGTGGCGCGCCTTCCTGCTAATGTCTATCGCCACTGCGGTATAATACGCATGTGAGTCGTGGGGATAGACCGACCAGTCGGCGCGATTTTTTACGCGAGGGGCTGCGCTCGCTGGTGCGGGCAGGGTTCGGTGGCATTTTTGAGCGGCTGGAGCATGTCTCGGAGTTGATTGAGGGGCGGGAGCCGAAGCCGCTGCCGCTGCAGCCGGTGCTGAGTTGCGAGACGCGCAGCCTACACGCGCTCATGAGCACGGGGCAGTTGCCGCTGGAAAGCTTGCCGCCTCTGCTGCATGAGCTGGACATTCGGGGGGTGAGCGTGAGCGACCGCCACCTGCCCGCGTTGCAGCCGCGCCTGCTGGAACCCCTGCGCGAGACCCTCACCCGAAATGGGTTGGTCATCACGGGTCTGATGGTGGCGACGCCGGTGGATGTCCACGACGAAGCCAATCTCGGTCGCCGACTCGATGAGTGCTTCGAGCGGCTGCAAGCCGCCGCATGGCTGGGCGCACCGCTCATTCGCCTCCATCTGGCTGGTAGCAGCCACGAGCGCGATAACGATCCGCTCTATCTGGAGCGCGCCGCGCTCTTGCTGCAACGGTTGCTGCCAGAAGCGCGTAAGCGGCAGGTGCGTATCACCCTGGAAAATCGGGACGGCATCACCCGCCGTGCCGAAAACCTGCTGACGCTGGTGCGCAGTCTGGACCCCCGCTGGATTGGCATCTGCCTCGACTTCGGCAACTGGCAGCCCGAACGCCTTTATGAATCGTGTCGTCTGCTCGCGCCCTATGCCATGCATGTGCATGCTAAGAGCCGTGCCTTCGACCATCGTGGCGAGGAGACCCAGCTCGAGTATGGGCGGCTCATCAGCTACCTGCGCTTGGCAGATTATAAGGGCGCGATTTCCATTGAGTATATGGGTGAGGAAGACCCTGTGGAGGGCATCCGCAAGACCCGCGACCTCATCCGCCGCTACTGGCGAGCTTACTAATTGGGAGAGGGAGCAATGGCACAAAAGCAAGCGATAATAGGAAAACACGGCGAGATTACCGTCCCTCCAGAATTGCAGGAGCGCTATCAGCTCTGCCCTGATGCCCCTGTCCGCCTTGTGGAAACACGCGTAGGTATTCTCATCGTCCCGCTCACATCTGCTCCCCTATCCGAGGAGATGCTTCGCGAATTAGCCGCATGGCAGTCCGTAGGGTTACAGAGCTGGGAGCAGTTCCCTTATGAAGAAGCGGAGCCGTGAAACAGGGTGAAATCTACCGTGGATACTCGTTTTGTGCGGGAACGGCTGGGACAACTGTCCGCTGAAAAATTGGAGGAGATATTGCGAGCCTTGAGTGAGCTTCTTACAGAATCTCATAATGGCTGAGGGTAGGGATGCAGATGGACCCCTTGCGACAGGTGTGGGCGACCATCGTGGAGCGTCAGATGCTGCCGCCCGAAGGGGGCATCGTGCTGGTGGGCTATTCGGGCGGCGCCGATTCGACCGCCTTGCTCCACATCCTGACGCGCTTACAAAATGACCTGATAATCCGCGTGCATGCGGCTCATCTGCATCATGGCATGCGCCCCGAAGCGGAGCAAGATGTGGCGGTGTGCCAATCGGTGTGCCAGCAGTTGGATGTTCCTCTCCATGTGGCGCGTGTCGATGTGCCCCGTATGGCAGCGGAACAGGGATTAACCCTCGAAGAGGCAGGTCGGCAGGCACGCTACGCCTTCTTCGAACGGCTGGCGGATGAACTGGGTGCGGTTGCCATCGCCACCGCCCATACGCGCGACGACCAGATCGAGACCATCCTCATCAATCTTTTGCGTGGCACGGGTCCGCGCGGGCTGCAGGGCATGCCCTACCGACGCGGGCGCATCATCCGCCCCCTGCTCGATGTGACGCGCGAGCAGACCCATGCCTATTGCCGTGAGCAGAACCTGCCCACCTGCTTTGACCGCACCAATCTGGACCCGCGTCAGCTGCGCTATCGCGTGCGCGCCGAGCTACTACCTGTGCTGTATGCTTTGTCGCCCCGCTTCGATCGCCACCTGTTGCGCCTTGCCCAGATTATCGAGAACGAGGAGGCTTGGTGGGATGCCCAGATTCGCGAGCTGCTCAAGGGGCGCGATGCCTTCACACTCCCCCTCGATTTCGTGCAGCGATTGCACCCTGCGGTGCAGCGACGATTGCTGCGAGAGTGGTTGCGCCCCCATGTAGGCACGGTGCACCTGCCCCCCTTCGAAATTCTGGAGGGTATCCGTCGCGCCGTCCTTGAAAGTCGTCCCTCCTCATGGCAACTGTCTGACACGGTCTGTCTGGTCATTACGGAGACGCAACTCCAGATTCGCTTGGTGGAGCCTACCGCTGTGGAGTATGAGTATCCCCTTGTACCCGGCTCATCCTTGCTGCTGCCGGAGCTGGGGCTGTGGCTGGAGGCGGAATGGCGCGATTGCCCATCTGATCCGCGCACGGGCGGTCGGGATGAGGCATGGCTGTGCGCGGATGCCGTGCATGGACCGCTATGGGTGCGCAACTGGCGCCCGGGCGACCGCTTCCTGCCCCTCGGCATGGGGCGGTCCGACATGTCCGACCAGTCAGAAACCCATCGGGGCAAAAAAGTGAGCCGAATTTTTATCGACCTCAAAATACCGTTGGCGCAACGGCGTCGCTTGCCTCTGCTCTGCGATGAGGCGGGCATCCTCTGGATACCGGGCTATACGATAGCCGAACGCGCCCGCATCACACCCGATTGTACACGCTGTCTCTATGTGTGCCTACACCGAAACGAGAACACCCCTCAAGCGTCAGACCTATGAGATGGAACCGGCGGGTACGCTCTGTATGGACGAGTTCGTGGAAGGGCTTGCCGAACGCTACATGAGCGATGAGCAGTTGGTGGTGCGGGCGCGTGAAGGCGACAGCGCTGCCCTCGAAGAACTCTTTCTGCGCTACCGTCAGCCCGTTTTCCGACTGGTCTATCGCTCGGTGCGCAACGCCGACGATGCAGAAGACATCACCCAAGAGGTGTTCATCAAAGCGTTCGAACGGCTCCACACCTTCCGTGAACAGAGCCGATTCAGTACATGGTTGATGCGCATTGCGCTCAATCTCTGCACCGACCACGCCCGGATGCAGAAACGCCGTCAGGAGCTGCTGCAGAAAGAGGCGGTCGGTAAATTGGCTTGGATGACCCATCCCGAACCGCCCGACCCCGATGAGGTAGTGCATGAGGGCATGGTGCGCGAAGCGTTCCATCAAGCCCTGCAGCAGTTGCCCGAATCGCAGCGGCAACTCATTGTGATGCGCGACCTCGAAGAGATGGAATATGACGAGATGGCTCAGATTCTGGGTTGCACGGTGGGCGGAGTGAAGCTGCGCGTGATGCGTGCCCGCCGCGCCCTCAAAGCCAGATTGGAGCCTTTATTGCGAGCGATAGGTGAGATCGAATGATGCGCAGAGACTGTGATCGGGTTCAGGGACAGATGGAGAGCTGGGAGACGACCCCGCCTGATTGGGCGCGGGCGCATATAGCAGGCTGCTCGCGCTGTCGCGAGGCATGGCACTGGGAACAGCGCTATCGGCGCGCCCTGCACCATGTCCGCCACACCCCCGTGCCTGCCTGCTCGCTCTCATGGGAGCGGGTTCAGGCGCAGTTAGCGGCGCGTGCGGTGCGCCAACGCACTCTCCGCTGGCGATTCGCTTTCGCCACCACTTTCGCAGCGGGCTTCGCCGCCATCGCACTCATCGCTCTGTTGCTGGTGAACAGGGACGCGATCATCATATCGCCAACGCGAATCGCCCAGCTCTCACCCAGCGAAGCGCCAACTTCCACGCATCCATCCGCGAGCAGAGCCATCGCCAAAGCAGAAGGCGCTTTTCCGAGTCTCGATCACCCCGCGGGTTCCAACAACGCAGCGAACAAAAAGCAGCGGGAGGCGCAGAAGCCAGCCGCAACGGCTCCGTCTATGCCGTTGGAGAAGGCAAGGCGCACCACCGAGAATAAGCCCGAAGCCTATTCCTACGGGCAAGCGGATAGAACCGTTGTGGTGCAGCTCTCATGGCAGGGTGGACAGCCTGTTGCGGGCGGAACCGCTCCCGAGCCAGCAGAGCCTGCTGCGACGCTCCTTCCGCTGCCTTCCATGACCCTCGAAAGCGGGGAAACGGCTGATTATCTACCAGTGCAGTATGGAGGGGATGAGAGTCATGCTTACTCGTTCTGATGGGATGGCAATATGGCGCCGAGGCCGCATCCGCACGGTGTTAACAGGGGTGTTCTGTGTGGTGTTGGGCAGGGTGTGGGCGCAGGCACCGACGCTGCTGGAGCGTGCCGACACGGAAATCGCGCAGGTGGTGGAGCAGGCACGCGTGGCGGTTGTAACGGTGCAAGTGCGCCAAGCGAACGCGCCCAATCGCCCCGTGCAAAGCAGCGGTTTTGTGATCGACTCGGCGGGCTATATTGTTGGCTCGGCGGATGGCGTGCAGAATGCCCGTGAGTTTCAGGTGCTGTTGGCGAGCGGTGAGGTCTATGCGGCGCGTCTGGTGGGCAGCGATAAAATCACGGGGATTGCGCTGCTCAAAATCGACCCGCCGCGCCCGCTGCGTGCCCTCCGTTTCGGCAATTCCGATGCGACCCCTGTCGGCGCCACCGCCATCCTCATCGGTAATCGGGGTGGCTTGCAAGGGAGCGTGACGGTCGGCACGATAGGGGGCAAGGATCGGGTTGGGGTGCGCCCGCAAATCCAGCGGGTGGTGCCCGTGTTGCAGTTCAACGGCACTGTCGGTGCAGGCGAGCCGGGCGCACCGCTGCTGAACACGCGCGGTGAAGTGATTGGGGTCATCATCGGCGCGCTCAGCACGGTGGAGGGGATGCCGACCGCACCCTCGGCAGGCATGGCGACGCCGTTAGCCGTGACGGGCTTCGCCGTGCCCTCAAAAGTGGCGCAGCGCGTGGTGGAGGAGCTACGCACCAAGGGGCGGGTGGAACATCCGTGGCTCGGTCTGGACTATCGTAGCGTGCCTGGCGGTGCCCAAGTGATGCGCGTGGTCGCAGGTGGTCCCGCTGCACAAGCGGGTATCGTGCAAGGCGATGTGATTGTGGGCTTCAACGGCGAACCCATCGAGAGCGCTGCCTCCCTCACACGCGCCCTCTATAACGCACGCCCACACCAGCAGGTGGAGATTGTGCTGCTGCGCGAGGGACGAACCCTCAAAGTGAAAGTGCAGCTGGGCGTGCAGTCGCTCTGAGCTAAAGCGTGTGCTGGGTGATATTGTGCCCATCACAGGAGAGCAACACCGGCTCGTCGTCGACCACCGTTTCAATATGCACGGGTCGCCCCCAGAGCTTGACCAGATAGCGCATACAGCGCGTGGTGCGCTCCATATCGAGCGGCTTGCCGTCGTAATGGTGCTTGATATACAGCTCGCCCCGATGCTCCCAATCGCCATCCTCCACGGTCAGCACTGGTACGCCGAAATTGGTCAGCTGATCCACCAGTGCGTCCCGTACCTTGCGCCAGTCGGTCTCGTCCACCACCCACACCAGCTCGCCGTCCTGCTCCTCCACGCGATAGGTGTACAGGTCTAACTCCTGCACCAGTCGCTCGGTGAGATACTTGTGCAAAAAGCTCTGGTCGCACTCCAGGTGGCGCACCTCAAAAATTTTCTGCAAGCCTTGCCCTTGGGGTCGCTCGACGGGATAGCCCATCCAGTCGGTCTCCTGCTCGTCAGGTTCCAGCTCACCGTTCCAGCGACGCTCAATATCGCGAAAGATTTTGTAGCCTACATAGTAGGGATTCAGGCTCAAGCGTGAGGTCGGCTGAATGACCGAGGCGTGCATCCGCCGAAACTGCACATGCTCATCAGGGGTCAAGGGCAGATTTTCGAGGATGCGCTCATGCCAAAAGGATGCCCATCCCTCATTCATAATTTTTGTTTTGATTTGGGGTAAAAAGTAAATCATTTCTTCGCGAATCATGCTAATAATGTCGCGTTGCCAATCTTCCAACACGCGTGAGTGGTCGCGAATGAACAGTAGCAGGTCTTTTTGTGGCTCCTCGGGGATTTTGCGCGGTTTGGGTTGGGGTTTCGGCTTCGGCTGCACCATGTAGAAGATGTCTTCATAGGTGTCCCCGCTGGGTGGCGGCTCCTCGCGTGATGGCTCGGTAGAGCGAAGCGAACCGTGAGTGGGCAACACAGGGTCGATATGCTCCTCAATAGAAAGCACCGCATCCAGGAACTGCTCCACGACCAAGGGACCATATTGCGCTTCGTATTGGCGAATCCGTTCCGCGTGCAGCCGAGCGCGCTCAATCATGCGGCGATCTGTATGCTCGAAGTAGATATTATTTTTGAAGAAGTCGGAGTGCCCATACACATGGGCGACCACCAGTTTATGGGAGAGCATATCGTTGACATCGAGCAGGAACGCCTGCGCAGGGTTGGCGTTGAACACCAGCTCATAGATGCGGCTGATGCCGTATTCATACATTGTCTTCTGCACATGGTAGCTGCGCCCGAAGGTCCAGTGGGAGAAACGGGCGGGCAGTCCATACGCGCCCAGCTCATAGATTACATGCGCCGGTACCACCTCGAAATGCACGGGATAGGGATCCAGCCCCAGCTCCAGTGCCTTCTCGTATATCATTTCGATCCATTTTTCCAGTTCCGCGCGTTCCGCCTGTGTCATGGAGTTATCCCTCATCTGTTTATACCTGTCTCTATTATCGGACGGTTCCCTGCGCGGGTGTAAGGTGTGGTTTTCGAAGGCTTTGCCGCTGGGGTATAATGGTGGATGGTGCCGGGTCGTCTAAGGGCAGGACGCGGGACTTTGGATCCCGTAGTGGTGGTTCGAATCCACCCCCGGCAGCCAGATTGGAAGGCACTGCCTCGATTCCCCTTGAACCTCTCAGGGTTCTATGCTCACTGGATCGCCAATTTGCAGAAGGAGGTAGAGAATCTCGATATCGGCATCGTTGAGCGCGATACAGCCAAGTGTCCAGTCGCGCCATGTACCGCCACCGTGCAATCCGATAGCCCCTCCCAGCGGTGTGTTCCAAGGTGGACAGCGACCTGATTGGATCGCCCTGCGAATAGCCTGAGCTTGGTGGCTATCAATTAGCCCTTGCCGAACCCCTCGTTCAGCGTCCGCAAGAGAGGGATAGCTTAATCCCAAAAAGAGGTAGAAGCGTCGGCTTGGATGCTTTTCACAGATAAAGTAGTGGCCTTCAGGCACCTTGCGGTCGCCCTCGCGTTGCTTCGCACCTTCTGGACGAGCGCTAAGGGCAATGGGATATTCCGCAAGGAGTGTCTGCCCGCTAAAAAGCTGGAGCTTCCGAGCGCGTTTGTGTATCACCACACGTCGATGAGGAGGTGGGTAAGGCAGGTTGTGTTGCTGACACAATGCACGCGCTCGCGCCTCGACATCTGCCCAGTTAGGTGAACCATAAGGTAGCCAGTGCAGCGCGCGCAGAATCAGCCAGCAGGCAATTGCCAACAGCCCTAATCCGCTCAGTATTAATCCCAGATGCCTCCTCTGCAACCTCCGCATGGAGCCTCTCAGATTTATAAAATGGTTTATCTTACAGAAAACGATCCCACCTCACCATGTCTTCATAGCGTTCGCGTTCCACAATCAGGCGGGCGGTGCCGTTGCGCACCAGCACCATCGCGGGGCGGGGATAACGGTTGTAGTGGCTGCTCATTGAGTAGGCATATGCGCCGGTGGTCAGCACCGCCAGCACATCCCCCACCTGCACTTCGGGCAGTATTGCCCGCTCAATAAGGGGATCGGTTTCACAATGCTTGCCCAGCACGCGATAGAGACGCTGGGGCGGCAGGGAGGCGCGATTAGCAAGGATAGCGGTGTAGGTCGCACCATACATCTGGGGGCGTGGGTTATCGGAGATACCCCCATCCACAATCAGGTAGGTATCGGGCATGTTCGGATGGGTGACGGGCACATGTTTGATAGCGCCCACGCGGTAGAGCGTGCTGCCCGCTTCGGCAATCAGCGAGCGTCCCGGCTCCACCATCAGGGCAGGCTCTGGGAAGCGATACCGCTCGCACGCCTCGCGCAGCGCACCTATGAGCACACGCGCGTACTCCTCGATGGCAGGGGGGTGGTCATCGGGCGTATAGCGCACGCTCAGCCCGCCGCCCAAGTTGAGATGCGACGCCACAAAGCCCGTCTGGCGCCGTATTTCATCGGCAAAGGCGACCATCACCTCCGCAGCCGCCGCGAACGCGTTCAAATCGCTTATCTGCGAGCCGATATGGCAGTGGAATCCCAGCAGTTGGAGGCGTGGCTCGTGTAAAACGCGCTGCACGGCGCGTTGGGCATCGCCGTTCAGCAAATGGAAACCGAACTTGCTGTCGCGCTGACCCGTGCGGATTAATGGGTGCGTGTCCGCCTCCACTTCTGGCGCGACCCGAATCAGCACGCCCTGACCTCTGCCTGATGGCAGCAAAGCACACAGTCGCTCTATCTCGGCGAAATTGTCCAGCACAATCGCGCGGATGCCCGCCTCGAGCGCCATCTGCAGCTCCGCTTCGGTCTTGTAGACGCCGTGCAGATAGATGCGGTCTGGTGGGAAGCCTGCCTGCAGCGCGGTATAGAGTTCGCCACCCGATGCCACATCCAGCCCCAGCCCCTCCTCCCCGACAACCTGGCAGATAGCGAGGTTCAGCGCCGCCTTCCCTGCATAGAGAATATGGGTGTCCGATTTGAGGCTGCGGAACGCGCGCTGATACGCTTGACACCGCTCGCGCAGGGCAGACTCGTCCAGCACATAGAGTGGCGTGCCGAACTGCTCTGCCAACGACAGGGTATCACAACCCCCAATCTCCAGATGCCCCGCGCTATTCACCCGCTGCGTACCCAGAAGAAACACCATCTCAGTTTACCCAGCGCATGGAGGCGAGGGACATATCGGCGCAGTCCAGTGGCATGGGGTACAATAGAACGGGCAGGAAGCCCGCAGGCAAGGAGGAGGGAAGCGTGATAAGCACAAAGTATATCTTTGTGACGGGCGGCGTGGTCAGCTCCATTGGCAAGGGTATCGCCACCGCCAGCCTCGGACGACTTCTGCGCAGTCGCGGATTGCGTGTCGTGCCCCTCAAAATGGACCCCTATATCAATGTAGACGCGGGCACGATGAATCCGTATCAGCACGGCGAGGTCTTCGTGACCGATGACGGCGCCGAAACCGACCTGGACCTGGGACATTATGAGCGATTCATCGATGTGAACTGCACCCGCAACTCGAACCTGACCACTGGGCGTGTTTACAAAAGCGTCATCGACAAGGAGCGGCGCGGCGAGTATCTGGGCGCAACGGTGCAGGTCATTCCCCATATCACGAACGAAATCAAGGAGCATATCCGCCTGGTAGGGCGCGAGCAGAACGCCGATGTGGTGATAGCGGAAGTGGGCGGCACCGTGGGCGATATCGAGGGGCTGCCTTTCCTCGAAGCCATCCGCCAGTTCCGCAAGGATATGGGCGCCGAGAATGTGATGTATGTGCATGTGACGCTGATCCCCACCGTCGGACCATGGGGCGAGTTGAAGACGAAGCCCACCCAGCACAGCGTGATTAAGCTGCGCGAGATCGGCATCACCCCCGATGTGCTGGTGTGCCGCACGAAAGTACCGCTTTCGGACGAGGTGCGCGATAAGATTGCCCTCTTCACCGATGTGGTGCGCGCGGGCATCATCGAATCGCTCGATGTGTCCACCATCTACGAGGTGCCGTTGCTGTTCGAGGAGGCGGGGCTGGCGGAGCTGGTGCTCCGCCGATTGGGGCTGCCGACGCGCGAGCCAGACCTCGAAGCATGGCAGCAGATGGTCGCCCGCATCAAGAACCCTTCGCATGAATGCACCATCGCCCTTATCGGCAAATACACCGCCAATCGCGACGCCTATATCAGCATCTCGGAGGGGCTGCAACATGGCGGCATCGCCAACGACGCTCGCGTCCACATCCGCTGGATCGAGTCGAGCGATTTGGAAACGGGCGAAGTGGAGGCGATGCTGGGTGATGTGGACGGCATCTTGGTGGCGCACGGCTTCGGCGCACGCGGGGTGGAAGGCAAACTGCGTGCCATCCAGTTCGCTCGCGAGCGGGGCATTCCCTTCTACGGCATCTGCTACGGCATGCAGATGGCCGTGATCGAGTTCGCGCGAAATGTGTGCGGTCTACACGATGCGCACACCGAAGAGGTCGACCCGCACACGCCCCATCCCGTGATTCACCTGCTGCCCGAACAGCGTCAAGTGGCAGACAAGGGCGGCACGATGCGACTGGGTGCCTATCCATGCCGCTTGCTGCATAACTCGCTGGCGGCACGCCTCTACGGCGACACGGTCATCTATGAGCGACATCGCCACCGCTACGAGGTGAATAATGAGTACCGCGACCTATTAGAGCGGCACGGCATGCTGTTCTGCGGCGTTTCACCCGATTACCGCTTGGTGGAGATGATCGAGCTGCCCGACCATCCCTTCTTTCTGGCAGGGCAGTTCCACCCAGAGTTCAAGTCGCGCCCGAACCGTCCCCATCCCGTGTTTGTGGGGCTGGTGCGTGCTGCGTTGGAGCGGCGTCATCAGATGGGCTATACCCCTGCCTTAGTGCAGAGTGGCACGCCCAATCCGTGAAAAAAAGCACAAAGCCCCCGCCCCCCCCTTGACAAAGGCGTCATCGATGGGGTATACTCTATAGCGGTTGATGGGCAGTAGAGGGTTGCGCATTAGGGAGAAGGTGCTTAGCATGGCTAACTTTGTGAGGAAAATCACAAAGTTGCCTTCTGTGGCGAGGTTAGAGCGATGGCACAGGTATTCAAGCGATACCATAACACGGTCGCGCGGGCGACAATTGGCGGTGGATTGTTGGCATTAATGGCGCTGATATTCGGCGGTTCCAGCATCACCCGTTCGCCTTGGTGGACCCGAGCGGGTGAGCCGCCTGACCAGCCTGTTCCCTTCAGCCACAAACACCACGCCGAGGAGTTGGGCATCGATTGCCGCTATTGCCACTGGTCCGTTACGAAGTCTGCCCATGCGGGCATCCCGCCCGCTGAGGTCTGTATGACATGCCACTCCCAAATCTGGACCAATAGCCCCTTGCTCCAACCTATCCGCGATAGCTACCAGCAAGACAAGCCCATCGTGTGGAACAAGGTGAACGACCTGCCCGAATTCGTTTACTTCGACCACAGCATCCATGTGAACAAGGGCATCGGCTGCAACGAGTGCCACGCGGGCATCGAAAAGATGCAACTCACGGCGAAATCGCAACCCTTCTCGATGTGGTTCTGCCTCAATTGTCATCGCAATCCCGAACAGTATATTCGCCCCAAAGGCGAAGTGTTTAATATGTATTACAAGGTTCCGCATACGGCAGAAGAGATGCGCGCTCTATTAGAGAAGCATGGCATCCAATGGGAGGGTCAGCTCCCACGCAATCAGCAGGAGCTGGGCGCTCTGCTGGTTCGGCGCTACAACATTCACAAGGAGCAGTTGAGCGACTGCTCCGTTTGCCATCGATAGGATGAGGCACGGCTATGGAGAGACAGCGCGACCCGATGTTCTGGCGAAGCCTGAATGAGCGATATGCGAGCAAGCGCAAGGTGCCGCTGTATCAGGAGCAGCTGGCGCGTGAGTTCCCGCCGGAGGCGGCACCCCATAGCGATATGGTGAGCCGTCGCCAGTTCCTGAAGTTGATGGGCGCGTCGCTGGCGATGGCGGGCTTATCCGCATGTGGCTATAAGCCGCAGGGACCTGTTATTGCGCGTGCCAAAATCGCCGAAGAGGCACTGCCAGGCGAATCGCTTTACTATGCGACCGCCGTCACCCTCAGCGGCTACGCCAAAGGCGTGCTGGCACGCGTCTATGAAGGACGCCCCATTAAACTGGAGGGCAACGAACTCCATCCTGCCAGCCTCGGCAGCACTGACGCCCTCACCCAAGCCGAAATCTTGAACCTATATGACCCCGACCGCTCCCAGAACCTGCTCAAGTTCGGGCAGATTCAGACCTGGCAAGCGTTCACGGGCGAGCTGATGCAACAACTCGCCATCCAGCAGGCAAAGAAGGGCAGCGGGGTGCGCTTGTTGACGGGCATCATCACCTCGCCGACCCTCGCCGACCAAATCCAAACCTTCCTCAAAGCCTACCCCCAAGCCAAATGGTATCAGTGGGAAGCTGTCAACCACGATAATGTGTACGAGGGCACGCGACTGGCATTCGGTGAATGGCTGAACCCCATCTATCGGGTGCGGCAGGCGAAGGTGATTCTGGCGTTGGACAGCGATTTTCTCTATCTGGGTCCGGCGGCGGTGCGCTATGCCCGCGAGTTTGCGGATGGGCGGCGCGTGCGCGAGAACCAGCGCGAGATGAACCGCCTCTATGTGGCGGAGCCAATGCCCACCGTCACGGGCTTCAGTGCCGACCACCGGCTCCCCATCCACTCCAGCCGTATCGGCTTGCTGGCACTGGCTATTGCGCAGGCAGTGGGTGCATCTGTGCAGGTGCAAGCCGCAGGGGAGCTGACCCCCGAAGAGCGCAAATGGGCAGAGGCGGTCGCACGCGACCTGATGGCGCACAAAGGCGAAAGTTTGGTGATTGTGGGCGAGGCGCAGCCTCCCACCGTGCATGCGATAGCCCACGCCATCAACGCCGCTCTGGGCAATCTGGGCAAGACGGTGGTCTTCACCGCACCCCCTGAAGCAAAACCAACCCTCTGCACCAACGATATTCGCGCCTTAGCGAAGGAGATCGAGGCGGGGCAGGTCGAGGTGCTGATTATGCTGGGCACGAACCCTGCCTATGATGCGCCTGCCGACCTGAATTTCGCCGAGCTGATTCCCAAAGTGCCCTTTAGCGTGCATCTAAGCCGCTACACCGACGAGACCTCCGCCCTGTGCGTCTGGCATGTGCCCGAAAGCCATCCCTTTGAGACTTGGGGCGATGCACGGGCGTTCGATGGCACCGTCTCGATTCAGCAGCCGCTTCTCTACCCGCTCTACGCGAGTACGCGCTCCGCGATCGAGCTGATGGCGACCATCAACGGGCAGGGCGGCAAACAGCCGTTCGAATTGGTGCAAGGCTACTGGAAAGGGCGCAATCTGGTGCCCGCTGCCGGGTTCGACGCATTCTGGAGGCAGAGCGTGCATGACGGCGTCATGGCGCGCACCGCTCTTCCCATCAAAAATGTGTCGCTCCGCTTGCAACCTTTGCCGCCGCTACCCGCTGCAGAACAGGGTCTTGAGATTCGATTCGCGCCTGATCCGACCCTCTACGACGGACGATTTGCGAACAACACATGGCTGCAGGAGCTACCTAAACCTGTGAGCCGAATCTGCTGGGACAATGTGGCATTTATGAGCCTGAAGACGGCGCAGGAGCTGGGTGTGGTGGGCAAGGAGGCGGTGGCTTTGGTGCATGATAGCGCGCCGCTGGTGCAGATACGGGTGAACGGACGCACGCTTGTCGCCGCCGCCTATCCCATCCCCGGGCATGTGGACAACGCCATCACCTTGCATCTGGGCTATGGACGCACCCGAGCGGGTAGCAACGGCTCGGGCACCGGCTTCAACGCCTATACCCTCCGCAGCAGCGACGCCCTGTGGTTCACCCGCGGCGCCGAAGTGGTCACCACAGGACAACGCTACACAATTGCCCGCACCGAAGAGCATCACCTCATCCAGCAGGGACAGCTGGACAGCATGCACCATCGCCCCATCATGCTGGTCGGCACGCTGGAGGAGTTCAACGAGGACCCACATCTCAAAAAGCATCGCCACGGCGAGAGCGGCGAGCTGCCCTCCATGTACGGGGGCTTCCAGTATGAGCGCTATCAGAACCCCGAAAACTATCGCTATGCCTGGGCGATGGTCATCGACCCGACCGTCTGCACCGGGTGCAGCGCGTGCGTGATTGCCTGCCAAGCCGAGAATAACATCCCGGCGGTGGGCAAGCAGGAGGTGGTGCGCCAGCGCGAGATGCACTGGCTGCGCATCGACCGCTACTTCAAGGGACCGGTGGAGAACCCGCGCACCTACCAACTGCCCGTGCCTTGCATGCAGTGCGAGAATGCGCCGTGTGAGCTGGTCTGCCCCGTCGCCGCCACCGTGCATAGCGCGGAGGGGCTGAACCAGATGGTCTATAATCGCTGCGTGGGCACACGCTACTGCTCGAACAACTGCCCTTACAAGGTGCGCCGCTTCAACTACTACCGATACACCTACTACCACCAGCCGGTGCTGCACCTGCTGCAGAACCCCGATGTGACGGTGCGCGGGCGCGGTGTGATGGAGAAATGCACCTACTGCGTGCAGCGCATCAATCGGGCGCGCATCCAAGCCAAGAAGGAGAACCGTCGCATTCGGGATGGCGAGATTATCCCGGCATGCCAGCAGGCGTGCCCCACCAAAGCGATAGTGTTTGGCGATCTGAACGAACCCGACAGCGAGGTGAGCCGCCTGCGCCGCGAGCCCCATCTGTTTAGCATGCTCGAAGAGCTGAACACGCGCCCGCGAACAACTTACCTGGCAAAAATCGAAAATCTCAATCCCGAATTGAGTGCGGAGGCACACGATGCAGGAAGCCATTAAAGTGCGAGGGATTCAGGAGGCACCCCTCTTTGAGGGCGAGCAGACCTATGAGCGCATCACGGCGCAGATTGGGGACATCCCCTTCGAAAAGCACCCCATCGGTTGGACCGTAATGTTCGGGCTGGGCTTTGCCGGCACCACTTTGCTGATTTTTGCGCTCACCGTGTTGGTGCTTATCGGAACGGGCATCTGGGGCATCAACCAGCCGGTGGCATGGGGCTTCGCTATCATCAACTTCGTCTGGTGGATTGGTATCGGGCACGCGGGCACGCTCATCTCCGCCATCCTCTTGCTGATGCGTCAAGCGTGGCGCATGTCCATCAACCGCTTCGCAGAGGCGATGACCATCTTTGCCGTGATGTGCGCCGGGCTGTTCCCCCTGTTCCACACAGGGCGTCCCTGGGTCGCCTATTGGCTCTTCCCGCTGCCGAACTGGCTGGCGATGTGGCCGCAGTTCCGCAGCCCGCTGGAGTGGGATGTGTTCGCTGTCTCCACCTACTTCACCGTCTCCGTGCTATTCTGGTATATGGGGCTGATCCCCGATTTGGCAGCGGTGCGGGATCGGGCGAAGAGCCAGCTGGCAAAGGTGATTAATGGCATCCTCTCGTGGGGCTGGCGCAACTCGGCAGTTCACTGGATGCGTTTCGAAAGCGCGTACCTGCTGCTGGCTGGGCTGTCCACTCCGCTGGTGCTGTCGGTTCACTCGGTGGTGAGCCTCGACTTCGCCATCTCCATCGTGCCCGGCTGGCATGTCACCATCTTCCCGCCCTACTTCGTGGCAGGCGCTATCTATTCGGGCTTCGCGATGGTGCTGACTTTGGTCATCCCCTTCCGCATCCTCTATCCCAAGCTGCGCGAATATATCACCATGCACCACATCGACATGATGGCGAAGGTGATGCTCGCCACGGGGCTGATTGTGTTCTATGGCTATATGATGGAGGCGTTTTTCGGCTTCTATAGCGCGAATCTGTTCGAGAAGTACATGATTACAAATCGTATGACGGGTCCCTACTGGCCCGTGTATTGGGCGCTCATCTTTTGCAACGGCTTGGTACCGCAATTGCTCTGGTTTCCGAAGGTGCGCCATAATCTCTTTTGGCTGTTCATCATTTCCCTGATTGTGAACACGGGCATGTGGTTGGAGCGGTTCGTGATTGTGGTGACCAGCCTGCATCGCGACTTCACCCCCTCTGCTTGGGGTATGTATGGTCCCACTTTCTGGGATTGGGCGACCTACATCGGCACGCTGGGCTTCTTCGTGATGATGATGTTCATCTTTGCGCGGTTTGTGCCGATGCTGGCGATGGCGGAATTGAAAGACCTCTGGTATCGGTTGTACGGGCATCGGGGCGGTCATAATGGGCATGCCCCCGCCAAGGAGCCGACCCATGCCCCCACACCGGGAGGAGGTGCATAAGCGATGGCACATGGAGCGACTGCGACGCAACCGTATGGAATGATGGCGGAGTTCGACTCGCCTGAAGCCTTGATTGAGGCGGCGCGGCAAACCCGCCTGGAGGGCTACCGCCGCTTCGACTGCTACACGCCCTTCCCGATTCATGGCTTGACCGAGGCGATGGGCATACGCGAGGCGAAGGTGCCGTGGACGGTCTTCATCTGCGGGTTGATCGGCGCGCTCTTCGGCTTCGGGCTGCAGACCTACACCAGCGCCATCGATTACCCGCTGAATGTGGGTGGGCGCGACCTGATTAGCTGGCCCTACTTTATCCCCATTACCTTCGAGTGCATGGTGCTGTTTGCGGCGTTCGGCGCGTTCATCGGGATGCTGGCGTACAACGGGCTGCCTGCACCCTATCACCCTGTGTTCAATGTGCCCCAGTTCGCACGCGCCAGCGTGGATCGATTTTTCCTGTGCATCGAGTCGCGCGACCCGAAGTTCGACCCAGAGCGCACGCGCCACTTTTTGCAGTCGCTGAACCCCATCAGTATCAGCGAGGTGGAGCCATGAGAGGCATTCGTCGGCATTATTCGGCTCGTCCGACTCGTCTGACTCGTCCGACCTGTCTGACCTGTCGGACATGTCGGACAAAGAAGCATGGGATGGCAGTGGCGTTGCTGGGGCTGCTGGTGCTGAGCGGTTGCCGCACCGATATGTGGGTGCAGCAACGGGTGGAGGCGCAGGGCAACAGCGAATTCTACGCGCTGACCGACCAGCTGGTGGGTCCCGATGGGCAAATTTACGGTTCGGGTTCACGCCCAACGCCACCGAACACCATCGCACGCGGGCATCTGCGCGACCCCAATGACCCACTGCTCACCGGGAAGGATGCCCAAGGCAACCAGCTGAACACGCTCCCCCCACCGCTGAAGCTCACCCGCGAGTTTCTGGATAGGGGACAGGAGCAATACAATGTGTTCTGCCGCCCGTGCCACGGCATGGCAGGCGATGGGCAGGGCATGATTGCGCTGCGCGGGCAGTGGCGCCGCAAACCCCCGTCGCTCATCGATGCCCGCATGCAGGGCATGCCGCTGGGCTACTTCTACGCCGTCGCCACCAACGGCTTCGGCATTATGTACGGCTACGGCAAGCGCATGCCCCCAGAAGACCGCTGGGCAATAGCCGCCTATATCCGGGCGTTGCAACTGAGCCAAAATGCCAAATTCACCGAGCTGCCACCTGAAGACCAGCAGAAGATTCTGGAGGCGATGCAAAAACAGATGGAACAGGGCGCGGAGGGACAACACTGATGAGCCTACCGAATGTACAAGCCGAACAGGTGCGCAGTGTCATCGAACGGGCGCGCGGGACAGCCCTCGCCCTCGGCATCATCGGGCTGATCCTCTGGGGCGTCGGGCTATTCAATCAGCGCGAGTTGGCGTTTCAAGGCTACCACTTCGCCTATATCTTCTGGGCAGGGTTGAGCATCGGCTGTCTCGGCATGACACTCCTTATCCATGTGGTGCGCGGCAAGTGGGGTCAGCCGCTGGTGCGAATCTTCGAAGCGGGCGCGCAAACCCTCGTGCCCATGATGGTGATACTGTTTATCCCCATCCTGCTGGGCATGCATGCGATTTTCGAGTGGTCGCATGCCGAAGCGGTGCAAAATGACCCTATCATCGCTTTCAAAGCGAAATATTATCTTAACTTGCCATTCTTTTTGGTGCGGTTCGTGCTATACTTCGTCCTCTGGGGCTACATGACTTATCTGATGGTGCGTAGCAGCACCCAGCAGGATGCAGCAAACGATCCGGTGGAGGCAGAGCTTATCTCGCGCCAGCGTATGACGCCCGCTGCCGTGAGCATTCCCTTCTATGTGCTGGCGGTGACCTTCTTCACGGTGGACATGGCGATGTCGTTGCAGCCGCACTGGTTCTCCACGATGTATGGCGTCATCTTTCTGGTGGGCTTCGGGCTGACCGCGATGGCGTTGGCGACCTTGCTGGTGCTGCTCTGGCGCGACCTCCCACCCTACAAGGGGCTGATTCACTTCGAGTTCCGCCGCGACTGGGGCAACCTGCTGTTCACGATGACGGTCTTCTGGTCGTATGTCTCCTTCTCGCAGCTGCTAATTATCTATTCGGGCAATCTGCCAGAGGAGACCAGCTTTTACCTGCGGCGCAATTCGGGCGGTTGGCATCCCGTGTCGTGGCTGATTGTGCTGTTCCACTTCTTTGTGCCCTTCTTCCTGTTGCTGGCGCCGCGCACGAAACGCATCCCGCAGCAGCTCATTCTGGGTGCGGTGATTCTGCTGGCGATTCGCGTCGTGGAAATCTTCTGGGAGATTAAGCCCGCCTTCTCGGCGACATTCAGCGTTAGTCTCTGGGATGTCGCCGCCTTTGTGGGGCTGGGCGGTCTCTGGTTCTGGGCGATGTTTGGCTACCTGCTGAAGCGACCGTTGCTACCCCAGAACGAACCCCGACTGCTGGAGGTTGCCCATGAACATTAACAACACGCTGACCTGTCCGACTTGTCCGCTTGGAGGTGGCGTATGGAGATTCTGAAGCCCGTCACGCCGGAGGAGCTGGAGCAGATCGAAAGAACACCGTACGAGGTACGCGATTTGTCGGTGCGCGCGATGACGCAGTTCCTCGTGCTTATCTTTTTCACCATCGTCGGCTCGCTGATTATCTCTTACTTTGTCTACCTCTGGATTTTGCCCAAAGAGGAACCGGCGTTGCCCTCCGCCCGTAAGGAGGCGCTGGAAAGACAGCTGCCGCCGGAGCCACGCCTGCAGGGCTTTCCGATGCGAGACTGGGAGAAGTTTTATGCACAGGAGATAGAAAAGACCACTACCTATGCAGTTGATCCGAACACAGGGGTGGCGCGTATCCCGGTGGAGCGGGCAAAGGAATTGATTCTGGAGCGGGGATTGCCCGGCGCGCCCACCACCAACCAAGGGGTGAAAACGAATGCGAAACAGTAAATGGCTCTGGTTGCCATGTTGGACCTGTCCGACCGGTCCGACTCGTCCGAGGGTCGGGATAGGGAGCCTATTGCTGCTACTAAGCCTTGTCGTCAGCCCGGCGATAGGGCAGATGTATCGTCGCCCGCCCGACATCGAGGTAGACCCCACTCGTCAGGTGCGCGAAAAGGTCGATATCAAACAGAAGCTCAACACCCGAATCCCGCTGGAACTGGAATTTCGGGACGAGCAGGGCAAAACCATTCGGCTGGGCGACTACTTCGGCAAGCGCCCCGTCATCCTGACGCTGAACTATTACGAATGTCCGATGCTCTGCACCGTGGTGCTGAACGAGTTGACCCGCACCATGAACGCGATGAAATATCACATCGGCAAAGAGTTCGAGGTGGTGACGGTCAGCATCTCGCCCACCGAAACGCCTGAGCTGGCAGCGCGCAAAAAGACAAACTATGTCAAAGCCTATCGCTATGCCGGTGCCGAGCAAGGCTGGCACTTCCTAACGGGCACCGAGACCAACATCCGTCGCTTGGCAGATGCGGTGGGCTTCGAATATACCTACGACCCACGCACGAAGCAGTATGCTCACCCGCCTGTTGTAATGGTGCTGACTCCGGACGGACGCCTCTCCCGCTATCTGATGGGCATCAACTACTCGGCGCGCGACCTGCAGTTTGCCCTGATGGAGGCGTCGGAAGGCAAAATCGGCAATCCTGTGACGCGCCTGGTGCTGTATTGCTACCAATATGATCCGACCACGGGCAAATATGGGCTGGTGATTATTCGGCTGGTGCAGCTGGGCGGTGTGCTGACCGTTTTGGGGCTGGGGCTGCTGATTGGCGGCTTCCTCTGGTGGGAGCGTCGCCACCCCCGCACACCCGAAATGTTCGCTTCGTCCGACATGTCCGACCTGTCTGACCTGTCGGACCCATCTGAATCGAAGAGGTGAATTGCTATGTGGAACATTCCGTTCTTCCCACCGACGGCATCGAAAGAGGGCGAAGCTATCTCCGCCCTCTACTGGACCATTAGCTGGCTGGCGGTTTTCTTCGGCTCCATCGTGCTGTTCGGCGCGATTTATCTGGCGGTCAAATATCGCGCCAGCAACGAGGCGGTGCGCCGCGATGACGCCGTCGAAACCGACATGAAACTGGAGCTGACATGGACCCTCCTCCCGTTGGTGCTGGCATTAGCGATTTTCGCATGGGCAGCAAAGCTTTATGCAGACATCTATGCCCCGCGCGAGGGCGCCTACGAGGTGTTCGTTATCGGCAAGCAGTGGATGTGGCATTGCCAGCACCCGAACGGCGTGCGCGAAAATAACGAGCTGCATCTGCCAGCAGGGCGCTTGATTAAAGTCACTGCCATCTCACAGGATGTGATTCACGCCTTCTCCATTCCCGCTTTTCGGGTCAAGCGCGATGTGGTGCCCGGGCGATACAACACGATGTTCTTCACGCCGACCCAGCCGGGCAAGTATCACCTGTTCTGCACCGAGTATTGCGGCACGAAACACTCCGAGATGATTGGCTGGGTCTATGTGATGCAACCCGAGGAGTTCGAGAAGTGGCTGGCAGGCGGCGGTGCTGCTGCCGCGCCCACCGCGATGTCGTTGGAGGAGCAGGGGAAGCAAGTGTTCGAGGGAGTCGGGGCATGCAACACCTGCCACATGAACCCCAACTCCGCCGTTAAAGCACCCGACTTGCGCGGACTGTTCGGCAGTAAGGTAAAATTAGCGGATGGAAGCACCGTCGTGGCGGATGAGGCTTATCTCCGCGAGTCGATCCTGAACCCTGCGGCGAAGGTGGTCGCAGGGTATCAAGCAGCAATGCCAGCCTATCAGGGCGTTTTGAGCGAGGAACAGGTGGTTCAACTCATAGCCTATATCAAATCGCTGGCAAATCAGAAGCCAGCAGGAGGGCAGTAACGATGGCGACAACCACAGTGCAGACAGGTACAGAGCGGGTGAACTATCTGAATGTGCGCACCACAGTAGCCTCCTGGCTGCTGACCTTGGATCACAAGCGCATAGGCATCCTCTATCTGCTGGGCATCAGCTTCTTCTTCGTGCTGGGCGGCATCGCCGCAGCGCTGATTCGCATGGAGCTGGCAACCCCCAAGGGGGATCTGCTCAGCTCCGACACCTACAACAAAATGTTCACCCTGCATGGGGTCATCATGATTTTCTTCTTCTTAATCCCCTCCATCCCGGCGTCGTTTGGCAACTTCGTGCTGCCGATGATGATTGGTGCCCGCGATGTCGCTTTCCCGCGTCTAAACTTGTTGAGTTGGTACTTCTTCATGGTTGGGGGCTTGCTGGCGATCATTGCGATGGTCAAGGGCGGTATCGATACGGGCTGGACCTTCTACACGCCTTACAGCAGCGCCTTCGCCAAGGGCGAGGTGAGCTTGGCGATTGTGGGCGTGTTCCTGGCCGGGTTCAGCTCCATCTTCACGGGCATCAACTTCCTGGTGACGATTCACAAGATGCGGGCGCCTGGCATGACATGGTTCCGCCTGCCGCTTTTTGTATGGGCGATGTATGCCACAAGTCTCATTCAGGTATTGGGCACGCCTGTGGTCGCCATCACGCTGCTATTGGTGGCGGTGGAGCGAAGCTTCGGTATCGGCATCTTCGATCCCAATCGGGGCGGCGACCCCATCCTGTTTCAGCACTTGTTCTGGTTCTACTCGCACCCAGCGGTCTATATCATGATTTTGCCCGCGATGGGTGTCATCAGCGAGGTGATTGCCACCTTCTCGCGCCGGCGCGTGTTCGGCTATCACTTCGTGGCGTTCTCCAGCCTCGCCATCGCCATCATCGGCTTCCTGGTGTGGGGACACCATATGTTCTCTACGGGTCAGTCGATCTATGCAGGTGTTGTCTTCTCGTTCCTGACCTTCCTGGTGGCGATTCCCTCGGCGATTAAGACCTTCAACTGGATGGCGACCATCTGGAAGGGTCGGGTTCACTGGGAGGCGCCGATGGTCTACGCGCTGGGCTTTCTGGGACTGTTCGTGATTGGCGGGCTGACGGGACTACATCTGGCGTCGCTCGCTACGAATGTGCATCTGACCGATACCTATTTCGTGGTGGCGCACTTCCACTATGTGATGGTGGGCGGTGCGATTATGGGCTATCTGGCAGCGCTGCACTACTGGTGGCCCAAAATGACAGGCAAGATGTATCCACAAAGCTGGGCGAAACTGTCGGCGCTGCTGGTTTTTGTGGGGTTCAACCTGACCTTCTTCCCGCAGTTTATCTTGGGCTACATGGGCATGCCGCGCCGCTACCACAGCTATCCCGAGGAGTGGTGGGCGCTGAACCTGCTCTCCAGCGCAGGTGCCTCCATCCTCGCCGTGGGCTACCTGCTGCCCGCCATCTACCTGTTGTGGTCGCTCAAGTATGGACGAATCGCCGAGAAGAACCCGTGGGGCGCCCGGGGGCTGGAATGGGAGGTGGTTGACACACTGCCACATCCACACAACTTCGAACGGGTGCCCATCGTCACGCGCCCAGCGTATGACTATGACCATCCTGAAGAGCCGACCGCCATCTTTCCCACCCCACGGCCTGCCTATGTCGGCGGCGGCAAGGACGGCTAACCACCATTAAGGAGGGTTCACTGTGAGCGTCAGAGAGGTTGAACTGCACTTAGCGGAACATCGGCGCGAAGTACCGCATTTAGGCGAACAATACGAAACCATCGAACAGCAGAACGACGCCTACACCATCGGCATGTGGGCGTTCATTGTGCAGGAGGTGCTGTTCTTCGGCGGACTGTTCGCTGGCTACGCCGTCTATCGCTTCAAGTACCTCTATGAGTTTGTGGCGGCGCACCATACGCTCAGCGTCGTCTTCGGCACGCTGAATACCTTCGTGCTGCTGGTCAGCAGCTACACGATGGCACGCGCCGTGCGCGCCGCCATGCAACAGAAGCACCACAAACAACTCAAATACCTGCTATGGACCATCTTCTTCGCCAGCATCTTTATGGTGAACAAATACTTTGAGTATTCCGCGAAGTATCATCACAACCTCATCCCGAACCAGAGCTACAGCGCGGAAGAGATCATCCACCATAATCACCTGAAGGTGGAGAACGGCATGGTTGACTTGGGTGCCCGCAAGGTAACGCTGGAGGAGTTCACGGGGCGCACCAAGCTCTTCTTCAGCTTCTACTTCATCATGACGGGACTGCACGGGCTCCATGTGTTGGTGGGAATCATCATTCTGGCGATTCTGGCGGTGCGTGCTGGAATGGACTGGGTGCGTAAAGTGCCCCACGCCGACTATATGCCCGTGGAGATGGTCGGGCTTTACTGGCACTTCGTGGACATCGTATGGATTTTCCTGTTCCCACTACTCTATCTGATGGGAGGTCAATAAGATGGCGACACCACATGAGGAACATACGCATGCCCAGCGAGTTTCCTTTTATGCCAAAACGCTTTGGGTGTTGATGGCACTGCTGGTGGTGACAGTGTTGGCAGGCTTTCAGAAGCTGCCCGACTGGCTGGGTATTGCGGTCGCGCTGACGATTGCCGTCACGAAAGCGACGATTGTGATTATGAACTTTATGCATGTGAGGTTCAGCAGTAAATTGGCGTGGCTGTTTGCGGGCGCAGGCTTTTTCTGGCTGATTATCATGTTCGCCTTCGCCTTTGCCGACTACGCCAGCCGCCACTGGCAACCGGAGCAAGGCTGGTAGGTTTTACATCATCTGTCCGTAGTCGCGGATAAGCCCGATGACCTTGCCGATGATGCGCGCCTCATTGATGGGCACACGGATAGGCTCATAAGCGGGATTCGCCGATTCGAGGCGTGCCCATCGGCGTTCATAGAAGATGCGCTTGATGGTCGCCTCCTCCCCGATAAGAACCGCGACCAGCTCGCCATTATAGGCGGTCTGCTGGGGCTTGATAATCACCAGGTCGCGTGGTAGGATATGTTCGCCCACCATACTGTCGCCCTTGACCCGCAGCAGGAAGGCGTTCTCCACATTCCGCACCATATCGGCAGGCACAGGGATGAGGTCTTCGATGTTTTGTTCTGCCAAGATGGGTGTGCCTGCGGCAATCGTGCCTAACAGGGGTAGGTATGCCACGCGCTCCTGATGGGGCTGATAATCGGGGTGCAGGATGCGGATGGAACGCGCCCGACTGCCTCGCACGATGTAGCCCTTGCGCTGCAGTGCGTCCAAGTGGATGGCGATGCCGCGCAGGCTTTTGACCGTGCCGATGTTCTGCTGAATCTCGCGCAAGGTTGGCGGATAGCCGTGCTCGCGCATATACCGCACGATGAACTGCAGAATCGCCTTTTGCGGTTTTGTTAGCCCTTTTGCCATTTTCGTTTCACCTCCGTTATTTTTGCAGGGCATGTGAACTTGCTGCTCGTTGGAATCCCCCCTCACCCCATCCCCCTTACTAAGGGGGGAGAGGGCGAAGGGAGTGGGGGGATTCTAACCCCCCACCGTCCCTCTCCCCCTGAAGGCGAGAGGGTGTAGGGGGTTTAAAACCCGCTCCGCTTGAACCCGAAACAGCAGATGGAGCAATGGCTCCCATCATGTAGAATATTGTACACCATCATTTGTCTACCCTGTGCAAGGCGTTCCAACCGCTTGCGTGCGGTATCCACACCGTCCGTCAAAAGAGAGTGCCGGAAAAAAACCGATTTTGCCAGTACCTCGGGTACATTTTCGCCCTTCGCTGCATGTTAACATGTGGAAGGTCAAACAACACCCCAAAAGGGGATGGAGTGAGACTGGGATGCGCCGTGTGGTACACGGGGCACGAAGTTCCAAAGGGCGTTTCTGCCCAAAAGTTACGGCGGCGTTGTCGCCGTCGCTGGGGCGACCGTTTACGCCTCCTTCGGGAGCGTGGAGGTCCCAAGGATTAAACGACGCAAGGAGGTAGAGGATGATGAGACCTATGGCAATTCACAGGCATTCTGGATTGAACGGTATACTGGACGAAGCTCAGCATAGCTTCGATGGGATTACTCAACGCGGTGACGCAGAGCAGGTTGATGCAACAACTCGTTCGGTTCTCGCACAGGGAGCATGGAACAGCCTGTGGCGGCTCGGTGTCAAGTGGTCTCGACACTTTGCGGTGACCAGCTGGCTGATGACCATAGCCCTATGGGCACTTATACTACTCCCAGCGCTCGGAGATGATCCTGTAGAGGGAAGCCCGAGGATATACTGCCAATTTGATATAGAACAGTTTGCCCTGTTAACCGACGAAGATGACCCGTGGTGGTCGCCATTTGACACTGATGCTGAAGTCCTCGTACTGGTTGGAATCAATCACCTTAAGTGGACATTCTCCTCCACACATCAAAATGATGACATGGATTGTGACGGTGACCCTCCATATGTGTGGTGGGTTAATCAGTTAATTGGTCAGCACTACGAGTGTGAACCACCAGAACCTGCGTTTGTACGGATTCATGCCATTGAAATCGACTATGGTGGTTTGGAATCGGTCATTGACGATCTGCTGAAGGCGCTGACCGGAAAGCTTGAGCATCCCATAGAGGATGTACTGAAGCGGCTTAATGGCAACGATGACTTAGGAGGTGGTGGTGCCCTTCTGAATCTACCACCAATACCGGGAAGCTCGTCCACGCGTGTTCATTCAGGAAAGTGGTGGGCTGATATCAAGTGGTCAATTCAGCGGACAGAGCAAGCCTGTCGGCACATCAGCCACGATGACTGGAGAAGGTTTCTCGAGTGGCTCTTCGAACTCTTGAGACGTCTCCTTCGTCGATTTCCCCTGATTGTTACGCCAGAACCAGGAACGGGCTTGTCCCATGCTGAAGCCGTTGAGATTGGTCAATTCTACGAGCAATTAGTAATCCGTACTGGTGCTTTATCCGCAGCTTTACAAATCGAGGAAGCCGCCTCTTATCAAGGGGTTGAGGCAGCCTTTCCGTTATACCTAGCTGGGAGGCAAGCGGAAGTGGCTGGCGACTGGAACACAGCGATGGAGATGTACTTTCAAGCCGCTCTCATAGCTGCGAGTGCTATCGATAACGGTATACGCCAGGACCCACCAGTTCACCTGCCTTTTGAGGTACGCGCGCTCTATGGGATGCTTCCTATCCAAGCGGGTGCAGAGGAATTGCCAATCCTTGTACTCACAACGGAGGTAGATGCGCCGACAATCGCTGTGGAGGGGTTACCTCTTGGTAGTTCCTATCGGGTTGAGCCCCTGAGACCCCATCTGCATCTGGTTTATCTCCAGCTCCCACCTGATGCAAGAGGCGGTTACCCTCTCACCATACGTGCTACTAATGGACAGCAGGAGGTCGCCACGCCTCTTGAATTGAAGATCTATCCACCATCTCGTGTGGAAGGGGATGTGAACGGTGATAGGTGTGTGGATGATGCTGACCTGTTAGCGGTGCTGTTCGCCTTTGGGCAAGCTGGAGAAGATATGCCCGAAGATGTGAACCGGGACGACATCGTGGACGACGCGGACTTGCTGATTGTGCTGTTCAACTTCGGTAGCGGCTGTTGAGAGGGTTTCGCTGCATCCTAAGCGAGGGGGTGCAGCCACCTTGCTGCACCCCCTCTACTTCGGTTCTACCACTCCTTGCCTTGCACTTGGTCAAGTAGCAATATCGGTGCGGTAGTGCATGCCGTCGAAGTGAATCTGTTCGAGGGCGCGATAGGCGTGTTGGCGCGCCTCGCTCAGCGTGCTGCCCAAGCCGACCACATTCAGCACGCGCCCGCCCGCTGTGACGAGCTTCCCCTCGTGCAGGCGCGTGCCCGCATGGAAAATCAGCACATTCGGCATCTGGGCGGCGGTC
>Ga0079997_117779_pt1 | contig 31308 bp, 31 predicted proteins | sample PerSpoCPS_CMetaG_FD_69200 | JGI IMG/M metagenome (GOLD analysis project Ga0079997, IMG submission 69200) | Archaeal communities from Yellowstone National Park, Wyoming, USA - Perpetual Spouter C (PS_C) MetaG (SPADES assembly) (version 2) | ecosystem: Environmental > Aquatic > Thermal springs >... | reverse complement strand
TCTGACAACATGAGATAGTACTTTAGTTGTAGTTTGGGAATGTAGGTTTAGTTTGAAGAAGTTGGAGGAGAGTTTGTTATAAAGGTCATAGATATTGGGTTTAGCAGAACCAGTTTTGATGAGGTAGTTAGCACAGTTGAAAAGTTTTCCGGCGTTGAAGCAAAGCCATCTTATCTCACGAGAAGGTTTGATGGCAATCTTCAAACACCTATGCATACTATAAACTCTCCTAAATAAGTAATTTTGTTTTAACGAAATAACAAATTTTTAACAATAGACTGTTAAAATAAATGATTTGGATTAATATTTTAAAATGATATGTTTAGACAGATTATTAAAAAGATACTTCCAGATAATCTTGTAAAAAAATTAGGTATTTTGAAATGGAAATATATAGATGACTGTGTTGTAAAATCATATTCGCAATATGGTGAAGATATAATTTTGAGGAATTTATTTGTAAATAAAAATAATGGATTCTATGTAGATGTTGGGGCTTATCATCCAAAGTTTTTATCAAATACATATTATTTTTACAAAAAGGGATGGAGAGGAATAAATATTGATGCCACTCCGGGAAGTATGAAACTTTTCAATAAAATCAGACCCAGAGATATAAATGTAGAAGCGGCGATATCAAGCGAAAGGAAAATATTAAAGTTTTTTATCTTTGACGGTGAAAATAAATACTTTAATACCTTCTCTGAGGAATTTGCTAAAAAATGGGGGAAGAGTTATAAAGATGTCGTTGAAATTCAAACGACTACGCTGGGGGGAGATTTTGGATAAGTATATCCCACCTGGACAGGAAATAGATTTTTTATCAGTGGATGTTGAAGGATTAGATTATGATGTTTTGCTCTCAAATAATTGGCAAAAATATAGACCAAAGGTAATTGTGGTAGAGGTCAAAGGAAAAACGATAGAAGATATACTCAAAAGTGAGATTTACATGTTCCTTAAAGGAAAGAATTATGAATTTTTTGCTAAAACTTTTTGTAATGCAATTTTTGTTGATAAAGATTTTTTAGAAGCTCGTTTTAATAATTCAGAAATTTGAAATCTAAAATGGGATTTTGCTTTTTTATATGGAATTTCACTTTTTAAAATCAGGAATTATAATCTAATAAATATGGATACGAAGAAAGAGCAGGGTAAATTGAAAAAGGAGTTTAAGGCTCAAAAGATCTCAGGAGTAGGAAAAAGCATAACTGAAACTGGTAAATCTAAATCTGGAAAAACTGAAGTTTCATCTGAAAGTTGGGATTTTGACTCCGTACTCAAAGTTATTCCGTTCGTTATTTATGCTTTTTTGCCTCCACTTTTCAAATACGAGATAGAATATGTTTGGTCAAAAATCTCTGTTGCTTACCTTGCAACAGCATTAGTTGGAATTGTTTTAGCTTATATTACCTTAAAATTAAAAAAAGTATATTTTAACTTCCCAAAGACCTTCATACCTGTTGTTTTGTTTTTAGTTTTGGGATCGGCATCTGCCATCTGGGCTTATAATCCTTACAAAACCCAAAACCTTGCTGTTATGATAGCTCCCGGCGTTTTGGCTTACATTACATTACAACTTTTTTTATTTCAAAGAAAAGAAATTAAAGTTATTGCATTTTTCAGTGCAATATCAGCATCAATTGTATCCGGATATGGTTTCCTTCAAGTTATTGGTGTTTTCCCTATGCCTCCTGACCAGTATGGGGCACCAAATCCTATAACTACTTTTGGTCTTTCAAACTTTGCCGTTGAATATTTACTCACCGTTTTCCCTATAATTTTAGCTTTTGTTTTTATTGAGAAAAATATCGTTATGAGAGTTGTTTTTGCTTCTTCTTCCTTAATAACATTTCTTTACATGGTTGCCGCAAAAAACAGAGCAGGATGGGTTGGACTGATCGCATTCATTATTTTCTTTCTTTTGATTTATCTTGCTCACATAACAAGAAAAGTTCCGCTATCAAAAATAGCAAAATATTTAGCTTTGGGAGTTGTAGGAACATCAATTTTTCTTTTTATTTTTTTTACGCAGACAAAGTTTGGAGGGGAGATGATTGCAAGGTTTAAATCTTTTGTAGCCGTTGGTCCTGGTTCTTCTGTTTCAACGCGTCTTTTAGCATGGAGTGGTGGGCTTGAAATGATAAAGGAAAATCCAATAATTGGTGTTGGTGGGGGAAATTTTGAAATATATTCTTGGAAGTATGCTCCACGCCTTTTAGATGAAGGGACTATATTTACTAACACGAGAGTTGATAAAGCTCATAATGAATTCTTACAGATATTTGCAGATCTTGGTATTGTTGGTTTCACTATCTTCATATCAATAATATTTATTATTCTGAAACTTTATCTTGATATATTCTCAAAGACAAGAGAAATTAAAAAAGAGGAGGACGAAGAGCTTTTCTTTATAGCAACAGGGTTGTTCTTGGGAATTCTTTCACTTCTTGCGAGTGCATCTTTTAATTTCTCTTTGCAGTGGCCGGGATCTGTTTTGATGTTCTGGTTAAATCTTGGACTTTTGGAGCTTATTCACTCTTATATTTCTGGTCAGAAACCTATTGAATTTGAAATAAATAAAAAGCTTGTGGCTTTGCTACCGGGTTTAGGAGTTTTTGTTGCTTCTATAGGTGCTCCGTGTGTTGATGGAATTCCTTTCTGCACAAAAGAAACTGGTTTTTCTCAATTTTCTTGTCAGGTCAAGAGGAAAATTTGTAGGGCAAGTGTAGGATTTTTTGCTTCAAGAAATCTTATGCTTGCAGAAATATATTATAGAATTGCTCAGTGGCAAAAAAGATTTAGAAATTTTGACATATCAGAAAGATATTATCTCGCATCGCTACAACATGATAATCCTGCCGAAAGAACTTATTATGATTTGGCTTATCTTTATTTAGGAAAATCTGGAGGTGCGCTTACTCAAAGAACAATTGATTTGCTTGAGCAAACAATAAAGTATGTTCCTTATTTTGGAAAAGGTGTGAGGGAGCTTGGAAATATGTATGTCCAGCTTGGGCAGATAGATAAAGGAATTGAGTACCTGCTTCGTTCTACTGATTCAAATCCGGCAAATATTCCGGAAGCTTACGCTTTGGTTGCTAATGCTTATTTTATGAAAGGTGATTATCAGAAGGCGATAGAGTATGGTCAAAAAGCTCTTGAAGAAATAGACAATTCTCCTTCATGGAAGTATTATAAAATACCTTTGCCTGATAGAGTTTTTGATGTAAATTCTGTTAGATTTATGGCTTATTTCGCTATTGGTGCAAGTTATGCTCAGCTCAAAGATTATGATTCAGCTCAAAAATATCTTGAACTTGCGCAAAGTATAAAACCACAGGATATGAGAGTTCTTATAAACCTTTCTACTGTTTATATTAATAAAGGGGAGTTCGATAAGGCGGAGGGAATTTTAAATTCTTTTGAACCGCAAGATTTCAAAGAAAAAGGAGCGAAACTTTTTAATCTTGCATCTTTATATGCAGCAAGAGGTGATAAGGAAAAAGCGCTTGAATACCTAAAAGCTGCCTCTGAGGTTGATCCAACTTTATTTGATAGAGCTTTCAGAGATAAATACTTGAAAAATATTTTGAGGAATGAAAACTGATGCTTTTCGGATTGCTTTAATTGATTTGCTTTTTCGGCTTAATTTGCTTGATTGTTAACTTGCTTGATTGATTAAAGTAGCCATTTGAATTTTTCCCTTAATGAGTCAAAGAATTTTGTCTTTTTGCCCTTCAATATTTTTATTTTTAAGTCGGAATATCTGAACTCTGCAACCTCTTTCTTTTTTTCTAATGATACCTTTTTTTTGCCGTCAGCGTATATTACAGCTTCACCTGAGCTTTTCAGATACACACTTTTATCTTTTGGGAGAATAACTGACCTTGAAAAGAGCGAGAAAGGAGCAAGGAAAGATATCAATATTACTTCTGTTCCAGAATATACTATCGGACCCCCGAGTGAGAGATTGTAAGCTGTTGAACCAATTTGTGATGATATCAAGACTCCGTCTGCCCTTATTTTCCCAATAAAATCATCTTCGCAGAAGATTTCAAATTCTAAAATCCCGTCTGGACTTTTTACTAAAAAATCATTCACTGCGAAAAATTCTTTTTTTTCTCTTCTTGTTTCTTTTTCTTTTCCAACAGAGCATGTGAGAACATTAATTTCCTCGGTTTTATATTCTCCTTTTATCACCTGTTCTATTACTTCTTCTGGTTGTTCTTCTCCAAAAGTTAGAAATCCAACTCTTCCCATGTTTATTCCAACTACCGGAATAGATAATTTTCTTTCTTCTATTAGTTTTTCGCATGTACGCAATATTGCACCATCTCCTCCAAGGACAAAAATGATGTCAATTTCTTTCAGATTTTGTGCTACTGGGAGATGCCTGAACTTTGGAATCTTTTCATTTATTCTTTCTGTTAGAAAAACCCTTTTGCCTTTTTGTATCAGTATATCTACTACTTTCTCTACCTTTTCTGGTTCTATGTTTGGTTTTAGGAAGATAAGAACATTTTGGAAATTACTTCCTTTGTGAAGATTTTCTTTTGTCTTTGATTTTTCTTCAAGCATTTTTTCTAATTCTTCCATTCATATTTTCTTATTTTTGCATTACTTTCTTTCTTTTTTTTCTATTCTTTATTTTTCTTTACTTTTCCCGTCATTTATTCTATATTATTTTATTTAGCTATATATTTTCTTTCTTTATCTATCTATTTATTCATTTATTTCCATTCTCCCTTTAATCTTTTTATTATTATTTCGCTATTTTTGTAATTTTTGGGATTTTGAGTTTAGGACCTTTTTTTTAATGATTTCATATACTGATGAGAAATCAAGTTGTGCGAGTCCGCTTTTAAAAGCTTGGTCATAATTTTTCAGATTGTTAATGAATGGTAAATCTTCTTCTAATCCGTTTTCTCCACCTAATCTCTCTTTAATAACTTCTTTAAGGTACAAGAGGTCTTTCCTTATGAGTGATACTGAAAAGTGAGGTGAAAAGTCTTTTTTAATTAGCTTTTCTTTTTTGCTCTCTAAAATTGCCGATTTTCCAGCTCCGTAAGATAGAACATCTAAAACTATTTCGGAAGAGAACCCTAATATTTCTCCTACTGCTACTGCTTCCGAGAGAGCCATCATGAACTCTGCAAGAACAAGATTGTTTATAAGTTTCAGATAAGATGCTTGTGAAAAATTCTCACCAAAATAAAATATTTTTGAAGAAATAGATTCTAAAAAAGTTTTTACTTCGTTGAAGATTTTTTCTTTACCACATACAAGTAATGTAAGCTTTCCTTGTGATGCCGGAATTACACTACCTAATACTGGACTTTCTATGTACTCGCCTTTATTTTTTTCTACAATTTCACGAAATTCCAATACTTTTTTCGGATGATTAGTTGTGAGGTCTACTATTACTTTTCCTTCTTTTGGTATTTTTTCCAATATGTTCTGTACAGCTGAACTGTCAAAGAGGCACAAGAATATGTATCTTATATCTTTCTGGATTTTTTCAGGTTTTATTATTCTTATTGCTCTTATTTCAGAGGAGAAAAGTTCTGCTCGCGATACATCTTGGGTCCACAAATAAAAGTTTATGTTTGGTAGAGCCTCCTTCATTCTTTTTACTATTGCTCTACCAAGATTCCCAAGCCCAAAGAAAGCTATCTCGTAAGCCATAGTAGAAATAAGATTAATTTGCAAAAAATCTCTTTTGAGAAAATTAGTAAATAATTGTTCGTAAGTATTGAAGGAAGCTACTGAGATTATTGTAAAAATTTATTTTGGCTTTTGCTTGATTATTTGAAAATTAGAAAAAAAACGGATTAATTTATTTTGGCAATATGCCTTTACAAAGATTTTCGTCAGATGATCTCCCTTTTGATCCAAAGCTTGAAAAGGCAGTTCTTGGGGGAATTCTATTAAGAGGTGATCTCATGGAAGATGTGATACAAATACTTGGGAAGACACCGGAGGAGGCTTTTTTTGATCCAGCTTGCAGGCAAGTTTTTCTTGCTATGCTGTCTTTGAGAAAAAGAGATGATGATATAACACCGGATAGTGTCATAGAAGAGTTGAAATTAGCGGATAAACTTGAAAGGGTGGGGGGAGAAGAATTTATTTTGTCTTTACCATCTTATATACCATCGGCTTCGTTTTTAGAGAGTTTTGCAAGGAAACTCAAAGAGAAAATGATTTTGAGAAGACTCGTTCAAAAAATGCGAACTTTTATAGAAGAAATATCCTGGGGTGTTCCAAACACATGGGAATTTGTCTCTCGTGTAGAGAAAGAAATAGCAGAGATAGTTCAAGAATCTGTTAATCCTGATTTTTATTCCGTTGAGGATATAGTTTCTTTTGTTCAAAAAGAAGTTATAGGAGGTGAGGGAAGGCAGGCTATTCCTTCTTGTTTTCCTTCTTTGGACGAAAAAATTGTTGGATTTCATCCAGCCGACTTTGTGATAATAGCTGGTAGACCAGGAATGGGTAAGACAAGTTTCGCTTTATCTGTTGCATATTATATGGCGAAGGAGGGTATTCCTGTTTGCTTTTTCTCTTTGGAAATGCCGATTAGACTTTTACTTTTGCGACTACTTTCTATGCATAGCGGAATTCCACTAAAAAGAATAATAGCAAAGGACTTATCTGAATCAGAAAAGGTAAGATTATCAAATTCAGCAAGAGATGTAGCGTCTTTGCCTATATACTTTAATGACACTGCAAATGGTATAACTCAAATAAGATCTCTTGCAAAGAGAATAAGAGAAGAAAAAGGAATTGGCGCTATATTTATAGATTATATTCAGCAGATTTTCGTTGAATGGAAGGTGGAAAGAAGGGAAGAAGAAATATCAAGTATTTCTCGTCTTTTGAAATCTCTTGCGAAAGAACTTGATGTTCCAGTTATTGCTCTTTCACAGCTTTCGCGTGAGCCAGAAAGAAGAGGCGATAACAAGCGCCCTCAACTTTCAGACCTCAGAGAATCAGGAAGTCTTGAACAGGATTCTGATATAGTTATTATGCTTTACAGAGACCACTATTATAACCCATGTCCAAAATCAGTAACAGATGATAGAAAAGAGAAGGAAGATTCTTTTGATTGCTGTGAGAGAGCAAGAATATCTGAAATAATAATTGCAAAAAATAGAAATGGTCCAACTGGAACTGTGGTAGCTAAATTTATAGGAGAAAATTGCTTGTTTGAGGACATAAGATATACGAAAATTTAAAGAGTGAATTGTGAGAAATAGGAGAAAATAGAGAGAAATTTATTCTTTTTATTTATTATTTATTCTTGTACATTTCATCAAAAATGTGTTTGAATTTTTTTTCTATTTCTTTTCGTTTTACTTTGAGTGTTGGGGTTATTTCTCCTTCATCTATGTAGAAATCCCTTTCAAAGATTTTGAATTTTCTTATGTTTTCAACTTGTGATAACTCTTTGTTTGCATTTTCAACCGCTCTTTTTACTCTCTCGTATATGAGCGGATGAGCTGATATTTTCTTCATAAGTTCATCCAAGCCCTCTGGTCTTGATAATGGTTTTTCTGTTAATTCATCTATTATTTTTTTTGCTTTCTCTTTTTCTTTTTCGTCAAGGATGTTATTTTTTATGGCGAACTCCAAAGCTTCCTGTGAGTTCAGAGTAATTAAAGCGACAAGATAAGGTCTTCCATCTCCGTGAACATGGACCTGAGAAATTATTATGTCTTGTGCTTTAACTTTATTTTCTATTTCGGCAGGAGTTATATTTTTCCCGCCAGCAGTTATTATTATGTGCTTTTTCCTATCTTTTATTTTTAGGAAGCCTTCATTATCTATTTCTCCGATATCCCCCGTGTGTAGCCATCCTTCTTCGTCTATTGCCTCTTTTGTAGCTTTTTCATTTTTGTAGTATCCTTTAAAAACTATCGGACCTCTTATGAGTATTTCGCCATCTTCTGCTATTTTGCATTCAACACACTTTATAGGTTTCCCAACCGTTCCGAGTTTGAATTCCAGAGGCGTATTTGCATGAGTTATAACTGTTGCTTCTGTAAGACCATATACCTCATATATTTTGAGGTTGCAAGCCCACATGAACTCAAGTATCTCGTAGGGTATAGGAGCAGCTCCTGTTATAAAATACTTTACTCTTCCACCAAATGCGTCTTTTATTCTTTTCAAAACAAGTGAATAAGCGATTTTATACTTTATTTTCAAAGTAGGAGGAATGGGTTTCCTTTCGTTAAGGTGTTTTACATATTCTCTGCCCACTTTTTCTGCCCATCTGAAAATTTTCTGCCTTCTTTCTGGGAGCTTTGCAACTTCTTCTTGTATTCTCGCATAAGCTTTTTCAAAAATTCTCGGAACTGCTCCGAAAACAGTTGGCTTTACCTCTTTTATTTCATCTACTACTGCCTTTATGCTTGTTGCATACGCTGCTGCAAGTCCAAGATTTATTCTGCCGAAAAATCCTGCTACATGTTCTGCCACATGTGCCATAGGTAGAAAGTGATAACTTATATCATCATCTCCTATCCCTAATATTTCAGCAAAATCATCAAAAGATGAAAGGAACGCGATTATGTTCCCGTGAGATATCATAGCTCCCTTCGGATCTCCTGTGGTTCCTGATGTATAAACCATTATTGCTATGTCATCTTTTTCAATCTGACTTATTCTTTCTTGAATGAGTTTCTCGTCTGGCTCAACCGAGAGACATTTTGAAAAACTCAAAATCTTGGGTGAATCAAAGTATTTTTCACATCCTTCCGGGTCAAAAACTATTATCTTTCTTATTTTGGGGATTTTATCTTTTATCTCAATTACCTTATCTAATTTTTCTTTGTTTTCAACAAATAGCATAACAGAATCTGAATGATTTAGAAGAAACTCAATTTGGTTTGGGGATAAAGTAGGGTATAGTCCTACTGTTGTTGCACCAGATGAGAGTATTGCGAGGTCAGATATAGCCCACTCAGGTCTTGTATCAGATAATACGGCAACTTTGTCTCCTTTATTTATTCCTTCCTTTATTAAAAATGTTGCAACAGAATCTACTTTCTTTTTCATCTCTCCCCATGATACTTCTACCCATTTGCCGGTTTTGTCTTTGTATTTGTAGGCGAGTTTCCCGTAAGATCTTTCTACTCTTTCTCTGAAAAGTTCTGCTATATTTTTTATTTTTGATTCTTGTCCCCACTTTAAAATCAGTCTTCCCGATGAACTTGTTGCCATAGTGAAAAATAATTTAATTCGCTGGTTCAAAATTTTGCTAAACTTTCAACTTTTTGAATAATTGTTCAAATTGGTGATTCTAACTTTATGGTATTTTTGATGAATTTTTTGGTGTAAATTAAGATAAAGGAAAATGGTTAAAGAAACACCAAAAGATGGATTAGAATATATATACTCAGGGGGGGAGCTTATAGCGGTGATTTTAAGAGATAGATTTTCATCAGATAAAATAGAATTCTTCACACCAGATAATCTTTCTCAGCAGCTTGGATTTTTGCCGCATAAAAAAGGTGACATAATTCAAGCTCATAGACACATATATAACAAACGAGAAGTTCATTTTACCCAGGAAGTTCTTTTTGTAAAAAAAGGAAAAGTCAAAGTAAATTTATATAATAGTAGAAAGCAATATATTTCATCGGAGATTTTAGAGAAGGGAGATATGATATTACTTTGCGGGGGAGCACATGGATTTGAGTTTTTAGAGAATTCTATTCTGATAGAAGTAAAACAAGGTCCATACACAGGTGAAGAAGATAAAGAGAGATTTGACGGAATAGAAGGAAAAGAGTGAGAACTTCCATGCGGTTTCTTCATATACTTACAAAGCCATTTGGATATTTTTCAACCTGTATACCTTTATATCATATTGTGAAATTTTTGAAATTGCGCGAGCACGAAAATATTTTGGTATCTGGTTTAGATGTGGATGAAGAGGACAAGATTTATGTTAATCAGATAAAAAAGGGAGAAAGAAATTTTTTCAGAAGAATAAAGTTGTGCTTTTCTGCTTTGAAAAACATAAAATATGATTTTCTTTTTGTATATGACCCAGCAGATATTATGGCTTGTGCCTTTTCTCTACCAATAATAAAAAAGATAAAAAAAATAAAAGTTGTGTGTTATCATCTTGAACTTTTTTCTCTTGATTACCAAAACCCCCTAAAAAAACGATTAGGGAAACTTTTGGAGCAGATTTTTATATCTAATTCTGATTTTTTTGTATCTTTGAGTCCGATAAGAATGAAAATATCAGAGGAAATTTTCAGAATAAGTTGTCCAAAATTTGTGATACCAAATAGCTACGATTTTGCAGCTCAGGATTTGCGTCAAAAACCTCATAAGAAAGTAAAAGTCTTGTTTGCCGGCGGACTTGAAAAAGATGTACTCGAAGGAATAGAAGATTACATAAAAAATGGAGATTTTATTTTTGTCTTTCATGGAATATCAAAATATGGAATTTCAGAAATAAAAGAAAAAATTTCAAAACTGAAAAATGTCAAAATATATGAGAGAGTTTTGAGGTATGAAGATTTCAAAAATTTCGTTTTGAACCATGATATAGGATTTGTGTGGTATAACACAGAGAGATTGAATGATAAATTCGCCGGATGGTCAGCTTCAAAATATTTCAGATATTTATCCTGCGGGAAGCCAGTTATTGTAAAAAATATGCCAGAACTTAAAGAAACAACAGAAGAAAACAAATTTGGAGTTGTAATTGATTCGTTTGCACAAATTCCACAAGCTGTAAGTGAAATTCGGGAAAATTATGCAGAATTTGTAAATTCAATAAAAGAAAATTATCCAAGGTTTGAGTTTTCTCCAAACTTCAAAGTTTTCTATGAACACCTTGTAAATTCGTTGTAAATTCGTTGAAAATCAAGAAGAAAAATAAAAGATAGAATTGAAATAGATTGAAAATGAATTTTTTACTTTTTGATAATTACGCCTATACCTGCTCCATCTTGATTGGGCTCAGCAATTATTTCTCTATACTCGTAATTAGATTTTATTTCGTTCCAGAATTTTGAAACTTCTATTTTCTTATCAAACTTACTTTCAACTATGTCATGAAAAGCAATAATACCGCCTTCTCTAACTAATGGGCTATACATTTCAAAGTCTTTTTTTACACCAGTATATGTATGATCGCCGTCAATAAATAGAAAATCCAATTTTTGTCCTTTTAAGATACTTCTAATTTCGTTCAAGGTATCTATTTTGTGGGAGTCTTTTCCTGAGAGAATAAATAAGTTTTGATTTCCTTTTTTAAATTCTTCAAAAATCCGAAGTCTCCAATCAGGATAATTTCCCAAATCAACTCCTATAATAGTCGCATCTTCTTTGGCTAATTTGCAGAAGCAGAACAATGTGCCTCCTTTTGCTATTCCAATTTCCAGAATATATTTTGGATTTAATATTTTGAAAATTTTAAGTAGTTCTACAAATTCACTTTTAAATTGTATGGGTCTTATTATTCCTTCATAAAAGTTACGGGAAAAATCAAAAGGCTCTACCCTTTAAGTTATCGGAATTATTGAGTGAAAAAATGCTTATAAAACATACAACAAGGGCAAATCTGGTTTTTAAGATTTTGTTCAGAGGGTAATTTGTGGCACCCGCTTTCCGATCACTTAAAGGCATGAGCCAATCAAAAATATTATCTGGGTCATCTGAATTGAATTGTCTAATAGAGTAAATAATCTGCCCTAAATTTTTCTTTGCTTTCATATTTAAAGATAATGATTTCAAATTTTGAGAAAATCTGTTGGGTAAGTAATGAATAATTCTATAAGCTAATTCCCTTATGCCGTAATTCTTTAATAGAAAAATTGATTTTTTGATAAGATAATTCACATTTTCAAACCTCATATTTTTCGTATGTAGTAAAAAATCTTTGTATTTTTATTATTTCCTTCATTTACTTCAAATTTTCAGCAAGAAAGATATTGAGCAAAGATAAGGAAGGTATATTTAGGCAATTGAGAAGGTAGTCATGAATCAGAGCCATTTTTTGTGGAAAGTAGGTTACGATTTGCCAAATTAGAGGTACTGTTATGGTTATACCCCAAACTTTATTTATTTTGAATCCATGTTTTACGAGGAGTTCCTTGTATTCTTCAAACGGTCTTTCTCCGACATGGTTAAAGTCTTTGTCCGCTCTTGATAATTTGCCGAAAATTAAAAACTTTATTCTTGAAGAAAAAGCTGCAAGATTTGGAACATTCATCAAAAGCAAACCACCTTTTTTCAATACTCTTTTTATCTCTTTTAGGGCAATATATTGTTTGTCATACGGAATATGTTCAAGTACATCTAAAAGCAGTATAACATCAAACGAATTATCTTCGTATTCAAGGTTTGTTACATCCCCGATTTTTACGAAATCGCTTTCATAATTTGGATCAACACCTTCTATGTCGTATCCTTTTTTTCTGTATTCTTCTACCAAAATCCCCTCTCCGCAACCTACATCTAATATTCTCTTCCCTTTGCATTCTTTATCAAGGAACTCCCTTACGATTTTTAGCTTTTTCCTGAAAATAAGAAGATACCATTCTCTCCCTATTTCTCCTTGCTCTATTTTTTTCAGCCACTCTCTATGTACATCTTTTTCCGTATAAATCCAACCTCTTTTTGCCATTATTGAGAAATTTGTATAATAAAAAATAAAAAAGAAAAATTTTGAAAAAATAAATTCTTGTTGGAAAAGCAAACTCTTGAAGAAGAGAAGTTTTAGGCTTGATGGAGAGTAGTTTAGGAGAATGGTTTTGAAGAAAATGTTATTTTTTATAGTGCAATGCAAGAAAAATCTCTATCACCTATTGATGGTTTGCCTTCTAATTTGAGAAATGGGAATAAATGAACCTTTTCAAATCTGGCGGTGGTAAGAAAAAACTCTATTTCTTTTGGGAAAAAATATCTTATTTTATGTACCTCTTCAAATTCTTCAAAGCTACTTTCTGAGATATAAAATAATTTATAGGTTATGTCTACTGTGTGATCAAGTATGTTGAGTTCAGGAAAAGTTAGCCTTATTATTTTTTCTAAGTTTGAAATTTTTATTTCTTTTATTTTTGGTTCAGGTTTTTGATGTAAAATTGCGGGTCCGAACCATGCATCAAAGATGAAAATACCTCCGTCTTTAAGATGTTTTTTTACATTTGAAAATGTGGAAAGTAAATCACGATTTTCAGTTATATAACTAATGACGGAAAACATAGAGATTATCACATCAAATTTTACACCGAGATCAAAATTCCTTATATCTTTTTTTATGAAATCAATTTTTAAGTTCTGATTTTTTACTTTCTCAACCGCTCTTTCTATCATATACTGAGATTTATCTACTCCTACAACTTCATATCCTCTTTTTGCAAGCTCTATTGCGTGGTTCCCAGATCCGCATCCAAGATCTAAAATTTTTCTTCCTTTTATTCCGAACTTTTCCAAAACATTTTCAATCCAGTCGCATTCTTTTTTGTAGTCTTTGTCGTAGTAAATTGCATCGTAAAACTTTGAATATGTGCTCCCAAATGTTTTCCCCTGCATAGCTAAATTTTTATTTTTGGTGATTACTTAAAATTTTCCATTTAAAACCTTATGAAGCATTTCATCTAATTTCTCTTTATTATTATGCCTAAATTTAAGCTCTTTTAGATAATATACAAAATTCTCTCTGCTTACACCACATAACTGATCCATGATAGATTTTATTTTCCTATCCCTGAAAGTATTCCAATTTTTCTCTTTTGAGGAGAACATTCTTTTTTGAATCCGTAACACTTTAAAAAGTTTCCTCTGATTTTGCCGATAGATTTATCTCAATAGGATGTGCAAGAGTGAAAAGTTTTGAGAGTTTTGAGTATACCTTTTTGCCTGAGGGATTGCTCCGCCATTTGCTCTGGCGAAGCGATTGGAACAAGTTTAGCTAAGTTTATACTTTTTTGCCTCCTTTTTCTTTTTTCATTTATTTTTTACATTTTTATTTTATAGTTTTTGATTTATTAAGCAGTAAAGTTATTTTGGCATAAATTAGAGTTTTTAAGCTGTTTGTCTGTCTTTTTTATTTATGTCGTTGCAGGTAAAAGTTTTGATGGTAATTGATTTAGAAGGCTTTACAAAATTTTCCGAAACTCACAGCCAAGAGGAGTTAAAAGAGCTTATAGATAATTTTGAAAAGTTTGTAAATGAAATGGCAGAAAGATTTTCGGGCGAGGTTATAAAGATTTTGGGTGATGGAGCTTTGATAATTTTTGATAGTGCAGAAAACTCTATTAAAGCTGGAAAGGAGATAGTTCAAAATAATTTGAAGGGGCTCAAAATAAGAGCATTTGCGCATATCGGAGATTTCATAATAGATAAAGAGAAAAAAGATGTCTTTGGTTTTCATGTAAATTTTGCTTTCAGACTTTTAGGATTTATACCGGGTGGAATATTTGGTGTATCTGAACCTCTTTACCATATTATAACTCAAAGAGAAAATTTTGCTGAATCTCCAAAGCTTTCAGTTAAGGGAGTTTCGCATCCTATAAGGTTTTTCTTTTTCCCGAAATCTCAAATAAAATTTTGGGAAACGGATGATGTGAAATTTTTTGTAAAAGAAGCTCCGTGGTGGCTCAGATCCATTTCATTTTATATTGATATACTTATCTTTTCAAGTACTTTTGGAGTACTTTCAAGTTTGGCTATTGCAAAACTTTTACCTAAAATCTCATACTCTATATGGGGAAAAAATTTGGATTTTTCACTCGCAGAGAGTCAAGGTGAAGAAACAAACCAATCTCAAGAACAAGCTCAACAAGAACAGAAAGAAGAAAAATCATCTGAAGCTCAAAAAAAAGAAAAGGAAAAAGGAGAAAAAAGAAAAGTTGTAGAGCTGAAAAGTCCTGTCGTAGGTATAGAAGGCGGAGGGGGAAAATTGGAGGTTCATATACCAAGAGCTAAAATAGAGGCTGAACCCGGGAGAGTTAAACTTATGTTTTTTGGGAAGGAGATTTCAATATCTTACATACAAATTGGTGGATCACAAGTTTTTTTCTTCATTCTTTATCTTACGCTCTTTTGGTATTTTGCAAAAGGCAGAACACCGGGAGATTTTTTGTGCTCCTTGAAGGTTGAAAAGATGAATGGTGATAAACTTGATTTTCTCACCGCTTTTTTAAGGGCTTTATTATCTGTTGCATTTACTATATTTTTAGGTATTGGTATAATTTTACCTATGATTTTTCTGCGAAAATCAGGTCAGGATATTCTTACAAAAACAAGAGTTGTGGTTGTGTAGTTTAAATAACTATTGCCCTTAAAATTTCTCAATTATAGTTATGGTCTCATTTTATGGTCTCATTCTTTCAAGCGTGCTTTTGATTTCCTCAAATTTTGAAGATACAAACTGCGTTGTTGCTCTATATCTCAGGGCATTTTCTGAAAGTTTTATCATCTCATTATCTATATCAACGGAGTTCCCGTCCGGTCCGAATGCAGTAGTTTCGTAAAAAACTGTTGGTTTGGGAGGGGGTGGGTAGGGGGAGGGGAGGTGGGTAGGATGTGTTCTTGAAAGCTCGATTTTTCTCCCCCTTACCTTATTTTCTTCAATTATTGATTTTAGATATGGTTCAAAGCTCAAATCTTTTGCTTTATATCCTGGTGTGTTCTGATTTGCAATATTTGAGTTTATAATAAGGTGTCTTTGGAAAAGCAAATCAAGAGCGTTTTTGTAAAGGATAAAATCTTGTCCAAAAAGTCTTGCATCTTTTTCTAAATCTTCCATCTAAATTTTAAAGCGAAAATCGTTCCATAGGAAATTTTTTCCTATTGATTACTTTTTAACGAAGTTTCATTCAAATGTGGAGGAAATTTTTTGTGATGAGAGAGAAATTTTTTGTATAAATTCTTTTTTTGATAGAAACTTCAAATTTTTGTTTTGATAAAAGTTTGATTTTTTTCTCTCACATTAAATCTTTTTGTGGATTATGAGAAAAATAATATGGGCTCCTTGGAGAATTGAGTATATAGAAAAGGCAAAATCAAGCGAAAAGGAGGAATGTTTTCTTTGTAGAGCGTGGGAAAAGGATGATGCTCTTGTAGTTTATAAGGGTAAAAACGCTTTTGTGATAATGAATAAGTATCCTTATAATTCCGGACATATTATGGTTTGTCCAAAAAGCCATGTTGCAGAGCTTGAAGATATACCGACTGAGGAGAAGATGGAACTTTTAGAACTTTTAGAAGTTTCAATCAGAGCTTTGAGAAAAGCTATAAAACCTCATGGCTTTAATATAGGAATAAATATGGGTCGCGCTGCGGGAGCAGGTCTTGAGGACCACATACATATCCATGTCGTCCCAAGATGGATAGGAGACACAAATTTTATGCCAATTTGTAGCGATGTTAAAATCATCGTTGAAGATATAAACTCTTCCATGATGAAAATAAAAAACTACTTGACCGAAGCAATATCAGCAGAAAAAAAGTCGGTGGAAAAAAGCGAACATAACACTTGATGAAATTCAAAATGAAGAATTTCAGTCAATCTTCTATTATATACATTTCTAAAAAACAAGGGAATTCAGCCGTCTCATCGCCGATATATAATGAGATTTGCCTGCGCAGGAAATTATTAGATTAACTATAATCAGAAAGAACTACATCAGAAAGAATATGTGAAGCTATGTATTAAGTTGAAATTAGACTAAACAAGAAGAAAGAAGATAAATAATAAAAAAAGAAATAACGAAAAGAAAGTATTATAATTTTTTATTAGATGGGGATTTTTGGAAAAGATCCTTTTGAGGATATAGGAGAGGAGATTTTAGGAGAGAGTATATGGGGGAAACCTTCGGGACAAGAACCTCAGATCCCCCAACAGCAAGGACAAGAAGTTTCAGGCGTTCATCAGCAAACCTTTATTCCACAGCAGGTTCCAGTTGTAACTCCGCAAGTTGTTCCGCAAATCCCGTTCCCTCCAACTTTTCAACCTCCTGCTTTTCAGTATCCGGTCCCGCAGCAGATACAACAACCGCAATATCAGCCATCTCCACAGGTCCAGCAACCCGTTGAAAGAAAGAGGGAAGATAAAAAAAAGAAAGAAGAGGTTGTCAGAAAAGCCTCTTACATTCTTAACTTCAAGTTAGGGGAGGAGTTCTACGGAGTTGATGTTGAGAATATAAGGGAAGTTGTCAGAACAGGAAAGATAACTCCTGTTCCTAATGTTCATTATCATGTGCTTGGAATAATGAATTTGAGAGGTAGGATTTTTCCTGTAATTTCTTTAAGAAGGTTTTTCGGAATGGAAGACCTTGACCCTGAAAAAAGCAAAAAGAGCAAAATTTTGGTTGTGGAGGATGAAGAAGGTTTTCAGTTCGGAGTTTTTGTTGATGATGTCAGTGAGGTCTCTGTATATTATGTGGATGAACTTGAACCTATAACATCTGTGAAATTTTCAGGTTCAAAATATGCAAGAGGAGTTTTGAGAAGGGATAACAAACCCATAGTCGTCATAGATATAAAAGAAATAATGAAAGAAAGCTTGGTAGCAGAGTTTTAAAATTCTATCTACCGGACTTTTTTTGTTTTTCAATCAATCTTTTTTCGTTTTTTCAATCAAGCTCTTTTCAGTTTGGCTGATATAGTTTTTATTAGTGAATAAATTGCCGGCATAAGGAATAATGTCAGAGTTGTTGATAATATGAGTCCTCCTGCTGTTGGTATTGCAAATTCTTTTCCTCCAACCAAACTTTGGCTTGTAGAGAAAATTGATGGGGCAACTCCTATTATTGTTGTCAAAGATGTCATAAGGATTGGTCTTAACCTCTCAGATGCACCTAAAATTACTGCGTCTTTCCAGCTTAAACCTTCTTCTCTTTCTTTTGTTATTATAACATCAAGTAGAACTATTCCATTATTTACTACTATTCCTGCAAGTAGGAATATGGCAAGAAAAGAGATCAAAGATAAAGATGTGTTTGTGAGGAACATAGCTAAAAATGTTCCAGATACTGCTGGTGGTATAGTTAAAAGTATAATGAATGGAGCTGAAAAGGATTCAAGTACAACAACCATAGATGCCCAAACAAGGAAAATAGCAAGAGCCATCAGCATTAAAAGGTTTAAAAAGGTTTTGGATGCTTCCTGAACTGCTCCTCCAAATTCTATATCAAATTCTGGAAAGTTTTCTTTGACCAGTTTTTTTATCTTCTCAGCTGCTGTCACAGATGCCTCGGTAGTATCTATTGAGATAATCCCTACTCTAAATCCATTTATTCTGTAAATTTCTGATGGAGATAGACCAAATTTATATTTTACCACATCTGATAGGTACATATAGCCATCTTGTTGAATTGGAATCGGAGTTTTTACAGGGGTATTCAAAAACTCTTCTATTTTTACCTCCTTACCTTCTTTTGATCTGAGGAAGATTTTAAAGTCTTCTCCGCCGAAAGTTACAGTTCCTATTTGAGTTCCAGTTATGATAGTTGATAGATAATCTCCAAGATATGCTGGCGTAAATCCTTTATATTTTCCTGAATCTGTGAGTAAAAGTTGGAGTTCAGGAACAGGTTTTTCAACTTCAATATCTGCTGACCTTACAAAATCTTGTTTCCTTAAAAAATCTCGCAGAGCTAATAATCTTTCTATGAATTTAACATAATCTTCTTCCGCAACATCTGAATAAACTCTCATTTCAATTCCTCTTGATTGACCAAATATGAAAAGATTTATTGGGTTCGCCGGTATTATTCTGAACTCTTCTATATTTGGCTCTTCTGAAAGTATATTTGATACTATCTTGTAAGCTTCGTTATATTTTAGATTTTTGAATCTCAGTCCCACAAGGATAAGGTTATCTGCTTCTGTGAATCTTTGAGCTCTTCCAAAAGCCCTACCAAAAGCTGATTCTCCATACCTTAAAAAGATATATTCTGCATTTTGACTGATTTGTTTTATTATCTCATCTTTTACCTTGAGAGCAACTTCTTCTGCCCATTTCCAGCTTGCGGTTTTTGGAAGATAGATGAAAATCCTCATATCTTGTGCTTCCTGAACCGGTATGAATTCTTTTTTAATCTTTCGTGATAGGGAAAATGGTATTATTGATATCAAAATAAGAAATGTCGTTGATATTACCGGATGTTTTACTATAAATCCAATTGCTTTTTTGTATTTTTCTTCAAGCCATCTTGATGTAGGTTCAACGCTTTTTGATTCTTCTTTTTTCTTCAGAAGTCTTGAAGATAACGCTGGGATAAGCGAGATAGCAACAAATAATGAAAGAATTGATGATGTAGCTATAACTATAACAAAATCAATAAATATGAAGAAAGCTAATCCTTTCAAGAAAACTATCGGCGCATAGACGATAAAGTTTGTTATTGTTGAGCCAAGCAAAGCAGTGAAAACATAATTAGCTCCTTTTACAATCGCCTCCCGAAAAGGTAATCCTTCCTCTAACCTCCTTCTTATACTTTCAAGAACAACTATTGAGTTATCAATAACTATACCAGATGAAATTATAATTGCGGAAAGCGTGATCAAATTCAGACTTTTGCCAAGAAAATATAGGAATAGAATAGAAAACAAAAGAGATGTCGGAATAGATGTTGCAAGAATTAGACTTTCTCTTATGCTTCTCAAAAATATAAATACAACAATAGTTACAGCTAAAACCGCATAATATAAGGTTGTTCGAAGTTCTTCTATTGTGCTTCTTATTGAATCTGCAAAATCAAGCAGAACTCTAATTTTTATATCAGCTGGAACTTTTTCGGATATTTTTTCAAGAGCTGCTTTTACATTATTACTTACTTCAACTATGTTTGCCCCAGGTCTTTTTCTCACAAGATACAAAATAACTGTCTCTTGACTTTCTCCTTCAAAAAAGTATGAACGGGAAGAATCAACATACCTTGAAGAAACTTCCACCTCCGCTATGTCTTTTAGCTTTATAGGTACTCCTCCTTTTATCCCGACTACTATGTTTTCAATATCTGATTTTGTTTTTGGTTTGCTTTTCAAAGTTGTGTATATTGATGTTCTTCCGAGCGTTATTTTCCCAGCAGAGAAATCTCCATTATATTGAGCTATTGCATTCTTTACCTCCGCGATTCCTATATCATACTTTCTCATTTTCTGTGGATCTACCCATATATTTACATTCCTCTGCGCATCTGCTAAAATAAGAACACCTCCTACACCAGGAAGGCTTGATATATAAGTCGATATTATCTCATCAAGAACTTTGTATAAAGAGGCTCTATCTCTTTTTCCCGAAACTCCTAAAAACAGAACAGGAAAAGCTGATGAAGTAAATCTCAAAACTGAAAATTGAATATTTGTATCTTGTATGGTTCTTTTTATGAATTCAAGGCGTTCATTTATTCTTTGGACAGCGTAATCAAGGTTCTCTCCGACTCTGAATTTCACTTGAACAACTGCTACCCCTTGCTCACAAATTGATGATATTTCATCAACACCTTCAACTGATTTCACTGCTTCTTCTACTTGCTTTACTATTATTTGTTCTATCTGTTCTGGCGAGGCACTCTGATATGTTATAGCTATGGAAACAAAAGGTGGTTCTATTGGTGGTAATATATCAACGGGAATTATTCTTGAAGCAAAAAGAGCCACGACAATCAAAGAAACATAAATTACAGTTATACCTGCAGGTCTTGAAACGGAGATCTGTGGTAAGTTCATAGCAAAATTTTAGTCTGAAACTTCGGTGAGAATTTCTTTTTGTGAAATATTTTGAGTGGTAATTGAAGTTTAAAATTCATTTTTATGGGAAAAATTAAAAAAAGTCTCCCTGTTGTTTTTTTGCTTTTTGTTTTTTTCTCATGCGGAAAAGTTGGGAAAAATGAAGAAAATGAGAAAGTTCCAACATTTCAGGGGAAGAAGGAGGAGGTTGGAGTTTTTGTTATAACTTTGACCAAAGAAAAAAATTCTTCTTCTCCTTCAATATCTTTTGTAGGTTCTACACAACCTGAACAGCAATCTGTCATATCTTCAAAAGTTTCAGGAAGGATTGTGAAGCTTTTTGTTGATATTGGTTTCAGAATAAAAAAGGGGCAGGTTCTTGCAAAAATTGATGATACAGATTACAGGAACAATTTTGAGAGAGCGAGAGCCGAGCTTGAAAGGATAAAGGCTCAACTTGAACTTGCAAAGATAAACTACGAAAGAGCTGAAAACCTTATAAAAACAAAATCAATAGCACAAGCAGAATATGATAACGCAAAATCAAACTATCAAAGCTTACTCGCAGCTTATGAGACTGCAAAGAAAAATTTAGAAAAAGCAGAAATTGACCTTAACGAAACTAACATAGTTGCTCCTTACGATGGAATAGTAGTTGAAAAAAGAGCAGATGTCGGCTCTTTTGTTGGACCTCAATCTCCTATATTTGTGATACAAAGTTCTAAAACTTTCTTTTTAGGTAAAATTGCAGAGAAAGATATAACAAAGTTAAAAATAGGGGATATTTTGGATGTTGAATTTCCTTCTTTAAAAAAAGTGGTAAAGGGTAGAGTTTCAAGTATAAAACCTTCATCGGCTGGAACTGGATTTGATGTAGTTATAGATTTATCTGAAAGCGTTCCAGCAAACCTTTTGGGGGTTGCATATTTGAAAATCTCTCAATCTGATAAATCAAAATCGGACGGTTTATATCTTTTGCCTTATGAGGCTATTTATATTTCACAAGAAGGAGAGTTTGTTTTTTCTGCTGATAACGGAACCGCTCGTAAGGTAAAAGTTTCTGTTATTGAGAATCTTTCAGATTTTGCTCTCGTAAAAATTCCAGAAGGTATCACTCAAGTTATATCACCAGTTTCAGATAGAATCTACGATGGACAGAAAGTGAAAATAGTTGGAGAAAGAAGATAAGAATAAAACTTTACTTTTTTGTTCCCTTTGGTTTTTCTTCTTTTTTAGTTTCTGGTTGCTTTGTTCCTGCTGATGGTTGTTGATTCTTCAAAGATATTATCCATGTTACAAGTTTTTTGGCTTCTTCTTCTGTGACCAAACCCTTATTTGCAGGCATAGGAACTTGCCCCCATTTTCCCACTGCGCCGTTGAGAACTGAATTTACAAGCTGAGGAATGTCTTTTTCTGTATATTTTTTTGAAACTTCGATCCATGCTGGACCTACAACCTGTTTATCTATCTGATGGCAAGCTAAACACCCTTTTTGATTTGCAAGCTGCAACATATCCTCTGCTTTTACTTTGTGTGCTGAAAAAATAACAAATGAGAGAGCCACTATTCCTCCTACTGCAATTTTTTTTGTCCTCATTTTCTTTTCACCTCCCATATTTTTTATACCTCCCATATTTTTATTGCATATTTCTTTTGTATTCTAAAATTTGTTTTTCTTTGAAGATTTTTTTCAGGATTTTTTTTCATTTTCGTATCAAGTTCTGATAAATTTTTTTATTTATTTTGTCTTTTTTTATTATTTTTTTCTTTTTTTATTCTGCAAGTGAGTTTATAGATTCTTCAAGGGCTTTTAGTTTGTGTTCTGTTTCAAAATATTCTCTCTCTGGAACTGAATAAAAGACAATTCCGGCTCCTGCCTGAATTTTTATTTTGTTTTCGTATATGAAAGCCGTTCTTATTAAGATTGCTGTATCCATATTGTCGTCAGCGGAAAAATAACCTATTGCGCCTGCGTACGGACCCCTCCTCTCTTTTTCAAGTTCTGAAATTATTTTTGCTGCCTCAATTTTTGGAGCCCCGACAACCGTTCCTGCTGGAAAACAAGACCTCAAAACTTCAAGATGTGTTTCTTTTATTTTCCCCTCAACCTCTGATACTATATGCATAACTCTTGATAACTTTTTTATGTAAGCAAATTTTTTCACTTTTACGGTTCCGGGATATGAAACTTTTCCTATGTCATTTCTTGCAAGGTCAACCAGCATAACATGTTCTGCTAACTCTTTTTCATCTGCAAGAAGCTCCTCTTCAAGTTTTCTATCTTCTTCTTCTGTTTCTCCTCTTTTTCTTGTTCCTGCTATTGGAAGCGTTGTAGCTATACCATTTTCAACCCTCACAAGTATCTCAGGAGAGGTTCCAACTATTTTTATATCATCAAAATCAGCAAAATACATGTAAGGAGAGGGATTTTTTATTCTCAAAATTCTATAAAGAGAGAGCTCATCTATTTTTCCTTTTACTTCTATTTCTTTTTGTCTTGAAAGGACAACTTGGATAACATCTCCCATGTATATTCTTTGGATTCCTTTTTTTACCATATCTTCAAACTCTTCTTTTTTGACTTTGTCGTGAATTTTTTTCACTTTGAATTTTTTTGTTGAAGGATCTATTGATTTTTTTAGAACTTTTTTTATTTCGGTCATACTTACATCTTCTGATAGCAAAATTATATCTCTTTTGAGATTGTCAAAAATTATTATATTTGGAGTGAAAACCAGAACTGAATCCGGGATTCCAAGAGAAGATTTACCTTTTATTGTATTTACTTTGTCAAATTCTGAAAATAGGTCATATCCTATAAATCCTACGAGACCAAAAGGTACTCTTTGAATTTCGCTTTCTTTCTTGAATTCTTGCAAAAACTCCGAATACTTGCCTTTTATTTTTTTAAGCTCTTCATTTAAAATGTCAAGAAACTTTTTTTTACTATTTTTTTTGTTTTCGTTTTCTTTTTCTGCTTCTTTATATCTTTCGTCTATTTCTTTTTCATCTATAAAGTATTTTATTTTAGCTTTTAGTTCTCCGAAGCCCAAAAATGAGTATCTTCCCCATTTTTCCGGTTCTTCTGCGCTTTCAAGTAGGTATAAAGGTTTAAATCCGCTTGCTTTGAGTTTGAGAAAAATAGATATAGGTGTTTCAGTGTCAATAAGTAATCTTTCTACCTTCATAATTTTTCTTATGTGATTTATCTTTTTCTACTTCTTTCTTTTCCTTCTTTATTCATTCTTCATTTTTTGCTTCATATTTTTATTCGTCTTTTTTCCATCTTTCAGAAGGGATTAATTTCGTGTTAGCTTTTACCATATCAACTCTTTTTACTGCTTGCTTTTGCGGAGCTTTTTCAAAGTATTCTGGGTTAGTGTGCGAAAGATCAAAAAGTTTGAGCATAGCATTTGCGAATTCGTCAAGAGTTTTTTTCGTTTCAGTTTCGGTTGGCTCTATCATGATAGCTCCTTTGACTATAAGCGGAAAATAAATTGTTGGTGGATGAAATCCTTCGTCCTGCAAAGCTTTCGCTAAATCTTCGGTTTTTACTCCTAATCCTTTTTCGCTCAGAACAAATTCGTGTTTGCATTTACGCGGATATGGCAAATGATATTTTTCCGAAAGCTTTTTCATAAGATAGTTTGCGTTAAGGACTGCAATTTGAGAGTTCTTTTTTATTCCATCATCTCCTAACATTTTTATGTATGCCCAAGCTCTCAGAAGTACTGGGAAATTGCCGAAGAAAGATTCTATTTTACCAACCGAGCTTTCTTTATTTGAGTAATCAAGTATGTATTTTGAATTGCCATTTTCATCTTCTTTTTTTATTCTGGGGTAGGGTAGGAATTTTTCAAGATGCTTTTTGACACCGAGTGGTCCCGCTGCTGGACCCCCTCCTCCGTGCGGAGTTGAGAATGTTTTGTGAAGGTTAAGATGTACGAAATCAAAACCTATGTCTCCGGGTCTTACAATTCCTGCTATTGCATTAAGGTTTGCTCCATCTAAATAAAGTAGAGATCCGTTTTGATGGACTAAATTTACAATCTCCTCAATGTTTTCATCAGCAAGTCCGAGAGTGTTCGGGTATGTCATCATAAGAACTGCAACATCTTTTCCTAACTTCTTTTTGAGGTCCTGGATATCTATATTTCCTCTTGAATCGCTTTTTACTTCTCTTACATAGAAGTTGCACATTGTTGCTGATGCTGGATTTGTTCCGTGAGCTGAATCTGGAATGAGAACATATTTTCTCTCATATTCCTTTTTTTCTTCAAAGAAATATTTTTTGGATATTTTGATAGCAAGAAGTTCCCCGTGAGCTCCTGCGGCGGGATGCAAAGAAACTGCGTCCATTCCGGTAATTTTGCATAGCATATTTTCAAGTTCATACATTATCTCAAGTGCTCCCTGAGCGAGTTCTGGAAAAGCAGGATGCAGGAATTTGAATTGATCCATACTTGCTATCCTTTCGTTTATGCGCGGGTTATACTTCATAGTGCATGAACCAAGAGGATAAAATCCATCATCTACACCCCAGTTGATTTTAGATAATCTGTAAAACTCCTTTATGAGTTCTCTTTCAGGTGTTTTTGGAATGTTAAGTTTTTCTCTTCTTTTCATATCATAAAAAGATACAATTTTTGTGAAATGTTTTAAAAAACTCATTTTTTTGGAATTTTGTATTTTATCCCTTTTTCTTCCTTATCTCACTGCTTTTTTGTTTGTTGTTTTTTCTTATTTATGCTGTATTCTTGGAATTTTGTTTATTACTATCTGATTTTTGTTTTATATTTGTTCGGTAGTTTTTAAGATTTTGTTTTTTGGATGATTTTTTATTTGAAAATTGCTTAATTTCATTTTATGAGGTTTGGGCTTTATTTTGAGGGTAGAGAAAGTTGCTACGGAGATGGCAGGGAAAAAGAGCGTTTCATTTCTTTTTTGAAGAAAACTTTTGAGCACAGTGATTTTGATTATTACAAAGTTTTGTTTGATAGAAAGTCGTGGAAGCCTTATGTCTTTTCTCCGTTTTTTGGCAAGGATTTTGCAAAATACGGGAAAATTGGACCTCGTATTTCTATGATATTTTCTTCCGGTGACAAAGAAGCTTTGATAAATTTTTGGAACGGAATTTTTAAGCTCAGACAAATAAAAGAAGATTACATAAGGATACAAGACATAAGTTTTTTTCTCGTTCAAACAAAGTTTTTCCATCCAGAGAAAATAAAAGAAAGGAAAGTTCTTTTTGAGACAGTTGGAGTTTGTGTTATGACAGATCCTACCCAGCCTGCAAATAATTTTGATTTGTGGTATGTGACTCCAAATGATTTGGAAAGATTCAACCGTGCATTTTACGAAAGAACAAAACAAAGATACGAAAATATAAAAGGGGCGAAATTCCCTGAATCAGAGCTTTATTTGGAGCCTTGCGAAATAAAAGAGGTGGTAGTTGATGGAGTTGGAGGTAAGGTAAAAGGTTTCAAAGGAAAATTTTACATAGTTGGAGAGCCGGAGATTTTACAGTTTCTCTATGATTTTGGGCTCGGAGTAAGAACAGGTCAAGGTTTCGGTTTGATTGATGTTGTAAAAAGAAAGTAAGAATATGTTCGCAATTTACCAATGAGGAGTTGAAATTCCTAATTTTAAATCATATGGCTTTGGACTGGGCAAAAATTTATAAGAAATATAAGGGTTTGTGGGTGGTGCTGGATGAGAAGGAAAGAAAAGTTGTAGCTTTTGATAGGAACGCAAAGAAATCTTTTGAGAAAGCTCAGAAAAAAGGATTTAAAATCCCATTTTTGTTTAAAGTTCCGAGCAAAATTATTTCCTATATTGGTGTTCATCTTTTGATATGAAATTTAAATATCAGAAGATTCCCGCAAAAGAAGGTGAAGCTTTCCCGGAAAGAAAATTCATTTTGAGACCCATTATCCTTGTCATATAGGAAATTGAGGTGGAATCAAGACTTAAAAAGATAATTTAAGGAAAAGCTTACGATTTACCAGCGATGGGTTGAGGCGATTACTTTGAATAACTTATCGTTAGGCAAGAATAAGTAGTTTGCAATTTACTAATGAGAAGTTCAGGGGAAAGAAAAACTCAAATTTTGAAATCTCTAATAAGTTAGATTAAGTTGAATTTTTCTCGTTCAAAAACCTGATCTTTTGAATAAACATGCTTAAAATAAAACTATGAAGTTAAAAGGGGAAAAAGAAAAAAAAGTTTTAAAGTTGGGTGATAAAGCAAAAGAAACGGAGATAGGTGATGATATGCTCTCGGTTTCTTTAAAGCCTGGCAGCAAAAAAGTTAAAGTTGAAATTAGTCCAGAAGGAATAGATATTTTTGGCTCTTCTGATCTTATAGACCTTTTGAAAGAATTAGAACAAAAGGTAAAAAAAGAAGAAGGCAACAAAAATAAAACATGATTTATCAACCAGATCTAAAATTTTCGGTTTAACTTATAATAAAAAATTATGAACGGCGGTAATATAAAACTTTATCCATCAAATTGGTTATATAATGCGGGTGTGGTGGGGTTTCTTTGGTCAGTTGAAGAGATTGAAAAATTTAGCGTTCTAAATATGCTGAATTCTGATGGTTCGGTAGAAATTCCTAATAATTTATTCCCAAAACTTAAAGTTCAAGAAAGATATTTTGGAGATAATAAAATTTCTTCCATAGTAGGAAAGAGTAATCTTTACAGAAATTTTTTACAGTCAAATCAAAAAGATCTCTTTGTTAGGTTTGTAGAACTTTTAGAAAAAGTAGGACCTGACTATTGTGATTTTTGTGGTAACGGATATTCGTTAGATAATAATGATGAATCATACTTAAACGGAATAGATCCTGCCAGCAGGCCAGAAACTAAATTCCTCTATAGAATTAGAAAATTTTCCATAGTCCATAATACTTTACTAGGACCTTCTATTGGTGAGTTTCCTAATGCTTTTTGGGGACTAAATGAAAGTTCAAGAATGTGCCATTTATGTGGTGGTTTTATCATTATTCACCATCATCTTGCTTTTACTCCTCTTCCTGATGGTTCTGAAATTTTCATAAATGCTCCGTCATTTAAGGTTATGTATTATCTGAATAAATATGTTCAACCTCTTCCAAAAGATGGAAAAAATATAAAACACTTATTAGGTATGTCTCTGATTGAATTTTCTACAAAGCTGAAAGCTCAATTGGGGCTCTGGACATCTATGAATATAGAAGTTGTTATCAAGTATAAATATAAAAAAGATGCTAATAAATACGAAGATAAAATAGATTTCTTCTCTCTACCAGCCGAGATTGTTTCGCTTTTGAATGACCATGAAATATCAAGTTTGATTTACCAAATTGGCGAATTCAAAGTTTTAAATATTGTGCTTGATGGAAAATTCAATAAACTAATAGAAGACGCATATAGACTTATGAAGATTTTGATGAAAGACCAACGAAGCGAATCCGATAAAGAATTTTTAAACGAATACTTTAAAAAAAATCAAAAAGATAAAGAAAGAAAAGATAAAGAAAGAAAAGAGGCAGTTCAAAATATGCTTAAACTATATGCTTTAATAGAAGAAAAAGTAGGGGGAAATGGTTTATGGAAAGTGAGGGTTTAGAGAAGCTCCTTGAAGATTTAAAGAGTAAATTATCAAGTTTAGTAAAAGAAAAGAAAGATAATCCAGAAGAGTTGAGGAATAGTTTGGAGAACTTTGAAAAATCTCTGAAAGATTTGCAACAAGATTTTGTTAAAACACTTGAATTTGCAAGCAGAATAACAAAAGATGAAAAAATAGATAAACTTTACAGAAAATGGGCTCAAAAAAATATAAGCGATCTCATAGATAAATTGAGAGATGAAGGGGGTAAGGTGGCAAGAGAAAAGGGTTTAAAAGAGGATTTTGATAAAGTAATTTTCAGACTTATGGAGCTTACAAGGCTCGGCAAAAGATCAGAAGTTTTTTATGGAATTTATAGAATTTTCGTAGCAAGAAATAAAAGAATTCCAGAGGTTTTATGTGAGCCCTTCAAACCTATCTACTCAGATGAAATTTTTAAAGTAATGATTTTTTCATTTCTAAGCGGAATTATGGAAAAAGGAGGTGAAAAATATGGAGGAGGCGAGGAGGACCGAACAGAATCGGGAGGAGAGGGAGAATCAGGATAAACTGAAAAATATAACTATAACTATAATTTTTGAAGGTTCTGCTTTGAATAGAGATGAAAAGCTTGCCGGAAATATCTTATCAATAAAAAAGCTGAGGAGAAAAGATGGAACATATAGTTTCATAAGTAAAACTGCCATAAGACATTATCTCTTTTCAACTTTGGTAAAGAATTTTAGATGGGAAGAAGCAAATGTTCGTGTAGATGAAGAAGTAGTTCAGTTTGACATTACAAAAGATGATATTTTAACAAGTCCTGAGCTTGATGCATGCGGATATATGTACACTATTGGAAATAAAGGATCAATAACAAGAAAATCACCAATAGGAATAACAAAAGCTATAAGTTTAGAACCTTACGAGGGAGATATGGCTTTTTACTGCAATCATGATTTGGTACAAAGAGCTATAAAACAGGGAGAAGATGCAACACCTAATCCTTTCAGCAAAGAGGAACATGTTTCCTTTTATAAAGTAAGCTTTACAATTGATGTTGAAAGACTTGGAAAAGATGAGTGGATTGTAAATCAAATGCCTAATTTCAATAATAATGAACTTAAAATAACACTACCTGATGGTAAAGAAAAAACAATTTCAAATGTTCAACAAATAAATCAAAACGAATATAAAACTCAAAATGGTACTATAAAAATTGAACAAGTTGGAAGTGGCAAATATAAAATCATTTTTGAACTTGATGAAAGTAAAAAGAAAGAAAGAATAGAACAAATTCTTAAAGCCATAAAAAATGGCTTACATTCTCAATCGTCAGGTGAAGCAAATTCAATAATCCCGTTATTTATAATTGCAGGAGCTGTAAAAATACCATCTCCCATATTCCATCCTTATATATACCTTGCAAGAGAAGACGGAAGCTATATAGTTTGTGGAATTCAAGATTGTCTAAATAATGAATGGCTTGAAAAGGATATTGTTTATATTTGCTCTTCTGAAAGGCTGAAAGTTCAGAAATTTCAAAGACAAGTAATTTCAAATTGGGATGAATTTCTTACCAAAGTTAAAGTTTGCCATAAATGAAAACAATAGGAGAAGCAAAAAGAATAAAACCAAAATTTCTTCAAAAGGTAAAAATTCCAAAAAAATTTAAAATGTTTTTTTGGGATTGTCCAAATAATGAGACTTATCTTGAAAAGTTCATTTTAAGAATTTTACAATATGGCACTTTTGAAGATATAAAGACGATTTATAAAAAATTTCCAAATGAAACATTTTACATTGCTTTCAAATACCCTGAAATAAAAAGAGGAGTGAAGTTTTGGATAAAGCTATGGAAAGAAAGAGAATTGAAAAAATGAAATTGTTAGCAATAGAAATACAAAAGCATTTTAAAAATTTTTATCTAAGTGGTGGAACTGCACTAATGATAAAACATAATCATAGAATAAGCGAAGATTTAGACTTCTTTTCAAAAAAAGAATTTTCATTCACAAAATTAGCCTCAAAAGTCAAAGAAAACTTTAAAGTTCAAAAAGAGGAAAGATTTGAAGATAACATTGACTTTATAATTGAGGATATAAAAGTTTCTTTCATATTTTTCCCATTTGAAAATATAAATCCAATTGAAGTATTTGAAGGAATAAAAATTGATTCCGACTATGACATTTTCCTTAATAAAATATACTCAGCAGGAAGAAGAATTGAAAGTAAAGATATCATAGATTTTGCTTTTCTATGGAAAAAATATAAATGGGAACGGAAAAAAGTTAAAATGGATTTTGAAAAAAAGTTTCCTCATCAAAGCTTTGAAATATACCTTGGAGCAGTTTTTTCTATTGAAGATTATCCTCATCTTGATAAGGAAACAATAAAAATTATAAAGGAGGTTATGAAGGAATGGAAAGTTTAAAAATTTTAAGAATAAAAATATATCAACCTCAGGCTCATTATAGAATTCCTTTTACTTATCAAAGAAGACACACATATCCGCTCCCTCCATACTCAACTGTCATTGGTTTTTTATGCAATATTTTAGGAATCAGAAATTATAAAGACACAGGGGAACCTTGTGAAGATAGAAATTGCACCAGCTGTGATTATCATAAACTCAAAAAAATAAAAATTTCTATCTGCGGGTACTTTGAAAGTAAAACCACAGAATATATATGGTTCAGAAATTTGAGCGAAAAAGCTCATATTAGTAGATTTGGTTATGTAGAAAATAGGCGTTTGGATGGTCAAGTTGAGCATCCGGGAGGTCAATCTCCTGTATATATTGATATTCTGAACGATGTTCATCTGTGGATTTACATTTCCCACAGTGATTGTAATTTTTTGGAAAAACTTAAAGAAAGAATTGAAAATCCTTCGGATAGAATCTATCCGCTTCATCTTGGGAGAGCAGAGGATTGGATTGTAATAGATAAGCTAAAAATAATACAGATTGACGATAGTAAAATGCCAATTTATGGCAATTACAGAA
>Ga0079997_112410_pt1 | contig 31435 bp, 30 predicted proteins | sample PerSpoCPS_CMetaG_FD_69200 | JGI IMG/M metagenome (GOLD analysis project Ga0079997, IMG submission 69200) | Archaeal communities from Yellowstone National Park, Wyoming, USA - Perpetual Spouter C (PS_C) MetaG (SPADES assembly) (version 2) | ecosystem: Environmental > Aquatic > Thermal springs >... | reverse complement strand
AGATGTCGCTGCTCAGATCGTTCATTACTCACGTTCTCGTCTCGACCGTTTCGGGACAGCAATTCGGCTTCTCGTTCAGCATATCGGAGCCTTTCTCTTGCGGAGTGGTCTGAGCATCCCTACACTTTACACTGAGACCCACCGGAAAAGTTGAGGAGGACGCGGAGTACGCAAGCCGCGGAAGTGGAACATGGCGCAGATCGTTAGCATGAAGCGGGCGCAGGATCGCGGAACGTGGGCGTTCCTGCTCTGTGATGCTGCCGGCCGCTACGGCGGCGTCAGCCACGACCGGACCTGGACGCTCTGGTAGGAGGTGCCTCGTGAGAAAGCGTTTCGTCGTCCTCGCCGGTGTTATCGGTCTCGCGACTCTGGTCGTGTCCGTGTTCGTGCGCAACGCCGCACTCCTCGCGTCCATTCCCGGACTAACCAAAGTCGAGTCGGCGGCGGAAGTGCGTCGGGAGGGGCAAGAAACGCCCGTCCTGCGCGTCTCGAGTCGGCTGGTGACGCAGGCGGACCTCGCCGAGATGGAGCGCTGGACCGCGGCGAACCTCGACTGGATGTGGCAAGCACTTGCCGGTACGACCGATGAAGGACAACGTGCACTGCTCGAGGGGCAGATCGCACTCATCGAAGGGTACGGCACCACGACGGTCGCGCTCGCAGCGCTCATCCGTGACCGCGCTCTCGAAGCGGCGGCTGATCGGGCGGGGCTCTGGCCGGACGAGGCAACCGTACGCGCCCGTGTCGAACGCGACCGCGCGCTCGCCGCGACGAGCGACGACGCCCGCCTCAGTGCATACATCCGGACGTTCGGTGAGCAGGCGTACTGGGACGAGTGGTACCCGCGTGTAGCAGCACGGGAAATCGCGCTGGAGCGGCTGTACGAGGCGCGCACTGGGCACCTCTCGGATTTCCAGCAGCGTCAAACGCTCTGGCTCGAGACGGAGCGCTCGATCGTCCAGGAAGCGGGCATCGAGGTGGTCGAGAACGAACGGCTGCCTGCTTCGGTGGACTCGGCCCTCCGGTACCTCGACGAGTACTGGAAGCTCACCGAGAAATCGCTCGCGTAGGCAGATGCGGTGTTCCAGAAGCGGTTTCCAGCACAGTGGAGGATGCTCTGGTGCTCGAGCGAGTCGTTCGCTGAGAGAGCAGCAGATCGCCGCAGTGGTGGTCGTTTTTCTCCGGACCGCTGCTTGGGGGCTCAGCGCGCGAACCGGCAGGTGATCGGCGAGCGAACGGCACGTCCGACGACGGTGCGACCGTCCGAGCGGTACGATAGAGACGAGGTGCCTGGATTCAACCGCGCCCGAGTCCCCTCTTCACCTGGAGACGTACCATGCGCTGGTCAGCTGGCGCGGTGGTGGTGCGAGCGTACGCTGAGTTGAACGACTTCCTGCCGGCGGCGGTGCGCCAGCGCTCGTTCGAGGTACCGCTCCCGTTCGGTGCGACCGTGCGTGATCTCGTCGCCGGGCTCGGCATCCCTCCGCCGGAGGTCGATCTCGTCCTCGTCAACGGCGAGCCCGCCGATTGGGCTGTTCGTCTGAAAGACGGCGACCGAGTCGCGATCTATCCGGTGTTCGAAACGATCGATATTGGGTCGGTGCAACGATTGCGTCCCAGGCCGCTCCGCGAGCCTCGCTTCGTCTGCGATGTCCATCTCGGCCGCTTGGCTGCCTACTTGCGCCTGCTCGGCTTCGATACGCGGTACGAGCGCGAGGCAGACGACGCAACGCTGGCGGCATGGGCGGAGCGGGAGCGACGGATCGTGCTGACACGCGACCGGGAACTCTTGAAGCGGCGAGCCGTCACGCACGGGTATTGGCTGCGCTCGGCCCATCCGCGGGAGCAGCTTCTCGAGGTCGTCCGGCGTTTCGACCTGGTGGGCAGTCTGCACCCGTTCGTGCGTTGCCCACGCTGCAACGGGTTACTCGTGTTGGTCGATCGCGAAGTGGCGCGGGCGCATGTCCCACCGCGTAGCTGGCAGCGTGCTCAGGAGTTCTGGCGATGCAGCGGCTGCAACCAGTTCTACTGGTACGGCTCGCATTGCGAGCGAGTGGAGGAGCTGATCGCATGGTTGCGGAGCGCCTTGTCGGGAGAGCCGACGCGACTGCTTGAGGCAGCATGTGAGCGCACCGCCGGAGACGCGCCATCCGGTGCGTGAGACGGCGGGGATCTCGGTGGAGCGCGCTGTGCGGTCTTCGGCGCGTCCGGACTTCTGCGGGATGAGCGTGATCAGCGCTGTCGGCGCGAGCCACTCTTCCCTGAACGGCGGACGCGATGGATCGCGTTGGCGATCACCGGTGTTCGTGGTGGGGTGAGGGTGTGAGCTCAGCGATTGTCGGTCTGTGTCGGCTCTCGCCGCGTTCACGGAGTGCACGCTCGACTGAGGCTCGACGGTAGGGCGAGTGCCCTCGTCCAGGCGGGGCAGAATTGACGAAGGGATCCGGTTCGGGGGAGGATTGACCGGTCGAGCGTGCCTGGTGACCCTCGAGTGGGAAGCGGGAGGATGGAGCGATGGGGCCAGCGGAACGGGAGCGCTTCGACACGCTCATTCTCGGCGGTGAGGTGATCGACCCGGCGAACCAGCGCTTCGGCCGTTTCGACATCGGGATCCGCGAGGGACGGATCGTGCGCGTGGCGCGTTCGCTGGCGGATGCCATAGCCGAGCAAGTGATCGATGCGCGGGGTCAGATCGTGACGCCGGGTCTCATCGACCTCCACACGCACGTCTACTGGGGTGCGACCTACTGGGGAATCGAAGCCGATCCGATCGCTGCGCGGACCGGAGTGACGACCTGGCTGGACGTCGGAAGTGCTGGAGCCTACACGTTTCCTGGTTTTCGCCGGTACATCGTCGAGCCGAGCCGGGTTCGGATTCTTGCACTTTTGAATCTCTCCTCGATCGGCTTGGTCGCCCCAACGTGGGAGTTCGCCAATCTCGACTATTGCGACCTCGAGCTCGCTGCGACGATCATCCGAGCGAACCGCGACGTCATCCTCGGCGTCAAGGCGCGCATCGATGCCAATACCACGCGCGGTGTCGGGATCCGACCGCTCGAGCTGGCTCGAGAGCTCGCTGACCAGCTCGGACTTCCTCTCATGGTACACATCGGGAACGGCCCACCGTCGATCGACGAGGTAGCCGCGCTCTTGCGCCCCGGTGACATTCTCACCCACTGTTTCACTGGTGGAACCATGCGGATTCTCACTCCGGATGGGCGGGTTCACCCCCGCATCCGCGAGTTGCACGAGCGCGGACTGGTCCTCGATATCGGGCATGGTGCAGGTTCGTTCAGCTTCGAGGTCGCCGAGCGGCTCCTGGCCGAGGGGATCGTGCCGGACGTCATCTCGAGCGATATCCACCAGCTGGCGATCCAGGGACCGATGTTCGACCTCCCCACCACGCTCTCCAAGTTCCTGGCGCTGGGACTCTCGCTGGCGGAGGTCATCGAGCGGGCGACGGTACGACCGGCCAAGATCATCGGCCGGCCGGAACTGGGGAGCTTGGCTGAGGGGACGCCAGCGGATATCGCCCTGTTCCAGGTGGTCGAGGGGACGTTCACTTTCTACGACGTGGCGATGCAGGCGCGGTCTGGCGACCGGCTTCTCGTCAATACGCTGACGATGGTCGATGGACGAATCGTGCCCCGGCAAGAGCCGAGTGCGCTCCATCCCTGGGCGCAGCTTCCCGAGCACCAGCACCCGATCGTCCAAATCGGACATCCCTACCGAGTCATGCAGGCACGAGGAGGCTGAATGAGCGAGCGTGATGGCGTCCTCATGCGGGAGCAACTGGCAGCACTGCTCGCGGCGGATCCACCTTTGCTCCGCGACCTTCCGGCGGTCGAGGCGCAACTTCAGCCGCACGGGATCGATTTGACTGTCTGGTCGGTCGCGCGCTTCGCAAGTGCTGGCCAGGTGGGCGAGATCGACGAAGAGCGTCGCCTGCCGGAGCTGGAGGTGGTCGAGCCGGATCGTGATGGCTGGTGGGAGCTCGAGCCAGGCCCGTACCTCGTGCGCTTCACCGAAACCGTGACGCTCCCACCGGACTGCATGGCCTATGCCCGCCCGCGCTCGAGTCTGCTCCGCTGTGGCGTCGCGGTGCACACCGCGGTCTGGGATGCCGGATACTCGGGACAGGGGGTAGCACTGCTCGTCGTTTACAATCCGAAAGGCTTTCGGCTGCGCCGCTCTGCCCGCATCGCCCAACTCGTGCTGCACCGGCTGGAGCGGCCTGTCAGCGAGGGATACCGTGGCATGTACCAGGGCGAGCGCGGCTGAGGCACAGCGGAAATGCTGCGCTGTCCCCCGGCGAGTTAGAGGGGAGGTGAGTCATGGCTGCCGAACGGGCCGCGCTGTTCCTGGCGACGCGACTCCCGACCGAGCCCAAGGAGGCCAAACGACGCCCTCATCCGGAGTCGGAGCTGGCTGACCAGGAGGCGCGGTTGCGCGAACTGGCTGCGCGCGAGCGCTACCACGTGACGCGCGTTTTCAGCGAGATCCTCCCCGAGTTTCCAGAGCAACGTCCGGGTCTCAAGGCGCTGCGCACGGCGATGTGGCTGCGCGAGATCGACGTCATCCTGGTGCCGTCACCGGAGTGCCTCTATCGGGATCCCGAGCGACTCAAGGCGTTCTTGATCGAGGCGCGGACGCTCGGGGAGCGTGTCGAATTCCTGGAGGTACCGCCACTGTACGCTTGGGTCGTGAAAGAGTACGGGTGGCCGCGCGAGTGGTCGAGATGAACGAGGGAAGACATGCTGAGGCGGATCATCGGTGCGCTGCGGCTCGACCCCACGGTCTACCGGGAGCTCCGCGATGATCCGACCGCCACGGTGCCGGCACTCCTGTTCGTCCTGCTCTGTGTCCTGGCAGCTGGCGTCGTCGGGTTACCCGGCGGTGGTCTGACCGCCTTCGGCATCGTGGCTGCTTCTGCCTTCGTGTCCTGGACGATCTTCGTCGTCGCGGCTTACCTCTTCGGCACGAAAGCGTTGCCGGGGCCGGAGACCGAGGCGACGTTGGGAGCGCTGGTGCGGACACTCGGCTTCGCTCTGGCGCCGAGTCTCTTGCTCGTTTTCGGAGTCGTTCCCGCGCTCCAGCTGGTCGTCGTGCCGCTGGCTTTTGTCTGGACTTTCTTCGCGACGCTCATGGCGCTCCGAGAAACACTGGCGGTCGGCACGCTGCGGGCGTTGCTGGTCGCGGTGCTCTCGTACGGTGCTGCTGCTCTCGTCGGCAGTATCTTGACGCCACCTGGACCATCCGGCTGAATGCGGAGCGTGACCTGGTCCAGTCGGGGAAGGAAGGGAATGGATGAGCGGAGCAGCGACGGAACGAGCCGCGCAGCGACGGGTTCCTGTGGAACGTCTGCGACGCCGACTCGATCCGATGACCTTGCCGTTCCAAACGACAGCCGAAGTGGATCCCGTTGTGGGGACGGTCGGGCAACCGCGGGCGCTGGAAGCGCTCGAGTTCGGTCTGGAGATCGCGTCCTACGGGTACAACGTCTACGTCGCGGGGCGTCCTGGCTCCGGTCGCGAGAGCACAGTGCTCCGTCTCGTGGAGCAGATCGCGGCGAAGCGTGCGACACCGCCTGATTGGGTTTACGTGCACAACTTTCAGGATCCCGAACGCCCCGTCGCGATCGCGCTGCCAGCTGGACGTGGAGCGCAGCTGGCGCGCGACATGGATGAGTTCCTGCGAGCTGCTCAGCAAGCGATTCCGCGAGCGTTCGAGAGCGAAGAGTACGACCGGCGGCGCCGGGCGATCATCGATCGCTTGAACCAGGAACGGGAACGGTTGTGGGAGGGCGTGCAGCAGTTCGCGCAGCAGCTGGGCTTCACGGTGGAGCTGACGCCAGCGGGGGTGATCAGCCTGCCGCTGGTACAGGGAAGGCCGCTGGCGCCGGAGGAGTACGAGCGGCTTCCACCACCGGTGCGCGAGGAGTTGGAGCGGCGCAACCAGCGGATCCAGGATCGCGTGGCCGATGCCTTGCGGGAGGTGCGTCGTCTCGAGCGCGAGACGGCCGAGCGCTTGCGCCAACTCGATCGGGAGGTCGCGCTCTTTGCGGTGGGCGGCCTGTTCGAGGAACTCCGCGAGCGGTACCAGGATCTTCCTCAGGTGCTCGCCTTCCTGGAGCAGGTGCGGGAGGATATTCCCGAGCACCTGCACGACTTTTTCCCGCCGCAACTCCCCGGTGTGCCAGCACCGATCGCCCAGCTGCAAGCGCTGCAACAGCAGGAGCATCTCGCGCGGTATCGCGTGAACGTGTTCGTCGACAACAGCCAAACGCGCGGTGCGCCGGTGATCTTCGAGCGAAATCCCTCGTACTACAACCTGGTCGGGCGAATCGATTACCGCGCCACGTTCGGCGCGATGGTGACTGACTTCAGCCAGATCCGTGCTGGAGCCTTGCACCGCGCGAACGGTGGCTTTCTGGTCGTCCATGTCCTCGACCTTCTGGCTAATCCGTTCGCCTGGGACGCGCTCAAGCGCGCGCTGATCACCCGCCAGGTCGTGATCGAGAATCTCGGCCAACAGTATGCTGTCCTGCCCACGGCGACACTGCGACCGGATCCGATCCCGCTCGACGTGAAGGTCGTCCTGGTCGGCTCGCCGTTCCTGTACTACTTTCTCGCTGCCTACGACGATGACTTTCGCGAGCTTTTCCGTGTACGGGCCGACTTCGCGCCGGACATGGACTGGAACGAGCAACACGTGATGGGCTATGCGGCCTTCATCAGCCGGGTGGTGCGGGAACAGGGATTGCGCCACTTCGATCGCAGTGCGGTGGCGCGCGTGATCGAGTATGGAGCGCGCCAGGTCGAGCATCAGCGCAAGCTCTCGTCGCAGCTCCTGGAGATCGGCAACCTGGTCGCGGAGGCGAGTTACTGGGCTAGCAAGGCTGGACGCGAGATCGTGACTGCCGAGGATGTCGAGACGGCGATCCGCAAGAAGCAGTATCGTTCCGACCTTCTCGCCGAGCGGGTGCGCGACCTGATCGCCGAAGGAACGCTCAAGATCGAGACGAGCGGCGCGCGGGTGGGGCAGATCAATGGCCTGGCGGTCATCGAGCTCGGTGACTTCGCCTTCGGGAAACCCTCGCGCGTGACCGCGCGCGTCTCGCTGGGGCGCGGCAATCTGATCAGCATCGAGCGCGAGATCGCGCTGTCCGGCCCGATCCACTCGAAAGGCTTCTTGATCCTCTCCAACTACTTGGCGGGTGCCTATGCCCAGGATTTTCCGCTCGCCATTACCGCGTCCATCACCTTCGAGCAGGCGTACGAGGAGATCGAGGGTGACTCGGCTTCCTCGACCGAGCTCTATGCCTTGCTTTCAGCGCTTTCCGGACTCCCGATCAAGCAAGGGATCGCAGTTACCGGATCGGTGAACCAGTACGGCGACGTGCAGGCGATCGGTGGCGTGAATGAAAAGATCGAGGGGTTTTTCGCTGTCTGCAAGGTGCAGGGGCTGACCGGTGAGCAGGGTGTCATCATCCCGACGGCGAATGTCCAGCACCTGATGCTGGATGAAGAGGTGATCCAGGCGGTCGCCGAGGGGAAGTTCCACATCTGGGCGGTCGACTCGGTCGATCAGGGGATCGAGATCTTGACTGGTGTACCGGCTGGCGAGCGTCAGCCCGATGGGACGTATCCAGAGGGGACGGTCCACCGTCTGGTGATGGATCGGCTGCGCGAATATGCCGAGCGCATGCGCGACTTCGGCCGCCGGGAGGAACGCGAGGAGCGGTCGGAGCGAACCGAGGCGGCCGATCCGGAACCAGCTGGCGAGCACTAGCGACGCTGGACCAGGCGTTCCCGGATCCGCTCCGCGAGGAGCTCGATCCCGCGTGTCCGCTGCTCCGGCTCGGCTGGTGCGATGCCGAACCAACGCAGGAGCAGGGCGACAACAGCCGCGAGGGTCGCGGCTGCCGCAGCGACGAGCGCGAGCAAGAGGATGCTCATCGTCGCCGTCCTCGTGGACATGGCGTGTCAGGCAGCACAGGCACGCCCGGTGCGCCTTGTCGGGACCCGGCCGTGGAACTGCTTTGGGCGCAGCCCGAGAAGGAGCTCGGCCGAACGATCAGGTGGTACCAGCCTCGTCGCGAGCGAGCGGCTCTGGCTATCCTTCCTGCCGTGCAGGGAGGAGGCGGCGCCGGATGACCGGCGTCGCGCAGCCAGCGAGGAGATGTGACGATCGAGTGGATGAACCTGGGCACGCTCATCTTTCTGATCGGATTCGTGGTGTTACCGCTCGTGATCCTGGCGATATCGCTCTGGGCGTTGCTCAGCGAGCGCTCCCGTCGCGCGTGCCGGCATCAGGACCCAGCCGAGCGTTCGCCAGCTGATCCCCCGAGCCCGAACGCGTCGTGAATCGCTGGCACGGCGCGTGCGACCTCGTCTTCGCGGATCACGAACGAAATGTTGAGTTCCGATGACCCTTGCGCGATGGCGACGATGTTGATGCGATGTTGGCCGAGGGTCCCGAAGACGCGGCCGGCGACACCGGGTGTCCCGCGCATCCCGGCACCGACGACGGCGACGATGGCCATACCGGGTTCTTCCCAGAGGCGTGCGACGCGTCCCTTGAGGAGATCGAGTTCGAACTCCCGCTCCAGCGCACGCAACACTTTGCTGGCATCGGTGCGCCGGACGACGAAACCCAGGCTGTGCTGGGACGAGGCCTGGAAGACCATAAAGACGTTGACGCCTGTCCGGCCGACGGTCTCGAAGACGCGGGCAGTGACGTCGGCGACGCTGAGGAAGCCGGATCCCTCGACGGTGATGACGCTCACGCCGGGAATCGCGGTGATCGCCTTGACCACCGAACCGTTCGAGCTGGTGTCCGGGCCGATGCGTGTGCCCGGGTGCTCGGGGTTGAAGGTGTTCTTGATCCAGATCGGAATGCCACGCTCGGCAGCCGGTTGCATGGTGCGCGGGTGGATCACCTTGGCGCCGAAGTAGGCGAGTTCGGTCGCCTCGGCGAAGGAGATCGCGGGAAGCGTGCGCGCACTGGGGACGAGTCGCGGATCAGCCGTCATGACGCCATCGACGTCGGTCCAGATCCACACCTCGTCGGCATCGAGCGCGTGAGCGAGGATCGAGGCGGAGAAGTCGGACCCGCCGCGGCCGAGCGTGGTGACCGCACCCTTCGGCGTGGCACCGAAGAAGCCGGTGACGACGGGCAGCTTGCCAGCTTCGAGAAGCGGAACGAGGATCGCCTCGGCGCGCGCCCGGGTTTCGTCGAGCAACGGGTTGGCGCTCCCGAAGTGGTCATCGGTCACGATGACCTTGTCGCTGTCGACCGGCACGGCTGGGATACCGCGTTCCTCGAGGACAGCTGCTATGAGGACTGCACTCATCCGCTCGCCGAAGGAGACGATCCAGTCCTGAGCACGCGGCGAGAGGTCGCGGAGTACGTGGACCGACTCGACGAGGCGCGCACAACGGGTGGCGAGTTCGGTCAGGCGGCTCACCGTCGCCTCCAGGCGCGCTGCGGTCGGGATCAGTTCCGCGGCCGCCCCGCGATGTCGCTCGACGAGTTCCTGTTGGAGCCTCGCTGCTGCCTGCTCGTCTCCCTCGGCTGCAGCTTGAGCGGCCGCGATGAGCTGGTTGGTGACGCCGCTCATCGCCGAGACGACGGCAACGAGGCGGCCGTCACCGCGATAGGCGTCGGCGATGATCCGTGCCGTGCGATCGATCGCGACGGCATTGCCGACCGAGGTTCCGCCGAACTTCATCACCCGCATCGCGTTGGAATCCTTTCTGGGAGCCTTCGGCTCCATACGTGCTCCAAAGCTTCTCGAAGGGGAAAGGATACTCGAACGCGTCTCACAGCATGCGGGACGAGCACGATCACCTCGCGAATCAGCTTATGGTCGGATGAAGACGGTGTCGATGGCAGGGTCGCTCTGAGTGCTCTCATGATGTCAGCAGCTCGGGCATACTGCTCTCACCGCTCTGACGGTTGGCCACGGTGCTAGACTCGTAGCGATTTCTGTCGGATACCCTGAAAGCCCACCTACCCGATCAGTTACCGTTCGACGATGGACAGGGAAGTGAGTTCCAGCGAGCGATGACCAGCCGAACGACACTCGTCCACAAGCAGCCACCGGATCTCACTGACGAAGAGCTCGTCGCGCGGTTCCGGGCGGGGGACCGCGAGGCGTTCGCGCTGCTCTACGAGCGCTACGTCGACCGGGTTTACGACTTCGTCGCGCGCCTGGTGCGCGATCGGGAGGCGGCAGCTGACCTCACTCAGGAGACGTTCCTGAAGGCGATGCAAGGGCTGCGGGCTCGCCACGTCCAAGGCTCGCTGCGCGCCTGGCTCTTCACTATCGCGCGCAACACCGTCATCGACTACCAGCGACGCCAACGCACGACTGCGTTTTCGCAGCTCCCTTCCCCGGAGGGGGAGGAGTGGGAGCCGGAGCTCCCAGCCAGTGGACCCGAGGCTGAACCAGAGGAGACGGCCCGTCGACGCGAGCTGGCTGAGCTGGTCTGGCAGGCGGCGCGCGGGTTGCCGCCCAGTGATTACACCATCCTGGAACTGGCGCTCCGGCATGACCTCACGCCGGCCGAGGTTGCCCGCGTCGTCGGTGTCCGGCGAGGTGCGATCAACACCCGTCTCAGCCGGGTACGCGATGCGCTGGAGGAGAGCTTCACGGTTCTCCTGCTGGCTCGCCGCGGGCGCGAGGACTGCCCTGAATTGGCGCGCCTGTTGGAAGGCGTCGGGCTGCCGCTGGGGTTGACGCCCGAACTCCGGCGCGCGGTGGCGCGCCATGTCGACCAGTGCGAGATCTGTCAGCGCAACCGCCGGGCCATCAGCGCAGTCGATCTCCTTCCAGCGCTGGCGCCGATCCTGCCGGCGCCAGAGATCCGGGAAAAGATCCGCCAGTCGCTCGAGCAGGCGCTGGCGACACCTGCTTCGGCACCGCACCCCGTGCAGAAGCTGCAGGCATGGCTCCGGCAGTCGGCCTGGGGGAAAGCACTCGCGGGTCTGGTGGCGGGGATGGTGGTGCTCGTCTCGGCCGGCTGGGCCTACCTGAGTTGGGGTACCGCGCCAGTGACGGTGGAGACCCGCAATTGTCCGCCGCTCGAGCTGCGCCTGGCGGGACCGGCGGCGCTGGCTGGTCGTGCGCTCGGGGTGCCGAGCCTCCTGGCTCCGGGGCAGCCGGCGAGTTTCCGGCTTCCGGCCGGTGAAATCGAGGTCCAGGTGAGCGAGCGCGAGGCGACGCTACGGCTCGCCGGCATACCGGTGCGGATCCGGATCCTGGCCGATCTCGCAGCGGTCAGCTGGGATGGGGAAGACCTGCTCGGACAGGGGCCAGTACAGCGGCAGGTCGCTCGCTCGGCACGGCAGGCGGTGGTGCTCGTCTGTCGCTGAGCGATGCGGTGTAACCGGACCGGGAGCTCGTTCGTTGTATGGGATGAGCACCCGGTCAGTGTTTTGCGAGCGGAAAGGGGGAAGAACTGCCGAAACGAGCGTGATCCGGTCCCGTGCAGGGTGAGCGTGACGACGTATCCGGCAGGTGCGCCGGCACGATAGAAAACGAAAGGAGGATAGATCAGCATGCTCCGCAGCGGGCGATGGCTCGCCATCATTGTGACAGCCGGCGCACTGGCCTGGGGTGCCTGTGGCACTCCGGCGACGCCGGTACCAGCGACTGCGGTGCCCATGACAGCTCAGCCAGCCACGACGGGGACCCCATCCGAGACCGGTAGCAGCACTGTCTCGCCACCGCAGGTCGCCACGGTGCAGCCAGCGAGCGCGGCTACGCCACCCGCCGTGAGTTCGGGACTGCTCTCACCGGTCTCGTCATCGTCCTCGTCGTCCCCGACGGTGACGCTGACGTCAACCCCGACGCCGAGTCCGACACCAGCACCCACACCGACTCCGACCGCGACGCCGAGTCCAACGCCGACGCCGACCCCGACCTCCACACCGACAGCGACACCGACTCCGGGCGACGATACCCCGCCGACAACGACAGCGGGGTGCGATCTCGCAGTCAACATCGGTCTCCTCGAGACGATACCAGGCAAATACCAGGTCAGCATCGGACTGAACAGTGTGGGAGGGGCGAGTTGCCCGGCGCCGACGACGCTCAGCCTGAGCGTTTCGCCGAGCGGTGCGCTGAGCTTCGGCCCGCTGGGGTTGGCCTACGAGTACAACGGGACGGCCAGCTGGAGTTGCAGCGGAACGACCTGCACCGCGGCGGGGACGATCCCCGGTAACCCGCCCGGCACCATGTACCAGGTCGGCTTCCAGACGATGGCGACGTTGTCGGGTGGATCAGCACAGCTCTGCGCGACGGTCGCGAACGGTGCGGACGCGAACGCGGCCAACGACAGCTGGTGCGAGACGGTGCCGTGAGAAGCGCAGCCAGCAGGCAGAAGGCCGAAGGCCGCGCTTCTGATCCGAGGTCGCACCAGCAACGGGCCGGACAGCTGGTCAGGTTGGCGTCTCGCATCAGTCGGACCGTGCCGGTGCGACACGTGGTGCTGGGCGAGCGCAGGACGCTCTGCCTGGAGAGAGGGAGGTCATGATCATGCGACAGCGGTTCCGAATCCTGCTGGTACTCGTGGTGGCAGCTGCGCTCGTGCTCGGCGCGTGCAGCGGGTCGCTGCTCGGAAACCCGACGCCTGTCCCGTCTCCAATAGCTGGGATCGTGTGTCCACCAGGAACGGTCGGCTCGACGCTGTCGGTCGGTCCAGGGCAGTCGCTGACGCCCCGCCCGCAGATGCTCGTAGGATGGGCGCCGTCTTTCGTCTATACCAGCACGCTTCCCTCTCCTTCCACCGCGAATTCCGGGTCACCGAAATATGTCCTCCACAGCTTCCTGAACGTTCCTGGAGCCGGCACTATCGTCGCTGGATCGGTCACCGCTTGGATGCGTCCTCTGGTGGACAATGCGAACGATCGCATCAGCGTATTGGATCCCTTGGGCGGCGTCGGTTCCAGTTACCCGCAGAGTTTGCTGGTTCCGAGCGTCGCCGCACCATGGACGACTGCAAACTATCCAACCTTCGTCCCCATCACCATGCAGCTCACGTCCACAACGCTCAATCTTCTCAACGCGAACGGATTTTTGGACATCGTGGTCGGACCGACTGCTCAAGTTCAATCACTCAACCTCACGGTGTGTGTACCGCTGCCGACGCCGACACCGACCAAGACGCCGCTCGCGCTCACCCCGAGCGGTGTGGGTACCGTGACCGGCCCGTCGACCGCACTCGATGGTGGGGCTGCGCCCACGCCGACACCCAAGCCTTCTCCGGTCGGGACGATCGTCGTGGGCGGCAATCCGACCTGCATCCCCGGTGACGAGTGCTGGCCGACTCCAACCCCGACCGTCGTCAAGAAGCCGACGATCGCGCTGCCGACGATCGTTCTGCCGACGCCGACCCCGACCGTCGTCAAGAAGCCGACGATCGTCGCAAACGTGACGCCGATTACGCTGCCGACGCCCACGTCAACTCCCACCGCGACGCCCAGTCCAACGCCTACACCGACTCCGACCGCAACGCCGAGTCCGGCGCCGACCTCCACCCCCACACCGACGCCCACCGCGACCCCGACGCCGGTTCCCACCCCTACGCCGCTGGCTGCCTGCGACATGGCCGTCGACAAGGTGATGCAGCCGACCGGACAGCCGAATGTCTATACGGTCGTCGTCGTGGTGTCGAACGTGGGGAGTGGCCCGTGTCCAGCTGGCACCCAGGCGGTCGATAACCCAGGGGCGAACATCACGCTGAGCGGACCACTGACGATCACCCAGACGGGTGGGACGGTTTCGTGGAACTGTGTCGGCTTCGCCTGCACGGCCCAGAATCCGATCCCGCCTGGCTACGTCGCACAGTTCAGCTTCACGGCGACGGTGAATCAGAAGCCAGCCACCAACTGCGTGCGGGTGACCGTACCGCAGAGTGCAGACGTCAATATCAACAATAATTACTACTGTGTCACCGTGCAGTGACGGCACGGTCACGTTCACAAACGCTCAGTCGGTGCGGAGCTAGCCTCGAGATCGGCTGGCTCCGCACCGTCGGCAACGGGATCAGTACTATCCTTAGGCGTATGCGTTGCGGTCGAGCGAGCGGCCGCAGCGCAGGAGCGAGACGATGCGGACGACCACTTGTGCGGAGTGCCGATCGACGACTGCGGTGATCGTACTGGTCGCGGTGGCCTGGCTCCTCGCTGCCTGTGAGGGAACGCTCGTTCCGCTGGTGACCCCGAGCCCGCTCGCCGAGCGCGGTGTGACCCCATCACCGGCGGTCCCCTCCAGCCCGGTTCCTCCGTCACCACCGCTGGTCCAGGCCAGCCCCACGGCGATCGTGTCGACGCCGGCTGTGCCGTCGGAGACAGCAACCGCCGAGGCGACACCGGCACACGTGCCGACCGTCACCGTGCGGCCCGCGCCGACGGTCGCGCGCCGACCGACTCCTCCCGCTCCGTCCACCGGCACCCCCACTCCGACCAGGCCGGTCGCGCCAGGGCCGAGTGAAACGCCGACTCCGGTCGGGACCTGCGATCTCGCCTTGGACAAGGCGGTCTCACCGCTGGCTACTGGGACCGCAGTCGTCGTGACCCTCACGGTGCAGCAGCGCGGGACAGCGGTCTGCCCGACTGGTGCTTTGGTCAGTGATCCGCTGCCGGCGGGATTCCAGCAGGAGTCGACGATCCGCATCGTCGAGACGGGCGGTACGGGGGCGTGGCAATGCGACGGCACGACCTGCCGGGCCGGTGAGCCCCTCCCGCCTGGCTACAGTGCGACCTTCACGTTCACGGTCAGCAGTGAGCCAGGCAGTGCGGCCGAAAACTGCGCGCTCGTTTCAGTCGCGGGTGACGCTGATCCGGCCAACGACGCGCGCTGCGCCACGCTTGGACCTTTCCCCACGCCACCTGTTGCGCCCACGCCGAGTCCGGTCGCCTGCCTCTTCGGTTTCGAGAAGGCGATCCGCCTCGGTGGACCGATCACAGGAGGACAGACGGGAAGCGCGACGATGACCATCCGGATCCGCAACGCTGGCCCGGAGGAGTGCACGGTGCGCTGGCCGGAGTTCGTGGTGGTCGATGTCTTGCCCGCTGGGATGAGCCTGAGCGGCGCGGTCCGTCTGAACGTGGCCGCTTGGAGCTGTGGTACGAGCGAGAGAGCGTTCCAGTGTAGTGGCCCTCCCCCGCAGCCGGGCAGCGAAGTCATCGTGACGGTGGACGTGGCCGTGGCCGCCGAGGCAGAACGGGCAGTGAATTGCGCCACGCTCGACCCGGTCGGGGCACAAGCCTGCGCGGTACCGAGTTACAGTCGCGGATGAGGACGATCGGCTCGGCGGGTAGCGCGAGGCGTTCCCTCCGGAACGACAGCGGAGCGGTCGCCATGATGCGCGCCTCGCTGGGCCGGTATGCCGAGCAGCGATCCGATGCTCGTCAGCCACAGGTGCTGACGCGCATGACATTGTCAGTCGGCGCGGCTCGACGCTCGCGCCGATGGTTCGTTCGGAGGCCCGCGGAAGAGAGCGTCGAGCAACTGCGGTGTGACGATTCTCCGCGTGGGTGTCGCCGAGCGGTGGGTGTGGTCTGGAGCCGATGAGCCTGGTGCATCGTGCTGAGACGAGCGAGCATCTCCCCAACGAGCGCGGCCGGGGTATACTGGGCAATCTGGGGATGGCGGGAACGGTCCGTCCCACCGAGCAGCGAGCGTCGACGGATGGTGGGGACAGAAGCCAAGGGGGATCGACCGTGGAGCATCGGATTCGGATCGAATACTGCACGAGCTGAGGATATCGTGGACGAGCCACCCGTGCGGTGGAGTTGCTTTTGGACAAGTACGAACTTCAGATCGGTGAGATCGCTTTGTTCCCCTCGTCGGGTGGGCGTTTCGAGGTCACGGTGGACGGGGAGTTGGTCTTCTCCAAACTGGCTCAGAAGCGCTTTCCGGAGGACGAGGAACTCATCGAACTGGTCGGAGCGCGGATCAGCGCGAACTGACCGGCTCGACGCCTGGCGAGACGGCGATGCGCTGCGAGCGGGAGGTGGAACATGAGCGAGCGATTCACCCCGCTCGTGATCGTCCGCGTGCACGAACTCGCGCTCAAAGGACAGAACCGACCCTTCTTCAAGCGAGCGCTGTACGAGAACCTGTCGTACGCACTGCGCGACCTGCCGGTCTCGCGCATCCAGGAGCGTGCGCTGCGCTTCATCGTCCGCCTGACGGATCCCGCGGCGTGGCCGGAAGTCAGCGAGCGGCTGCGGTGGGTCTTCGGAGTGGCCAACTTCTCGCTGGGGCTGGAGACGGCCTTGACGGTCGAAGCGATGGAACGGGGTCTCCACGAGCTCCTCAACCGCTATGGCCCGCCGCAGGGGAGTTTTCGCATCCGCGTCAAGCGCACCAACAAGAGCTTCCCGCTCACCTCGCCGGAGCTGGAGCGCGAGTTGGGACGCCTCGTCCAGAAGCGGACGGGCGCACCGGTCGATCTCAGCGAACCCGACGTGACCTATACCGTGGAAGTGTTGTACGACCGCGCGTTGGTGAGCGGCGATGCGCTCCCTGGCCCGGGTGGACTCCCGATCGGCGTCAGCGGGCGGGTCGTCGCCCTGCTGTCCGGTGGCTTCGACTCGCCGGTCGCGGCCTACCGGCTCATGAAGCGGGGCTGCTTCGTCACGTTCGTGCACTTCCACGCTTACCCGTACGTCCGGCCGATCTCGATCGAAAAGGTGGTCGAACTCGCTCGTCACCTCTCGCGCTTCCAGCCGCCGAAGAATCGTTTGATTGTCGTGCCGATCGGCGATGCGCAGCGCGTGATCGCGCTGGCTGCCGAGCCGTCGCTCCGGGTCGTCCTCTACCGGCGCCTCATGCTGCGCATCGCCACGGCGATCGCCCACGAAGAAGGAGCGGGGGCACTGGTCACCGGCGAGAGCTTGGGGCAGGTCGCGTCGCAGACGCTGGAGAACATGCGGGCGATCGGCGCAGTGACCGATCTGCCACTCTTGCGCCCGCTGGTGGGGAACAACAAGGACGAGATCATCGCCGAGGCAGTGCGGATCGGGACCGAACCGATCTCCCGCGTTCCCGACGACGACTGTTGCACAGTGTTCGTTCCCTTGCATCCGGCCACGCGTGTCTCGCTCGAGCAGGCTGAGGCAGCCGAGCAGGCCTACGATGTCGCAGCGCTGGTGGAGCAGTGCTTGGCCCGCCGAACCGTCTACGAGGGTGACCCGCTCCGTTGGGATCCTCTGGCAGCACTGGCGGCTGCGACGGCCTGACGGCGTGCTTCCCGGTACCGACGCGCGAGCAACGTCACGCTCGACAGGGCGACCAGAGCGCTCAGGACTTCGATGCCTAGCCAGTCGACGCGGGTAACGCTGCTCTTGATCTGGAATGTATCCCAGAGCGTGTGCAGTGCGACAGCGAGGAGGTAGGCACCGAGGGTGGCCCGCGTGAGTCCGGCGTGGCCGTGGTGCACGCGCTCGCGCCAGAGTGTTGCCGTCACGAGGGTGGTCCAGGCTGCATGGCCAGCCGGGGAGAGGAACCCGCGAACCAGCAGGACGAACTCGGCTACACCAGCATTGCCGCGCGAGGCGATGAGCGCGGTAATGCTGTAACCGAGTGTCTCGAGCGCTGCAGAACCCATGCCGCTGGCCAGACCGAACTAGAGCCTGGCCATCTCCGAGCGGTAACGCCAGCGGAGGAAGAAGACGAGTGGGACGACGAGCCTGGCACTTTCCTCGACGAAACCCACGAGCAGGTACGGGAGGCAACCGAGCTGGCGGTAGACATCGTATTCGAGCGTGGCGGCGATGAGGACCTCCAGTGCTCCACCCTAGAGAACGTTCCAGATGACGACACCTGGGCGGGATCGGCTCGGAAGAGAATGCTCGTCAAACCTGAGCACGAGTACCACTGGTACGAGGAACGCGCCAAGGACGAGGAGCGCTGGAACGAGATTCGAGTTCTGCGTCACGAGGAGCTCACATCCGAGAGCATAGAAGGAGGACGCTACCGAGGAGGAGCGAGAACGATGCCCGCTGCGCCGATCGCCGGATCACCATCCTCGTTCCCCCTTCCCGTCGAGCATTGCCAGATCGCACCGAGGAGCGGTCTGTCGTTTGTCAGACGCTTGTGGAGTGACCCGTGATGGCATCGGCGACGCTATCGAGCGCGTCAGGCCGAGTGTAGCGCAGTGTTCCAGCTTCGGCAGCGTCGCTTTCGGTGGCCGGTTCGGCGATTGAACAACTGCCCAGCGGGAAGCTGGCACAACAGCTACGACGAGTCGCTCAGTGTCTCTCATCGAGCGAGGGAGCTCCTTGGGTAGCGAGACAGCGCCGAGGGTCGTTCCCGGTCACGAGGTGTCTCGGCGGTCGACGGAGGAGCGACGACCGTGTCACGTCGGAGGATGCTGCTCTGAAAGGCACCGGCATTCGACGCGATCTGGTCGATAAGTTCGGTGCGCTCGTCGAGTCCGTGGCGAGAGTAGTGAATGGCCCGCGTCAGCGGGCAAGCCCGACCGGGTCGCGCGACGGTCCAGCCGGGTGGCTTCATTGGCGGGAAAGGAGCGAGAGGATCGTCCGCGCGACGTCGGGTGGGAGCTCCAGGGCGAACCCTTCGGGGGTGAGAAGATGACCGTTCTCAGTGTGTCCGCTGGCGATCGGGACGAGTTCGCCACTTTCGAGACGCCAGAGCGTGAAACCGGCCTCGATCTTCCCGTGATAGGGAACAATCTCCAGGACGTAACCATCACCGGAGAGCATGACCGGTCGAAAACGGTGCTTCTTGAGCTGGTCGAGCAAGCGAGCGGCGAGCTTATTCACGAACCGAGTACTCCTTCACGAGTCGATCGTCGATCGGATCGAGGTACGGCCGGTCGCGAGACTGCCGCAGCGAGGGCGGTCACGCCGGGCTCACCCATTGTACCGTTCCGGGACGAGGATGGCGCGCTCGGGCGAGCGTGACGGGTAACGCACGAGACAGACCAGGACGTACGATCTCACGGCTGAGCAGCGATGCGGCGCCGCTCGACTGGCTACGTCGTGCTCGCAGGGTCGGGTCCCGGTGGATCGCTCGCCGCACCGTCGGCAGCTGGTGTCGCCGCTAGCCGATCCTGCACCGCGGTCGTCAGGTCGACACCGGTCACCGCACTGAACCCTTCGACGAGTTGCTGGACGATGACCGGGAGCTGCGTCGCGTAGCGTCCGAGTGCGCTCGTGCCGTCTCCAGCGGCACCGGAATCGAACACGACCACCCGCTCGACTTGCGCCAAGGGACGTGCTGCGGCTTCGACGATCCTGGGTAGTTGCTCGACGAAGGCCTGGTACATGAGGAGCTGCATGGCGATCGGACCATAGTGATTGAGGGCGTCGGCCAGTGCGCGCTTGCCATCGGCTTCGGCGAGGAGTGCAGCGCGTTGCCCCTCGGCCTGGGCGAACAGTTCGGCCTGGAGGGCCTCAGCCAGTGCCTTTTTGGCTTCCGCCTCAGCTTGACCGATTTGGCGGATGCGAGCGGCTTCCCCAGTGCCCACCAGTTCCCGCTCGCGGGCTTCCGCTTCGGCGCGGACGACCTGTGCCTGGCGTTCTCCCTCGGCCCGCAGGATGGTGGCCTCTCGTTCTGCCTCGGCGCGGATGATGGTGGCGCGTCGTTCCGCTTCGGCGCTCTTGAGGACAGTCGCTTCCAGCTCTTTCTCGCGGCGGCGGGCTTCGGTTTCCTGCACGGCGATAGCCGCTTCGGTGCGAGCCAGTTCGACCTGTTGCTCGGCGACGACGACCTGGCGTCGGGCCTCGGCTTCGGCGAGGGGGCCAGCCTGGGCAGCACGCGCTCGTTCGGCCTGCACCTCAGCCTCGTAACGGGCCTTGCGCACCTCCGCTTCTTTCTGCGCCGCGGCGATTTCCGCTTCGGCCATGGCTTCAGCGATGGCAGCTTGTTGCAGCGCTTGCGCGCGCCGAACCCGTGCGTCACGCTCGGCTTCCGCTTTGCCGACCTCGGCATCGCGCTTGACTTCAGCGGTCCGTCGCTGGCCGAGCGCGTCGAGATAGCCCTGCGGGTCGCTGATCTGCTGGATGGTCAGGACGTCGATCTCGATTCCCATCCGCGAGAGGTCCTGTGCCGACTCGGCGGCGAGGCGTTGGGCGAAGGCTTGCCGGTCAGCGTTGATCTGCTCGACCGTCAGGGTGCCGAGGATCGAGCGCAAGTGTCCTTCTAGAGTCTGGAAGATGACGCTCCGGATCTGGTCTTGTTCCATACCGAGGAAGCGCTCGATCGCGTTCATCAACATCTGGTCGTCGGACCCGATCTTGACGTTGGCGACGGCGTCGACGGAGACTGGAACGCCTTCCTTGGTATAGGCTGAGGCGATCTTGAGGGGGATGGTCATGACGTTGAGGGAGAGGAAGTCGACGCGCTCGACAATCGGGATACGGATGCTCGAGCCGCCCTTGATCAGCCGGTAACCGACGGTGCGCCGCTCCCCGGTCGTCGGGTCAACGATGGTGCGCCGGCGCCCCGAGAAGACGGCGACCATGTTGGGCGGGACCTTGATGATGTTACGGCTGACGATCGCGAGGAGTGCGGCGAAGGCGAGAAAGACGAGCAGGATGGCGAAGAGTGCCTGGAAGACATCGGGCAGGGAGAAACTCATCGGGACTCTCCTCTCGCATCAGGGCCCTCGACCAGAGTCGCGGGCTGCAGGGGCTCGACCAAAAGGACGGTTCCAGCCAAACTGGAGACACGGACCAGCTGGCCAGCGGGGATCGGGATTCCACGCGAGCTGCGGGCGAGATACTGACGAGTGCCGGTCGGGCCACTGATCACAACGTAGCCTGGCTGGTCGGCCGCGATCGGGACGGTCACTTCGCCGGTGCGACCGAGGAGATCCTGGAGCGAGAACTCGGTGGTCGCCTGTTGCCGGTAGAGGAGAGCGACGAGCAGCCACGCAGCCAGACCGAAGGCCATGCCACTACCTGCAGCGACGAGCGCACCCCAGAGGACCGGTACGCGGAAGAACGTCATCAGGAGCCCGGTCGCACCGAAGGCGGTGAGGGCGACGGCGATCACCTTGCCGTTGAAGGGCCCGATGCCGTCGTCACCGACGTCGAAAATGTCCGCGATCTCGCCGATGAGAACAGTGAGCGCCAGGAAGGCGAGGCCGACCAGTGCGATGACGAGATAGGTAATCGCGAGCAGGCTCACCGAGTATTCTCCCGAATCGGCAAAAGTATGCCCGGCTGTGCCTGCTCGGTCAAGCGGACGGTACGGTCGACCTGGTCGAGCAACTGATGAGCGGCATGGTGGAGCTGAGTGCTCGGCTGCCGATCGCCGGGCTCTCTAGGATTACTGCGATGTGACCGCGAACTCGTCCGCGCGAGCTGGACGCTCGTCCCGGCTGGCTCGCCTGTCGCAAGAGGCGGGGCGGAGAAAAGACTCGGCGCGGATCGACCGCGCAGTCGACCGCGCCGAGCCGGCTCATGGGTTGAGGATCGGCGCGTCTTACCGCGCCTGCTCCTCCATGCGACGCCGCTCTTCCTCCGATTCGAGCTCCACGTACTGGTGCTTGAGCTCCTTTTCGGCTTCCAAGATGAGCGCGACCTCCTCTTCCGGTGCCTGGGCGACCAGGCGATGCCGCGAATACAGGGCGAAGTAGAGGAGGGCGATCACGAGGAAGAAGGCGACACCCAGCACGCCTGGGCGGTAGTCCTCGATGGAGAAGGTAGCGAGCAGCGCGAGGATGGCCAGGGCGGCACCGATGGCTGCGCCCGGAATCCCGAAGGGGCTCTTGTACGGGCGTGGCAAGTCGGGGCGGGTGATCTTGAGGCGGATGTAGGCGATCATCACCGCCGAATAGGAAATGACTGCGCCGAAGACCGCCATGTTGAGGAGCGCGGCACCGACGATGCCGGTTCCGAACTGGTCGATGATCACCGCGCAGAGGAGACCGAGTATGGCACCGGCGATGAGTGCCCGGTGCGGCGTGTGCGTCTTCGGGCTGGTCACCGAGAGGAAGCGCGGGTAGTAGCCGGCGCGCGAGAGGGCGAAAATGACCCGGCCGTAGGCATAGATGATGGTATGGAAGCTCGCGATCAGTCCAGTGAGGGCGATGAGCGTCAGCACCGTCGTCGTCGCTCCGGCACCGAAGACCGCCTGGAAGCCGTCGGCCAAGGGCGCACTCGACTCGCCGATTTGCTTGGCTCCGCCGTTGACGCCGGAGTTGAAAACGAGCGTGAAGACCGACAACGCGAGCAGCGTGAAGATACCAGTGATGAGGCCCTTCGGCATGTCACGGACGACATCGTGCGTCTCTTCGGCGGCCAAGGGCAGTTCCTCGATCGCGAGGTAGAACCAGATGGCGAAGGGGATGGCCGCGAAGATGCCGAAGAAGCCTTGCGGCAAGAAGGTGGAGCTACCGGCTCGGTCAGGATTGGGTTCGATGTTGAAGACGAGATCCCAGCTGAAAGCGCCGCTGGCGACCGCGCCGATGTAGAAGATCACGAGGATGAGCATGGCGAGAACGGTGACGACGAGTCCGACGCGCAGGGTGATCTCGACACCAGCGATGTTGATAGCGACGAAGACCATGTAGAACAAGAGCCACCAGAGCCAGACCGGGACCTGCGGGAACAGGGTGTTCATGTAGCCACCGATCCCGACCACGATCACCGCTGGAGTGATGACGTACTCGATGGTGTCGGTGACGCCGACGAGGTAGCCTCCCCACGGACCGAAGGCGCTGCGCGTGAACGAGTAGAAGCCGCCTGCGTGGGGCAGGGCGGTCGTCAGCTCAGCGATGCTGTACACCATGAAGAGGTACATCAGCGCCATGAGCACGGTCGCGATGAGGAGACCGCCGAAGCCGCCAGCACTCAGGCCGAAGTTCCAGCCGAAGAAGTCACCGGAGATGACCGCTCCCACCCCGAGTGCCCAGAGAAGCACCCAGTTGGCATGGCGGCGAAGTTTGCGTTGCTCGAGATACTCCTGTCCGACTCGCTCGTAGCGGACGCCGCCTCGCTCGATCGTCGGTTGCTCACCCATCTCGCTTCCCTCCTCTCGTTGACTCGCTGATCACTCTTCCGGTGTGATGTAGGCGGCGGTGATGCCGCCATCGACCAGGAACGCGGTCGCGGTCACATAGGACGACTCATCGGACGCCAGGAACAGCGCCGCCTGCGCCACCTCGCGCGCCTGGGCGAAGCGTCCCATCGGGATGTGCACCAGTCGGCGTTGCCGCTTGGCCGGATCGGAGAGGATCGAGCGCAGGAGCGGCGTATCGACCGGCCCCGGGCAGAGTGCGTTAGCCCGGATGTTCTTGCGGGCGAACTCGATGGCGATCTCCCGCGTCATGGCTAGGACGCCTCCCTTGCTCGCCGTGTAGGCGATCTGGGGTACGGCTGCTCCCATCAGGGCCACGAAGCTCGCCGTATTGATGATCGAGCCGCCCCCGGCCCGCAGCATGGCCGGGATGGCGTACTTGCAGCCGAGAAAGACGCCCTTCAAGTTGACCGCCATCACGCGGTCCCAGACTCCTTCGGGCGTGTCTACCACCGACCCATCCTCGTCAGGGAAGATGCCAGCGTTGTTGAACATGACGTCGAGTTTGCCGTAGGTCTCCTCGGCGGTACGAACCAGCGCCTCGACCTCCGCGGCCTTGGTGACGTCCGTCCGGACGAAGATCGCCTCGCCACCAGCCTCGCGGATGAGGCGTACAGTCTCCTCGCCGCCCGCCACGTTGACATCGGCGACGACCACCTTCCCGCCCTCCTGGGCGAAGAGGATGGCCGCCTCGCGCCCGATTCCCGATCCCGCTCCAGTGATGATGCACACTTTGCCAGCCAGCCGGTTGCCCATCGTTACCCCCTCCCTCAGCCGCGCTCGAAGTACCGGTACAGCTCCCAATCGGTCACCACGGCGTCGAACGTCTCCTGCTCGACCCGCGCCATGTTGACGTAGTGCTCGACGACGAGCTCGCCGAAAGCGCGGCGGGCCAGTTCGCTGCGCTCGAACTCGACCATCGCCTCGGCGAGGGTGCGCGGAACACGGACGACGTCGCGGGCTTCGTAGGCGTTGCCGCGGTACTCGGGCGGCAGGGGAAGTTCTCGCTCGATCCCGTCCAGCGCGGCGGCGATCATCGCGGCATAAGCCAGGTACGGGTTGGCGTCGGCGCCCGGAAGGCGGCTCTCGATCCGCAGCGACTGTCCGTGGCCGACGATGCGGAAACCACAGGTGCGGTTGTCGCGTCCCCAGACGACGTTGACCGGTGCCCAGCTGGCGACGGCGTAGCGCTTGTACGAGTTGACGTTGGAGGCGACGAAGAGCGAAAGTTCCCGGGCGTGGGCGATGAGTCCAGCGAGTGCGTGCTGCATCAGCTTACTCATGTGGTAGGGTTGCCCGTCTGCCTCGTAGAAGAGGTTCCGCTCGCCCGCGCTGTCCCAGATGCTCAAGTGGATGTGGGAACTGGAGCCGGTCCAGGTGTGATGGGGCTTGGCCATGAAGGTGACTGCCACCCCATTGAGGTAGGCGATCTCCTTGACGCCGTGCTTGAAGAGCACCGCACGATCGGCCGATTCGAGCGCCTCCGCGTAGTGGATGTTGATCTCGTGCTGGCCAGCCGCTGCCTCTCCCTTCGAGAACTCGATCGGGATCCCAGCAGCGGTCATCAGATTGCGGATCTGCCGGTAGATCGGTTCCGCTTTGGTTCCCTGGAAGAGGTGATAGTCCTCGTTGTACCAGCCGTAGGGCCGCAGACCGCGGTACCCCTTCTCGTACGTCTCGTCATAGGAGTCCTTGAGGAGGTAGAACTCCAGCTCGCTGGCCATCATGACGCGGAAGCCCATGGCGGCGGCGCGCTCGACCTGGCGGCGGAGGATCGTCCGGGGGGCGACCGGGATCAGCTCACCGGTTTCCTCGTCGACCGCGTCGGCCAAGACGAGCGCGGTTCCCTCCAGCCAGGGGATACGCCGCAGCGTGGCGAAGTCGGGACGGGCGACCCAGTCACCGTAGCCGGTCTCCCAATTCATCAACCGGTAACCGCCCGGTGTGGTCATCTCCATGTCGGTACCGAGGAGGTAGGTGCAGAAGTGGGTGCCGTGGGCGCGGACGTGCTCGAGGAAGAAATCGGCGCGGACGCGCTTCCCCATGAGGCGTCCCTGCATGTCGCAAAGCGCGTTGATGACCGTATCGATCTCGCCACTGGCGACCAGGCGCTCCAGTTCGTCCAGGGTCAAGAGACCCGTCGTGTGCTCGCTCATCGATGCGCTCCAACTCCCTTCGCTCGTTGCCTCACCGATCGGCCGGAGGTGAGTCAGCGGGCGGGGGGTGACGGCTACCGCCGGCTAACCAGCAGCACTGGCAGTCATGGAGACCCGGTGACCTTCTGCGCTGCATGGGTCGCGTGCGATCCTTCCTCGACTGTGCCGAAAAACCACCACCCCGCCCAGGAGCACCATGCCCCCGGCTCGCACTCCGCACGGATTCCAGAATCGATAGGAGCCGGACACACCGCTACAGTGCCGTGTCCGGCTTGTCCAGAGCTCTCTCGCTGCCACAAACCACAGTAACGGGTGTGTGGGCTGCTGTCAAGAGGCTCATCTGACGAACGGTACGGGATGCACCGCGCATGGGAATGACGGTGCGGGTATGCACCGAGGTAGCGAACTGGATACGGCTCGAGTAGGATCGTCGGTTGTCGAGTCGCAAGCGGCGCGGTGCGGCGCGGAGGATGCAGTGGCAGAGCCGGAGGAGCTCGCAGAGTCGATCGAACGGCAGCGTGCGGGGCGTTGGCTGCTCGTCGTCGTCCTGGTCGCAGCTGTGGCCTGGGCACTGATCGCATTTCGCTACCTGGAGCGCCTTGCTCCTTTGACCGGCGACGAGCCGTACTACGTGATGACAGTCATCTCGCTGCTGGAGGACTTCGACCTGGACGAGGCGAACCAGTACGCTGAGCGCGCCTGGCTGCGCTTCTACCCTCCGTGGCCCCTTCCAGCCGACTGGCGAGGGTGGCCCGCTTTCCCCTGGGAGTTGCCCCCGCACCCTGCGCAGGCGGCCCGACCGGGACTGTACAGCAAGCACGGGTTGGGACTGACGGTGCTCATCGCCCTGCCCTGGGCGGTGGCCGGGCGGGTGGGAGCGATGGCGACGGTCGGGGCATGCGGCATCCTGCTGCTCGCCCAGCTCTTCTGGCTGGCCCGCGAAGTGGGGGCGAGTCCGCGGCTGGCTGCGCTGCTCGCGCTCGGGTTGGGCCTGGTCATGCCGATCGGCCCCTACGCGCTGCTCCTGTTCCCCGAGGTGCCGGCCGCGCTGTGCTTCGTCTACGCGGTGCGGCGAGCGAGCGAGCGAGCGAATCGCTGGTGGCAGTGGCTCTTGGCCGGGGGTGCGATCGGCTTTCTACCGTGGCTGCACCAGCGCTTCCTCATCAGCGCGGCACTGCTCGGCGCGGTCATTCTCGGGCGGGCAGTGGCGGCCCGGGCAGGGCGCGGCTGGGGAGCCGACTGGCCAGGGGCGCTCTGGGGCGTGCTTCCGGCTCTGGTCGGCGGGCTGGGGATCCTGGGCTTTGACCTGTGGCTCTACGGAAAGCCGTACCAGAACCCGGCCGATCATGCCGGGTTCGCGGGGCCGCTCGGGACGCTGAACGGTGCCTTTGGATTGCTGCTCGATGCCCAGTGGGGACTCCTGATCGCGGCACCGGTCTTTCTCGTGGCCCTAGCCACGCTGCACTGGTGGGCGGCTCGCCAGCCGCAGCGTTTCTGGCTGACAGTGGGGGTCGTCGCACCCTATCTCGGGTTGGTCGCTGTCTACCGGGTCTGGTGGGGCGAGTGGGGTCCGCCGGCCCGCTACCTGGTGCCGGTGGCTGGCTTTGCGGTCGCCCCCTTGGCCTGCTGGTTGGCGACGGCACGCCCCTGGCAGTGGCTGATCGCCGGGCTCGCCTGGAGTTGGGGAGCGCTCCTCTCCGTCGTGGGGTACCTGGATCCCCAGCGCTTCTACCATCATCCGGATGGAGTCAACAAGCTGTATCGGACGCTGGACAGCTGGCTGGGGACGCAGCTGGCGGAACGGCTGGTTCCGTTCCAGCCGTACGCGGCAGCGCCGGCGGAGGAGCGGCTGCGGGCAGCCCTGCTCACGGTCGGCGCGTTACTAGCACTCGTGGCGTTGGCTGGGCCACCCGCGTGGCAGCGCGTGCGCATCCTGACCGACGAGAAGGCACAACGAGTCGGGTAGAATGGCTCTGGCAGGCGAGGGGGTAGACAATGGTGCAGTGGTGGCGGGGCCAACGCTTTCAACCTAAAGAGAAGGTGAGCGAACCGCGGACGCCGGGCGCCTGGGTGCTGACCATCCGGTCGGCGCCCTTGCGCTACGACGAGTTGCGTCAGCTCGTCGAGTCGACCGGTGAAGCCCGAGTCTACTTCGGGGAAGCGTTAGCGTACCTGCGGGGCGAGGCAGTGGCGCTCTTACGGATCGAGGCGACCGGTTTCGAGTGGGTCCGGCGGTTGTACGACTGGTGGCAGGTCGCCCAGCTGCGGGACGCGGTGCCGTTCGACGTTCGCTTTTACGTGCGCGACCGCGAGTTCGTAGGCAGCTTCCGAGAGGACCAGCTCGAGGAGCTTCTGGCGCGGCTAGTGGAACGTGCCCCGCGGGTCGAGCGAGCGGCCTGAGGTGGTGAGCGCAACTGACCAGTTCGTGCTCACAGCTCGTCCGCGGAGTGGTACTTTCGTACCTTGCTTCTGGTCATGCGATCGCATATGCTAGGAATAGGACGATCGGGGGAGGAATGATCCCCCGGAACTCCTGACGGAGCGAGATCCCGGAGGCGAAGAAGCGCTGCCTGAGCGTTGGGCGCCAGTGGGTAGCGTCGAGCCAATGGCGCACCCGGCCGGGATATCCCGGCCGGGTGCGTGTTTTCTGGGAAGCGAGAGGAGGCAGGGAGCAAACGATACCGCGTGGCGATGCACTCCAGCGAGAGGGGGACAGCGATGAATCGACAGACGAACGGAAATGAGCAGTCGCAGAGAACCATAACCTGGGTCGCGACCTTTCTGAGCCTCGCGCTCCTGGTCGCGAGCCTGGCGCTCGCGCTCGGATCGGGTGAAGCCGTGGCGAAGCCTTCGAAGACACCGACCCCAACCCCAACGGCGACACCGACGCCGAGCGGCACGAAGACGATCTCGATCAAGGACGGCCATAAGGGCACTCACGTTGAGTGTTCGGATGGTCAGCAAATCGAGTGGCACTTCGTCATCACGCAGATCGCGAATAGTAGCCTCGCGCCGGGATCGATCACTGCGCAGTTCCAAAACGCTGAGACCGTAACGATCGGTTTGGGCAACTTCACCGGCGGTACAGCGCACTACACCTACTATACGAGTAGCCCCGAGACGCTGATCGATGCCTCGGCGACGATCTATGCGGGGTGGAATGGCCAGTTCAATCTCAGTCACGCTAAGTGCGTCGGCTCCACGTCGACACCGACCCAGGTGACGACGCCGGTCGGGACGCCGGAGCCGACACGGACCCCGCCGCGCGCGACACCCACACCGCCGCGCGCGACCCCAACCCCGGTGACCACGCCGGTGAGCGAGTCGGCCGGTGCCACAGCGACGCCGACGTCGGTGAGCGAGGCGTTGCCGGCGACGGCCGAGCCGACCCAGACACCGCAGCCGCCTGCGGCGGCCGGGCAGGTCCTGCCCAAGACGGGCGGTGGTCCGGGTGGGAGCATTCTGGTCGGGTTGCTCGGCTTGGCCGGTAGCGTGCTGGCGGCGACCGGAATCGCGCTCGAGGCACGACGTCGTCGCGCGATGCGCTGATCTCCGCGATCGACCAGCGAAGCTCACGAGCGGGCTCGGGAGGACTCCCGGGCCCGCTTCCTGTTCCCCAGCGTCGGATCAGCACTGCTGGCTGGTCCATCGTGCCGGCGAGCTTCCACCGGCTGGTGCGGGACCAGCTGCTTCGGCGTGCCAGCACGGGATGCGGTGCTGAGCGAAAAACGAGCCGTATACTGCGGCTGGTGAGCCGCGGGGGTGGAGCGGTGACGCGAGGTCAGCTCGTCCAGCTGGTTCTCTTGGGGACGATCTGGGGGAGTTCCTACCTCTTCATCAAGCTTGCGGTGGCAGGCATCCCACCGCTCGCCCTGGTCGAGGGGCGTCTTCTCCTCGGCGCGCTGGTGCTGCTCGCCGTGCGGTGGGTGACCCGTCAGCCATGGCCGTCACGGGCAGTGTGGCCGCACCTCGCGCTCATGGCGGTGATCGGGAACGTCGTGCCATTCCTGCTGATCGCCTGGAGCGAGCAGCACATCGATTCCGGCCTCGCGTCCGTCCTGAACGCCACGACACCGTTCTTCACGGTCCTCTTCGCCGTGCTGATCTTCCGAGCCGAACGGCTCACCCAGGCCAAAGCGATCGGCGTGACGCTCGGCTTTCTCGGTGTGGCCGTCCTCAGCGGGGCGGACCTGGCGGCAGTGGGCGCCGCTTCGACACAGGGTCAACTGGCCGTGCTGGCTTCCAGCGCCTGCTACGGTCTGGGTTTCGCCTATGCGCGCCGTTTCCTGCGCGGGGCGCCACTGGCTTTGGCCGCTGGCCAGATCGCGCTGGCCGCGCTGATCCTGCTTCCGCCGGCGCTCGCGACCGAGGATCTCGCCGCGCTGCGCCCGGGTCCCGTGGAAATCCTCTCCCTCCTCGCCCTGGGAGTCGCCAGCAGCGGCTTGGCCTACGTGCTCTATTACCGGCTGATCGCGGCTGCCGGCGCGGTGATCGCTTCCCTGGCGACGTATCTGATGCCGCCGGTGGGAGTCACGCTGGGCTGGCTGGTGCTCGGTGAACCGGTGGGCTGGCGCCTGCTGGTCGGCATCGTGCTCATCTTGTTGGGGATGGCGGTCGTCCAGGGGCGAGCCGGTTGGTCGGCCTGGCGAGGGCGCACGGCATGCGCGAGTACCCAGCTGGCTGACGATTAGGGCAGGGTGAGGATCTCCGGGCCGTTCTCGGTGATGGCGACGGTGTGCTCGAACTGGGCGGAGAGACTGCCGTCCGCCGTAACGACTGTCCAGCGATCGGGGAGGACACGGGTCTCCGGTCGGCCAGCGGCGATCATCGGCTCGATGGTGATGACCATACCGGGCCGGAGAAGGGGTCCCTGACCGGGGGGACCATAGTGCGGAAGCATCGGTTCCTCGTGCAGGCTGCGGCCGATCCCATGTCCGTACAGGTTACGGATGACCGAGAAGCCGTGTGCCTCGACGTGCTGCTGGATAGCGTGGGAAATATCGGTCAGTCGCCGACCGGCATGCGCCTGGGCGATGCCGATCTCCAGCGCTTCGCGGCAGACGCGCAGGAGCTTCTCGGCCTCCGGGGAAACCCGCCCCACGGGAACGGTGATCGTCGCGTCCCCATGGTAGCCGCGGTAGCGGGCACCGACATCGATCCCGACGATATCCCCCTCGGCGAGCATGCGCGAGCCGGGGATGCCGTGCACGACTTCCTCGTTGACCGACACGCAGATGGAGGCCGGGAAGCCGCGGTAGCCCTTGAAGGAGGGGACCGCGCCGTGCCGGCGAATGATCCGCTCGGCGATCCGGTCGAGTTCGGCCGTGGTGATACCGGGGCGGACCGTCTCGGCGAGCGTGGCTAGGACTTCGGCGACGATCTTGCCAGCCTCGCGCATGAGGCGGATCTGCTCGGGACGCTTGAGAACGATCGCCACGCCTCGCTCCTCCAGTTGGCCGCTGCGACGCGGCCAACTGGAAAGTATAGCACTCGTCTGCCCGTCGCACCGGCCGGGCGGTTCGTGCTCGAGGTGGCTGGCGTGATCGCGGCGAGGTGGTTCCCGTCGGCCGCGCTGACGAGTGATGTGGCCGTGCGTCCGGTCGTACGCAGCGCAATCCGGAAGGCTCGCTCGTCCGTATGGCTGATGGACGGTTGCCGAGAGAAGCGAGGGAGGAACTTATGCAGCTGTTCGGGCGGGCGATGGTTCTGGTGCTGGTCGCGCTGGCCGTCTTCGCGCTGCCGGTGGCGGCGCAGGAGTCGGTGACGATCCCGCTCCGCGAGCAGAGCGGTTCGGGGCAATCCGGTACGGCGGTGCTCACGGCGATGGGAAATCAGACACGAGTGGTGGTGACGCTCTCCAACCCGCCAGCTGGCGTCGCACAACCGGCGCACATCCACGAGGGGACGTGCGCGAACTTGAACCCGAAGCCACGTTATCCGTTGCAGAGCCTGATGGACGGACGATCGGAGACGGTGGTCGATGTGCCTTTGACTGATCTCCTCGCTGGTCAGTTCGTGATCAACGTGCACAAGTCGCAGCAGGAGATCAGCACCTACGTGGCCTGCGGTGAGATCCGGGCCCAAGTGGCGCCAGCCACCGGTGCAGGGCTGCACGCGCTGCCGGGCTGGTCGATCGCAGCGGCGCTGCTGTCAGGTCTCCTCCTCGTCGCTAGTGGGTTCGGTCTGCGGCTGGCCCGACGCTAGAAGGGGTTCG
>Ga0079997_111875_pt1 | contig 31447 bp, 34 predicted proteins | sample PerSpoCPS_CMetaG_FD_69200 | JGI IMG/M metagenome (GOLD analysis project Ga0079997, IMG submission 69200) | Archaeal communities from Yellowstone National Park, Wyoming, USA - Perpetual Spouter C (PS_C) MetaG (SPADES assembly) (version 2) | ecosystem: Environmental > Aquatic > Thermal springs >... | reverse complement strand
CCTTAAATGCCGGCAGTGTTTAATTGTACTAGGTGGTTTTTTGGTACTAGTGAAGGTTCAGAGGATAACAAGCTACACAGACCCCGACACATTGAGGCCTGGAAAAATCATTGAGTTGGTTGAGGTTAGGCGTGGAACCGGTTTTCAGCCAGTACCCGGCGGTGAGGAATCTATGATGGTTCAGAGGATGTTGCAGACGGCTATGCTGCAGCTCCAGTCAATGGGGTTGATGCCGCTGACCCGTGAAAGCTTCTTCCCGAAGATAATCCTCTACATAACGGAGCAGGAATACGACATGCTCAATGTAAAGCTTGAGGTCAACGAGGTCTATGAAGTCAACTTTGCCGAGGGGGCCATACTGTTTAAACGCCCTCAGGGGCTGGGTTGACTGTCTCTCTCACGCCAGAGTCGTAGAAACCATTCAGGCACTGCGGGGTTTTCAACAATGTCGTAGTAGTCGTAGGGCTTAATGTCGAGTATTGGTGTGCCGGGGTAGGCGTCTAGCCCGACGACCTTCAGATAGCAACCTCTCACCTCAAGCAGCCTGCAGACGGTCAGCCCTATCGGGTTAGGCCTAACCCTTCCACGGAAGGCGAAAACGCCTACCTCAGGCATGTCGGGCCTACCGCGCGGACGGATGACCAGCGCTTGGTCGGAAACCTGGTGCATGTAGAACAGCAGGTATATGTGGCTGTAGTCCTCCAGCCCCTTCAACCCTTCACAATATTCTTCAAAAACTTTTACGACGGAGATGTCACGCCATCTGTCCCACACTGATGTCTTGTCAACGGGCATGCCCTCGACGACAACACCGATCGGCTTCAGGACGACAGAGCTCATCCACGTTCACGTCCATATAAAACCGTGAGAGTAGTCCACACCCTTTGAACCACCGTTATCGATGCGACGACCACGATAAACATGGCTGCAGCCGTCAAGCCAACATCAAGCAAGGAGGCCGCCAAAGTCCCCACTATGGCTGCTAAAATCCTTACAGCCCTCTCACCCAAACCCACCTCCTTGAGGCTCACGTTCAAAGCTTCACCACGCGCCCTCGCATAGCTCACAAGCATGCTGGTTGACAACATGGCCACAGCTAGGTAGACATCGACAAGCCCAGTCAACAGAAACCCAACCGTGAGCAGTATGTCTGAAACCCTGTCGGTAAATGAGTCAAGGAATGCGCCAACGCTGCTCTGCCTACCTGTCAGCCTCGCGAGAGGCCCGTCAAGCCCGTCCAACAACCCACCCAAAGCAATCAACAACGCCGCGTAGACTAAGTTCAGCCTGTCAACCCTTGACCAGCTGTAAAAAACCAGCGACAAAGCGGTCAAAACCAGCCCCATCACCGTAAGCATGTTGGGAGTAATCCCTACAGCAGACAAAAGTGAGACGAGAGGTTTTACGCCCTTTTCGAAAAATCCCCGACCCCTCCTGCTTACAGCCATACCGGGCTAAGGGCTTGCCAACCACATTTAAGAGTTATATGTGGTTAAGAGAGCTGTGTTTGGGATGGGTGAGGAGTGCAGTCACGTGCTTGAGTTTATCGGGGACCAGAAGGCGGAGAGCGGCGTTAACAGGTATTTCAAATGTGTTAAGTGTGGAGATGTCTTTGTTGTGACGGCCGAGGAGGGGAAGACTTACAGGATAGCGGGGATTAAGAAGGAGTAGTTAAACGCCTAGGTGCAGCTCGTCTGAGACAAGCCCAACCGCGTGGAAAACCTCCTCACCAACCTTCGAAACACCGCCACGCTCCATCTCCTTAAGCCTGTTATAAACCCTGTAGAACGCTTGACGCACCCTCTCAACTCTGCTGAAAAGGTCGGCCGCGTTAACATAGCTCTCCTCCTTCCGCTCGAGCCTCCTACCCTCCCCAGTCTCCACGGACAGTGTATACACTACCCTGCCGGGCAGGTTGCTGAAGTCCTTTACGGGGACACCCCCTATCTTTGCCTCAGCTTCAACAAGCACGGAGTATGTTTTCACAAAACCGTCCTCCCTCCTGACAACGTCTATAGCGAACCCACACCGGCCAAACCTCCCATAAACCATCTTCTCCCTAGGGTAATGCCTGAAAGTTGCTAAGCCAACCACACCCTCAGACTCGATGAGCTCCACAATCTCATCAGCTATATCTCTACCCATGCCACAGCAGTATTTTGCCTGAAAATAAGCATTAGCTGCTTCAAGCTTTATGACGGGCCGGGCACTTCGCCCGACGGCAGATATGAGGCATACCCGAAGGGTATTTATGATGCATCCCCGGAAGGGCTTTAGGTAGTTCAAGTTGGGCAGACGTAAGTACTCTAGGCCGAGGCATGGCTCGCTGGCGTACCTGCCTAGAGGCAGGTCTAGTCGCTTCCTTCCACGAGTCAAACACTGGCCTGACGGGCGTGATGGGCCGCTGGGGTTTGTGGCCTTTAAAGTCGGTATGACGGCCGTTCACTTCATCGACAACAGGCCCGGCTCACCTACTCAAGGAAGCGAAGTCCGTTCAGCAGCCACCGTCATAGCCGCACCACCCCTAAAGGTAATAGGGCTCGCCCTTTACGGCAAAGAAGAGGGCCGGCTCGTTGATGTGGGAAGAATATGGTCTCCCGAGTTTTCAGAGGAAGTTAAAAGAAGGAACAAAACCTTCAACCCCTCACCTGGTCCCGAGAAGGTTGAGGAGCTTAGGGAAAAGGTTGCAGAGGTAAGACTGATCGTCGCAACACAGCCGCGGCTCGTTGGGCTGGGTAAAAAACCCCTGATAACTGAGATAAAGATTGGAGGAGACGTTGAGTCTGCTCTAAGAAAAGGGCTTGAGCTTCTCGGTAAAGAGCTCAGGCTCTCGGACGTCTTCAAGGAGGGGGAGTTCGTCGACGTTATTGGTGTGACCAAGGGAAAGGGCTTCCAAGGAGTCGTCAAAAGATACGGTGTCTCAATCCTCCAGCGGAAGTCAAGGAAGACGAGGCGTGGTGTCGCGGCCATAGGTCCGTGGAACCCGCACTATGTGATGTACACTGTACCCCGTTCGGGGCAGATGGGCTACCACAGGAGGACGGAGTTCAACAAACGCCTCCTGAAAATCTCCTCAGACACGCAGGCCGTGAACCCGGCGTCCGGCTGGCACAGGTTCGGCATCATAAGAACCGAGTACGCCGTCGTCGAAGGCTCGCTACCCGGAACACCGAAAAGGCCCCTCATACTGAGAATCGCCGCTAAACCGCCTCGGCTGACTGAACCGCCCAAGCTAACCTTGCTGGAGGTGTAAGGTGATGGACTTCACAGCATCCCTACTGCTTCAAAAACCGGCGTCACATGAGGTGCCGGTCTACGGTCTAGACGGCGGCGTTGTCGAAAAAATAGCGCTCCATAAAATCTTCCAAGCCCCTCTGAGAAAAGACCTTGTCCAAAGGGTTTTCACACATCTCGCGACACACCGTCTCCAGCCGAAGGGTGCTTCAAAGATGTCTGGACACAAACACTCTGTCGAGTCTTGGGGGCCTGGTTTCGGGATGGCGCGTATAGCAAGAGTCAAGGGCAGGGGTACACCAAAATACGGCTCGGGCGGAATGGTCCCATCAGCCGTCGGCGGAAGACCAACCCACCCACCCGTACCGGAGAAAAAAATACACAAGGCGGTCAACAAGAAGGAGTTGAGGAACGCGTTGCTGTCCGCTATCGCATTCACCGCATCTGCCGACGAGGTTAGAAAAAGGGGTCACAGGCTTCCCGACGGCCTACAGACGCCGATAATAGTGGTGGACGACCTGCAGTCCCTCAGCAAAACCAAGGAGGTTAGAGATTTCCTGACGAGGATTGGGTTGTCCGAGGAGCTTAAACGCTGTTCCCTCGTGAAAATTAGGGCAGGTAAGGGGAAGACAAGGGGGCGGCGGTACAAGGGGCGGAAGGGGCCGTTGATAGTAGTGGCCGAGGACAGGGGTCTGTGGAAGGCCGCCGACAACATACCTGGTTTAGAGGCTGTTGAAGCCCGGAACCTTAGCGTGTTGGACCTTGCTCCCGGAGGCCATCCGGGGAGACTGACCATATACACGAGGTCGGCGTTGGAGATTTTGGCGGAGAGGCTGAGGACATGAACGCCCAGGACATCGTTAAACGGGTGGTTATAACACAGGACACCGTTCCGCTGGTTGAGAGGGAGAACAAGCTGGTCTTCATAGTTGACATTAGAGCGGATAAAAAGATGATAAAAAATGCGGTCGAACAGCTCTACGAGGTAAAGGTGGAGAAAGTTAATAACCAAGGAAATTAGGCGAATAAGTGATGACGTTAAGGCTGTAAACGTTTAAAACAACGTATGAGGTTGTTATTACGGGATGCCTGAAGAGAAAAAGGAGCTTAGATGTCCCTACTGTGACTCGGTCTTCAAAACAGAGGCCGAGCTCTCCAAGCACATCGACCGAATACACATAGGGAGCGGCCTGCTGGAAGGGGATAGGACAAAGTGGTAAGGCTATATACCGTTGTTTAACAGCTCTCCCCGATGGAGCGTTACAGCGAGCTTTTCCGGCACATCGAGGAGAATAGGGACAGATATGTTGGGTGGGCCAGCCGTCTAATAGAGCAGCCCAGTATCTCGGCTCATAGGAGCGGGTTGAGGGAATGTGCCAGCATTGTTGCGGAGATGCTTGAGGGCCTTGGGATGCGGGTTGATGTCTTTGAGGTTGATGGGGGTGGGCCGGTTGTCCTCGGGACGCTTAACGTGGAGGCCCATGCGACGCTCATGTTCTACAACCACTACGACGTTCAGCCCCCAGACCCGCTTGATAGGTGGACCACACCGCCCTTCACACCAACCGTCAGGGATGGAAAGCTTTACGGCAGAGGCGCTGCGGACAACAAGGGAAACATAGCCGCAAGGCTGGCCGCACTAGACAGCGTCATCACAACACTAGGCGAAGCACCTGTAAACATCAAATTCCTAATCGAAGGAGGTGAGGAGGTCGGCAGCCCAGGCTTGGAGGAGTTTGTTAGAAGGGAGCGGGACAGGCTCTTCGCAGACGGCTGCATATGGGAGTACGGCTACAGGAACAGGGCCGGCAGGCCCGTCATTAACCTGGGGGTCAAGGGCATGCTCTACCTAGAGCTGGAAGCACATGGCCTAAGCCGGGAGATGCATTCGTCGTGGGGGGCTGTGGTTGAGAACCCTGCATGGCGGCTTGTCCACGCACTGGCGTCAATCAGAGCCCCTGACGGAAGGGTTTTGGTAGACGGCTTCTACGACGACGTGGACTATGAGGGGGAGGAGCTATTGGAGGGGCTTAGCCTCGAGGATTTCAACACAGGGGAGAAGCTAATAGCCGGGCTCAAGGGCAACCCCCTGAGGACGCTTCTGCTCGAACCCGCATGCAACATAAACGGAATAATCGCAGGCTATGTCGGGCCAGGCAGCAAGACATCGCTACCCACCGAGGCAAAGGCCAAGATGGATGTCCGCCTCGTCCCGGGACAAGACCCTGCAAAAATACTTGAGAAGTTCAGCGAACATCTCAGGCTTAAGGGATTTAGAGACATCGCTTTAAAAGTACTACAGTCATATCCGGGGGCCCGGACAAGTCATAGAAGCTTTCTCGCCAAGCTTGTGGCTGAGACAGCACACACAGCATACGGCACAGAGCCTGTCGTCATCCCGTCCGGGGCAGCCTCGGGCCCCATGTATGTTGTCACCGGCTTGCTTGGAATACCATGCGTCTCCACAGGCGTCGGATACTATGGCTCCGCACCCCACGGCCCCAACGAAAACATCAGGCTCGAAGACTTTGTAGCAGGCATCAAACACATAGCCCTCATAATGCTGAACTTCCACCGCTACATGCATGCTGGTGATGAGTAACAGAGAACTGACGGAACCCATCTCCCGCCTATCTTGTGAGTTATATTTCTCCGGCTTCCCATGTTTAGGTAAGCAGTATTTCCGCCAGCCGTTTATACACCTCTGCAGCCTTCAACAGTTCTTTGACGGAAACTTTTTCACGGAAGCTGTGCGCCAGCTCGAGCTTTCCAGGGCCCATGATTATTCCCTGCAGCGTACGTTGGCGGGCCAGCCTGTTCAGGTCTGTCGCGGCCCTGAAGCCTGTGATGACGGGTTTAATCCCCGAATCGGCTAAAGCCTTCTGCGCGGCCTTGACCACGGGCGCGTCAACGTCCACGCTGTAGAATGGGATTGTTGAGGTGATGTATGCTTTAAACGGTTTATCTCCCACAGCCTTCCGGACCTCTCCGGAGATTTTGCGAACAACCTGCCGCGGTGTCTCCCCAACAGTCCGGACGTCGACCACGAGCCTCGCCCTGTCAGGTACAACGTTAGGCTTCAACCCACCCTCAAACATCGTTACACAAGCCGTCGACCGGCCGAGAAGCCTTCTACCAGCCCCAAACCCTTTCTCCAGCACTGAAAGCCGCGCCGCCGCACGGGAGGCCGCGACCACCGCGTTGACGCCGAGCTCAGGCGTTGAAGCATGTGCTGGCCTGCCCGAAAACTCGACCGCCACCTCAACCCTGCCGCGGCTGGCCACACAGACCGACAAAGAAGTCGGCTCGCCCACAACAACATGGTCGACCCTGTCCAGCTCCTTGAAAACAGTGAGGCTGCCAAGCCCCCCGACCTCTTCATCCGCTACAGCGGTTAGGAAAACCCGGCCCCGAAGCCTCTCAACCCTGGCCAGAGACACCACAGCGGCCAGCATGGCTGTCAGACAGCCCTTCGCGTCAGCGGACCCACGTCCAACCAGATAGCCTCCAACAACCCCGGCTTCGAAAGGGTGGTACGGCCATCTCTCGACGGGCCCTGCAGGGACTGTGTCTAGGTGTGAGTTAAACACCAGCGTGGGTCCATCCCCCCAGCCAAGCTCAACAACAGCGGAGCCTCGTCCGCCGCCGTGGTTTACCAGCCTAGCCTTCAGACCGTGCTCCGCAGCCTTTTCCGCAAAATAGCTGGCGGCGTCCCATTCCCTGCCCGGCGGGTTCTCCGAGTTTACCGAAACAAGCTTGGCACCAACCTCTTCAACGAATTCTTTAACCCCCTGTCCCAACACAGGCAGAAGATTGCAGAAACCTGCTTTAAAACCCCGCTCTCTATAGATTACACTATGTGGCCGGCACTACTAAGCCAACAACTACGCCTCAGTTTTGTAGGGCCGTCGGCTAGAGCTCTATACGTACGTATCTGCTTGTTGTGGTTGGCTTTTTCTTGCGTGGGCTGTTCCTTAGAAGTATGCCGCAGTATGGGCATCTAACGCCGTCGGTAAGGTGGTAGACCCTGCACCTGGAGCAGTACTTGTAGCCGTTGGCGTAGCTGCGCCGTGCCGATGTCTTCTGGACTAGGAGTGTTTTCTGCACCATTTTCACCCTTGTTGTATTCATTTGTTGCCTAATATTGGTTCTGTAATTCTAGTATATAAATTGTTTTCCTGTCAAAAGATATATGTTAAAATAAAACATGTATATATAGCGGGATCGTGACGTTTTGACATGCCTTACGCGAGAAGAGTACAGCGGGTTGGTTCGGGAACCCTGACAGTCTCGCTTCCAAGAAAATGGGTGGAGAAGACAGGCTTGAAACCGGGCGACGTAGTCTCAATTGTCGAGGTTTCCGACAGCGTTCTTAAGCTTGAAACCCGGCCGTCAAAAACACCCGAACACACATTGTTCACGCTGGATGTAGGGAAGGTGCGGGACAAGAAACTGTTAAGCAGACTCTTGATAGGCGCGTATCTTCAAGGATTCGAGGAGATAAACATCATCGGCGGCGAAGGCATACCGGAGGAGATGCAGGAGGCGATAACTGCTACGGTTGACATGCTGCCGGGTGTGGAGATTGTTGAACAGTCATTCAGGAAGGTTGTAATACAGACCTTCCTAGACCCCAGCAAGTTCCCCGTCTCAGGTATAGTGAAGCGGATGCAGGTAATGCTCACGGTCGGGATGAACAACCTCGCCGAAATACTGCGCGGCGAGAAGAAAGACCTCCTCGCGGAAATCGAGCGTATGGAGTCGAAGGTGGACGAGCTCTACTTCCTATGCATAAGGCAGATATTCTTCAACGTCAAAAGGGAGGTTTGGGGGGAGGAGGCGGCCGACCCCTACATACAGGCCATTGGAGACCGGTTAGTGGTCCGCGCGCTGGAGGAGATAGCCGACTCCATCAAGCTCGCCTCGGACGAGGCCGCGAAACTCGTCAAGGCGAACATATCCCGTGCAACGGTCAACAAGCTTCTCAAACACCTAGAGGCAGTCCAGGTTATCTTCGGCAAGACGATGAAGGCGTTCTTCTCGCTTGACATTATGCTTGCCAACGAGGTCGTTGACACAACCACGCAGGAGTACGGGGAGGAGATGGCTTTCAACGACGTGTTTCCACAAGGTCTCAGCGACGTCGCGTTGACCATGGCTATACGAAACTACATCTACAACCTCGTCAACATTGCCCGCAACTGCAAGATGATAGCGGAGGTAACCCTGAACAGGTTTGTCAGAACACCTTCGAGGCTTGTGACCGTGGAGAAAGTCCAAAGTTAACTGCCGCCGAAAACAAAGACAAAGCACCAAAAATTTTCAAAACATTCTCAAAACCATAGTTGTCAGCCAGCATCCCTGCCACAGGCGGTCCTGTTAGAAAAGACAGGCCGATAAAGGTCTCGAAAACACCTATGTAGAAAGTGGAGGCTGCCGGGATGTCTGACACCTCTACAAGCGTCTTAACATATGCGACCGAGACAACGGCTCCAAGTACCGCTAAGATGGTTATCTGCATAGGGAGAGTAACCTCTGTGAAGCTAGTTGAGAGATAGAGAAAACCCAGCAGAATGCTCAGTACCACAAGACTGCGTTTGACGGTTTTTGCGCTAGACCTTGCCATTATATAGGATACAGCCATACGGGCTGTCATGAGGCAGAAAAAGACGACACCGATTTCCAGCTCTGTAAATCCTCTGAGAATTAGGTAGCTTGGGACGAGCGAGTAAGAAGCCGCCAGCATTATGAAGTAAGGTATGGAGAGCAGTATTGGCTTGGGCAGGGCTGTGAAGCTTTCTATACTGGTGGCTGCTGGCACGTCTGAAACAGGTCTCAGCCTTGCGAGTAGCAGGCCTCCAAGCATCGATGTGGCGGCGGAGGATATGAAGAGCGTTTTCAAACCCGCGATATAGGCTACTGAGCCGGCCACTACACTGCCCGCGAGAAAGCCGCCGCTGACAGCTGTGAGAAACAGGCTGAAGCCTTTCAGCCTTTGCCCGCCGAACGAGTATGCTACTATCGACTCCCCGCAGGGAAAGAATAGGAAAAGTCCAACCCCCATCAACAGCTGTGAGGCTAGTACCATGGTCAGGTCCGTGGAGTATGCGATTACGATGAGGGAGGCCGAGGTAGCGGCTGCGGAGAGAGGCATGGGGAGATTCCACGATATCCGTGAGAGGAAGACGGCAGTCAGTGGTGATAGCATGACATATGGTAGGTTGCGGGCCATCCCCATCAGCAGGCCGACATCCGTGTAGGTTGCCTTCAGCATAGTTGTTTGGACGGGGCCCATCTGAAACATTACAGATATAGACATAGACACCAGTAGGGAGCCGGAGAGAAGATAGACTGTGTCATGTCTCAAACGTCAAGCACCTGGAGATGTTGCGAGGATTTGGCGCCGAAACCGGTAACTATAACCATGACGCGTTCATCCCTTGCTATGAATTCGTCCAAACTTCTTCTAACCGCGGCGTAGGCTACCGCGGAGGATGGCTCGGCGTAAACACCTGCGAAACCCATCTGCCGTTGTGCAACCAGAATCTCCTCATCGGTGACAATTTCCACATCACCTCCGGAGGTTTTAAGCGCCTCCACCATCTGTCTAAGCCTAGGCGGGTTACGCAGGGTAAGGGCGTCGGCCACCGTGCTGCGGCCCTCACCTTCCACGGTTTCCACGTCCTTGAAAGCCTTGTAGAGAGGCGGGTTAGCCGCCGGCTGTACAGCCACTATTTTCGGAATTTTCTCAACCACCCCCGAGGCAACAAGCTCTCTGAATCCTTTTATGAGGCCAAGCAACAATGTTCCGGCTGAAACAGGCAGGTAAATCCTGTCGGGCGGGTTCCATGATGTCTGCTCAGCTATCTCGTAGGCAACCGTCTTCATCCCCTCAATGAAATACGGGTTCCACACATGCCCTATGTAGACGAACCCCCGCCTCCCAGCCTCCTTCTGCGCTGCCGCTGAAACCTCCTCACGGGGCCCCTTCACCAGACGCAGCTCAGCCCCGTAGGCCTTAACCTGCAAGGCCTTCTCAGCAACTATGTTTTCGCCGGCGAAAACGACGCACTCCAACCCGGCTGCGGCTGAGTAGGCGGCAAGAGAAGCCCCCGCGTTTCCAGAGGAATCCTCACATATGCCACGCACATCCCCAACTATGTTACGCATACTCGTCAACGCGGTGGCAGAACCTCTGTCCTTGAAAGAGCCTGTGGGCGAAACATACTCCAGCTTCATCGAGATGTTTGCAAAAGCCCCCCTAACCACGGGCGTACCCCCCTCCCCCAGCGAGACCGGTCTATGCCTCGTGCTGGGCGGAAGCATACGCACGTAACGCCACAGACCAGCCCTGTTCTTCTCAACATTTTTTGAGCTGAACTCAACCTGGTAAACCACTTCACCCACTCCGCCGCAGTTGGAGCACCACCATTCATAGAAGGGTGTCATAACCCTGCCGCAGTAACAGCAAACAACCTCCTCATCCATCTTAAGCCGTAAACACAGCAAAGCAGCTCTTATTTTAAATGCTACTATCCCCATGTGGATAGAAAAAGCTATCGTTAGCCTAAGCTACTCTAGCCGGCCACATGGTTGAACACCACATATTGGAGACGAATGAGGTCACGTCTAAAGTATGACAGTTCTTTAACTAGGGTAGAAAACCTTCCCGGCCATAATTTTTCTAACAGTTCTGCTGACTGTAACGCTTTCCACCCCTCCACCATCTCTTGAAACTTTTACCTTAAGATCTATCAAACCTCTTGGATGTCCTACTACTATTGTTTCCCCGCGTTGGCGGGACATTTCATGTACAAGAGTTCCTGCCACCTTGCTCGCCACAGCAATACAAATCGCTGCGGTTACTGCACACGCGTGATGCATTTTCTGCATTGAGAAAAGCCTTACAGAGACATCGTAGTCTTTACTGTTTATCAGCCTTCCATCAACAGTTCTAAAGTCATGACTCTCTCTTACTAATGCTAGGAACGGGAAATGGGGTGATTTAACCATAGCTTCACTGGGGTTATCAACCAAACCCATGGCTTTTGCTGCATGCCCTCTTATTTTCTCAAGACGTAAGATAACCTCGTCACCAACTTCGTCCGGTTTCTCGGTACCTTTAAAACCCACATCTACTGCCCTGACGAATACGACCGGGTTGCCGGCATCAACGATCGAAACCTCCACCTTTCCAAATCCAGCGTCAATGAACTCTCTTGCATTACCTGTTGGCAGCAGTCTCCCAGTCACAGAACCGGCAGGGTCATGCCAAATGGTCTCGATCTTAGAGCCGGGTATCGGAACCCCGTCAATCCTGTAGTCACCATCGTACTGTGTTACTCCGTCCTTAACGGGTACTACGGCGTCAACCCTTTTCATCGTGTTAATATTCAACATCTTAATAAGAGCCAGGCCGTCTTTAACCGGTATCAATCCCTCATCAATCGCAAATGGCGCAACGGCCGACGTCAAGTTCCCACAATTCCCCGTCCAGTCTATCATCCTTTTGTCAACACCCACCTGGCCGAACTCGTACTCCACATCCACATCCGGTTTACGGCTTCGACCCACAATCATGACCTTACTAGTGTGAGTTACCCCACCACCTATCCCATCAACCTGTGAAGAAGTACCGCTTCCAAAAATTCTTAAAATAACCTCATCCCTATCCAATATATTTTCCACATCAGTTTTTTTAAGAAACAATCCGCGACTTGTACCACCACGCATAAGAACACCGTAAACGTCTTTTAAAGGCATTCCAAATACGCTAAAATGTATGGTTTTATATAAACTTAAACAAGCATAAGTATTTTGAATGATGTCCCGTCAACTGAACTTTGGACGGACCGTTACAGCTATTAATGTCGCAAGCAGTTCCGCAATGTTGTGGTTCCGAACGCAAACAATTATCAACCCATAAAGCCATTATTTCTGAAATTCTTTTCAGTGTATTTAAATTTCATTATCCGTATGGTTTTTCATTGTAGTATTTTTTAAAAACTGTGCCCTCATGAAAATCTTGAGGTATTGATTCTATGTTTTTCAGATTAAGTTTGATGTGGCCGTCTCTTGCTTTCCATGCATGGCATGGTTTTCCTAGACAAACATGAATAGTAGAATTGCCAGTGTCTCTTACATCAATTTCCATTACCGCCGCGGATAATGAAGTCTCCTCTCTAAAGTCATTACTATGTCTGCAAATGGAGTTAGGCCCAGGCCCGTTTTCATGGTCTTGCGAAAACATAATCATCATGTCTTCAGTTATTTGCCCCATGTTTTTATTTAAGAGCTCCATTGCACGTACGTAACGAACATAGCTTGAAACATCCTCGGGATCATTTAGGCTATCTAAAACCACAAACCTGTTAGACCTAGCTAAGACACCTGCACGTGTTTTCTGAACAGCGAGATGGTCATAAGACCCTTCAACGATTAAGGCTTCCTCTCCATCGACAAACTCGATGTTACCGGGAGTTGACATTGGGTTGGCAACTAGGTAGTTCAAAGCCGTTGCTGCAGCATTTCTTGCTGTCGAATTCTTAGATATCCCTTCCCTCATCAGCCAGCCCCTGTCTAAAGCCCTGAGACCCGTTAAGTCAACTTTCCTCTGTTTCAGCTCCCATGTCCTAGCTATGTTACTTCCTGTTGCAACCCCTTTCTCATTTAAACCCATTTTTATGGAGATTTCTCCAGCTGCTGCTACAGCAATAAAAGTGTACCCGTTTTCAGGTTTTTCAGCGATAACTACATTTATCTCTTTATAGTTGTAATATTTGTCACCTACCAGTTTCTCGGACCCTATTTTGTCACTGTTTTTCAACATTAATACGTTGCCATCCTTTGTCGAATCCCGCATCGCAATCAGGACAGTACATTCTTCTGGTAAAAAAAGATTCTTAAATAGATTGTATGCGATTAAATCATCCAGCCTGATTGAGGCATTTTCCGCCATTCCCTCTAAATAGAGCAACGTTTCCTCAGGTATGCTGCCATCCCGCATGACCTCGTCAACTTTATTCAATAGAAAGGTTCTGCTGACACCTCTACTGGTGTAGAACATGGTAAAGTTTTCAATGTTTTGACGGATTAGGTGCTTCGCATGTCTACCTACTGTTAAACCATTTCCGTAGACATCCCCTTCGGTGAAAATAAACATTCCTACCCACCTCTTAGGGGTTTGATAAACCTGCCACGTCCCGCATCCTCATATATTTCGCCTTTCTCCATTACGATACGTCCTCCAACAATCGTGTATATTGGTTTGCCTTTTATCTTCCAACCATCAAATGGTGTTAGTTTGCTTTTGCTATGCAGGTCTTCAGCCCTAATTACATCCTCTTTTTTCATGTCAACTATGGTGAGGTCTCCGTCGGCTCCTATATGTAACGAGCCTTTTTGAGGATACATATCCCAAACCTTTGCCGGCCCTTCGCTCATATATTTTACAATCTCTGATAATGTGAGCTTTCCGTTATTCACCTCTGTCAACATCAATGGGAGCATTGTCTCTACACCAGGCCATCCAGCGATAGCTTCCCATATATTGTCCTTAAACTTCTCCTCTTTTGCGTGGGGGGAATGGTCGGTAGCTATCATATCCAAAATACCTGTCTTAAGACCGTTCCACAAAGCCTCTGCATGCTCACGTGTTCTAACTGGAGGATTCATTTTTACTAGGCTGCCCATTTTTTTCAAGGCCTCTGCCCCGTCAAGCAGCAGGTAGTGTGGGCAGGTTTCGCCGGTGACGGGCAATCCCTGTGATTTAGCCAGCCTTATGGCATCAACACCGTTTTTTGAGCTGACATGCACTATGTGTAGCTTGGTTCCAAACGGTTTAATGAACGTTACAGCCCTCATTATTGCTTCTTCCTCAGATATTGCTGGACGGGATTCTAGATGTGCTAGAGCATCAGTACGCCCCATTTTTTTGAATTTATTTACGAGATGTGTAGTTATGGACCTGTTCTCAGCGTGAACACATACTCTCAGACCTGTCCTGGCTATTTCTTGAAATGCCAGCACAAGTTCCCAGTCATCGGGACTCGGTAGATTCCCAACAGTCTCTCCCATAAAAATCTTATATCCTATAACTCCTTCATTAGCCAATTCCTGAATCTTGTCGATGTTCGTGGGCACTACGACTCCCAGAATGGCGAAATCAACCAGGGACTTTTCTAAAGCTCTATCAAGTTTAAGCTTGAAGGACTGGGCGTCCTGGGTAGGTGGAACGACGTTAGGCATGTCCACGACTGTCGTCACACCGCCTGCAGCAGCCGCCATAGACCCCGTCTTGAAATCCTCTTTATACTCCAAACCCGGCTCTCTGAAGTGAACATGAGCGTCTATAATGCCCGGAAAAACATACATCCCTGACGCGTCTATCACCTTATCCGCCTGAGGCATGGCCGCCGCTCTGCCCACAGCCGCTATTTTCCCATCATCAACCGCAACAAACCCTTCAAAAGAACCGTTAGGGCCTACTATGGTCCCACCCTTCACAACAAGGTCAACAGTCATGATGCAGATTATCCGCGAGATGTATTTAAAGTTTTTTATCAATTATTACTAGAGGCTTGTTAACCCACATCCTAAGGCTTCCTTTAGGAAGATGTGGGCGTTTAGGCAGCTCCGCTATATGAAGCCTCCAGAATCAGCAATTCTACTGAATCAACATCTATGCAAACCACATATATGGGCACCCTTCACATACCTTGATCCCATCTACCGAAATACGCCTTCCCTATCTAGACTCTTCAGAAAGCTTGATACTAGATACCTTCCTTGCAAGATCGTGTGTAAAGAACTTGCTTTACGACATAATCCACCACCATTCAATGTTAGGTACAATCAGTCTAATCTCATTTGTTGGATTCCTAAACAATAGTCGATAGTCTTTAACGCCTCTCTACAATCTGGATATTTGTCGATATAGTTATCATAATTCGCTATTAACATCTATGGTCTAAAGTGGTGTAAAGCTGTATCGATTGAGATTGAATTCCATGTTTAAATTTTGTCAACAGTACGAAATGCAAATCCGCATCTTCCATTTTTCGCTAAAATATGCAAATAAGTTTGTTTTTGTACAACTCAAAAACAAGATTCGTATTATCAACAAGAGCTTGCTCAAGATCAACTCCTGGTTTTAACACTTCGTACTCTTCCAAAAAGTCTCTATTGCATCTAAAGCAAGGCTTTGGCCTGTATACATTTTAAGCCTTTGGCAAAATTTACAACCTTGGTATAAATGTTAATTTTATCACGACCCTACATGCAGTCCATATTCCTAAATACCAGCACGCCGCATCCGCAACTCTAATAACATGTACATTTTCTTGATTATGACTTTTCTATAACATTTGAGAAATAATGATAACCGCAGATCTATTTGGTGGTTATATGATGAACTTATGTTTGCATGTTGAGTTTAACATTATTCTTTGCGTGATCTTCTGTGACTTTGAACTCCCCGCCAACGCTCATACAGTTTGTGTTCTATGTTAAAGGAATCTAAAACCTTACCTACTATGTGGTCAACTAAGTCTTGTATTGTTTTGGGTTTATGGTAGAAGCCTGGTGAGGCTGGGAGTATGACTGCCCCAGCCTCGTTAGCTAACAACATGTTAAGTATGTGGATCCTATTTAGCGGGCTTTCTCTGACTACTAGGACGAGTCTCCGTCCCTCCTTCAACGTCACCAGCGCACTTCTTATTAACAGATTGTCTTCATACCCGTGGGCTATCCCCGCCAATGTTTTCATGCTACACGGTATGACCGCCATGCCGTCTGTCTTAAAAGACCCGCTTGACATTGGCGCAGCAACATCTCTAAAACCGAAGACCTTGGTCGCAAGCTTCTCAACAATATCTTTTCCATAGTCTGTTTCTATGGCTATCGTCTCGTAGGCAGCCGGTGAAACTACAACATAGGTTTCAACACCAATCTCTTTACATACCTCCAAAAAACGTATACCATAGATAATTCCGCTGGCCCCAGTTATGCCAACACCCAGTCGTAACATAATATTTTGTAATGCTATGTAATAATTTAGTCTTTTTTGTTTCCAAGCTAGTGTCCCGATAAGTATTCCACCCACCCCCTATCCTTGCAAGTATACCTCTGCCTAGGCCCCTCTAGAGCCCATGGATGAGTCCCTATCACCAATTATCGTCGGTTTGTTTACACAAATCTTCAAAGCTTTCCTCAGGAAGGTAAAGTAGCCCCTACACTATGATGCCATTGGAGGCGGCAACTCGAGGGGTACACATCGACAACAGACCACGTGCATGCATAGGTGTGTTTCGCGAATGGCTTTTATTAACACCCAGAAACAAGAGATTAAACATACATGCAACAAAAACATGACACCTTAGGAACTAAATATACCAATCAGGACATAAGATATATAAGCTAGATGGGGTTACTGACCTATGTCCATTAAATATGTTAGAGGTCGTATCATTGGTGAAGAAGTTTGGGACCATGGCGGCGGTAAATGGTGTTGATTTAAAAACAGTTGCTGGGGAAACCGTGGCGTTGCTGGGTCCTAGCGGGTGTGGGAAAACAACCACCTTGCGTTGTATTGCGGGCTTGGAGAGACCTGATTCGGGTGAGATATGGATAGACGGTAAACTCGTTTCCTCTAAGAATGTATTTGTCCCACCAGAGAAAAGAAATATTGGAATGGTTTTTCAGAGCTATGCTTTGTGGCCCCATATGACTGTTTTCAACAACGTAGCCTACCCACTTAGAATCAAAAAGTTGCCTAAAAACGAGATAAGACAGCGGGTAAATGATGTTTTGGAAATGGTGGGGTTAAAGGAGATGTCTGAGAGATATCCGCACCAGTTGAGCGGCGGGCAGCAGCAGAGGGTTGCTTTAGCTCGTGCAATAGTTTACCAACCAAGATTACTTCTCCTAGATGAGCCGCTAAGCAATTTAGACGCCAAACTAAGGGAACAGATGCGATACGAGTTGAGGAGGTTGCTTAAAAATATAGGGATAACCGCGGTGTACGTCACACATGACCAAGAAGAAGCTTTTGTAATAGCTGACAGAATAGCAATTATGAACCAAGGTAAGATTATACAGATGGGGAAACCGATGGAAATATATGAACACCCGTTAAGCACCTTTGTTGCAGGATTTATAGGCCGTGTAAATATTTTCAAGGCACGTGTTGTAGAAAGATCAGCAGATGATGGCTATGGCATGATTTATATTGACGCAGGAGACAGCATCCCTCTAAAATGCAGAATACCGAGCACCGTGAAGGATGTATGTGCAGCCATAATTAGAGCAAATGAAATCCATGTCACGTCAGACCCTACCAAATATAAAGAGAACGTCATAGTTGGCACTGTTTCCGAAATCTCTTTTCGAGGACAAAGCTTAGATATACGCTTAAGCCTATCTAACGAAAGTGTGCTAACAATCTCAACACATAGGTTTGACAAAGATGTTTTAAACAAAGAAATACAGGTTGGGAAAACGGCGTATGCGTACATAGAACCGGAAGCAATTGTCTTAACAGTCGACTAAACGCAAGCATCAACCTCTCAGAGAAACAACACGGCCTCTGGAATCTACCCATAACATCCAACAAATTTCTCCGCATTCACGAGAGAAGCTGAATGCCTAAAATGTTTATGCTGCATATTCCAATACAGGAGCTTTGTAAAACCAAATCTTGTAGCTTCCGTAATAATTCTGTTCCCAATTTTTTTATGAGCTGTTTCTGTTTACCCATTTTAAGGTTCTCGCGCCAAAAATTAGAAGGTTTACGGACAGTAGGCAAATATGTATGTGTCTATGTAGCTTTCAGGTTTCATCATTCTAAGTTAGCTAAATTTTAAAATCCTCACTCTGTTTTTAAAGATGACGTAGTATTTGACTGCAATACATCTGACCAGTCTGATGCTTATTGTATTTCCACAGTCCGAAAAGGTTATTTGAATTATGATATTTATTTCCTAAACCAGTCTAATTCCTCCTCTAATTATGTAAGCGTTATTGCTTCACAAATAAGAGCTCCTCCTCAATGGCAATGTCGAATTCTCAAAGCTTTTTATAGTTTGTGAAATTTAGCTTATCAGCTAAACCATGTAAATTTGAATCGGTAAACTGTCATGTGAGTGGTTCAAGTATGCGTACTGCCTCTTCACAAGTTATGCAAATATGCGTAGAAGTTAAACCCTGGATCTATCCTAATTTTTTGCATGGATGAAGTAAATCCTTCAGCTGAGGATTTTTTTACAGGCCGCTTTAGGAAGGGGTGTTCATATCTTCTCTACGGTGATGATAAGGCGGGCAAGACGACGCTAGTCATGTCGGCTGCGGCCCGCGTTGTGGGTGAGGGGATGAAGGTTGTGTGGGTTGACTGCGGCGCCCGCCTGTATTTTCCCAGGGTCAGGCAGATACTTGGGGCCGAGATGCTTGAAAGCATCTACGTCACGCAGCCTAAGACGTTTAGGGAGCAGCTTGAATCCGTGGTAAACATCCACGACTACCTGCCTTCAGGTGTGGGGCTGGTTGTTTGCGACGACTTCACATATCTCCACAGGCTGGAGATAAGCGGTAAACCAGCCCAGGACCTGCCGATATACAGCAGCCTGGCATTTCAGGCAGCCTTACTAAAGGACTTGGCCGTTACACGTCAAACCTCCGTCGTCCTAGTTGGGCTCATACATGAGATACCTGTTCTTAACATAGCGGCGCCCGTTGCAGGCCGCATAGTTAGCTATTGGTCAGACTGTGTTGCGAGGCTTCAGCGCAGAGATGGTGTGAGGGAGGTTGTTGAGGAAAAACCCGGCACCGGTAGGGTAACCTTCACGCTAGCCGACAGCGGCGTAGTTAGGACCTAGAGCTAAGCCATATACAAAATTTTAAGCCGATTTAGATATGTAGCCGCCAATAAGCCCCAGAGCCGCGACCGCAATGAGCAGGGTGCTGAAGGCAAGCATGTAGCGTGCGGACCTGCCGGCAAACCTCTTGCTGAATGCCTGCGTGTATAAAAGGAGTCCCGCAAAACCCAGCAGGTAGAAGGTCGCGGTCACCAGGAACTCGGCGATTGTTTGGGCTCGCTGGTCCGGGTAGAAGACCCTTATAACGTTCCCCACGAAAGCCACGCCCAACGTAACCCCTGAGAACAGCGCGTAAACCACACCGGCAAGTATTACCGCGGCCACTATCACGCCTGCCAGCACAGCAGCCTCTTGAAGTGATTGAGACCTAGACAGCTCAACAGCCCTGTCGAGAAGCCTTCTAAGCCTTTCAGACATCGCAGACAAAGCCATAAACCTGTTTTTTAACGTATCTCGTTTCTGGAATAAGTTTTTACCATACCAGTTTAAGGTGGGTTGGCGGGGTATGGATTTGAGTCTTGGTTTACTCCTTACACGTGTGCGTAGGCTTGAGAGGTTTTTCCGAGGACGGCTGGCATTTATCGAGCTTGGCATACTCCTCCTGCTCTGCGCAACGGCCTTTGTCCTGAGGATACTGCCGCTTAGGTGGGGTGTTGCCCTCTCCGAGTTCGATCCATGGGTCCAGTACAAGGAGGCCCTTTTCATCATCGAGAGGGGTTGGGGCGGGTTCGTCGACTTCTTCAGCTGGCATGACACGGAGTCATGGTATCCGTGGGGCAGGGACATGGGGCGGACGGCCTTCCCCGGCATACCGTTCGCCATGGCGTTCATCTACCTAACCCTCCGCCTGCTAGGTTTCACGCCTGACCCGCTTGAGCTTGCCGCAACACTGCCGGTAATCTACGGCGTATTAACGGTGGTTGCTGTCTACTTTCTAGCCAAGAGGGTTGGCGGCGGCCCGGAGGCCGTCGCGGCGGCCCTCTTCATGGCGGTTAGCACAGCCCACATCGGACGAACCCATTTCGGCTGGTTTGACGACGAAAGCCTAAGCCTCCCCCTGATGGTTGCGGGATATATCTTCTACCTGACAGCCATAGGTGAGAAAAGGTCGTTGAAGGGCTCGATATTCTATGGGGTTATCTCAGGCCTGTTTCTGGGCTTCATGACGGCAAGCTGGGGTGCGCATAAATTCCCCCTAGCATTCATACCGCTGTTCAGCGTCCTACTGGCAATACTCGGAAGATACAGAAGGAACATACTCGCCGCAACAGCCTCAGCCTTCGCAGTCTACACCTCTATAGCCGTCTCAGTCCCCAAGCTGGGGCCAGGCTACATCTTCGAAATAACAATCTTCTCGGGCTTCGTCGCGTTATTCATCCTAGCGGTCTTCGAGGCAGCTTCACGGATTAAGGAGGCGGAGACAAGGCGGCTTGTGATAACAGGTGTTCTGGGGCTCTCCTTCATCGGCTTCCTAGCCCTCTCAGCCCTAAACCTTCTGAGACTTCCTGGGCTTAAGTTTCTCTCGGTTGTTCTTCCGGGGCTGAGGGGTGAGCTGCCCATCGTGCAGTCGGTTGCGGAGAACCAGGTCCCGACATGGTCGATTATGTTTGGCGACTTCGGGCTGGCTCTTCTCCTACTGCCTTACGGTGCATACCTGCTCTTCAAGTCAAGGACAACAAACAGCTTATTCGTCGTCCTCTTCATGCTGCTTTCAACATACTTCGCCTCATCGATGGTGAGGCTTTCACTCATAGCGTCACCCGCTGTCGCGGTGGTGGCTGGCCATGCCTTCGCAAACATCTTCGGCCGCATCGGTGAAGCCTTGTCTCCCCGGGAGGGGCAGCGCAGGGGCGGTGAGCGGGGCCACGCCGCGCTGGCCGCCTTTACCCCCGTCGTGCTGCTCATGCTATTCCTCTACTCCATGATGCCATCTGTCCTCGGCGGCCTGCAGATATCGCCGGTCGACCAGGGATACCAGCCGGCCACGATTATAAACAGCAGCTTCCCCGCACGCCAGGCCGTACCCGACTGGATGAAGGCTCTTAACTGGATGCGTGACAACTTACCTGAGAACGCCGTCGTAGCCAGCTGGTGGGATTACGGGTATTGGATAACCGTGTTGGGGAAGAAGATAACCCTCATAGACAACGGGACACTGAACAGTACCCAGATAGGCGATGTGGCCCACGCCTTCATGTCGGACGAGGCCACAGCTGTGGAGATTTTCCGCCGCCACAACGTAACCCACGTAGTCATATATGTAACGCACCAGTTCGTCGTCCAGGGTGGTCAGGCTTATGGCAGGCTTTTGGGCTTCGGCGACGAGGGTAAGTGGATTTGGATGCTTAGGATAGCCAACCAGACAGGCCACCCGTACAGGGAGTCCGACTACATCGACAGGAATTTCCAGCCAACCCCGAGGTTCTGGTCAACGCTCCTCGGCCAGCTGATACCCTACAAGCCCACACAGACAGCCTTTGGCCCTGGACACCTCTACAACCCCTCACAGCTACAGTACTTCAGGCTGGTCTACCAGTCAAGCCCGCCCTACCAATCATACGCATACGTATACGTCTACGAGGTGGTTTACCCCAGCCAATAGTCGCGGGCGGACTCCTGCCGGTGGGTTTATCTTCCCGCTGGGGAATAGATTGGGCGGGCCCTTCCCCCTTAGCCGATGTAGAAGGGCTCCTTCGAGGGCTTCTCCTCACCTGCGAGCTGTTTACCCATCAGCCCCAGCTGTTCAATCTCCTGCATCAGCCTGTTCTGGCGCTCAATTTCCTTGTCCAAGATCGTGAAGTCCAGCTCTATTCCCAGGTACCGGGAAACCACTTCGAGAAGCCTTTTGGCAGCCATGTGGTCAGGCATGTATGAGATTGTGTCTGAAATAAGGAGTGTGACGCGTTTGTGGTCGCGGGCGAAGAAGAGCATCAGGAAGGCTGTTGTCCTGTCGACGGGCAGGTTCTCAAGGGAGGGAGACCTCTTGGCGCCAGCGTCCAAAAGCTTTTTCGTGTCATCGAGGTTTGTTGCGGATACGAAGACGCCGCCGTTTCCCGATATCCTTCCGCTGGCCAACACTATGTACTCTTTAACGCCTTTTTCGCTGAGAACCTCGTAGAGCTTCTTCGCCACCTCATAGCTTCCCTCGTTGCTCTCTACTGGGAAGCCCCTGCTGAGCAAAAGCATCTTGACGTCCTTGTTTTTTGCAAGGTACAGCTCCATCTTCGGCAGCGACGCAATGCCCTCTTCATCGATTAGGCTTATCTGCGGAAAGTGAGGCGACACAACCTCGCCTACCTGCTTCGCGTCATAGGCGGCCCTGAGATAGTTCACCGCAAGCATACCGGCCGCCCCAGCCGTCGGAGTACCCTCTATAAACACGGCTCCCTCAAGGCTCTGTGCATCAAACAGGTTTACCCTAGTCTCGAGCCCCATTCTCTCTTTCAACAAAGTCTCCGCGGTCGTTAAAAAGCCTGCCGCCTGCACCCGCTTTCCTGGCCCTGAGTAGTAGGCTTGCATGCTTGCTGGAGGGGGTGAAGTGAACTGGGTGCGGTGAAACTGTCTTAGAACCGCAGACTTTACAGACCTCCTTGAGAGTATACGTCATGCAGTGGGGACATTTCCTAATCCTACCCGCCTTCAAAACCCGTCACCTACACAGCAGACACATATTTTAACCGCATCCAAGCCCCGCCGTGTCTGAAGCACTCCAGAAGGTGGTTGCTGGAATTTTAGTAGAGGTGGCAGGCCACGTATCTGTTTGGCGATATCTGGCGTAGCTCGGGGTCCTCTACACGGCATCTTGCGAATGCCTTGGGGCATCTTGGGTGGAAGCGGCATCCCGGCGGGATGTTGGTGGGTGAGGGGGGCTCGCCGGCTATCGCGGGTCTCTCAACAAACCTGTTTGATGGCTCCGGCTCGGGCACCGAGTTGACGAGGGCCTGTGTGTATGGGTGGAGTGGTTCGTTTAACACGTCGTCCACAGGCCCCATCTCAACTATGCGTCCCAGATACATTACAGCTATTCTGTCCGAGAAGTAGCGGCTTGTGGCAAGGTCGTGGGAGATGTAGAGAAAGGCTATGCCATGGGCTGTCTGGAGGTTCTTCAAAACCTGCAGTATCTCAGCCCTGCTTGAGGCGTCGACCATCGAGACAGGCTCGTCGGCCACGATGTAGCGCGGCTTCAAAACAATTGCACGCGCTATGGCCGCCCTCTGCCTCTGACCCCCCGACAGCATGTGCGGATACTTTGCCGCAACCTCGCCGGGAGGCGTAAGCCTCACCTCCTCCAAAGCCCTGTAAACCATCTCCCGCCTCACGGCCCTGTCCCCAACCCCGTGAGCTATCAAGGGCTCCTCAACCGTCTCCCCGATGGTCATGTAAGGGTTTATGCTGGCGTAGGGGTCTTGGAAGACCATTCTAGTCTCCCTCCTAAGGACCCTGAGACCCTTCTCCGGCAGGTCTGTCACATCCATGCCGTCGTAGTAGATACGGCCCTGTGAGGGTTTGACGAGTCTGAGGCTGAGCTTTCCAAGAGTTGTTTTCCCGCAGCCAGATTCCCCGATTAATGCCACGGCCTCCCCTTCACGGACCTCGAGCGAAACACCGTCAACGGCCCTGACGTCCCTAAAGCCGAAAAACCCCCTCCTAACACGGTAGACCGCATGGACGTCCACAAGCCTAACCAGCTCCCTACCGAACCCCGCCACGACACCATGGCACCGCATATGATTAAAGAATCTTACCGGTTTACCATCATCTCAGCTACATGGATGGGTGAAACATATTTTTTATCGTTTTTTGCATCTCGGTTATGGTTGACCTTGTCTCGGTGCTTCTGTTTTCTTTCGCCGCAGGGCTTGTTGGGGCAGTTACTGGTTTAGGCGGGTCCAGCATAGCCACACCCGTGCTTGTTCTTTTGGGCGTTCCCATCAAAGAGGCCGTGGCGGCAGGCATTGTTTCGGTTATTGCGACCTCAAGCGGCTCCGCCTCCCTCTACGTCAGGGAGGGGCTGGTCAACACACGTGCAGCAATGTTTCTTGAACCCTTCACTATCGTAGGCGGGATGGTAGGGGCGTCCGTCACAGTTCTCATAGACCCAAGGCTTGTAGCGGTAGTTTTCGCAGCCGTTATATTGTTTTCTATGATTACATTGAAGATGATTGGGAATAGGCGGGTAGGTGATGTGAAGCAGGATAGGTGCTCAGAATGGCTTGGGCTTAAGGGTTCATATTTTGACCAATCCCCTGGCAAGGATGTGAGCTACAGGCTCAGCAACGCATTTCTGGGCGGCCTAGGAATGTCTGCCGCCGGTTTTTTTGCAGGCATGCTTGGAATAGGTGCTGGCGCGTTCAAGGTGGCCATCCACGAGCTGGTCCTGAAAATGCCTCCCAAGGTCTCCACTACAACCAGCAACTTTATCATCGGGATGACAGCCCTTGCAGGCTCCAGCATATACTTCTCCTCAGGCCTCATTGTTGTAGATTTAGCCGCACCTCTAGCTGTAGGCACCTCCTTGGGCGCGTTTATCGGATCTAGGCTTCTGAGGTCCATGAGTGAGAGAGCTTCTAGGATAGCATACTTTGCCACAGCCTCTCTTTCAGTCTTACTGATGCTGGTCCGGGTGTTCAGAGGTTGAGAGATAGAGGGTTAGAGAAACTGTTGGGGCTTGTTCTTTTGACGGGGTTCGCCTTAGGTCTCGCAGTAATGTCTACAGGCATTCTGCTGTATCTGGTTACTTATGGAAGGCCGGAAATAGAACTCGGCGGCGCGTGGAGAACGGAGTACGGAAGCATCCTTGCCTACCTCACCCACATAAATAGCTCCGCCAATCCGAAAAACATTTTGGAATTTGGGCTCGCCCTGCTTCTACTAACACCTTACGCAAGGGCAGCGGCCTCGCTTGTCTACTTCCTCACCGAACACGACCTAAAATATGTCATCATAACATCCATTGTCATAGCTCTAATAACATACCTGATTGCATAAACGTTTTAATCACAGATTTAGGTTGAATCTACGTGAAGGCCGTAGTCGTCGAACAGCCTGGTCCGCCTGATGTTTTGAAGTCCGTTGACATACCCGAGCCGGCCCCTAGGCGAGGCGAGGCCGTGGTCAGGGTTGCTGCAGCCGGCATGAACAGGATTGACATTTGGGTGAGAAGCGGGGTTTACAAAGTCTCGTTGCCGAGAATTATCGGGGCCGATGCGGCAGGCGTCGTAGAGGAAGTCGGCGAGGACGTGACATCTGTTTCGAGGGGTGACAGGGTTTTAGTCGACCCGGCGATAAAATGCGGCCGTTGCAGGTTCTGCCTAATGGGGATGGATTCAAGCTGTGAGAACCTAGTACTGCTCGGCCACGGGAAGGACGGGACTTACGCCGAGAAAATAGCCGTCCCAGCCTCAAACCTATACCCTGTGCCGAGCGGGCTGGAGATGCATGAAGCGGCGGCCATCATGGTTAACTACATGACTGTGTGGCATGCAGCGGTGACGCGGGCCGGTTTAAGGCCCGGCTCCACGGTGCTCGTCGTCGGGGCTGGGAGCGGAGTAGGTGTGGCGGCAATACAGCTCTGCAAGCTGTTCGGATGCACCGTCATATCCACGGTCGGCGAAGACTGGAAGGAGCAGCAGGCCTACAGGCTGGGAGCTGACCACGTCATTAACAGGAAGAAGAGAAGGGTGGGAGAAGCGGTGGCGGAGCTGACCAAGGGAAAGGGAGTTGATCTCGTAATCGAGCATGCGGGAGCAGCAATTTGGGATGAAGCCGTCAAAAGCCTAAGCCCCAGCGGCCGCATGGTCTATTTCGGCGCCACCTCAGGCGAGGTTGCACCAGTAAACATACGCTACACCTACAGGAGGGAGATAAGCCTCATAGGCTCATACAACTGGTGCAGGTCCGAAGTGCCGCATGTCCTCCAGCTCTTCGAAAAAGGACTCATCAAACCGGTTATCTCAAAAACCTTCAAGCTAAGCGAGGCCGTTGAAGCACACAGGCTGATGGAGTCAGACAACTTCTTCGGGAAAATAATCTTACTACCTTGAAAGCTTTCCAGTTTGTTGAGGCTATCAGACTTGAGAGGAGACATGGGTCGGTAACACTCGCTCACATGGTTCTCGAAGCCTATAGGGCCCTCGCCGACGAAAGCGAAAACCTTGAGAAAGATATACCGGTGCTCAGGGCGTCGTTATCCAACCTAAGGCCCTCAATGCCCCTCATCAACCGCTTCAACACCGAGGTGCTCAGACGGCTTAAGACATTCAGCCGCGCCGGCTTGCTGGCGGCATGCGAAGAGGTTGAGGCCTCCTATAGAGACGTTTTGACGGCCCTAGTCGGATATGCAGCCACCGTATTAAGCGGCGTCAGGTCCGTTGCAACACTCAGCCACAGCAATACAGTAATACAGGCCTTGAGGAAGGCAGCCAATGTCGAGAGGGTCGTGGTTCTCGAGTCGAGGCCGCTGCTGGAGGGGTTGTTGGCGGCCGAGGAGCTTTCAGACATCAAGGATGTGGTGGTCTGTGTTGATGCAGCTGCATGGTATGCTGTTGAGTTGGCCGACGCCGTGCTCGTGGGCGCCGACGCCTTATTCCCAGACGGCTCCTTCGCGGGCAAAGTGGGTGTGAAAAACCTCGCAGCCCACAGCCGCGAGCAGGGAAAACCGTTCTACGTCGCCTGCGACACATGGAAGTATGCAGATAAGTTTGAAAACGAATACGGGCAGGCCGAGGACTTGGGGCATGGATTACGCTTTAAAGTGCTTAACCCTGTGTTTGAGAGAGTCGACCCAAGATATGTCACAGGGTATGTGACCGAGAAGGGCTTTGTTAAGCCTCTCGACGTAGGAAGTGTTGCTCCGTAGGGGGTTATATAGCGGGCCTCCAACCCATCCTCTAGGTTGGGTCTGAAATATCTGGTCAACGTTGTCGGCCTTCTACGAAGCAACTCCTACGTCGTCTACGATGAGTCAACCCGTGAAGCGGTCATAATAGATGCGGGAGACGATGCATGGAAAATAGTTGAGGCGGTGCAGAGAAACAGGCTTAAGCCGTCAGCCATATATGCGACTCACTGCCACTTCGACCACGTAATGGCCGTCGAAGACCTCAAACAAGCCTTCAACATACCTTTCTACATACACAGAGCTGACGAGGAAATACTCATGCTTAACAAGGAGATGACGCGGCAGCTTCTCGGCATAGAGATACCTGACCCACCCAAAGTAGATGGATATGTCGAGGAGGGTATGGAGATTGTTATTGGAAACGGGAGGCTGAAGGTCTTACACACACCCGGCCACTCGCCGGGAAGCGTCTGCTACCACACAGACAGCCTACTCTTCAGCGGCGACACACTCTTCCAAGGCTCCGTGGGCCGTACAGACGCCCCAGGCGGGAGCGCTGAACAGCTTACACACTCGATAGTTGAAAAGCTCTTCAAACTCCCCGACGACTTGGAGGTTTTGCCCGGTCACGGCCCTGCCACAACGATTGGATGGGAGAAACGGAGCAACCCGTTCGTCGGTGAGAACGGGTTATTTCGGCGCATCGGCAAATGAGCTTTAAGACCCTCTATGAAGAAATTGTGTCATGCAGGCTTTGTCCAAGGCTCGTGAAACATAGGCAGTGGGCCGCCGAGCACCGTCCCCGGCGCTACAGTCTGGACACCTACTGGGCCAGACCTCTCCCGGGATTCGGAGACCCGCGTGCTAGGCTTCTGGTTGTAGGGCTTGCACCCGCAGCCCACGGTGGGAACAGAACAGGCCGGATGTTTACAGGCGATTCCAGCGGAAACACTTTAATGCGCTCCTTGCACCGAGCGGGCTTCGCCAACCTTGATAGAAGTGAGAGGGCTGACGACGGGCTTGTTCTGACGGACGCCTACCTAACGGCAGTGGTGAGATGCCCCCCACCACAGAACAAGCCGAGCAAAACCGAGATCAACAACTGCATCAAATACCTTAAGGCCGAGCTAAGGCTACTCCAAAACATCAAGGTTGTCGTAACGTTGGGGAGAATAGCTTTCCAGACATACTTAAGCCTGGTTCGCAGTGAAGGGCTTTTGAAAAAGCCCCTCCCAGAGTTCAGACACGGCGCAGTATACCGGCTTGAAGGCATGCTTTACGGAAGACCGTTACCCGTCTTAATAGCCTCATACCACCCCTCAAGACAAAACACCAACACAGGAAGACTCACACAGGAGATGCTGGACTGGGTTTTTCTTGACGCCCGTAGGTTCGTCGGCTAACTAGGTCGACCGCCGCCCCCACGGCCGCGAACGCTGCCGCCGCCAAGAAGACCTCCGCAAAACCTGCTAGAGAGAGGAAAATGCCTGATAGGAGATTTCCCAAGGCGTTTCCCGTATCTATTGTCAGGGTCAGTAAAGCAAACCCCATCGTCCGCACATCCTGTGGGAGAAGTTTCCCTGTTAGGTAGAGGCTTCCCAGTACGAAAACCCCCATCCCGAAGCCGTAAACAACCATGCCGGCCCACGCCGTAAGCGGGTTTAGGATGGAGAAGAGGGCTGAGGAGGAGGCCAGCAGCGCCGAACCTGTTAGAATATATTTTTCCGCACCATATCTTGTGGAGGCAGAGCCCATAACTATGCGTGACAGGAGGTTAGCCAACGCTCCTGCTGAGAAGAGGAGCAGAATCAGGTGTTCCTCGTAGTTTAGGGCTGTTTTGACGGCTAGTGGGAGGAAGGCGGAGACCGTCCCGGTTACGTAGTTGACTAGGAAACGTGAAGCCAAAAGCGAGCGGAAGCGCAGGTTTTGAAGCGGCCTCCGCCAGCCCCCCACAGCGCCTGCCACACCATTTTCTTTCATAGACCGTAGGGCCAGCAGTCCGCCAAAAGATATCGCGGCCGATGTGTGAAATGTCAACTGGTAGCCAAAGCTCGGCAGGACTACAGCCCCAGCAACAGGGCCTAGAACCATGCCCATCGCCGGCGCTGTAAGCATGTAGCCGAGGCTTCTAGCACCATCCTCCCCCTCACCCGCCTCCTCATAGATTGTCGACAACGCTGACGGGAAGAAGAGTGCGCTCCCGAGCCCTCGCAGTAGACTGCCAAAGACCATGTGGATGGGGGTGTTGGAAAACCCGTAGACAAGGCTTCCCAGCATTGTCAGCCCCATACCGGAGGCCATAGTGGTTTTGAGGCCATACCTGCCGGATAAAGTGGCTGCAGGTACTCTGAAGAAGAAGGATATAAGCGTGCCTATTCCGTAGACAAGTCCGACGACGACAGGGCCGGCACCTAGTACCAAGGAGGTGTAGAGACCTATTACGGGTATTATCATATTGGATGAGAGGGTTGTGGAGAATACTGCAAGCCAGACCGCCGCCCTACCGTTCAAACCTCAACCCTCCTGTATAGAGGCTGCGACCTATAGGCCGTCAGCCACATCGCACTCAACGCGACAGCCCTTAGCGCCGCCATGGTCTGCGGCGGTGTCCAAGGCATGGTGGGTGTGTCTGTCCAAAACCATGTGAAGATTATCGCTGCGTTAGAGGCCTCGAAGAGCGGCATCCAAGGCCATATCCTCCTAATTGCGGCGACGAACGGTATCAGCCATAGGGCCATCTGGGGTGTGAAGACATGGGCCCCAATCAGCCATGCGGCGAAAACCATAAACCCCTTCTCGGTCTCGGGCACAGTAGACATGTAGGACCTCAGCAGCAGGACCACGGCAACCATGTAGCCCAGCAGCTTCGCCGACTGGGAGAAGGGGTCTGAGGAGAGCCAGACAGTCCACGAATTCTCGATACCCCAGCCCGAGTGATAGCCGATAAAATCAGCTACATAGGATGGGTTCAGCGCAACAACCGGGGCCGCGGCAGGAATAGCTCCCAGCATAAAAAATTTGATAGCATCCAGTACGCTACGCCTGTTTTTACTCAGCAATAGGGCCGGAAGGAGAATTGCTGTGAACAGCTTAAAGGCAGCTCCCAGACCAAGTAGGAAATAAGCCAGCCTCTCACGGTCTTTGAGGAAGGCGAGCGCTAGGGCTGTCAACGCTGCGAAGAAATGGTCGAAGTTGTAGACCCCGTAAACAACTATGCTGGGGGCGAGCACGAAGAAAGCCGCGGCGTCGCCTGCGTAGCGGCTTATGGCCCAGCCCAGGGCAAGGTATGCGGGCAGACTGAGGATGGCGAACGCAAGATAGTATGTCTCAAGAGACCAGCCCCCTAACGCGGCCGCGGCATAGAGTGTGTAGCATGCTGCGGGAGGGTATTCGAAGAAGTAGTTGACGCATGGGATTTTGCCGCGGTTAGGTTCCAAGGCCACATGCCAGAACGAGACCACGTCGCTGTATGTGTTGCCCTCGACCATGGGGTGGTGTATGTAGGTGCTTAGAAGCCATGACACAAACGCCGCCGCCAAAGCCAGCTGCAACGCCGAGGGCCTCTTCATGAAACCACGTCCCTGAACCAGTAACATGAATTATTAAACGTGGTTTAAACCCCCGATTATCACTTAGCCTACACAGGGTAGTTGCAGAAAGCGTGGAAGAATCCGCCATATGGTGGTCAACAAGATGGTTACCGAGGCGGGGATAACAAGAGCTTCAACAATGACTGGTGGATGCCGAGTACTTCAGCGGAAGAGGCAAGGAGGAGTTCGTAAAAGTCTCATACGAGGAGGCTTTTAGAAGTAATCCAGCACGAACACCGTCTGGGTAGGCAGAAGACAAGCGAGATACAGAAAACGTTTTTCCAGTACTCAACAAACCAAGCCCGTCTAGACGACTCTAAACAGCTGTATCGAATATGTGGAGATGTTGAGGCAACATATTTACAAAGAGGATAGGCTCTTGTTCCCGCTAAGTGACAGAATTATGGACAAGGAAGACCAGGAGCGGGCCTTCGAATGTAGCAAGCGGATCGAAGAACTGGCCTCCTTCAGTATACATAGACGTGTAGCCAGGCTCGTGGACCGGCCCTAAAAATTTATCAGCAACCATCGCCGACACCATCATCAACTCAAAGGTCCATAGGATATCCTAAATTAGGCCAGTGTTCGCTTTTTGGGGATGGGGATGCGGCGGGTCATTAGGTTCAAGCCTGAGCTGCTGGACCTCGTATTGAAAGGTGTAAAAACCTCCACCGTCAGGCCCGTTAACGGGGCGGAGTACGGGCCAGACCTTATCTTAACCGATGGGTTAAGACGGGTTCCGGCGGAGCTTCTCTCCGTGAGGCAGCTCAGCCTCTCCGAAGCCATGCGCTTCTACGCCAGCGAGGGGTTCTCAAGCCCTGAGAAATTTCTAGAAAACATAAAAAGCATCTACCCCCACCTAAAACACACCGACAAAGTAAACTTAATAGAGTTCAGGCTAAAATGAGTAAGGA
>Ga0079997_115717_pt1 | contig 31547 bp, 28 predicted proteins | sample PerSpoCPS_CMetaG_FD_69200 | JGI IMG/M metagenome (GOLD analysis project Ga0079997, IMG submission 69200) | Archaeal communities from Yellowstone National Park, Wyoming, USA - Perpetual Spouter C (PS_C) MetaG (SPADES assembly) (version 2) | ecosystem: Environmental > Aquatic > Thermal springs >... | reverse complement strand
TTCTACAATAACATAAACTCGAAGAAGTTGAAGAGCCTAGAAGAGTTGGTAACTGCAATTGCAGCAATGCATAACATCATCAGGGCAGGAGGAGAAGAGGTAATACCAACTTGACAGTACCCCCGCGGTGTGGCGTAATCACGTATATAAAGGGCCGCGATAGTTATGCGGTGCGGGCTCCGGTTGAGTATAGTCTACGGACACGGCCTGAACCCCGCCGTCCCGCTATGCAGGTGGAGCATCGCGGTCATGGTCGAGCTCTATAAGGGTCCTAAGAGATTCTCCGAGTTGAGGCGCAGCCTCGGCGTTTCAAACAGGGTGCTTGCCTACAAGCTCAAAATCCTCAGGACCGGCGGGGTCGTGGACCGTGTTTTGACGGGGGATGCCCCACTATACGTCCTCACAAGCCACGGAGTCCGCGTCGCCGAAGCCTTCCACTCGCTCAGCCCCCTGGAAGTTAAGACGACCGCGCTTGTGAATATACTCAGGTCAAAGTGGATGAGAGACATCTTGATAGCTCTCTGGCGCGAGACGCTTTCACCTGTAGAGATAATGGCTAGGGTTAGGGGAATCACTTGGAAGGTATTGTCAGAAAACCTGAAGAAGCTTGAGAGCTTCGGGCTGGTGGAGCGAGGTGTAGCGGCTACGAGGCCTGTTAGAGTGAGATATGGATTGACGTCGCGGGGACGAAGTCTTACAGGCTGGCTTGTGAGAAATGGAATCATGTAGAGGGGGCACGCGGAGAATCAAGGACGTCAAGCCCCCACCCGTCAATGGCAATATCCCCGACACTCAGAGCTCGCCCACTATCTTACTTCCTCGTCAAGCCTCTTAAGCCTCTCGATATTCTCCCTCTCGCTCTCGTCAGGCTTCTCAACCGATAACCAGGCGTCGATGATCTCTCGCGCCAACTCCGGTGTCGTGAGTCTCCCACTCATGGCGAGTATGTTGGCATCGTTCCACAGTCGCGCCCCACGCGCTGTCTGTGCATCTACGCAGAGCGCCGCCCTCACTCCCCGTATCTTGTTTGAGGCTATTGAGACGCCCGTACCCGTGTAGCAGACAAGTATGCCCCAGTCGGCCTCACCCTCTGCAACCATCCTTCCCGCCTCAGCGGCCACCGTGGGCCAAGGCTCCGCTTTCCCTGAGGATAAGGACCCTAGCTTGACGACCTCAAACCCCTTCTTTGCCAAGTAATCCGCCGCCTCAACTGCTGCTGAATAAACATCGTCAGCGCCTACGACAACCCTCCTCTTCATGCCCGGGCTCATTGTTTATCGGGTGTCGCGGGATTAAAACTTAATAAGTCTGACGAGCCGCCCAAGGCTCGATGGCCCCGGCCAAGATAGCCCGGGCCCCCCGCCGCCCACCTCTTAGGCCTCCCCTAAACTCTCACAAGTTCCACCGCTTCAAGGCATCGCTCACCCAGCTAGTTTTTAGTGACTCGCGTAGGGTGCTGGATGTTGGGTGCGGGCTCCGACACTACGAGGCCTTCGCTCACGCTAAAGATTATGTGGGGCTCGATGTAGACGGGCTGTTGCGACCCGATGTTGTGGCCTCGGCTGACTGGCTGCCATTTAGAGATGAATGCTTCGACGGGGTGTTAATGTTTGACGTACTTGAACATGTGCGCGACGCTGCAAGGGCCCTTAGAGAGTGTGTCCGCGTGATGAGGAGGGAAGGCCGCTTGCTCCTGACGACGCCCAACACCCTAGGATTCGGGATATACGACAGCTTCGCGGACCCTACCCATGTGCACCACTTTACATGGCGAAGCGTCAATAGGCTGCTGAAGCGCGCTGGGCTCAAAGACGTAACACCGATGCCGCTGAGAATACACTCGTTCTGGCCCCTAAGCCTCCTAACGCTAAAACACCTCATCCCTATCCAGCAGTCAATATGCCTAGTAGCTTCGAAGGGCTGAAAGCTGAATGTACCTAACCCGAGCCCTTATGGGTCTCGCCGCAAGCCTTGCCTCCCTCCTCATCGTCATGAAGCTCTCCGAGACGCCCCTCAGCGAGGTATCAACTCTCTCGGCATCGCTCCTCTATCTCTTCATACTGCTTGCGCTGGTCCGCGTCTTGGCGCAGGGCCTCCGATTCTACATCTTGGTGAGGAGGTATGCCTCCCTAAGGCTTGGGCTCGGTAGGGCGGTCCTTATCAGGGCTCTCAGCGAGTTCTTCGCTCTCACGACGATCCCCTTCATAGCGGATGAGGCGGTGAGGGTAGTGTTGCTGAGGGAGATGGGGGAGAAGGTGTCCACGGCTATCTGGATAGCCGTCAGCGAGCTCGTCATGGACGTGTTTTTCGGCGGGAGTGTAACGTGTTTAGCAGGGCTTTTGGCGTTTCAGTCGGGGAGCCACGGCCTCGGGGCAACCATATTGCTCATATCAGCCTTCCAGCTCTCAGCTGTTCTGACTTTAATCCGCATCGCCACGCATCGCGAGAATTCCTTAGCAGCGGCGACCCTCAGACTCGTTCAGAGAAACGCGATCACACGCAAAATCTTTTCGAGAACCATGGGACAACTATTTTCAGAGGGCTCCTCAGCGGGAGCACCACTCTCTAGGGACAAGCCCGCTCTAGCTTTGCTAGCTCTCCTCACAGCTGTCGTGATGACGGTGCCCGCCCTAACTCTCTACGTAATATCTCCAGATACAGGTGTGCTGGGCTCCCTGCTGGCCTTTCACGCCGGAAGCTCGATCGGCGTCATCCCGATCACGGTTGGTGGGTCTGGCCTGACGGAGGCTGGGGTTTTCCTATATTCCGAGGGCGTCTTGGGTGTCGGCTCCTGGGCTAAAGTTATTGTCTGGAGGATAGCGACATATTATCTGACCCTTCTGATGACAGGTCTGTCTCTACTGGTCTACTCACTGGGCGGTATTCGCGCCAAGCTCAAGTAGAGGTGAAAGGCCCAACATTTAACCCAAACCACGACCCACTTCAGCTTGAGTAAAGACTCAAAAACCGCCTTGTGACACCTATCGCCCGGAGGGGGTGTGGCATCGTAGCTCAGACGGGAAGAGCGACGGGCTTTTAACCCGGAGGCCGCGGACTCGAATCCCACCGGGCCTAATATTAGTAATTGATAAGACAAGTGTGGGTGGTGTTTGTTGGGGAAAGTTGGGGGAGGGGTTATTCTTCTTTTGATGTATTCTTCTAAGCGTCTCTACTCCGTATCTTCGCCACACATCCTCAATAATCCCTCAATACATCAGCCCGCCTCTACGAGGGGCAACAACGTCACCGTAAAGCTTGTTCCGAAGCTCTCGCGGCAGGTATCTACCCACTCACTACACCTCCTCATTCTGTGTCTTTATCTCGTATGGCCTCGCAACTATGTGGAACCTCTCTATCTGCTCCCTCTCTAGGACTATTGAGTTGAGTGGTGGTAGGTGGTAGATCCTCGGCGGTGTTTCTCCAGCAGTGGCCTCTTATATTAGCCATCTAAGCGCCGCGATGGAGGGTACCATCCACGTCCTCAGCCTCCCATCCCACTCGTTCTGAACGAACTCGTCTCAAAACTATTTAGTCTCTCTTTTAACGCAATCTGTATTGAAGGGGTTTAACGCTGGCAAGTGGGGGTGGTTACGCCATTACTTCATCATATGTCCTGGACTGAACACCAAAAGAAAGACATAGCAACAATACAACCGCGATCGAGATAAGTAATTTTGAGACGGTTCAACAATAATGATTCCATCGGGGGTCGGAGTAATGTTCAGAATCCTCCCCCACAGCAACCTCTATCCCCGTATCAGTCACCACCAACCACATCTTCATCACCCGTTTCGGAGAAGACCCTCCACCGGCCCCAATAATCGGCCCATCCCTAAACCTGCACTCACTACGATCTGGGCAAACCACTCATAAGGATCACTCCAAACCCCGTCCTGGGGAGAATGATGGAGAGAGTAGAGGGATAGAACAGGAAGATAGAAGCAAGATACTCTAGCAAGCACTATTGGGCGATACAATATGAGAGGGGCTTGGAGATTGATGGAAACATCCTATACCTCATAGAAAGCGCTAAGGAACTATTACTCAGGATATATAAAGACATCAAAGGGGCTAATACTACCAAGAGAAATCTACTACACATTAACAAACATTAGGGGCTTGGAGAAGGAGATAGGCGTAGTAAAGAAGGAGAAATCTAAACCAAGACACATACCAGGCATAGAACACGGAAACATACCAATATAGCTAGACCTATGGGCAACGAAGCAATATTCAGGAGAAAAGGACAAACAACACAATACGGATATCCATGCTAGACATAAAAATTGGGCTAAGCCCTGCATCAGGCCCTTCTTGGATTAGGTCGCGCTAAGGCTCTGCCGCTCCTTAAATCTGCGGGTGGCTGCCCCAAAGCATGCCTCGGCGCCTCAGGACCAAGCTCCTTGGAGCACTCCGAGTGGGGATGTACTTGTAGAGGACGTGTGTCTTCCCGTCGCTGCTGGACCGAGTCGATAGCTTCTCTACCGGCTTCCATCCCGGTATTGGATAGTTATGCGTCACTATTACGGCGTCGTCCCTAGCCGTGAGGAGCATCGGCTCTATCTTCCTAAGCGTGTTGGTTGTTAGGTAGGCGGTTATGTGGGTGGCAAAGGCTAAGCTAATCCTCCTGATGTCCTCGTTCACAAATACGGCGTTCGGGAGCCTCAGTTTCCTCGCAAGGCCCGTTGAATAGTCTACGAGTAGTGGATTTATCTCGACACCGACGGCCTTGGCAACCCCCTGCCTAGCAGCCTCCAGAACTAGCCTCCCATCGCCTGACCCGAGATCCAGCAAGACGGACTTGTCGCTAATCTCGGCGAAGTCGAGTATCTTGCCTACCAAGTCTCTTCCAGTAGGTACGAACGGGTCCAGAATTAGGCGCCTCCACTGAGGCATCCAGATCCTCAGACAGCTACCCGCCTCATAACCTTGATTCTGCAGCTGATTATTAGCGCTAAATACTACTTATAAGGGCCGATGGGAGTTGTTGGGACAGGTTGGCTCAGCAGAGGATAGTCCCCGACACGAGCGCCCTCATCAACCAGGTAATCTCCTCGATGATTGAGCGCGGCGAGATCAAGGATTCAGAGATCATAGTCCCGCTGGCTGCGCTCGACGAGCTGCAAGCGATGGCATCTAAGGGGCGGATTGAAGGAGTCTTAGGTCTGCGGGAGATCAAAAGGATACGTGAACTAGGCTCCGGATGCGGGGTCGAGGTGAGATTTGGGGGGGAGAGGCCCAGCCTTGAGGACATCAAGCTAGCGAGGGGCGGAAGGATCGATGCATTAATCAGGGACGTAGCTAAGAGCGAGGGAGCCTCGCTATACACCTCCGACTATGTCCAATACTTAGTGGCGGAGGCTGAGAACCTGCCTGCAAGATACTTCCAGATAACAGAGCCGAGAAAGGAGGTACCCTTCGAACGCTACCTCACCGAAGACACTATGAGCCTACACTTGAAGGTCGGCGCCCCTCCGATGGCCAAGGTGGGGAAGCCTGGGGAAATTAGACTGGTAAGGCTGAGGGAGGAGCCCTTCACGAGGGATGAGGCCGACTCCATGATAAACAGCCTGATGTGGACCGTTAAGCACAGCGACAATGCCGTAATAGAGATAGCACGCGCGGGAGCCACGGTCATCCAGCTAGGTCAGTACAGAATATCCATCACGCGCCCACCGTTCAGCGACGACGTCGAGATAACGGTCGTACGACCAGTAGTGAAGCTCAGCATATACGACTACAAGCTGAGCGAGAGGCTCCTGAAGAGGCTCTCAACTAGGGCGGAGGGGATCCTGATAGCTGGGCCGCCGGGATCAGGTAAGACAACCTTCGCATCAAGCCTGGCAGAGTATTACTGGAGTCTGGGAAAGATCGTGAAGACCTTCGAGTCGCCGAGGGACCTTCAAGTGGGTCCTGAGATAACACAGCTCGCACCCCTCGAGGGAGACTTCGAGAAGAGCGCCGAGATTCTCCTGCTGATACGGCCGGACTTCACTATATTCGACGAGATGAGGAAGCCGAAGGACTTTCAGGTCTACATCGATATGAGGCTTGCAGGCGTAGGCATGGTGGGAGTCATCCACGCCAGCGACCCGATCGACGCAATCCAGCGATTCATCTCCAAGACCGAGCTTGGGATGCTGCCCTACATAGTTGACACCGTTATATTCATCCGCGAAGGCCGGGTCGACAAGGTGTATGAGCTTCGACAGACTGTCAGGATCCCTTGGGGGATGACCGAGAGGGACCTGGCGCGGCCCATCGTGGAGGTCGTTGACCTCGAGACCTCGCAGCTGGTCTATGAGATCTATACATTTGGCGACCAGATCACTGTAGTCCAGGTTCCAGGCCAGTCTAGGGCGCAGAGGGAGTTGGAGAAGAGGGCTAGGGCGGCGGAGCGCCTGCTTCGGAGGTTAGCGGGGAGTGCGCAGGTCTCCCTAGAGGACGGCCGATTGGTGGTTAGGTGTGAGAGGGATGACTATGTGCGCCTGACCGAAAAATACGCGGGTCGCATAAGAAGGCTGGAGCAGAAGCTGGGCATCAAGATCGAAGTGGAGCCACGGATCCCTAGCCTTGGAAGCGAGGTAGACGCGACGATAAATGATGCCGATGGAAAGCTGGAGATACTTCTCAGCGATGTGGAGGAGGGCCAAAGAGTCTCGGTGTATGCAGGCGAAAGACACGTGTTGACCGCCACAGTCGGGAAGGGGAGGAAGATCAGGGTCTCGAAGAAGAGTGAGGCTGGCGCCGCAATACTGAAGCACCTGCTAGCGGGTGAGAAGCCGCGGGTCTTTAGGCTGAGCTGACGCTCAAGGGACTAAGACCATCCGGCGTAAAGGCCGCTCAGCCTCCAAAAGAGTTTCCAGTGGAGAGGAACGCTTAAGAGAGGCGCAGTGGGTTCATGTAGTGGGTTTAGCCGTGGTCTTTCTGAGGCTTGGGGGAGGTGTTGGGAGCCCTTGAGTGGCTCCCAAGCCGAATACAGATCCACGCTCTTGGGCAGAGACCTGGTGAGCTGTCGCGACCTAAGCCTTCGAGAGGTCTCCGAGATATTCAGCCTATCTAACCAGCTCGTCAGAGGCGAGCTGAGGCTTGACTCGGCGTTAGCAGGCAAGAAAGTCGCCCTCCTTTTCACAGAGCCCTCGACAAGGACCTTCCAGAGCTTCTACATGGCAGCCAAGACTCTGGGCGCTGAGGTCATGTCCATCTCGGACCCATCCGTCTCCTCCATGGCCAAGGGAGAGTCGCTCTACGACACTGTGAAGATGCTGGAGCTGTATGGGGCGGGCTGTATAGTACTTAGGCACCCGGCCCGGGGCGCGGCTAAGTTCGCGGCGGAATCGGCCTCGATCCCAATAATAAACGCCGGTAGCGGGAGCCAAGAACACCCTACACAGGCCCTCATCGACGTCTTCACGATTTGGAGGAAGAGAGGCAGTGTGGACGGATTAAGGATAGGGATGCTCGGCGACCTCAGATACTCTCGGACGATACCCTCCCTCTGCCAGCTCCTCTCGCTTTATAGGGGGGTCGAGATCTACTTCATGGCTCCACAGCTCCTCCAGGTGAGAAGGGAGGTCGAGATATACCTGCAGGAGAAGGGCGTAACATTCGCAAAAATCGACGAGGCTGAAGAGATGAAGCGCGTCTTGCCCCGTCTAGACGTACTCTATGTGACTAGAATTCAGAAAGAGAGGTTCCCCGACCCCACAGAGTACGAGAAGGTGCGCGGCTCCTATGTAGTAGACGCCTCCACGCTCTCCAACTGTAGGAGCGACATCGGCATAATGCATCCACTCCCCCGCGTAGACGAGCTGTCGCCTGAGATTGACTCCACGCCAAACGCCTGGTACTTTGAGCAGGCGGGCTATGGTGTCCCGATCAGGACAGCACTACTCTACCTCATAATGGGTGGCAAGTGATGGACGAGTCGCTTCTAGTCAGAAAGATTGACTGGGGGACGGTTCTAGACCATATACCGGCGTGGCAGGCCGACCGGGTTGTCAAGCTCCTCAGCTTGGAGCATCTCAAGAGGAATCCGGACGTATCGCTCATAGTGCTGCAGAATGTGCCCAGCAAGAAGCTTGGCAGGAAAGACATAGTTAAGCTATACCACTACATGGTGAGCAGGGAGGAGGCTGGCATACTCGCCCTCATATTCCCCAGCATAACGATAAACTACATCAGGGACTGGAGGGTCGAGAAGGAGAGGCCAGGCATCCCCGAGAGGATCGTCGGCAGGATTCGGTGTCCCGAGACGAGCTGCGTAACCAACCTGGCCCGAGAGCCAGCCTCGCCAAAATTCACGGTTCTCCAGAAGTACGGCGTCATACAATGCATGTACTGTGACACGCTTCTAGAGATAGATAGGATACCTGATTACCTAGTCTGAGCGGTCGGCCTAGTGGTCGGGATGTGGCGGCGAATAGATCCCCACGTGCACTGCAGGGACTGGAACGAGGCCTACAAGGCGACGATAAGGGAGGTGTTGGACTTGGCGAGGAGTCAGGGAGTCGTCGCTGTCTTCGACATGCCGAATACCGACCCGCCGATACTCGGACCAAGCGAGGTCGCGGCTAGGCTGAGGTTAGCTAGAAGCGAGGGGGTCGATGAAGGCTACTACCTATACGTGGCTGCCACCGCAAACGAGTCTCAGCTAGAGAGGGCCGTAGAGGCAGTCCAAGGGAATAAGCGGGTCGTCGGGCTGAAGATGTACGCGGCGCCGATGAAGGGGCTAGAGGTCGAGACGCTCGAGAAGCAGGCGCGGGTCTACAAAACCCTGTCCGAGCTTAGATACGACAAAGTAGTGGCTGTGCACTGTGAGAAGGCTCAGCTCTTAAGGCCGGAGTTGTGGGATCCAGCAAGACCGTGGAGCTGGGGAGAAGCGAGGCCTCCAGAAGCAGAGATAGAGGCGGTCAAGGACCAGATCATGCTTGTTGAGCGGTACGACTTCGCTGGAACGCTCTACATCGTCCATACAAGTACTCCAGGCGCCGTTGGCCTTGTTGAGGAGGCGAGGGAGCGCGGGCTCAGGGTTGTCTGCGGAGTAACTCCTCACCACCTTATGCTATCCCTCCAAGACATGGAGAGGGCCGGCGGTGTGGCCCTTAAGGTCAATCCGCCATTAAGGGATAAGCGGATGGTTGAGGGTCTCGTTGACCTAGTTGTTCGGGGTAGCGTAAATTTCTTGGAGACCGACCATGCACCCCACGCCGCTTGGGAGAAATATGGTCCCCCATACATGTCCGGCATCAGGAGCCTCGAGCTATATCAGATGTGCTTGGACTGGCTTCTCAGCCGTGGGGCCTCGGAGAGGCTACTGAGAGAAATGACCTACAACAACGTCAAGAAGATATTTACGATGGTTGAGGAGTAGTTCGTGTTAGGGCTAGCCTCCTCGAGGCCTCCTCATGCCTCTTGCACAGCTTGCCGCTGGCTAGCTGGGCCAGGATCAGCTCCTCCTGAGTGTGGGCGTTATAGAGCCTACACATCCTGTCGCTGCAGAATGGCTCGCCAGTCAGGTGATAGAAAACGGCCTGTAGCACATAGCCCTTCACAACCTCGGTTAGGCGCTCGTCACCATATCTAATCGCTCCGAGCCTCCTTCTCTCACTCTCAAGAAACAGGCTCTGAAGGTCAGGGCTTCTGACAAACTGTAGCTTAAGGTAGGTACGCGGCTCGAGGGCTGGGGCCTCAACTATCCCCGCTATAGAGATTAGGGCTGGGTCGCCTAGTATGATGGTCCTCGCGTGTGCCCGCCCCTCCTCAGGCTCTCTAGTAACAAGCAGCCTCGCCGTCAGGACTATGTGTTGCATAGTATAGCGCCTCTCCCCCCAAGGTATAAGGGACCGCAGTATCTCTTGAAAGGAGTATCCTTCATACGCCACGCCCAGCAGAGTCATTGAGCGGTCAAAAATCGTCCTCTCCTCGTAGCGGACCTCTCCGGGCAGGGGGTCGTCAACTGTCCTGCAGCTCATAGGGTCGAGCAGCCTAGATGAAGCGAGGCGACGAGCTATCCATCGCGGATCCGCCCCCCACGTATTGACTGCATGGCTCAAAAACTCGTCGCGAAGCTCGACGACCGCGAAGGGGAAGACTTCCCTCACATAGTCAGCAACCTCCTCGATCCTTATGGACCCGAGTCGCTGGTCATTATACAGGGCAATCCTGTGGACCGTGGCGGTTGGTGATGACCCCAAAGAACGTTTTGACCCTACGTCACGGCCTCAAGCTTCTCGAGCTCTTCGAGCGCGACCTCGGCAGCCCTCTTCCCCGAGAGGAGCATAGCGCCGAACGTTGGCCCCATTCGTGGTAAGCCATATGTCTCGACGACGGCCATCCCCGCTACTACCAGGCCCGGAAATACTACGCCAGTGTGCTCGACTACGGCGTCCTCGGACCTCTCGACCCACATGGCACCCATGCCCCTCGTCTTAACCAGGCCACGAGCCTCAAGCCTCTTGACCGCGGCTGCATCATGACCGGAGGCGTCAATCACCAACTTAGACTCCAGCGCTATGGGGTCGACGCAGGTGATCTGTCTCGGCAGCCCCTCAACAGGGGTCCAGTTCACGACGACTCCCCTGACTACGCCTTCCCTGATAACGAGGTCGTCGAGCTTTGTTAAATTGAGGAATCTTACACCGGCGTCGCAGGCCGCGGCAATCAGCTTGGAGCATGCATGGGGCCCATGCGCCACATAGAGGCCCTCGACGAACTTCTCGTAAGGCACGCCAAGCTCGTCCAGCACCTTCTGGGCCGGCGCCCTGAAGGTCACGGGGTTCATTAGGTAACCCCCGATCCAGAATCCTCCACCCAGATAGTTGTTCTGCTCGATCACGAGAACCTTAACACCCCGCCTTGCCAACTCCCTGCTTGCCATAAGTCCTGCCGGGCCGGCGCCCACAACTATTACGTCACTCCGCGAATACTCGCCAAACATCTCTAGAAAAGTGGTAGCTATCGCCCTCGTGATCTCCGACTCTCCCACCCTGCTAAAGAGACTCACGGCACAAATCTCGAGGGACGAGATAATAAACCACCATATAAGCGAGTTATAGCCTCGGAGGTATGGCGGCAATATCCCCTCTGGGAGCCTCCTCACATGATTGTTAGTTGTCTGTTAGATTATCTGGTTCGGGTATCCGTATAGTGTTGTTTGTCCTTTTCCCTGAATATTACCTCGTTGCCCCATAAATCCGGCTGTATTGGGATGTTTCTGTGCTCTATGCCTAGTATGTGTTTTGGTTTAGACCTCTTCGTCCTTACTCCTATCTTCTTCTCTAAGTCCTTAATGTTTGTTAGGGCATAGTAGATTTCTCTTGGCAGTATTAGTCCCCTTGAGGTCTTATATGTCCTTGGATGGTGGACCATTATTTTCAGTCTGGTGTCTGAATGCTTATGTATCTTCTCTAGCTTCGTTCTGTATGGTGGTTGGGTGAGGGCGTGACCGACATGCCCGGGGCACAAGGGGCCGTGGCCGGGTTTGCGTCCCGTCCGATGCTGGATGGCCCCCGAGGGGAGTGGGGGATGCTCCCTGCGCCTGCTGGCGCCGCAGGGGAGTGTCCTCCCCGCCCGTATCCCCCTGAGGAATTGCTCCCTGGTCGGGGCTGGGAGATTTGGGGGTAGATGGGGGAGGAGGGGTGGCCGAATGGGCTGAGGCCATTCCTGCCCTAGAAGCACCAGACTATAGACTGTTGTGACGAGGCCCCTAGGCGGCCTTGTGGAGATGGGGAGGATGATTCTGGCCTATAGGACTATGATGAGAACGCACCAATAACTGCTGAACAAATACAGGGCTTTGTCTGAGGCAAGTAATAAAGTCTTTGGAGGTGCAGATGGAGGAGGTGGCTAGAATGATAGTCGAGGAGGCTGGGAAAAGATATCAGGCCTACAATAGGCTAGTTGATGGACTGGGTATTCGTGGGAATATTAAGGCGCTGGCCGAGCTGATACCGTATCTTGGCCAGCCGATGGGTCTCAGAAAGATGATTAACCTCCTGGGCCTGTTCAGACCAGTCCGTGGGAGAAAGAAGATCTATAGCGGGCATTTGAGGCGAGCGTTGCAGAGGCTGACGGCTTCAGAAAACAACACCACATCATTTCAACTTATCGCGAGGATGGAGAAGGGAGGTGTTATCGAGAGTCTGGAGGATATATAGGCAGGAAGCCCTTGCGATGCTGGCCATACCGGCGCAGGGATAAAACCCAGAGGCCGGTATGACTGCCCATTTAACGCGCACCCCGCTGTCGGGTGCTGTGATGTATCATTTAACGTCCGGCCTCCCATAGGGTTTCCCAGATGCCGCACGGATGGCCAGCCAACCCCTCCCCCACTCTTTCCCCTTTAATGAATGAAATTATAAGCTCGGCCGAACACACACCAGCACATATCAAGTTGGCTATCATGGCTAAGGATGCGAGACCCTCCACAATAATGCAGGCTCTGCCCCCGGCTGCCTAGTCAAGTATCGGAGATCCCTAATAGTGTCGCTTCGTGAAGTCCTGACCGGTAAGCTCACCTACTGAGGGCCCACACGGCGTAAATGGTCCTCCTTATGTCGGTCGCCGCTGACAGCGCAGCACCAACATAGAGACCCATAGCAAGCGCATCTTGGTGGAGCAGCATCAATAAGGAGGGCGCTGTAATTATTAGAACCCTCTCACCCTCTTGGCCGGACCCATACCCGACGAATTTTTATATGGCCCGAAGGCTTCTCGAGTCTCAGGGTGGATCAGAGTGTTCACGATGCGGCTTCCTAACGCCGACTACGCGGCAGACCTCTTCAAGGCCGTGGCAGCGGTCGTAGACGAAGCCTCCTTCAAGGTTACGAGCGACTCGATCAGGCTCGTCTCCATGGACCCGGCCCACGTGAGCCTCGTCGACTTTGAGCTGCGGAGAGAGGCGGCTGAGGAATTTGTGGCTGACAAGGAGTCAGAGATGACGGTCAACCTCCAGGAACTTCTCAAGTTCCTGAAGCGCGCTAAAAAGGGCGAGACTCTTACGCTTACATACGATGAGGAGAAGAGAAAGCTTAGCATTATTCTCACAGACCCTACCAAGTCGAGGGAGAGGAGATACCAGCTGAACACGCTGGAGCCTCTGGCCGGGTCGACATCCTCACCAAAGCTCGCCTTTGAGGCGCGTGCAAGGGTCAACTCAGAAGCTCTGTGGGAGGCAGTCGAAGACGCGAGCCTCGTCTCCGACTCCGTCAAGATAACCATTCAGCCCACGGCCGTGATTCTCGTGGCGAAGGGGGACATGGGAGTCGTCGAGAACAGGCTCTCAAAGGACGGTGCCATGGTCTACGAGATCGAGTCTCCTGGCGAGGTGACCGCCAGCTTCAGCCTCGCCTACCTCGAGCGAATAGTGAAGCCCGGTAAGGACCTCTCGGAGGAGACCGGGATACAGCTCAGCACCAACAAACCTATCAAGCTGTCATTCACCCTCCCGGCGGGGAGGCTCGAGTACCTGATAGCGCCGCGGCTCGAGTAGCGGCGCTAATGCTCGGCGCTTATTATGTGTGCTGAAATGGAGCCGAGGACTACGTTCCTCTCCGAGACGGCCGTCCAGCCTGCCCTCTCTAGGGCTCTCTGAGCGACGACTGGCTTACTCACTATAAAGGTTATTCTGCAGCCCGGCGCCGCTCGCCTGATGGCCTCGAAGGACTTATAGTAGAAGCCTTCTGGATTCCTCAACCCCATCCTCACTCCAAAGGGTGGGTTGAAGACAGCCTTATCCACGTGCCAATCCACATACCTCTCCAGCCTCGTGGCATCCCCAAGCATGAACCTTACGCATCCCTCAAGCCCCGCCCTCTTAAGATTCTCCTCGGAGGCCTCTATCGATTTTGGGGAAGCATCGAGACCAGCTATTTCTAATCGGTGTGGCTCTTTCTCCCCTGACGCAAGTCTCTCCCTAACTCTCCGCAACATCTCTTTGTCAAAGAAGATGAGCCTCTCCATTGCTAGGTCCCGTCTCCTCAGGCCTACGTGGATGTTTAGGGCTTTAAGCGCCGCCTCGATAGGTATGGTTCCCGAGCCGCAGAAGGGGTCCAGCAGGCTCTCATCGGGTCTCCACTCAGCTATCGAGAGCATCGCGGACGCCACAGTTGGGCTGAGGCCAGATCTATGGTACCTCGCCCTGTAGTATCTCCTGTGGAGCGATTCCCCCGTCGTGTTCAGTCCAAGAATGTACTCGTTTTCCCTGACTACGGCGAGTATCTCCACGTCGGGCTCGTTAAGATTCACACCGAGCCTGAAACCTGTGGCTAGCCTGTATGACTCTATCACACCTCTGCCCACCGCGGCCGCCACGTCGAGGCTCGTGAAATCGTGGACGCCGCTCCTCTTCGCCCTCACTGCGAAGCTCTGCCCCCTCTCGATAAGCCCAGTAAAATCCACATTTCTCGCGGCTCGCTCGATCTCCTCAACCCGCCCGAAAAATCCTCTATCCAGCATCAAGTAGACCTTATTTATTGTCCGCGCCGCGTAGTTGACTACAGCGCACCCCTCCGTCGATGAGTCGAAGAAGACCTTAGCCACATCAACCTCGACGGGAACCCCTATCAGCTGCCCAACCTCTGCGGACGCCACATCCTCTAGTCCGTGAATCGTCGTCGCGAAGAACTTCATGGCGGCGTCCCCCAGAGCTACAGGGGTGAACCAATAATATTTGGTTATACGCCGCTTTGGCACAGGGAATCCTTCGCAGGTGGTGGCTGGGGGGAGCGCCTTAAGATTTTGCTCAAGGACTATTAGGCCGCCCCTCAGCCAATCTATGAGGACGCGATGAGGTACGTACAGCTAGGCGGGAGTGGTCTGAAGGTTTCCCGCATCGGCTTAGGCGCCTGGCAGGTCGGCTCGTCCGAGTGGGGATGGAACAAGGACTACAGTGAGAAGGACATAGTCGAGGCCATCATGAGGGCTCACGAGCTCGGAGTAAACTTCATCGATACGGCCGAGATCTATGGGGGTGGCCTTTCAGAGGTTATAGTTGGAAGGGCGGTGAAGGAGTTTAGGGATGAGGTAGTCATAGCCACGAAGGTCTGGGTTACACACCTGACCTACGATGGCGTGATAAAGGCTTGCGAGAGGAGCCTAAGTAGGCTTGGGACCGATGTCATAGACCTTTACCAAGTCCACTGGCCTAACCCGCTAATACCCCTATCATCCACGATGAGAGCGATGGAGAGGCTTGTGGAGCTGGGGAAGGTCAGGGCCATCGGTGTGAGCAACTTCTCGGCCACAAGGCTCCGGACGGCGCAGGAATGCTTAAGGAGGGAGGAAATAGTCACTAACCAGGTGAAGTACAACTTGGTCGAGAGGGGGATAGAGCGCGGGCTACTCCCCTACTGCGAGCGCGAGAAAATAACCATCATAGCTTACAGCCCGCTGGCGCAAGGATTCTTGACGGCAAAATACAGCAGCAGCAACGCGCCGCGAGACCTTGTAAGAAGGATAAACCCGCTCTTCGACCCCCTGGTCCTGAGGAGGGCCGAACCCCTGTTCAGGCTCCTCAGAGATATAGCGGCGAGGCGGGGAGCCTCTCCTGATCAAGTTGCGCTGGCATGGCTCCTTAAGCGTCCAAACCTCGTCGCAATCCCCGGAGTGAAGAATCCACAGCAGGCCGAGTCTAACGCCGCGGCCGAGGGGATCGAGCTCTCGGAGGAAGAGTGGGAAGCCCTGGCGCGCGAGGGAGCCAAGCTCTCCAAAAAAGGACTTCTGCCCTACCTGAGAACGCCTTTAAGGATTCTTGGGGCGGTATGAGGGGAGATATAAAAGCCTGGGAGCGAGAAAGCGGGGTTTAGAGGAGAATGCCCTCGGAGGCGAAGAGGCTGCCGGTCGGGCCAAACTCTACACTGATCCTGAAGGGACCTGCCTCCGCAAGGCTGGTCGAGGGCTCGCTAGAGGTTCTCGGCTACAGGCCGGGCTCGAAGGAGCGCCTAGTGGCTAAACCATGGAGGTCGCTTCCACTCTATTCACGTGAGGGCGCGATTGTGGAGGTTTCCTTGGGTGAGGGAGGAGGGGCCGAGATTGTTGGGGAGGATACCATCCCCGATGATTGGCGGGAGCTCTCGTCAAGCCTCGGTGATAGTTTCCGGCTGATGGTCATAGGGATGGTTGACTCGGGCAAGACCTCTCTTATAACATACCTGTACAACACCCACGTTCCGCGGGGCAGGATGGTGGTGGCAGACCTCGATATGGGCCAGTCAGAGATCTGTCCACCCACGACCATCGCCCTCGCGATCGGGGGCAAGCCCTCGCCATCCCTCTCCGCTCTAGAACCAAACCGCGTCTATCCAGTCGGCTACACCTCACCATCATACCTCACTAGTAGAGCATTAGAATCGGTGGCCGAGCTAAGCTCCACCATAGGTAGTGAGCGTAGACTCCTCGTAAACACAGACGGATGGGTTGACGGCGAAGCCGCTAGGCGCCACAAGTCCCAACTCATCAGGATCCTCAAGCCAAGCCACGTCGTCCTAATCGGCATGGGAGAGGCTGACGATCTGGTGGAGGCCTCCGAGGAGGTTGGGGCCGAGTTGACCAGGGTGAGCGCTCCCAAAGTGGTTCTGAAGAGGGACCTGTCCGCGAGGAAGGCTCTCCGCGAGCTAAGCTACGCAAGATATCTCCGAGGTGCCCGCCTACGCTCGATCCCGAGACGTTGGCTGAGAGCGAGACCCCTCCTACTGGCAGGCCTCCCCCTAGAGGACTATCTCAGGGAGGTGATAGGGGAGATGGAGGAGTCCGCCCACCACCTAACCATGCTGGTAAACGGGCTCGAGATGACCGAGGCCGGCATAGGTATACTATCATACATATGGGCGGGCGACAGGCATGAGCCCAGTCTCGCTCTCTTCATGGGCATTGACGACAAGGGGTTCGCAAGGTTCTACACTCCCTATGAAGGGACGATCGAGCTCATGGAGGTGGGGGCCGTAATACTCTCGACCGATTGTAGGGAGGTCTATGTGCTGAGACCAAGGATTAATGTGTAGCCCACAGGCGTCGCGCCGACCCGACATAGTTTATTGTTAACGGTGAACGATAGTACTCATGTCGAGTCCTCAAAGTGTTGTCTGAATAGTACACGCAGGCCTATCGCTGGTCACCTAAGGACTCTGGGGTTTATTGGCGAGGATAACGTTGTCCGCCATTGATTGGAGGGGACCCTCACAGAGGTTTTTAATGAAGAAGGGAAGGTGGTCGTCAGGACCTGGATCCTCTTGTGGACTAGGACGGTAGGACCGCGGAGCAATGATGACTGTTACTTTTCCTCCCAAGAACCTTCGGACTCCCCTGCTGGAATTGCTGAGAAGAAGCAGTAGGTTCAGGAGTTAGCATCATTGTCGTAACTTAAATTGAGTTGGACAGCCCCTACACCGACATGCTGCCAACCGACACTTCGCCATAGCTGGACCCCAGCGTTGAGTAGGTATGTTAACAGTCATGTTATTCCGGGTCTCGAGACGGCACGATCGATCATTAATATAGAACTCGTCTCCAAACTATTTAAGCTTCTTCTGAGCATGGTGTATTGTGGAGTTTCGTGAGCTTAGTGATTTTGAGTGGGGTGTCGTTAGGCCTTTTCTTCCTCCTAGGTCTAGGGTTGGTAGGCCTAGGGCTGATGATAGGATGATCTTGAACGGTATACTGTATGTCCTCACCACTGGCTGTAGGTGGATGGATATTCCATTAGGGATTGTCTCTGTGGATAGCTCGACTGTCGAGGCTAAGAGGGGGAGAGGTAGTGGGGTACGACGGCTTCAAGCATAGGTATGGGACTAAGATACATGTATGCGTAGACAGGGACTCCGTGCCCCTAAGCATAGCTATAGGTCCTGGGAACGAGCATGACTCTAGGAGGCTTCAGGAGCTAGTAGATGGCTTGTCTGGGAGGCCTAGGGAGCTCTACGCCGATGCAGCATACGATACGGAACATATAAGGAGGGGCTTAGAGTCCATGGATATAGAGCCTAACATACCCGTGAATCCCAGGAATGGTAGGAAGCCTAGACAATACAATATCGAGATCGAGCTATACAGGAGGATGAGGTCCGCTGTAGAGAGGTTCTTCGGATGGATAAAATCATTCAGAAGAACAATCATAAGGTATGAGAGGCCAGAATCAACATACAAAGCCCTAGTAACAATAGCACCAATAACCATACACCTAAGATACGGAATTTAGAGACGAGTTCATATAAAAAAGATTACTTGTTGAAGGAAGTCAGCAGGATAGTGGTTGACGAGTTTGGTGCGATAGATAATAGCATGATAATGTATGATTCACTGCTTCTCAAACACATTATAATTTCAGATATGAAAGGATTTGACGGAAGGTATAGGGAAGCCCTCAGCATATGTAGCCGCTACTTCAACCAACACTACCTCATACATTATGGGCTTTACGTAGAGGTCCGATACCTGCGGGGCCTCCGCGGGGCCCATTGGACTGGGTGTTGATTTGCGGGGGCTTGAGGGGCTGGACGAAGCAGTTCTCAATCTATCCCTTTGAGGAGGCTGTCGAGGTTAAATGGATTGAGGCTAAGATTGGACACGGCGTTATGGCGGCCGACAAGTATCTGGGCAGGCCTGTCGAGACGGGGGCATCGGCGCACTCAAACCACACATACACTTCGGCCTTACAGCAGCAACGTAAACAACATTGCATACGCACTCATGATAATGGACTTCCTCCACCAAACCTACCTCCCCACACTCACAGAACTCGTCGAGAAACTCGTAGAAATGGCCCGCCAGCACGCCCGAACACCACGTCTCGCAAGGATACATGTGCAGCCAACCGTCCCCACAACCCTCGGAAGCCTCCTCGCAAAATACACCTACAGTCTGGTGAGGCCCGCGGAGGAGCTATGCAATCTACGGACTGAGATGAAGCTTGGCGGCCAAGCCTTTGCCCCAGTCATACTCCTATCCATAGATGCGTAGCCTGCTAGAAGACGTAATATGTCCCAGCACCACAAGCTAAGGCGGAGTGATAGGGGTATCGGAGACCTACAGGCAGGTCCACCTAGACTTCCACACCTCGCCTTTCATCAGGGATGTGGGCTGCGAGTTTAGACCCGAGGAGTTCGTCGAGATGCTTCGCAGGGCGTCCGTTAACTCCGTGACGGTGTTCGCGAAATGCCACCACGGCCTGTCCTACTACGACACGCGCGTCGGGGTCAAGCATCCGGCGCTAAAGACGGATCTCCTCGGCGAGATGGTCGAGGCCTGCCACAGCTACGGGATTAGGGTGGCGGCGTACTATTCCGTCTGCTGGGACTCGCACATGGGTGAGCAGCACCCTGAGTGGCTTCAAGTGGGCCTAGACGGCTCTCCACTAAGGCCCAAACCCTTCGAGAGGCCATACTACAGTTGGGAAACCCTTTGCCTAAACTCTCCCTACACAAGCTACGTTAAGGCACAGATAGAGGAGATCATGAGCCGCTACGAGGTGGATGGGGTCTTTCTCGACATAGTCTCCCAGAGGAGGCCTGGATGCATCTGTAGATACTGTAGGGAGTCGATGGTTTCTCTAGGCCTCGACTACTCGGACCAGGACGATCTGAGGTTGCACTCAAGGATCGTTGAGGAGCGCTTCATGAAGGATGTGCGGGCGATTGTAGAGGAGAAGCGCGCCTCGGCCTCCATATTCTTCAACGGTATGTCGAACCTGAATATGGCCCGGATGGCGGAGCCCTACATGAGCCACTTCGAGATAGAGTCCTTACCCACCGGCCCCTGGGGATACTACCATTTCCCATTCTACGCCAGATACCTCAGGAATTTCGGGAAGCCCCTAGTCGGGATGACTGGAAGGTTCCACACCTCGTGGGCCGATTTCGGCGGATTGAAGCCGTCCACCCAGCTATTGTATGAGGTGGGCCGGATCTTGGGGCATGGCTGCGCCGTCTCGGTGGGCGACCAGATGCATCCCCGCGGCTTCCTCGACAGGGCTGTTTACGAGAACATCGGCGCCGCGTATAGAGTGGCCGAGGTTGTCGAGAAGGTGGTCAGGGGCTCGGAGCCGGTCTACGAGGCCGCTATACTAGCCCTTCCAAGGACGAGGGGCCCAGACAAGTATGTCCTCGAAGGAGAGGTGTTCGGGGTAGACGACTCGCTTGCAGGAGCCGTAAAACTCCTCCTGGAGGAGAAGGTGCAGTTTGGAGTGATAGACCCTTGGATGGACTTCAGCAAGTATAGATTGCTAATAATCCCAGACCGCGGCCTGCTCGACGATGAGGTGCGCTCCAACCTCTCACAATACATCTCAAGTGGAGGGAGGGTGCTGCTCAGCTACCGCGCAACCCTCGAGGATGGCGTGATCAGGTGCCCCGGAGTAGACCTGTATCCAGTCGGGGAGGATAGGTATGATGTAGACTTCTTTAGGGTGGAGCCCGCCATCGGTGAGGGTCTGCCAGCCGATTTCGACATCGCAATGTATGGGTCGGGGATCTACTGCGAGATGCGGAGCGGCACGGCGCTGGCGAGGATTAGGGAACCATACTTCAGGAGAAGCTTCAGGGAATATACCTCCCACACATATACTCCTGCAGCGAAATCTTCGCCATACCCTGCCGTAGCACTCTCTCAGGACCACAAGGTCATCTACATCTACTCACAAATCTTCGCCGCATACTATAGATACGGATACAGCCTTTATAGAAAGCTCGTGAGAAACTGCGTAAACCTCCTGTTAGGCGAGAGACTCGTTCTCGCGGAGGCCCCCTCATCAACTGAGGCCTATCTCTGGTCAAAAGACGACTCCCACATACTCCACATTGTGAACTTCTTACCAAGCAGGGTTGGCAAGCATCCTGAATACATGGACGAGTACTATCCGCCGGATCTGGTGAGACTCAGGATTAGGGCTAAGACTGGGCCGCGGAGGGTCTATTCACCTGTAACTGGGGGTACGCCTCTCCACCACTTCCGCGACGGCTACGTGGAGCTCGCGATCAGGAGTCCACCGATATACGACGTATTCATCATTGAGTATGGCTAGCTATCTGATGAAAATCTTTTCGGGCTTTATCCTCCAGATAACCCTGTTCTCCCTTGGACCTGCGAAGCGCTCTTCACCGAGATACTTGTATGCCAGCTTATCGATGTGTTCGGCGGCGCCATCCGAGGTCTTCTCAACGACTCGTCCCCTTATCTCGACATACTTGTAGGGGTTTTGCCAGTCCGGTATCGCTACCGAGACCCTCGGATCCCTATCTGTATTCTTGTCCTTTACCCTGCCTCGGGCCGTGTTAATGAGGATGTAGTCGCCCTCAATGTCTATCCAGACAGGCGAGACCTGTGGGTATCCGTTGGGCATGATGGTTGCCAAGAAGGCGAAATTCTTCCCCTCTACTATTCTCCTAACCTCTTCAGGGAGCTTGACCACGCCTCATAAAAGACTCTATCTTGGTATTTAGCGGTATGCGCCCCCATACCAAGCCTCGTAGCCGGAGCGTAATGGGAAAAACATTTACATATGGCGGGCGAGCCGTGATGCCGGCGAGTCGAAGTGAGGCTCGAGATAAAGCACCGTCCAGCCTACTCGCTTCTAGAGATTCAGCTGAACCCAGGCGAGGCTGTCATGGGCGAGTCTGGAGCCATGACCTACATGTCGCCGAGCATAGAGGTTAGGACTGTAATGCGTGAGGCGAGCTTTATCGAGTCCTTGGGGCTCAAGATCCTTGGGGGCCAATCCTTCTTCGTCAACGAATACTACGCTAGAAACGTACCGGGCGTCGTCGCCCTCGTCTCGGCACCTCTGGGAGACATAGCGCATCTACCCGTATCTCCCGGCAGGGGATTCATAGTCCAGCGCGCAGCCTACGTCGCCTCAAGCCCGACAATAGACCTCGACATAAAGTGGCAAGGCTTCACGAAAGGCATCTTTGGGCAGGGCCTATTCATGATTAAGGCAACAGGAACCGGTGACCTATTCATCAACACGTTCGGAGCCCTCGAGAAGAAGACCCTCGCGCCAGGCGAAGAACTTATTGTTGACAACTTCCACGTCGCCGCGTTCTCGGAGACCTGCAGCTACAAGGTAACCAAGTTCGGAGGCCTCAAGTCCACGATCTTGGGGGGCGAGGGCCTTGTGCTCAGGGTCAGCGGCCCCGGAGAAGTCTATATCCAGACTAAGAACCCCGCCGAGTTTGCAGAATGGTTGTGGAGCCTCCTCGAGCCCCATGTAAGGTCAAGAGCGCGGTAGCAGCAAGGCCACGGGCCTTATAGGGTCTCTGATAGAGTTATCGAGGAGCAGCTGTCGAGGGTTTGGGGGGAGAGAATTAGCGACATTCCGAATATACCGGCAATACTTTTCTGCCTCCCTGCAATACGCCTATATGGGGTATGGGGTGATGATGACGGTTCACCCGCTTGATGGATGAGGTGAAGAGGGTCATCTGAGCCCCACCCATAAATGCGTGAATATGACTCGTGCCTGTCGGCGAGCTGATGAGCATGTTCTCGCCCCTGAGTATGTGGGGGATGGCGGCCCTCTTGGTCTCGGCCAGCCCCCCGAACTTCACGTAAACCGCCTCCAAGACCGGGCGGCACAGCAGCTCCTTAGCCTCCACGGGACCCTCCCCCTTTAACATTGAATCAACGGGGCCAAGAATTCATGTCCGGCGAGGAACCATAATCAATGATCCTGGGACGGGGAAGCAATGCGTAACCAACAAGGACGTATATGTGATCTATATTCGGGCCAGCAGTAACATAAACTTCTACAGATACATAGGCTTCACCATTATTACTAGGAAGCAGATACGGCTAGAAAGCTACGTCAAGAGAACCACTAGAAAACCTACCCCTCCCCCAACCATTTCCCCCATCCAACATCCTCAAAATAATAACTAATATTGGGCCCGCTGGGACTTGAACCCAGGACCTCCGGCTCCGAAGGCCGGCGCCCTATCCATGCTAGGCCACGGGCCCTCTAAGTCTTATTGCAGGCTCCGAGATTTATTGCTCTCTCGCGCTGATGCTAGTCCGGCTGTAAGGCGCCAGCGCAATAATCGGCGGAGAACATTCTCCGGCAGGCCCGAGTAATATAATCCCACGCGTCCGTCCGTAGGCTCAGGGCCGAGATTATTACTACCCCCGACCATTAACCACACGGGCTCAAATGGCAGGAGCGCTGATAGAGGTAGTCGGTCTCTGGAAGAGCTTCAACGGCGAGCCCGCTCTCCGCGGCGTTAACCTCACGGTCAGGCCGGGCGAGATCCACGGGCTTCTCGGGCTTAACGGGGCCGGGAAAACCACCACGCTTAAATGCCTCGTGGGGCTTCTGAAGCCGGATAGAGGGGTCTTAAGGGTCTGCGGCATAGACGTGGTGGCCGACTCATCATACAAGGACCTCATCGGCTATGTGCCCGAGAACCCTCCCCTCCCAGAGTACCTGACGGCGAAGGAGTTTCTCCTCTTCGCAGCTAGGCTCAGGAGGCTGGCCGGCCCAGGCCTAAGCCAGAGGGTCGACGAGATGGCCGAACTCTTCGGCCTGAAGCGGCACTACGGCAAGCTGATCTACGAGCTCTCCAAGGGCGTGAGGCAGAGACTCGCCTTCGCCGCCGCCGTGGTCCATCAGCCGTCGATACTCATCTTGGATGAGCCCTTCAACGGGCTAGATCCCGAGGCTCAGAGAACTGCAAAGCAGGTGATGAGGGAGATAGCGAGCTCCGATGGAGGGGTGCTCGTAAGTACACACCTTTTAGACTCGATTGAGCGGATCTGCGAGTCTGCCACAATCATTCATGAGGGCAGGACAATAATCTCTGGGACCCTCGACCAGCTGAGGTCGGCGACGAATCTAGGATACTCGGAGCCGCTCGAGGAGGTCTTCATCAGGATAATCTCGAGCAGGAGGTGGGTCTCCTGACACTTCTAGGCCTTCTCGTCTCGGCCAAGTTTAAGCAGTATTTGGGGAGGGTTAAGAGGTCTCCGCGAAGTCTGCTGTCTCTCCTGCTAGTATACCTCCTCTGGCTCTCCGTCGTAGGAGCCATGTCGGTGGTACTGAGGATCAGCGGCATAGTCTCCGGATCCGGGCCGCGCGTCTTCCTAGAGAATGTGACCCTGATACTCGTGACTTCTGTGTTGGCGGTTGGGGTCTTCCTCGGCATGAAGGGGGGCGTAACAGCTCTCCCCTACGAGATCTACTATGTCCTTACCTCAAATATCAGGCCCATCGCCTTTCTTCTCTCCGACCTCGTCTTCCAAGCGATAATCCTCTCGGCATTCGTCTTGCCGCCCACATCAATTGTGCTGGCCATGCTTAGTTACCCGTACCACGTCGAATACCTCGTTAGGGGGGTACCCCTTTACTTTGCGGCCATCATTTTTACCATACTCCTAGGGCACCTCCTCGGCATCTCGAGGCACTGGTTCGGTGAGTCGCGGTCGAGGGTCCTAGGCTGGTTGATGCTTGTTGCTACCTTCCTCCCCCTGCTGTATCTTGCCCTTGGCGTCGAGACTCCGCCAACACTCGAGCTTCATCCATCGATGATCCTGATGCGCGCTGTCTCCGGCCAGCACGGGGAGCTTATTCTTATCGCGCCCTACTACGCATCGCTGGTTGTGGCCTACATACTGGTGGCGAGGGGGAACTTTTACCCCTCAGTCTCTCCAGTCCTCTTCACCGCCCTTATGGAGCCACCACGCCAATTCACAAAATATTTCAAGACCCCCCAGCCCATCGCTAAGCTATTCTCTATAAACGCATCAGGCGGTCGCGTCTCCCTAATGTACAGGCTCCACCTCACCCGAGTCGTGCGGGAGGGGACTCTCTGGACGGGGGTCCTCGTGCTTCTATTCCTGACCCTCGCGAATAGTGCTGCTCCGAGGCTGATGCGTATCGGGCAGTTTCCGGAGGTGGCGGAGCTGACTATGATTGCTCTGTATATACCGCTGCTTCCCGCGCTTCTCTCGATTAACTGGAGCCTCTCGGAGAGGCCGAACCTCTGGCTTGTGAGCCTCGCGAGGGGTGTGGAGAGGAACTATATCGCGGGCCTCTTTCTCGCCTATCTCACGGTCACGTTCCCCTTCGCCCTAATACTCTATGGAGCCGTGTCCCTCGGCGCTGAGGAGATACCCTTCCTCCAGATAGATCTGGTTCTTCTCTTCTCTATGTCCTGCTTTGGTGCCCTCTTGTCGATACTAACCGCGACTCTTCTGAGGCTATCTTCAACCCCCCTCTCCATAACCGCTCTCCTTTTTGTCGTTTTACCCGTCGCAGGGTCGATTCTTCTCTCGCTGCCGATCCTAGTCGTGAGGCTTTTTGAGCCTCTCGCCACAGACCCCAGCCTACCCATGATGGCCAACATGGCGCTCTACGTGGGGGGCCTCTCGTTGCTGCTTTACAAGATCGTCGTGAGGGGCTGCTCGGGGCGCCTCGTGCCGGCAGCATAGCACGTCGGCATAGTCCCGTGGCTCAGGGAAATATTTTTAACCTATACCGTCTCAATAGGCCCCCAGATGGGGCAGCAGTCCGAGGTTAAGTCGCCGGGCGCGCCTGAGGCCCCTAAGAAGGAAGACAAGGTCAAGGGGGCTAAGGAGAGGAAGAAGAAGGAGCAGGAGCCCATGAAGCAGTGGCGAGGGATTGATGTAAAGCCCCTAAACCCCTCCTTCGAGATTCTTGACCGCTACCAGGTCGGCAGCAAATTCTCGGAGGTCATTATCGCGGCTCCTCCTGGAAGGGTCGTGGAGCCAATATACTTTGTGAGCGAGGCTCCCCTGCGGCCTGAAGAGGAGGTGGCTCTCGAGAGGGTTAAGGACATACTGACGAAGGAGCTTGACTTTCCTAAGCTCGGTGAGGAGGAGGAGGTTAGGAAGGTTCTACACGAGTCGGCGCTCAAGATTCTGAAGAAGTATAGGCGGGCCGTCGGTCTGGGGGATGTGTCGGGGGAGCAGGTCGAGCGGCTGCTCTATTATATTGACAGGGACCTCCTAGGGTTCGGCCCCCTCAACGTTATCATGGAGGACTTCAAGGTCGAGGATGTCTCGTGCGACGGGGTAAACGTGCCTATCTATGTCTGGCACAGGGACTTCGAGAGCATGCCGACCAACATATCGTTCTACGACAGGGAGGCGCTCGACGACTTCATCATACACCTGGCCCACAAGGCCGGTAAGCACGTCTCATCCGCGTTCCCCATCGTTGACGCCATGATATACGGTAAGCACAGGTTGGCGGCCACGTTTAGGGAGGAGATCTCTCCGAGGGGCAGCACCTTCACCATCAGGAAGTTCAGGGAGAGGCCCTTCAGCATAATCGAGCTCATCGTCAGCAACGTCCTGAACAGCGAGATGGGCGCGTATTTCTGGCTCCTCCTCGAGAACAAGGCCAACATCATGCTGATCGGAGCTACGGGTAGTGGAAAGACGACCCTGCTCAACGCCCTCACGACGTTCGTCAAGCCCAGGATGAAGATCGTGACCTGCGAGGAGACGGCCGAGATCAATATTCCGCGCGAGAACTGGGTCAGATTCGTTACTAGGGAGAGCTACGGCTTGGGGTCGAGCGAGAGGGGCGAGGTCTCGCTCTTCGAGCTCGTCAGGACTAGCCTGCGGTATAGGCCCGACTACCTTATCGTCGGCGAGGTTAGGGGTGAGGAGGCGTTCGTCCTCTTCCAGGCCATCGCTACCGGACACGGCGGTCTTACGACGATCCACGCTGACGATGTGGAGACAGCGGTTAAGAGGATGATGAGTCCTCCCATGAATATTCCTGAGACCCACCTCTCGCTCCTCGATGCCATGGCCCTGGTCCAGAGGGTCCAGCTGAAGGGGAAGGCCCAGATCTATGGGAGGAGGGTGAGGTATATCTGGGAGCTCGAGGACGCTCATAAGTATAGGAAGATAGCCGAGTGGGACCCCGTCACCGACACCTTTAGGGTAAACTTTGCGAACAGCATCCAGCTCGAGAGCATCTCTCTTATGACTGGGATGCCGAGGGAGAACGTTGTCCTAGAGCTCTGGAAGAGGAAGGAGCTTCTGGAGTGGATGAGGACGAACAACGTCACTGATAACGAGAAGGTCTCCAGCATAATCCTCTCATACTACGCCGACCCAGACAAGCTGATCTCGGAGCTCGGCCTCGTTGTCAAGAGGCCGCCGGAGATAGCCGTCCCGGCTCCCACGGGCGCTCAGACGCTCCTACGAATGCCTGCTCAGGGACAGACCCCCGCCCAGCTGACTGCCCTCGCACAGGCAGCCGGCCTGGAGCTGGAGAACGAGGTTAGGACGGTCGCCGACTACATCGTGGAAAACCTCCTGAAGAAGAGCGGGCCGATCCCGTACTGGCAGGTGTTTGTGAAGACTCCCTATCCGAGGGAGATGGTTATCAGGGCTATGCGTCACCTGAAGGAGAGGCGCCGCATCGACATTATTGGCGGCATCGTCGAGCTTATGGAGTAGCGGCGAACTGGAAGAGGTTTACTGAGAAGCTGGCTGAGGCCCAGATCGCTATCAGCGAGATCAGGCACATTATTACGGCGTGCTTGAAGCCTCCCGCAAGCATCGAGCTTGAGATCTTGCCTGCTACGAGCCCGCTTATCGCGGCTATGATTATTACGGGTGGGAGGAAGAAGTGGATGAACTCGGCGGACGAGATGCTTAGCCTGGCCAGAGTGAGGAGGTTCTTCATGAATGACACGAGTATGACGACCACCACGATCAGTAGTATTGCGGTGAGGTATGGGATTATCATGAGGGGCCTTAGGGACGCCCTCTTCTGCCTCTCGATCTCCTCCAGGTCCTCCGAGAATGATGCCAGGACCTCGAAGGTCTCGGGCGCTCCCCCTCCGACGTCTATGGCGTCGACAAGTATGAAGATTCCGGCCCTCTCGAGCCAGCCGTAAGTCCTCTTGGCGAAGTCCTCGTAGATCTTTCTTAGGGGCATTCCCCAGCTGATCTGTCTGGCTATTACCTTGAGGTGTTTGCTGAAGGCGCCGTACTGGTTCCGGGATAGGTCGATTATGCATCTCTCGGGGCTTAGGCCGGTCTTCCGGGCCTCCGTGAGGTCCCTGAGGAAGAGGGTCATTCCGTGGACCACGGAGAAGTTCTCGGCTCCGTATCTCTGGTAGGCTATCGCGGCCGGCGTGAAGAGTATTATGAAGAAGAGTATGAGGGCTATGGAGGACTCGTAACCCATCTCTATCCCGGCGGCCTTTCTCAGAGACTCTATGAGGCCGGAGGTCACGTCGAAGGGTGTCATGTATCTTAGCTCTGTGACGAAGAAGGGCATGACGAAGAGCACTAGGAAGGCCAGGGCTCCTGGGAGCGTGAGGTAGAGGACCCTCATGGGTCTGGGGTCGGTGATTGGGTATTTGGGCTGGCTGACGTCGGCTATGTAGAGGAACATCACGGACATTAGTGGCAGGATGAGGTAGGCTATCAGTGCGAACTGTTCTGAAGGCATGATCAGGAACTCCGAGGGCAGGGCCCTGGAGACTATGTATATTGTGAAGAGGACTAGGGAGAGCATCATGGTTATCGCGGCGTAGCCCTCCATTATCATGCCCATCCTCTCCCCGACTATCCGCATCTTCCCCATCCTCGAGTTGAAGATCTGCTCGGTCTTCCTGATGAGGAAGTGGACCACGTCTCCGCCGCTCCTGATGGTTGATGCGTAGCCCATGAGTAGGTCCCGGTACTCCTTGCTCGGCAGACCCTTGGCCATCTTCTCGATCGCTGTGACTGGGTCTAGGCCTCCAACCTTGACGTTTAGGTCTGCGAGCCTCGCGGCCTTGGCTATGTTGGGCATTAGCTGGCTCTGGGCGAGTCTCGAGAGGCTCTTGTAGGGCGGGATTCCGCCGGTGGACATGACGGCGAGGTAGGCTGCGGCGTAGGGGACCTCGCTCTCGAAGAGGGTGGCGGCCGAGGCTGCGGAGAGGTATGGCCAAGCTAGGCCTATCAGGAGTGTTATGGCGGGGATGCTGGCGATCATGGCCAGGCCTATGATGCTTCCGGTCAGGAGGTAGACTAGTATGGCCAGGGGGACGGCTATGGCGGCGGAGATGATGGTGGTGGCGGCGACTATCGAGGTGAAGACCTCGGGGTAGATCCTCTTTCCGGCGCTCTCTAGCTTTGCGGGGATTCCCGGGGCAATCCTGAGGAGGTATACGCCGAGCGTCCTGAAGTTTGAGTAGGAGAAGCTTGTGAAGCTTTCCGAGAACCCCATGCCTGGGCCATCTTGCTGCGCGGTGGGTATATAAGAGTTGTTGATTGACAGTTTACGGCACGCCGGCTCCAGTAGAAGTCCCGGTTCTAGCTAGTGCTTATATACCACAAGCTCCTCGGCCATCTACGATGACGAGAAGGAACGCAGGTATAAGCCCTGTAGTCGCGACCGTGATTCTGGTTGCGGTGGCGATAGTGATAGCGATCGCTGTTGCGTTCTGGGCCTCAGGACTCGTCGGGGTCTTCACGAGGTTCGAGAAGATCGAGATACAGTCAGCCTACTGGGACACAGCTGAGTCCCGAGTTATTGTCATAGCTAAGAACAGTGGCTCAAGCCCGACAGTCGTAGACATGATCCTAGTTAATGGTCTGCCATGCATGAGTGGTCTTACTGACGCCTTATCGATAGGTCAAACAGGGGTGTGGAGTGTTCCAGTTGGGAATACCTGCGTAAGAACCGGTGGCATAACAAACGAGATAGCGCTCCACACAACCAGCGGAAAGACGTACCCAGTAGCAGTGCTGGTACCATAAACACATCATTGAAGTCATACCTACATCATATTTTTCTAGTCATGGGCTGCCTCTACAGTTGGTAATATAATGGAGGACCCAATGAGTTGTAAGAACCAAGGCGGCTCATCCTTGCTGGTCGTCATATGCGCCTACAATGAGGAAGAAACAATAGGAAAAGTTGTTTCAAGGGTTCTCGAAGAAGGCTTTAACGTCCTAGTGGTCGATGATGGAAGCGATGACAGTACAGCAGACATAGCTCTCCAGCAAGGCGCTACAGTCATTAGACATCCTGTAAGGATGGGAAAGGCGGCGGCACTCAGCGACGCTATACGGTTTGCGGCTGAGAAAGGCTACGAGATAGTGATAGAGGTAGACGCCGACGCCATACCGACCAAGGGCTCAATCAAAAAACTAGCAAAATATATCGCAATTCCAACTGTGGGAGGGGTATCAGCGTTGCAGATACCTGTAGGCGGCGGCCTCGCCTACTCCATCGACGAACTGGTCTGGGCAATTCTTGCTGAGGGAAAAAGGCTGCAACAGAGAAGAGGGATGAACGTCCATCTAGGAGCAGTAATGTATGGAATTAGACTGAAATACATAGAAAGGATAGTGAAGGTGATAAACGACGATGAGTACGTTGGCATTTGCATAATCCGAAGAGGGGCTAGAACATTATTCGCCGAAGACGCAATAGCGTATTTCGACGCCTCGTCATCAATAAAGCACCTATACATCAGGAGAAAGAGGATGATTGTGGGACATATCCAGCTGGGAAAATCTACAGCCCCCAGCATGCAGCCCAATATACTAGCGGCCGCCACACTTCTTGCAGTTATTCGGAAACCATCAAGAGTACTCTGGCTACTTCCTGCGATTGTGATAGAAATCACTGCACGGTTATCAGCTATGAGGGACGCTAGGAACATCGAAAAGATGAGCCAATACAAAAAATGGCACACTTACGGTATGAAGAAACCCATCACCATTTCTGCAAAATGAGAAATCCAAAATACATCACGACACCAGTAAAATGCGTGATAGTTACGCTTTTAAACGTCATAAGAATACTAACCATACTACCCACAGCCTACAGATATGTAAGAAACTGGATAACCCTGTAAGTCTATGCCATACTAGATAACAAGGGAGTTTTCGTAGCAAAAGACGGCTCAACCACTACTAGGATAAACGCCCGTCGCCTCCTAAAGTGTCTTATAGTAACAGAATACATGTACCAAAAGGCTGGTATACCAAATAAAAGACGGCGGGTGCTGTTTGACGGGGAATGGATCGCGGTTTCTGTACTCAACGGACAGCACACATTAAAAGTCAACCCGGAAAAGATACTGATAGTCAGCATCCCAGACCTATTTCACCACATATATGATGAACTCATCTCTAAATTCCGTATCTTAGGTGTATGATTATTGATGCTATTGTTACTAGGGCTTTGTATGTTGATTCTAGCCTCTCATACCTTATGATTATTCTTCTGAATGATTTTATCCATCCGAAGAACCTCTCTACAGCGGACCTCATCCTCCTGTATAGCTCAATATTGTATGGTCTAGGCCTCCTACCATTCCTGGGATTCACAGGTATGTTAGGCTCTATACCCATGGATTCTAAGCCCCTCCTTATGTTCTCCGTGTCGTATGCTGCGTCTGCGTAGAGCTGTTCAGGCTTCCAATCTAGGTCTCCTACAAGCTCTAGAAGCTTCTTGGAGTCATGCTCGTTCCCAGGCCCTATGATTATGCTTAGGGGCATGGAGTCCCTATCTACGCATACATGTATCTTAGTCCCCTTCCTATGCTTAAATCCATCATATCCTACTAGCTCTCCCC
>Ga0079997_139899_pt1 | contig 31583 bp, 20 predicted proteins | sample PerSpoCPS_CMetaG_FD_69200 | JGI IMG/M metagenome (GOLD analysis project Ga0079997, IMG submission 69200) | Archaeal communities from Yellowstone National Park, Wyoming, USA - Perpetual Spouter C (PS_C) MetaG (SPADES assembly) (version 2) | ecosystem: Environmental > Aquatic > Thermal springs >... | reverse complement strand
TCGGCATCACGGAGGAAGGCGAATTGATTTTGATTGACGAAGTGCTGACGCCCGATAGTTCCCGTTTCTGGGACGCATCAACTTACGAACCTGGCAAGCCGCAAGAGAACTTTGACAAACAATTCGTCCGCGACTACCTTGAAAGCCTGAACTGGAATAAGGAGCCGCCGGCGCCAGAACTCCCCCCTGAGGTCGTTGAGAAAACGAGGCAACGCTACCTTGAAGCCTACCGAAGGATTACGGGCGAAGAGTTGTGATTTAGTGAAGCGAGGAAATTGCTTGCTCAGTTTGATGGCACTCTAAATTGGCGAACAGAGGTGATTTTGCGTTGAGGGTGGGTTCGTGGCTTAAGGCTGCAACATTGGCGGGCGTGGTTTTTGCGTTAGCGTTCTCACCTGCCCCACCTCGTGGCATCGTCTTCCCTAATGACCCAGAGGCGGTCATTGACCTCAAGCGTGACTTGGGCGCGAAAGGCGATGGCATCCACGACGACACTGAGGCTCTCCAGCGCGGAATTCACCTGAGTTGTGGAAGAGGGACGAACAGAACCAAAGTGCTCTACATCCCCAACGGCGTCTATCGGGTCACAAAGACCCTCATTGTCAACTCACCGGAAGACAGATCGGGCATTGGACCTTGGATTTACGGTCAATCGCGTGACGGTGTGATCATCAAACTTGATGATGGGGTCAATGTCGGGGCGGTTTTGCAAACACATCCCCGCGACGAGAACCCGGGCTCCGCTGACTGGTTCATGCGCACCATCTACAACTTGACAATTGATGTCGGAAACAACCCCAACACCGATGGGATTCGCTTCTTCTCCAACAACACCGGCATTCTCAAAAATGTTCGGGTGAGAGGGCGAGGCAGAATCGGCATCAACTCATTCATGGGACTCAACGGACCAAACCTGATCCAAGATGTCATCGTTGAAGGCTTTGAGGTCGGCATAAGGAGCGAATGGATGTGGGGTCAAACTTTGTCCCGAGTGACGATACGAAACTGCAGGCGCGTCGGCTTGGAAGTTGAAGGCAACGCTGTCGCCGTTGAAAATTTGGTCGTTGAGAACACACCATTGGCAGTTCACATCAAACTCCCCAAAGACTGGTTCTGGTGGGCTGGGGTTGTGGCAATTGTCGGTGGTCGGTTCGTCATGGTGACTCTAACGGTCCGGCAATTTTGAACGAGGGTGTCCTTTACGCCCGCGATATAACCGTCAGCGGGTTCAAGATGGCGATAAGGAGCAAAACCACCGGCGGTGATGTCGTCGGACCGAAAGTTTCCGAGTATGTCTCGCACGAGGTGAAGCGTCTCTTTGACGAAGCACCACCGAGGGCAATTAAACTCCCGATCAAGCGAGAGCCAACAGTGCCTTGGGAAAACAACCCGCAAAATTGGGTTTGCGTCAACGACTTCGGCGCAATTCCCGGCGACAACAAGGACGACACGGAAGCAATTCAGAAAGCCATTGATTTCGCTGCCTCCCAAAGGAAGACCGTCGTTTACCTGCGGGGCATAGGCGGACCTGACCCGAACTGGTATACGCTCAACGGGGAAGTCCGCGTTCACGGCACTGTGAGGCACATCATCGGCTTGGGTTTTGGTCGGATTATTGCGGGTGAAAACGGCAAGTTCATCATTGATGACCAAAGTGCACCTGTCGTCAAATTCGAGAACATTCAGGCATTTGGCGGTCGCCCACCGGTGGTGGAAAATCGTTCAAAGAACCGAACCGTCGTGCTTGAAAACTGCGACTTGAAAGTGCTCGGGACAGGGAAGGGAGACATCTTCGTGACCAATTGCCCGTCCCATGTTGAAATTCGCAGCAAGGGGCAAAGCCTTTGGGCAAGGCAACTGAACCCCGAAGGCGACAGCGATGTCGGCTTGGTCATCAACTCTGGAGGCAACCTGTGGATTTTGGGCATGAAAAGTGAAGGGAGAGGCATCCGAATCAGAACGGAAAACGGTGGTCGCACTGAAGTTTTCGGCGTTTTCATGTATGGCTTCGGGACACCGCCAGAAGACAATCGCCCGCTTTTTGACATTGACAACGCCCAAATGTGCGTGATGGGCATACGGGAAATCGCTTTCAACGCACCGACATACAATGTCAAGGTCCGTGAACGGCGGGGCAATGAAACTCGTGAGTTCAGGCTCAAACCCGGCGAACACGGCTGGATTGGTTGGGCACTTTACAGCGGGTGGTGAGTTTTTGCGCAATTGACTGCAAATTGCGGCTTTATCAAACCACAATGGCAAAAAGTGAAAAAACCTCAATGAAACCCCGCTTACTTTGTCACTCTCTCAACTTCACTCAATAGTCGCATTTAAGGCACAGTCGTGGCTCAAACAAGGTGGGGTGGAGAGTTGCGGTCACAAACCTATCTCAATCTTTCTTTTCTTCACTGCAGGTCTAATTGCTATCATTTTGTCAATTTGGGAGTGCTGCATATGCTTTTTCTGCAAGTCTGTGCCCCACAAGGTGATGTATCTTTTTGTCACTGATGTGTCTGAGTGCCCCAAAACCAATTGGAGGCTGAAAGCATCCCCGCCACTCATAAGCCATGCCTTCTCAAACCTATGACTAAGACTGTGCAGGGGCAAAGGTTTTAACCCAGCCCTTATCTGCAGGTTGTGACAAAAACTGAGAAGGTTTCGTCTGCTAAGAGGTGTGCCATTGGTGGTAGAGCACTTAGCGGGTAGATGAGGTGGGAGAATTTGGGCGTGGTGAAACCTGCCCAATTCCATTCCCAACTTCCTGCCCATTCATTTGCCCCCATCTTTGCCACGCAATTTAGCCCCAAAAGTGACCCCTTGATTCTCCTGAAGGCTCACTTGGAGATTTTGTGAGCAAAATGTGGATTTTGGGGTTGGTGGGCGGTGCAGGACTTGAACCTGCGACCTCTTGCTCGTGAAGCAAGCGCTCTGCCTCTGAGCTAACCGCCCACCTTATCCCGAAAATTTTGGCAATCCTCAGAACTTCCAATTCGCTTGCTTCCCTCACAGTCCACCTCAAATTATAGCCAACTCCTAAGGACTTGTGAACACCTGCTGAGAGTGTTCTAAAAGTCCCATTTGTGACTTCGTGCCACTGACTTCACTTTATCGTCATCAGCGCAAAAATAAATCACCCATGTTACAGACCTCGGTTCATAGTTGATGCCTTAGAAACTGAGCGCCGAATTAGAACAGGACATGAGACAAGGGACAAAACGGCAGCGAAGTTTGGACGCATTTGAAAAATTTGCTCGCCACCTCACTTTGCTGCCTTGACAGGAGTAAAAAGGCTTTTTGCGTAAGCGGGTGGCAAATCGTTTCTTGCGGTGAAGCCGTGTTTGCGCAAAATCTGCTGCCCCTCGGTCAAAGCGAACTGCAAAAACTTTTCTGCGGCTTGAAGGTTCTTTGTCGTTTTCAGGATTGCCAAGGGGTTTGCGGTGATGACATTTTGTTCTGGTGGGATGGCAATGATTTCAACCGCAGGTCTGACCCATGGATAGTTGGCGATGGCATCCCAATTGATGCAAGCGTCAATCGCCCCAAGCCTTAAAGCGTTTGCCAGTTCGGGGGCAGTCATTGCCCTAAACACGACATTTTTGTGGACTGCCTGCGTCAACCCATTTTTGCGCAGGATGGCTTCACTGATTTCGCCGATGGCGCATGCTTTGGGATCGCCCAGCCCGACTTTTGCGCCCGGCTTCGCCAAGTCCTTCAGCGACCTTATGCCTTTAGGGTTGCCCTTGCGAACCAAGATGACCGGAACGAAATAGCCGATGGTTTCGCTTTTCAACACATATCCTCGCTTTTGAGCCTGCCTGACATAGAACTCTTCGCCGGGCAGGAAGAGGTCACCTTGTTGGCTCAAAATGATTTGTGCCAGCAAGCAATTTGAACCGGTGAAGTTGAACCTGACAGGCACACCGTATTTGCGCTCAAAAGTCCGCCCCATCTCCTCAAGGGGCGGTCTGAAGGCTGCGCCGGCGTAAATGAAAAGTGGTGACTTGTCGCTGATTTTCGTAGGGCGAACGGTCTCCTCAACTGGCTCAAACTTCCACTTAAGCCACACCTTTTGCGCTTCAGGAGTTTTTAGGAACTCCAAAAACTTGCGGGCAGCATCAGGGTTCTTGCCGCCTTTAACCAACACGGCAGCCACATAAATTGGCTCGTAAAGTCGCTGAGGGATTGTCTGAACGGCTACAAGGTCATGCTCAACGACCGGTGGTTGGTCAGGGATGTAACTTTCCATCAAGCAAGTGCGATAAAGGATGCCGACATCGGCTTGTCCCTTTTTGAGCAATTGCTTCGCTTGGTCTGGGACTTTGGGCGTGAAAATTTTCTTGCTGACGGCATCCCAAATTTTCGCTGCTTCCAGCGCCTGCTTAGCACCGCGCCCTCCAGAAAGGTTGAATGGGTAGGTGATGACTCGCTTGACCTTAGGTGAAGCCAAATCTTCAAGCCTCTTCACCCCTGCAGGGTTCCGCTTGGGGACAACGACAGCCAAAGGGATGCGGGCGCACTTAACTAAACTGCCTTCAACGAACTTGTCCTGTTCGGCGAGTTTCGTTAACTCGTAAGTGCCCAACGCCAAAAAGATGTCTGGCGTCGCACCTGCTTGGAGTTGATTGAGAAGGGCGACTATGCCCGTGACATTGGGACGCAACCTGATGTCAGGGTTCTGCTTTTGGAACATGCGCGCCAAATCGCCATAAGGTCCGGCGAGACCGCATGGGACGAAAATTTCAACCACACCTTGAGGCGATGTGCTCCCACCCGATTTTTGCAAGGCAGTTTTCTTAACCTGTTGGGGCTTTTGTTGTGGCTTTGACTCACCTTTGCCGTAAACCTTCTCCACTTCCGCACCGACCACCGCTTTGAGCGTGTCAAAGTTCCAACCCATCATCTCAGGGCGGCGCATGAAAGCGAAAGTTTTGCCTTTGTGGGTGACTTGCATTTTGCCGTTGATGATGAAGCAACCGCAGGTGAGCCCTCTTTTGCTGAACTCGTCAGCACCTTTCGGCTTCGTCCAATCGTAAACGATGACTTGGACCTTGCCCGGGAAGGATTCGGCAAGTTTACGGGAGAACTCCAAGACGAACTCGTGCCCCGGCGAGCCGACAGGATAAAAGGCTTCAACTTTGACTTTCGCTTTCGGGTCGCCGTAAATGATGCGCCATCCCTCGTTCTTGACGGGAACGGAAGGCTTTTTAGCCTCGACCTTCTTTTGTTCGCCTTTTTGCCCCTTAGGTTGCTGCGCACCCAGCGGGAGCGAAAGAGCGAACATAAAGGCAATAGCCACTGCCACTATCCGCCACATTGCTTTTTCACCTCCAGAAAAAATCGCCATGCAAGCGCTTTGAAGGCTTCAAGGCAGCGCCGTTTAACTTAAACGCCCGACCAACGGAAATTGTTCCCGGTCAGGAAAGAAGGCAGCGCTGTCTTTCGTTGACGACGCTCGCTTGACAATCATCAGGACAAACACACTTGCTGACTTTAGGGCTGACATGAAAGAGAAAGGCCGTTTACCATTCGCCACTCGCCATTCGCTACTCGCTGCCGTTTTCGGCTCGGCAGGAGCCTCGCCCTCCCATTGCTACTCACTACCCGTCATCCCTTGTCCCTTGCCCCATGTCCCTTGTCCCGTTTTTTCTTCAGATGCTTGGTCGTCCTTGTCTCACTCCAGCCCTTTCGCGTTCTTCTCGGGTCAATTCAAACAGAGTGCGAATCAGTTCCAGTTCCTCTGGTGTCGCTTCAATCTTCCTGCGAGCAAGCACCCGCTTGTGAATTTCCAGAGCGCTTTCCAACAGCAACTCAACGGCATCGCCGGGCGCTCCCACGCTTTTAGCCCAGATGGTGAAACTTGGGACATCATCTGTGGCTACACCGTGAACATGGCTGAAGATGCCAATTCGCTTGCCGGTGTAGATGAGGACACCGATAGAAGTTTTCACTTGGTCACCAATGAAGCAACCGACCTTCGTGCCCGCATCAACTTTACCTTCGCCCTCAATGTTGATTCGGACGCTGCCGTAGGTGTCTTTCAGGTCGCTGTTGGTTGTCAGTGCGCCCAAGTTAACCCATTCGCCGACATAAGCGTGTCCGAGGAAGCCATCGTGATACTTGTTGCTGTAGCCGTGAATGATGCTTTCTTCAACTTCACCACCGACTCGGCAGACATCGCCGATGTTGCTGCCCTCTCGGATTTTCCCGCCGACAATCCATGTCCCTTTGCCGATGTAGGCAGGTCCTTCAATTCTGGTCGGTGGATAGACAATGGTGTTGTCGCCGATGAAAATCGGTCCATGCGTGACATCCAAAACGACGGTCGGATGCACGACGGCACCTTTGCCCAAGTAAACTTTTGATGAGTCGCCGCCGTAAATGACTGCTCCCTGCTCCAACTTCCCTTCGCTTTCCTTTCCCTCCGTTGCCAATGGGAATTCGGCGGAAATCAGTTCGGCGTTGTGGTCAATGAGTTGCCATGGGTAGCGGAGCAAGGTGGCTTCTGGCACTTCCCGCTTCATCGTCGCTGCGTCCATCAGCGCTTGCAAGTCACTTCCCGTCAAGGGTTCGCCTTTTTGCAACGCTGGCAGAACAGTCGCTGTAGCAGTTTCGCCCAAGTAGACAGCGATAGGCTCACCGTCTTTAGTGTAGGCAACGCCTTTTTCAATGGCGCTTGCCTGTTGAGCCAGTTCGGGTGTGACGAGCAATCGCCCGTTGACGAACAAAACACTTTTTCCTTCCACTCGCTCAAGTTCGTTGACGAAAACGCCTTTGCTCTTCAAGCAATGGCGAAGGGTTGGAGCGAGGTAATTGCGGGTGTGGATGTGGACTTCAAAATCCTGCATGCCAGTGCGCTTGCACGCTTGAACTACTTTCTCCCACAGATGGAAGATGCCTGTCCTGAGCAGGCAAACCGGACGAGTCCAAGTCAGTGGCTTGAAGTTAACCCACTTTTCGTCCTCAAAAATCACCACTGCCTCCATGCCTTCATCCTCCTTTCGCTCAATTTGAAGCCGAAAAGGATTTTAGCACCGCCGACAGTTGCTGCAAAATTTGCACGGGTGGTATGGCATGAGGTTCGTGATTGCGCCTGACAGTTTCAAAGGGAGCGCTTCGGCAAAGGAAGTCGCACAGGCAATTGCGGATGGCTTGAAGGTCGCTTTGCCGGAATCCGAATTTGATTTGGTGCCGATGGCTGATGGCGGTGAAGGGACTGTTGATGCCTTGGTTGCAGCCACAAGTGGGAGAATCGTCACAGTGAAGGTGACAGGTCCTTTAGGCGAGCCTGTTGAAGCCTTTTTCGGGATACTCGGTGATGGCACGACTGCCGTCATTGAGATGGCAGCCGCTGCAGGTTTACACCTTGTCCCGCCGCAAAAGCGAAACCCACTCGTCACGACGACTTACGGCGTCGGCGAACTCATCAAAGCAGCGTTGGACATGGGTTGCCGCAAACTCATCGTCGGAATCGGTGGCAGTGCCACCAACGATGGCGGTGCGGGAATGGCTCAGGCTCTCGGAGCGAAATTGCTTGACGAAAACGGCAAGGAAATAGGATTTGGTGGTGGTGAACTCGGCAAATTGGCTCGCATTGACCTAACGGGTTTGGATAAGCGGCTTGAGGAAGCGGAAATCCTCGTCGCCTGTGATGTCACCAACCCATTGACGGGACCGAACGGCGCTTCAGCGGTTTATGGTCCACAAAAAGGCGCAACGCCAGAAATGGTTAAGGTTTTGGACGAGAACCTGCGCAAGTTTGCCGAGATTATCCGCAGGGATTTGGGCGTTGATGTGGAACATGTCCCAGGAGCAGGCGCTGCAGGTGGATTGGGAGCAGGTTTGATGGCTTTTTGCAGGGCGAAACTTCAAAGGGGCATTGACTTGGTCATTGAAACGGTGAAATTGGACGAACGAGTCGCAAAAACTGATTTAGTCATAACGGGCGAAGGCAAGTTGGACTTTCAAACGGGTTTCGGCAAAGTACCTTACGGTGTCGCTCAAGTCGCCAAGCGTCACGGCAAACCTGTCATCGCCATCGTCGGTCAATTGGGCGAGGGCGCTGAAAAGTGCAGGGACTGGGGCATTGACGCTTGCTTCGCCATCGTCAACAGACCAATGAGCGAAAACGAAGCCATCACAAACGCACTCACCCTTCTAAGCCGAACCGCCGAGGAATTGGGTTGGCTTTTGAAAGCCCTGCATGCGACGAAAATTCTTGGGGCTTAACTCCCAACTCCCTAACCCTTAACGAGCAGCCTCTAAAGCGTCTTTCAAACTCAACTTGCCTTCATAGATGGCACGACCCACGATGCAACCAACCACACCTAAAGTTTCCATAGCCTTTAAACGCCTGATGTGCTCAATTTCCGTAACTCCGCCCGACGCAATCACTTTGACTTCCCCTGTCCCTTGCCCCTTGTCCCCTGTAACCCTGACGGCTTCAGCGAATTGAGCGATGGATTCAAAGTTGGGTGAAGTGAGCATCCCGTCGCGAAGGATGTCGGTGTAAACGAACCAGCAAACGCCGGCGTCACGAAGTTGCTTGCCGATCTCAGCCGGCGAAATTTCCTTTGTTTCCGTCCAACCTTTAACAGCGACTTTCCCCTCCTTGACATCAATTGCGACGGCAATTTTGTCCTGCCCAAAAGCCTTAACGGCTTCATAGGCGAGGAGCGGGTTTTGGATTGCGCTCGTGCCCAAAACAACTCGCTTGACACCGAGTTCAAAAAGTCGTTCCAGGACAGACAGCGACCTCACCCCGCCGCCGAACTGGATGGAGCACTTGGTAGCGCTACAAATCGCCTTCAAAGCATCCAGATTCTTCGGCTCACCCAATTTCGCCCCATCCAAGTCAACGACATGAATCCAAGTCGCTCCGTCCCGCTCAAACTGTCGGGCGACCTCGGCAGGGCTTGAACCGTAAACGGTCACGGCATCGTAGCGACCTTGAGTTAGCCGAACGACCTGACCGCCAAGTAAATCAATTGCTGGCATCACAACGAACATTTTCGTTGCCCCCGTCAGTTCCAACTTCTTCCCTTGTGGCTCAACAAAATTTGCTGCGAAAACGAAAACAGTGCAAGTCACAAAGCAAGCGAGTGGCGAGTAGCGAAAAGTGGTTTAGATGGTCGGGTTTCCGCCCGACCGAAAATTGGACAAATTGTGAGGGCAAGGCTACTGTTGAGCCGAGTCAAGTTTCACACGCTTCAATGTCACTGGACCAAACAGACCAGCAAGGCGCTGTTCGCCGAAAAGGTATGGTGTTGGGATTGACTCAGAGTAGTGTGGACCGAGGCTGCTATAGACGATGACCTTCAGGCGGTTTTCGCCCGCTCTCAACTTGCCCGTCAAGTTGAATTTGAAGGGAGCCCAAACTCTGATGCCAACTTTTTCGCCGTTAAGCCAGACTTCCGCCGTCCCCCTGACCTTGCCCAAATCAACCCACCATTCTCCATCGGTTTCCGCAATCGTGAAGGTCTTTTCGTATGCAATGCCGCCCGAATAGCAACTCAAGCCCCAATCAGCCCACGCTCCCAAGCCCATCTTGCCTTCGCTCACTTCAAAAGTCACCGGCTCCAAAACTGCGGCGGATTCAGGGTATCCCAATTCAGGTTCAAGCCTTACGGCGGCGATGCGCCTTTCCTTTTCGGGCTCAGGCAATGGGTAGGAACCGTCGCTTCTCGGCATCACTTCCTTGCCATCAACGAAAACCCATAACTTGCCTTTAACTTTGAGCCTCATTGATCTCGCACCCGGCGGGACGACAAACCTCAGCCAACAAGTTCGTTTCCGCTTCTCAGGGAACGGTTCAAACAGCGGGTCAAATTCCCGTTCAGGTTTCCCTTCAAGCCACTCCGCTCTCGGCAGCGGATGCGGCGCTTCGTTTTCGGGCAACCCCTCAACTTTGCCCCAAGGTGCCATCGGCGGGATACCTTGCACTTGCGCATGCTTCCATTGGCGGTCATCGTAGTTCAGTTCCATCCAGTTGCTCGGCTCACGACCGAACTCCCACGCATTGGTTCGCCACGATGGGTCCGAGACGATAACCAACTTGCTTCCGTTCTTGAGAACAACTTCTGCGTAAACGAGCAATCCCGCAGCGCCTCCTTCAGTCCAAGCACGAACTGCGATGTTGTTTTTGCCTTGCTGCAGGTAACTGCCGATTTCGTAACGGTGCAGCGTAACTTTCTGGCGGTCAATTCTCCCTTCGCCGAGGAAGTGACCGTTCACCCACAACCTGTATCCGCTTTCAGCAACGATGCCAAGCCAAGCATTTTGGACTTGGTCTGGCAAAGTGAATGTTCGGCGGAAGGCTCGCCAACATTGGTGGACAGCGAAGTCGGGATATGGAAGTTCGGGAAACCAAATCCAATGCGGCGTTGTTGTTCGGTTGAGTTCGTTGAGGAACTGGAAGAAAAGCCTCAACCTGCCAACCCGACGGGTGACGCGAAGCAAAAGCGGGTTAGAGCCAACTTGCAGCCGAACTGGAACGACGGCGATGTTTGCATCGGTGTAACCCAAAACTTTTTCGCCGTTGAGCCAAACCTCCTTGCCACAGTTCCCTCCCACACAAAGCCAAAGGTCTCGTCTCGTTGGAGCCAAAACGACGGTGAACAAATCAAACTGCTCGCCTTCAGAGCCGTCGCCCAAGTCAACGAACTCAATAGGGATATGTCCTTTCGGACCGAGAGTTGCCCGATGTATTGGATCGCTCTCAATCCCTAACTTCAGCGACATGAGCACGGGTTGCCAGTCAGGTTCGTTTCCCGTCGGAATTGGATTTGGCGCTTGGTGTGGCAGGAAAGGACCTCGCTTGAGCAGGTAAGTTCCGAACGAGTAAGTTCGCTGCTCCCAATTGCTGTCGTCAAATTCGGGGCGGTGCCAACCGAGGCTCAACCCATCCTCGTTTTCTGCCTCAGCGTGAAAGCGGAAGCGCCTAACTTGGACGGGGAAAGTCTCCGAAGCAGGCAAATCGAAATCGCCCCAACGATTGTCAATGGTGGGCAAGTAAGAGATGTCCCAAAGCCCATCCAACTGAAGGGCAACTTCCTCACGGATGGGTTTCGGCTCAACAAGTTTCCCCCGCCTCACGGAAATGACCAAGCCGCTTGCGTGCGAGAAGTCCAGAGGCACTTCAAAGCCCTTTTCGGTTTTCCTCGCCGGTAACGGTTTCACCTCGCCCGTCACCGTGTCCCAGAGGTGTGGTGCGCCTTTGAGATTGAACCTCGCAGCGACGCTAATTGGTTCTAACTTTGCGCCCTCAACGGGGCGAGGGTTAGCCAAAATTTGCGGGTGGACGACAAAGAAGAAATCCTCGCGCCCGATGCGGAAATGGCGATACGGCACACCTTCAACGATGCGGGGCAACCTTTCGTCGAGGATTTTGGAAACTTCCACAGCGTCCTTGACGAAAATCCCGCTACCGCCGGACGGGAATTTGACTTCCGAGCGCTCAAGCAGTTCTCCCTTCAACTCAACTCCAAAAAGCGATTTGACTGCCGTTGCGGTCTCTTCTGCCGTCTTGCCCAAAATCAGCGACGGCACTCTGCCGACAGCGATGACTGTTCCGCCAGATTTTGCCAAAGAGAGCAATCGGTCAAAAGTTTTCGCCTTCAAAGCGGCAATGCCGGGCAAGATGACAACTTGCAGCCTGTAACTTCCGACGATTAAAATCCCGCGCTGAACTTTCCCTTGTGCGATGCTGTCTTCGTCCACGATGGTGAAATCCCTCCCAGTTTTCTCCAAAACGCCCAATCTTGGGCGCCACCAGTTTGGGTTGCCAACTAAGTCCCAGTAGACTTGCTGGCATGAAAGGGCAACTTCGTCGGGCTCACCTAAACCCATGTGAGCGTGAATAGTCGTTGTAGGGTAAAGGACTGCCAGCGGGCAAACATGTTGACCTTGGCTCAACAGGAAACTGAGCCGAGAGATATGGTCGGTGAATTGGCGATAGTGACGCCAATAAGGTTGGCGCCAGCAAGTGCTTGGTGGCGCCCATTCCCACCACGAACCTTTCGTGGTGTAGTAAACGGCATGGGGATTGTAAAGGTTAGCGCCGCGAAGATACCAACGATGAACCCATTGCGAGAGTTCGTCAAGGCAGTGACCCCAACCGCTGTTGAAAAAGCCTTCAAGCCAAACTCGTTTTCGCCGGTAAAGTTGGGCTATAGCGTCGTGGGGTTTGCAATCGCCGCTGTGGTCCTGCCCTGGTGCGGAGAACCAACGCATGACCTTGAAGTAGTCAAGATACCAACGCTGACCGTCAATGGGATCAGCGTTGCGGACAAGTTGGTCGCAGCCCAAGATGAGTCCATGCTTTTCGTGCCATTCAAAAAGCGGTCGGAAAAAGGCTTCTTCCGCCAACTCCGTCAACACTTCTATGGCGTCGCACCGAACCTTTCGCCCTTCGTCGTTGGTTGAAAAGAAAAGCGCAGGCAGCCACTCGCGAATTTCGTAGCCCTTTCGCCTGCGAAACTCTTCAGGAAACCTCCATGTCCACTTGGGGAGCATAGGCAGTTCGTCTTGGAAACTGCCGACCAAAACTTTGCCGAAATAGCGGCTGACCCGCCTTTCAAATTCGCCGTGAACGATTTCAAAAAGCGCTCGGCACGCTGCGGGGTTAAGGTAGTCAAACTTCGCTGGGACAGCGTAAAAGAACATGACTTGCCATTCACCTGACGGCGCCCTCCATTGGAACGGGGACGGTGCACCTTCGTAGAAGACGGCAAGGCATTTGAAATTGCCATCCTGCGATAAAGCGTGAACGGCGAGGGGAACGCCGTTCGGCGGTGGTGAGATTGTGACGCTACTTCCTCCCTTGACAGTTTCTGAAACCCAGCGAACTTCAGCACCGCGAAAATCTGGATGGGCGAAAAGGAGTTTATCCTGTAGCCGGGCGCCAGAAAAGCCCAACTGGTCGTAGAACCAAACCAACACGCCCAATTGTTCTGCTTGTTGGAGCACAAACTCAAAACAATCCCACCAAGCCTCCGACAGGAAAGCAGGTTCGTCAGGGTCGCTGCCGAAAAGTGGACCGTTGGGAGCGAGGTTCATGATGAGGACATTGAAGACACCCGCCTCTGCCAACCGTTCCATTTGCCACCTCAACCGTTCCTTTACGACAGGCTCGCCGCTCCACCACCAAGTTGGAACGGGCGAGAAGATTTTTGGCGGTTCTCGGAATGATTCGGCGAGTGTTGCCATTTTTCCGTCTCTCCCGCGAAAACGAAGGAATGAGTGAAACGAAGGGGGCAAGCCCTAAGTTGCTCGCCCCCAATACCGCATCCCTTTTAGCCGCGCGGTGCCATGACGATGGGCGTCCAATCGCGCCACTCCGGTTCACCGTCGTAGCCTCGCAACGAACGATACCAGATATTTCGGTATCGCACAGGGTCGCCATGGTCTTGAAGCCTCAAAGGTCCAACCGGTGGGTGGGGCTGGTAAGGCAATGTCGCCCGGTGAGTGGTCGGACCGAACAACGGAGTGTGATAGTGAACGACAACGCCATTGTGGAAGACAGTCACATATGCGGGTCGGATGAGATTGCCATTCTCGTCAAACCTCGGGGCAAGCCAAATGATGTCGTAAACTTGCCATTCGCCGGGCTTGCGGCAGGCATTGACGAGCGGCGGATATTGACCGTAGATTGCGGCTGTAGTCCCATCGGCATAGGTTGGGTTCTCGTAGCAGTCAAGGACTTGAATTTCGTAGCGCCCCATGAGGAAGACACCGCTGTTACCTCGCCCTTGCCCTTCGCCCCGAACTTCAGCGGGCGCAGCCCATTCAATGTGCAGTTGGCAATCGCCAAACTCCTCAATGGTTCGGATGTCGCCCGTTCCGGGCACAACTTCCATGTAGCCATTTTCAACTTTCCACCGAGCAGGGCCTCCATCTTTGACGCTGACCCATTTCGACAAATCTTTGCCGTCAAAAAGGATGATGGCGTCAGAAGGTGGCTCTCCCGGCGCCTCTTGCGTGCTAAAACATCCAGGCCAAATCACGGGTGGCTGCGGGCGGTTGCTGTCGTGCACCCGCCACTTCGTGTTGGGTAGGAAAGGAGTGTCGTCGTAACCATACTTCGCCATCGCCCATCGCCTCCTTCTCATCGGTTTATTTTGTGCTACTTTGAGGGCGCGGCAAATTAGGGAACACAACAAAAGTCAAGTCACGCCACTCAGGCTCACCATCGTAACCTTTGAGAGGGCGATACCAAATGTTGCGGAACCTGACACGGAAACCGTGATCTTGGATGCGAAGCGGACCAACTGGCGGGTGAGGTTGGTAGGTTGGAAACCGACGATGGCGTGTCAAGCCCATGACAGGTGTGTGATAGTGAACGACGACGCCGTTGTGGATGAGCGTTAGGTAGCCGGGACGGACCAATTTTTCGCCCTCAAAACGGGGAGCAATCCAAATGATGTCGTAGGTTTGCCATTCGCCGGGCTTCCGGCAAGCGTTGACGAGTGGCGGATATTGACCGTAAATGGCGGCAGCCATCCCGTCAGCGTAAGTTTGGTTCTCATAGGAATCAAGCACCTGAATCTCGTAGCGTCCCATGAGGAAAATACCGCTGTTGCCTCGCCCTTGCCCACTACCCTTGACATCTTCGGGAATCATCCATTCAATGTGCAACTGGCAATCGCCGAACTCCTCAACAGTTTGGATGTCGCCTGTTCTTGGCACGATTTCCATGTAACCGTTCTCAACTTTCCACCGAGCAGGACCTCCTGTCCATGCGCTTCGCCATTTTGACAGGTCTTTGCCATCAAAGAGGATGATGGCATCAGATGGAGGGTTGCCCGAAATTGATGCAGGTGTCACTGCAGGTGGCTGAGGACGCTTGCTGTCGTGGACGCGCCATTTTTGACCCGGCAGAAAAGGCGTGTCCTCGTAGCCCAGTTGCGCCATCACGCCTAGAAAGAAGCCAATCGCTAAAGTTGCGACCAATATCACACTGACCACAAACATCCTCATCTTCACAACACCTCTTTTGCCCGTCGTGCTTCAGCGACCTCACAACAATAGTTTGTCCCACGCCATCAAAAGTTTAGAGCAAATTGGCTGAAGATGAATTCCCCGCTTTTTGCCTTCCCGTTGTGGTCACAATTGAAGGGGTCTTAACAGGATGTCGGCTTCGTGCTAATTTTCTTTTCCGACACCCGCTCCCAGAGCCGCCGTAGCTCAGCGGAAGAGCGGGGGATTTGTAATCCCCAGGTCGTGGGTTCAAATCCCACCGGCGGCTCCATGTGTTTATCCCACAAACTGTCAATTTCCAGCCAATTTCCAACTCGTTATTTTTCGCTCCCTATGCGCGGGATTTTTTGTCGCGCTTCCTGCCTCCTCATATATTGCAGCACAAGTGGCACAAAAAAGAACCACCTGCCTATCTTTCTTGGAACACACTTTTGGTCGCTGAGTGTGTTCGGAAATTGAGCCCAATGAGCCCAGTGGGAGGGCGAACCTCCCGGTGAGCCTCATTCACCCGAACTGCCTATCTGCCGAATTACCGAAATTTTCGGCTCGGCAGGAGCCTCGCCCTCCCTTTCCGAACACACTTTTGGTCGCTTGACGCTGCCTGTAAGTTGCGTTATCCTTTGAACCGACACCCTGACTGGGGTGTCTTGAAGTGGGAACAGACGGGGATGGGGTACGGGTTTTGCGAGAACCGCAACCCAACCGAACAGAAACCGAGCACCTGACGCTGAAGCAAATTCAGAGCAGATTAGGCAGACCGCTGGGCTTCTCAGAAACTGCGCGAAGCCTGGCACCCCCACACCCCCGGCGCCCGAAGGTTGCTGCTGCAGGGGCAGCCGGCACCCTGTGAAGCAGGCACCTTCGGGCGCTTCTCTTTTTGTGCCCATTGTGGCAAGATTTTGCCGGTCATCTTGAGCATGAGGGGGTTGAGGAGATGGGCGAAACTTTGACGCACCGAGAGAGATGGCTGCGGGTCTTTCACTATCAACCCGTTGACCATGTGCCTGATGAGGAATTCGGCTACTGGGACGAAACCTACACTGTTTGGCATCAACAGGGTTTGCCCGAATGGGTTCGCACGGAAGCCGATGCCAACAAGTTCTTCGGCTTCGCCCCGAGGGCGATGGTTCCCATCCACCTTGACATCCACCCTTGGTTTGAAGCGAAAGTCCTTGAAGAGACTGACCGCTACCGCATCATCGTTGACCACAGGGGAGTCAAGAGCATGGTTTACAAAGACGGGAAGAGCACAATCCCCCGCTACCTTGAGTTCCCCATCAAAACCAGAGCCGACTGGGAAGAATTCAAAAAGCGCCTTGACCCAACGGACCCAGTTCGCTACCCAGCCAACTGGGAGGAGTGGAAGCAAAAAGTTGCCAACCGTGACTACCCGTTAGGCATCTTCTGCGGAAGCCTTTTCGGATGGCTCAGGGACTGGATGGGCTTGGAAGGCATCGCTATCGCTTGCATTGAGGAGCCGACTTGGGTTGAGGAGATGATGGAGTATCTGACGGAGTTCTTCCTCGCCGTCATAAAACGAGCCGTTGAGGAAGTTCAACTTGACTTCGCCCACTTCTGGGAAGATATGGCTTACAACAAAGGTCCACTGATTTCGCCAAAACTGTTCCGGCAGTGGATGACGCCCCGCTACAAGCGCATCACCGACTTCCTGAAAAAGCACGGGATTGACATCGTTGTCGTTGATTGTGATGGCAACATACTTGAACTAATTCCCCACTGGCTTGAAGGTGGCGTCAATGTCATGTTCCCACTTGAAGTCCGAGCAGGTTCGGACCCAGTTCTGATACGCAAAAAATTTGGCAAAGAAGTCCTGCTGATGGGCGGCGTTGACAAGACGAAACTCATCGCTGGCAAGGAAGCGATAGTTGAGGAACTGAAGCGGATTGCGCCCGTCGTTGAAGAGGGCGGCTACATCCCCCATGTTGACCACCGCTGCCCTCCCGATGTGACCTACGAGAACTACCTGTTCTACCTTAAGACGAAGCGGCGGATGTTCGGGATTCCCGACCCGCCTCACTGGGAGCAGGTCAAAGAAACCCTTGAACGGGCTAAGCGGGGCGAAAAGGTCAAAGAGCCCGATTAACTGTCAAAATACGGGCAAGTCAACAGGCACTCCCCCTTGTTCCGCCGATTGCCTTGCGCCTTCAATGAATGCGACAATTTGAAGCGTCTCGGAAATGTCAAGGGGAGGCTTTCTCGTCTGGAACATCTCAACGACTCGCTTCAGCAACTCCCGGTAAATATAGCGGGTGTCAGTGGTCGTCGCCCACACCTGCTTTTCGCAAACGGCGGTGAAGCCGTAAGCGTGAGCGCCTTTCCGGATGCCACGCATCGTCCCGATGCGACCATCTTCCCACTCACCGACGACGACTTCACCGTCATCGTTGTGAACGCACCTAACCCTTCGGCATCCCTTGCCCATCAAAGCGAACAGAGTTTCAACGCCGTGAATGCCGTAGTGGAACAAACCGGGGTTGCGGGGATGAGTTGGTGCTGGCGAGAAAGCGTCGGCTGCGACGACTTTGCCCCACGAACTCGCTTGTTCGTGAACCCGTTGAATTTCCAAAGCGTAGCGAAGCGACGAACTGGAAAAGAGGGGAGCGTTGTGCTTTTGGGCGATGTCAGCCATCAACAAGGCATCGTGCATTGAGCAAGCGAAAGGTTTGTCAATGAAGACAGGCATGCCCGCTTCAAGGAAAGGCTTTGCCCGTTCCAGATGAACTCCGCCTTCCTGAGACAGGACCATTACCGCATCAACCAAATTTCGGAGTTCGTCAAGATTGTCAACGAACTGAATGCCCAACTCTTCCCGCAAAATCCGGTTGTATTGGCGGTGCAAGTCTTCGCTGATGATTGCCGAAGGTCCCGTCCAAGCCGCCACCACTTTAGCCCCGTCAACCCATTGATCTTCGGCGATTCCAATGTGGTTGAGCCGCTTCGTGAACTCAACGGCGTGGGAAGTGTCAGTGTCCACAATGCCAACACGCACCGTTTCCCTTTCCCTCCTTTGCTTGCGCCTTAAAGGAACATCCGAACCGCTCAAAGCCGTCTAAATGATGGCACAATTGGCAAGGCTGAAAGATGGGAGGGAAATGTTGTGAAGCGATGGCTTTTGGGATTGTCGGCAATTGTCGTGCTCGCCGTTTCGATGCTTGCACTTTGGCGTTCGTCGTCTCTGATTATTGAACGCACCATCATTGCCGAACTTCCGCTGGGCATCAACACACTTGTCTCGACCGATTTGGACGGCGACGGCGAACCCGAAATTTTGGCAGTTTGCTCGCATTGGCAAGAAATTCAGCCAACTTGGTTTATACCCGACTATGAACGCATCGCTGACCCAAGAATTTGGCTTATTCGTTCGCCACTGGGAAATCCCAACGCAGCCCAATTGCCCTATGTTTGTCGGTGGTGGAATTGGGACTTACCAAGTTCGCTGCCACCACAGCGTTCGGTGCTTGTGAAAGAAGGTGAGTTGCTTTCGCTTGGCTTAAGGAAGGGATGGAAGGTGCACCGATTAGGCTGGTTGAAGATGGTCGGCAAGCAACTAACCTTTGAGCCGTTCCTCACAGTCAAAGGGCAGATAACGCACAAACTGATTGCTGACGATAAACTGCTGCTTCTCCATTACACTCGCCCTTTCGCCTTTCGCCTTCAACCCGACGGAGTATGGAAGCCTGTTGACCCGAAAATAGCGCAACGATTGCTAAGAATTGACCGTCTTGACTATCTTGACGGCGATTTTGACGGCGACGGCTTAAAGGACGCTATAACAAGACGATGGCTGCGCTCGGGCAACAAAATGGAAGCAGAGTTGGTGGAAGTGCAGTGGGGCAACGGTGCACCTGCTACTGTGTTGAAGGAGATGCCCCCGAAATTGCTTCCAATGAGAATTAGGGCAGCCGATATTGAAGGTGATGGTCGTTGGGAGATTGTGAATTGGGACGGAAGGGATTTAACCGTCTGGCAATTTCGCAAGGATGAACAACGCTTCGTTCCCACAGCACGCTTAGTTCTAAAGCCACCAAATGTTGCCGCTAAGACATCACGATCGTTTCTGATAGGAGCGACAGTTGCTATTACATCCGCTTTGTCACAAGTTGATTTTAACCTTTGGGTGGCTGACCTTAATGGTGACGGGCGAAAAGAATTTGTGTTGTTTTGGGGCAGGCAAGTTGGTTGCGGCACTTGTGCTATCAAAGTCAAAAAGGATCCCCGTTCGTTTCATTTGGTGCAAATTGTTTGGTGGGAAGGCAACCGACCACAAATGCAACAATTTGACCCAAAGGAAACCCCTTTGCCTAACCCACTTTTAACTTTTTGGAGACAGATTGGGCGTTGCTTTGTTCTCGCCCATGAAATTTGTGAACGGCTTCGCTTTCGCCCTCGGTTAGTTTCTTTTCACCCCTTGCGAGTGGAGTTGTGGGAGGCAGTTGAGGGAGACCGAAGCACTATCTTTCAACTGCCTAACGGTGATGAAGCGTTGGATTTGCGGCGTTGGCTGAAAATCGCAGAATTTCCCGCCTACCCCATGCTAAGCGGCGATTGGGACGATGATGGGCGAATGGAATTGCTGTTACTGCGGCGCTTTTGGGAATCGCTGCCTCAACTGCCTCATTGGTGGATGGGTAAACACTCGTTACCCCGTCCTGACCACGAAATCCTTTACCTTGTCCAGCACGACGGCAGGAAAGTTCGTTGGGCGAAAATTTTGCCTCTATCGTCAGCGATAGCACTTCACGCCCTGCCTTTGAAAGGTCGCAACGGGGCAGCAGTTTTCATTGCGTGGCAACTGGAAGACAAAGTGGTCGTTGAGCGGTTGAGGTGGAGATAGTGGCGTAATGCGTGATGCGTGAAGCGTGATGCGTGATGTTGTTTAACTGCCGTCAAAAACGAGTCTGATACTACATTTGTCTTTTCGCTCAGCCCTAATCAGTCACCAATGAATGCCGTTCAACCAAATGCCGTCCAACCAGTCGCCAATCGCCAGTCGCTATTCGCCGCCGTTTTCTCTTGCGTTAAAGTTTTTGGGCGGAAAGGAGGATGAGGAGATGGGACGGATGGCAGCGATTTTGTTGGTGGCTTCGGCAATTTGTGCTTTGGCTGCAGGTCAAAAGGTTGAAACGCTGAAATTCGGTGAAGCAACTGTCCGCATCGTTCGTGACCGTTTCGGTGTCCCTCACATTTACGCCCCAAGCCTTTACGGCGTCTTCTACGGGAGCGGCTACGCTCAAGCCCAAGACCGACTGGCACAAATGGAACTTTATCGGCGAACCGCAAAAGGTGAATTGGCTGAAATTATGGGCGAAAGCGCCTTAGACCAAGACAAACAACGCCGAATGCTGGGCTACACTGAAGCGGAGCGGTGGGAGCAATTTGCGTCTTTGAGCCACGAAGAGCAACTGGTCCTGAAAGCCTTTGCCGACGGCGTGAACGCAATTATCGCTCAAGTCAACGCAGGCAAACGCCCAATGCCTCAGCGGCTCAAAGATTTGGGCGTGACGAAATTGCGACCGTGGAAAGTCACCGATACTATCGCCATCGCTCACATGATGGCGGAGCGATTTGGAAGTTCGGGCGGGGAAGAATTGCGGATGATGCAACTTCGGCTTTACCTGCAACTTCGCTTCGGCGCTCAAGCCATGGGCGTTTTGAACGATTTGGCTTGGCAAAACGACCCAACATCACCAACGACAGTGCAAGAGGATGGGACGAGGGACGAGGGGCGTGGGACGAGGAAACAGCAAAGTTGTAACCTCGTCCCCCGTCTCCCGTCCCCCGTCCCGCTTTTAGAAGCCATTCGCATCGCTGAAGAGTGGGACAGCATTGAATGGTGCAAGCGGCTTGGACTGTTCACTCGCTTTGGCAGTTACGCTATGGTCGTTGCGCCGAAAAAGTCAGCGACGGGCAATCCCCTTTTGGTCGGCGGACCTCAAATGGCGACGGGAACTCCGTCCATTGTTTGCGAAATTGCCCTTTACTGCCCAAAGTTTGAGGTTCGCGGCATGACCTTTCCAGGAATCCCCATCGTCCTCATCGGCATGAACCGCTACTTGGCTTGGACAACGACGAGCGGTGCTGGCGACAATGTTGACATCTTCGTTGAGCACTTGAGCAAGGAGAGCAAATACCGATACATGCATAACGGCGAGTGGCGACCGATGGAACGACGGGTGGAACTCATTTTTGTCAAGGGAAAAGATGAGCCTGTGCAAGTTGAAGTTTGCCGAACGGTGCACGGAGTCGTCCTAAGTTGGGATGAAAAGGCAGGCATCGCCTATGCGAGGGCAAAAGCCTACTGGGGCAAAGAGTTTGGAGCGATGCGGGCAATTTACGCCTTCCACAAAGCCACCAACATCAAAGAGTTTGCAGAAGCGTGCCGACAAATAGCCACCAGCCACAATTTCTTCGTCGCTACGAAAGATGGCGATATTGGATTTTGGTTCTGCGGTCTCTACCCTATCCGGGCTGAAGGAATTGACCCGCGCTTTCCGACGCCCGGGACGGGCGAATTTGACTGGAAAGGGTTTTTGCCCTTTGAGAAACTGCCGCAACAAATCAACCCGCCACAAGGTTTCTTTGCCAACTGGAACAACAAGCCTGCACCATGGTGGGATAACGGCGATTTGCCGCGATGGGGGGCAATTCACCATGTCAAGCGAATTATTGACCTGCTGAAAAGCAAACCCAAACTGACTTTGGAAGACTTGCGCCAATTCGTCGTGGACATTGAAGGTTACGATGTGCGGGCGGACTTTTTCAAGCCATTGCTTTTGCGTGCCATAAAGAGAATCGCTGCCGATGATGTGGAACTCAAAATGGTTGCCGACCTGTTGCAACGCTGGGACAACCAACGCAGTGAAGGGAGCGTGGCGGCGACAATTTTTGACGCTTGGTTTGAAGCGATGCAGGACATCGTCTTCTCCGACGACTTGGGCGATTTCGGTGACAAGAGTTTGTTCAGGATGGCAATCCAGCCGAGTTTGCTTTGGTATGTCCTTGCAGACAAGCCGCCTCGCAAGTTATCACGCGATTACCTGAATGGTGAAGACAAAGACCTTGTGATGGTCAAAGCCTTGCGGGCGGCACTTGAGCGGTTGAGAAAAGAACGGGGCGAAATCGCCCATTGGGGCTTTCACAAACCCCTCTGGCGTTTTGACCCATTGCCGCCTATACCCGGACCAAATCGTGGCGCTTACATTCAAATCGTTGAGGTCACAAGTCCGCCTCGTGGCTTCAACATCCTGCCGCCCGGTCAAAGCGAAGACTCCAAATCGCCCCATTATTCTGATCAGCACCCCTTAGCCCTTCGCTGGCAATTCAAGCCAATGGAGTTGGTTGAGGCTTTGAAGGTCAAATAGCCCTGCACGAAATCGCTCCCTTACCGCCTCCCATGGATAGGGCTGATTGAGAAGCATGAGGCGAAGTAAAGGCTGAGGCTCAAGTTGCCGAAATCTCCATTGGAGCGCCCCTAAATAGGGAAACGAGGTGAGAGGATTTTCGTGCACGAAACCCAAACTGTCCGAGCCCATGAAGGCATAGAGAGCAGAATAGTGACATGGTATGCCGAGGTAGTAAACCAAATTCTGAAGGCAGCAGCGGAAGCGTTGGAGGGTATGGCGGGGCTAACTGTTGAAAGGGACAAACCGTTTCTTCGGGTCTCGGCTTACACTGAAGAGGATGTGACTGTCGCTATCAGCGTTGAGGGTTCAGTTAAGGGTGTCGTTTTGCTGGAACTGAACTATCGGACAGCCTTTCGCATCCTTCAAAGGTTAATTGGCGAAGAGTTGAACACGAACTTGCCTGTGAGCGAATTTTTGCGGGAAAGCGAACTGGCAAGAAGTGCCCTTCAGGAAATTGCCAACATTTTGGCGGGTCGCTCCGCCATGCACCTTGAAGAAATCGGGGAAGATTGCATCATCTCACCACCAGAATTACTCATCGGGCGTGGGATTTTGCTCTCCGAACAGGATTTTCAAAAACTTGTCATTCCGCTCAACACCGAAGCCGGAGAGTTGAAATTGGCAGTCACTCTGTCGCTAAGCAGAAGAAGTCGCGACAAGGCGGACAAAATTTTCCTCGCCCAGCAAATTATCCAGCCACGCCGCACCATCTATCGCTATGATTTCTCCAATCCCGAACATTTGAGTCGGTCCGTTTATGCTACCCTGCAGCAAATTCACGAGCAATATCGGCAACTCCTTAGCCAAAGGGTCGGTGTTAGAATGCGTTTGAGTTTGCACCTTTCGTCGGTGATGCTGGAGAAGGATACTTTCGTCAACTTCCTGAGAAGGGACTACCAGTGGAGCGTCGTGGCAGCCTTCAACTCTGGGCTTGGCGGCGGAATTTGGGTTTTGGCTATCAGTCAGTCCATCGCACTTACCCTTATTGACCGCTGGCTTGGCGGACTTGGAAAGGCAACTTCGTTTGAGAAAAAGGAATGGACGCCTTTAGAACGGGCTGCTTTGGCGCGTATCCTTTCTCTACTTGCTGATGCCTATGCTGATGCTTGGGCTCAACAGGGATACTCGCAACCGAACCTTCAATTGCTTCAAGTTTTCACTGGAGATTTGAGCGACCAAATACTTTCTTTCCAAGTGGGTGGTGGTTCTCTGCTGGCATCGCATAAACTTCAGTTTGGCGAGGAGATGGGAATGCTCCAATGGATTTTGCCCGCTGAGAGTTTGTCGGCACTTATTTCGAGACCGAGCCGTCAAGTCTCAATATCGTTAGCGCAGACTTCTCCTTTGTTGCCAGCCGTTCGGTTGAAACTCAGTTTCGGGTGGCGTGGCTTCCCCATCAGCATCCAGCAACTGCAAAACCTGAAAGTCGGGACGATTTTGCCCTTGCAAAGCAACTTCCTGATTTGGTGCGATGGAAAGGTCATTGGTGTGGGGCAACCTTACAGGCGAAATGGTAGACTTGTCGCGAAAATCGTTCAATGGCGTTTCCCTACATCAGCCTCACTTTCTCATCCTGACAACGAATCGGACGAAAGGACTGAGGGGACGAAGGGTTAGTGGCTGTGAGAGTTCAGGCTCGTTGATGGCACGAGGCAAGTGGTCAAGCAAATCGCCTGCGGTCAAGGAAACTTCACCTTTTTCCCAACTGGCGATGTCTCCCGCAAGCCCGTGAAGAAAGACGGCTGCTGCCACCACTTCAACGGGATGGACATCCAAGCGGCGGCAAAGGGCTTGAGCCAATAACGACGCAATCATGCCTGTCAAGACATCGCCGCTTCCGCCTGTAGCCATGCCAGCGTTGCCCGTCAAATTGACGAACAATGTCCCGTCAGGCTCGGCAGTAATCGTCCTTGCGCCCTTGAGCACCACAATCGCTTTGAACTCACTCGCTGCCTTCAAGGCAACCCCAACCCGGTCTCTTTGAACGGCTTCGGTTGAAGTTTGAAGCAGTGCAGCCATTTCTCCCGGATGGGGCGTCAAAACGGTCAAAGATTTTCGTTGCCTCAAAATCTCCCCGTAGCCTGCTAAAGCGATTAAGCCATCGGCATCAATGACCATTGGCTTGTCAACCTGTGCAACTAACTGGCGAACGAAGGCTTGGGTTCGCTCATTGCGCGAAATCCCGCACCCGAGGGCAATGACATCTGCCCAATCCAAACGGGGAGCAAGTGCTTCAATTGCTTCAGGCGCAATAGTCCACGCATCAGTCTCCGGGAGCGGAAAACTCATCACTTCCAAAGCGGAAGTTTCAACTGCGATGTTCAGGCTTTGGGGCAGGGCAACTTGAGCCAGACCTGCACCAGAACGCAGTGCAGCCTTGCCAGCCATGATAGCAGCACCGCTCATTCCAGGTGCCCCACCCACTACCAAGACGCGCCCATAATCGCCCTTGTGAGTGTTAGGATGTCGCGGCGGCAAAACTTTTTGGACAAGTTCATGAGTTGAGGCGAAGCGGCGAATCCCTATATCTGCCAAAAGCGAATCGGGAACACCAAGCGAACCGACGAACAAGTCGCCAGCGTAATCGGCACCTGGAAAGAGCACAAGACCGAGTTTGGTTGCGCCGAGGGTTATAGTCGCATCGGCTCTGATAGCAACGCCACAAACTTCGCCAGTGTCGCTGTTAATGCCTGAGGGAATATCAACCGAAAGGATGCGTGGGGCGGTCTCGTTCAGCAGGGGAATAACTTCAGCGTAAAGACCGCGAACTTCTCCAGCGATGCCTGTCCCAAGCAAAGCATCAACGACCAAATCGGCAGATTTCAGCGGCTCAACCATTTGCGAGAGTTCTGATTGCGCAGTGACGGGTTGGATAGGGACACCGAAATTCACTGCCACTTTGTAGTTGGTGGCTGCATCCCCTTTGAGTTCGTTTGGGTCAGCCAGCAGGAAAACTTGGACCTGAAAGCCGATGTTGTGAAGGTGGCGAGCCAAAGCCATCCCGTCACCACCATTGTTGCCCCTACCGCAAACGACGACGATGCGTTTTGGTGGGTCAAGTTCAAAGTGCTGTTGCAGAACTTCGGCGAGACGCAGAGAAGCGTTTTCCATCAGCACAAGGGAAGGTAACCCCGCTTGTTCGGCAAGTTGGTCAAACTGACGACTTTCCGAAGCAGTGACGAGAGGAAGTGAAGTGAGAAGCAAGTTTGCACCCCGCACTCCGCGCTCCGCACCTGACACTTCTATCCGCCCCCTTTGCGAATCACTGATCTCAGTTTCGCAGCCTCTTCCTTTGTGAGTCGCCGCATGATACCCGATTTCAAAACTCGGATGTCAACGCCGTCGGCGATGCGCAAAGTGACCATGTTCTCGTCAACGCTTAAAATGCGACCGCAAATTCCGTCAGCAGTTGCCACTTCATCGCCTGGTTTTAGCGAACTGAGGAATCTTTCCCGTTCACGCCGTTGCCTTTGCTGCGGCACAATGAGAAGCCACCAGAAGACCACGAGAATCAAAATCCACCAAGCAACAATAGGCAGCCATTGTTCCATGTCACATCACTCCTGCTTCTCCTCAACCACACACGGGTAGCCCTTGTCAATAAGTTCTTGCTTCAGCCGTTCAGCGCTTTCTCGGTTGTCAAAAGCGCCGACATAAACTCGGTATCGCTTCTGACCGCCAACGAATTCCTCCTCAACATAGGGATGGTAGCCCTGAGATGTCAGCGATTCAAGCATGTTTTTGACATTTTGCTCCTGTGAGAACACACCTACGCGCACCCTGTAACTTCTCCTTGTCTCCGCAGCCGGTGGAGGCGGAGGCGCAGGCTTTGATACTGGTGGCTGAGGGGGCTGAATCACAGTTGGCGGCGATATGGGTTCTGAAACTTCGGGTTCTCGCTGAGTTGGTGAAGGTTGAGTTCGCCTCGTTTGCTGAGGTGGCGGGGTAGTGGGTTCGGGAGTCGGAGTAGGTTGCTCAGGGATTGGTGGCGAAAATGGTGGTTCAAGCTCGCTCCCGTGAGGGCGAGGGACACGCTCAACGATGACGGCTGTGTGGTCAGGAACGGAATCAACATCGCGACGGTAAACACCGTTTGGGACGCTTTCAGCAAGGGAAGGGGCAGGAGATGTTGCCTCAGCCTCAGAAACCTTCGTCGGTTCCTCCGACTTTTGAGGCACGAAAAGCGGACCCAAAACATACATCCCCGCCAAAAAACTCAACACCGCCCCAATGACAAAAGCCAAAGCCAACTTCCATTCGTTGCCCTTCATCGCTTTCCCCTCCACTGGCTGAAAAATTTTCCTGTCGCCAACATTGTAGCGCATTCGCCCACGACTGTTGCCATACTTGACTTTAGCAAAGGAGGGAAGAAACCGTGAGGGTTTCAACGAGGGCATGGTATGGACTGATGGCAATGGTTGAACTTGGCTTGAGGGAGAGGCAAGGACGAGTTCAGGTTCGGGAGATTTCCGAAAGCCAAGGCATCCCCGAAGAATACTTGGAGCAACTGATGCTGACGCTCAAGCGCGCCGGATTGGTCAGGAGCCAACGAGGCGTTCGCGGAGGTTATGTTCTTGCCAAACCTTCAAGCCAAATCACTGTCCGAGAAATTTTGGAAGCGCTGGAAGGTCCGATTCTGGATGCAGAACCGATGGACCCGAACCTTCGGGAACGAGCCCGCAATTCAAGCATCTCTTTAGTCTGGGAGAAACTCGCCGAAGCGATGGAAAATGTCCTGCAGAACATCACCCTCGCCCAAGTTTGCGCTTGGGAACGAGAGAGAAGGGCAAAGCAACCGATGATGTTCTACATCTGAGCGAACGCCGATGAGTCAAAAGGAGCCGTCAACCGATTTCTATCGCCACAACTTCATGGTCCAAAACCTGAGGGACAACGACGGTAAGTTCATCGCCTTGCAGGTTCACAGGGACATCCAATTTTACCCGCAGCAATTTTACCCTGACCGGCTTTGCTCCCTCTGGCAACGCCACTTTCAACTCCAGCCTACCTACTGGCACGATTTCGGTTACCGGTCCACCAAACAAGTTTGGTGTGTTCAGGTTGACGAGGTGAACGGTGATGCTTCTCTCCTGTCGCCAAATTGTCACATCAAGCAAACCGTTCCCGCTCACCGTGACTGGCAACGGCTCACCTTTGCGAACCCAGTTGACAGCATTCAGGAGCAGTCGCTTGTGGTCTGGCAACCTGCTTCGCCAAAATGCGGCGTCAAAATCCATCGCCAAGTAAACTGAGCGTCCATTCCGCTCGCGACAAAAGAGTAATGGCAAACCCGTTTGCTTTGGGTCGGGATAAACCTTTTCAGGCGGGTGGACGGGATAAGTGGGGACGAAATCGCAGAGTGCTTCTGTGCCTCCCACTTTTTCCACACGCGACAGGTAAGTTGCTCCCGGCAAGATGTCGGTATTGTCAAAGCCATTGAGCAAAGGATGGGAACGCTGCTGCTCTAAAATTCGCAAGTAGCAATGTCGCAAGGGAGGTGGAGGTTCGTCAACTCTCAAGACGCCCATCAATTCGCTCCACTTCCCACTATCGTGTTTTTCTCCCCACAAGTTTTTTGTCCCAGCCTCAAAGCAAGCAACCAATCCGCCTCCGTTTGCGACGAATTCTTTCAAGGCATCAAGGCTTTCCTGACGAAGGCAAGTTTGGCTGGGCAAAATCAGGACTTTGTAGCGGCGGACAGTTTCGGTAGCAAGTTTCCATTCCGGCAGCAAGTCAAAGGGAACGCGCCCTTCAAGCAAAGCCTGATACCAGCCGTTGAAGGCTTCAGTTGGTGAAGGTTGCATGTTCGTCCACGAATCCAACCAAAAAGTTTGTGGCGACCAAACAATGGCTACATCAGCGAGCGATGCGATATTGCGCAAGTAAGGTTCAATTTCCGCCAGCCAAGAAAAGTAATCGGCAACAGGCTCAAGCCACCTTCGGTCGTAAAGTTCTGCCCCAAGAACATGCCACCAAAGTCTCTGTCCATTTGCCACTGCTTCAGCAGAGAATAAAGTTGTTTCGGCTGCGGGTTTAGCAATGTGTCTCACCAGCGGCTGACCAAGTTGCCACACGCCGCTGATACGAAGCACGGGTTTGCCTTCAGCGACTGCCATCATCACTTTCCCGCATCGCCCCGAAACCCAAAGCGGTTCACCGACCCTTCGCCCCTGTGAGTCGTCGTTGAGCAAATCAGCCAGTTGGACAAACTTATCCCATCTCAACCCCGTTGACAAACTCCCGTGCGAGTTCCAAACGAAGACAGCGCTTGGCTTGAGCCTTTTTGTGTGTTCAGTCCACAAAGTTTGGACTTCCTCAATGCTTTCCTGCACAAACAAAACGAAGTCACTCCACAGAGGGTCAGATGGGTCAGGCTTTTGGGGATAGCGTTCATGTCCTCGCTTCCGCCACTTTTCCAAACAATGGGGGCAGTAGCAAACCAAACTCATGTCCACAGGATGCCAATTGGTTGGCGGCCAACCGTTGGTGAAAAAGCCGTCAACATCGTAACGCTCCATTATCTCGGTCATGACTGCAGGGACAAATTCTCGGTGAAAAGGCGAGTTCCAGCAAGTTGAGTAGAGGACATCGTGTTGGGCGAAGGGAGTTGCGGAAAGGAACTGAGGTTCTCTGGCAGTCGGAGTTGCCTGACCTCTCTGGCGGGGTTTACCGTTTTCGTCGGTCAGAAACCAATCGGGATGGGCTTTGTAAAGTTCCTCGTGACCCCAGTTGGGATCAAGGCGCGCCAATACCCTCAAGCCCAACTGACGAGCAGCAGCCACCAACTCACCGAAAACATCCCGCTCGCCGAGAAATTTCGCCTTTCGGTGAAGCGGGATTTTTGTCGGGTAGTAAGCGACTCCTACACCTGCGTTAATCGTCACGCCTTGGATTTTCGTCCGCTGCCAATAGCGCTTCCAGAATTCCACATCAAGCGTCAACGGGTCGTCTTCCTTCAGGTTCACTTGCCCCCACCGCATCACTTTGTCAAACCACGACTCATTCTTCCGCATCGCAAAACACCCCCACCCACTTGAGTTTTCTCAGCCAATTTCAGTCCCGCCAAGTTGCCCGAAAGACATTCAACTGTCTCGGTTGCTCGGCGTTGCGACCGCTGCACCAGACAAGCCACTTGCCATCGGGCGAGAAGTGAGGGAAAAGGTCAGGAGCAGGGTGGTAGGTTATTCGCTTCAGACCACTCCCGTCAGCGTTGATGACGAACAGGTCAAAGTTTTTGGGGTCGTGGTGGTTGCTTGAGAAGATGATGCGCTTCCCATCGGGAAACCACGCAGGGCAGAAATTAATGCCTCCCAACTTCGTGATTTGCTTCATGTTGCGACCGTCGGCGTCCATGACGAACAACTCCATCGTTGGTGGGCTTATGACGCCTAACTGGAGCAACCGCTTGTATTCGTCAATTTCGTCGGGCGTCTTTGGCAAATAGGCTCGGAAGACAATCCGCTTCCCGTCGGGCGAGTAGAACGCACCGCCCTCGTAGCCGATGGTTTTCGTCAATCGCTTCAAATCGCTGCCGTCTAACTTCATGCTGTAAAGGTCAAGGTCGCCATTGCGGTAACTTGTGAAGACAATTCGCCCCGTCTTCCAGCAAATGGTCGCTTCAGCGTCGTAGCCTTCGTTATCGGTCAAGCGGATAAGTTCCATCGTGTCCAAACGCCGCAGGTAAAGTTCGTAACTTGGAAATATGCCCCAAACATAGCGTGGAATGTCCAGTTTGGGCACTTGCGGCGGTTCTGGTCCAGCAAGGTGGGTCGTAGCAAAGATAACGCCCTTGCCATCTGGCGTGAAATAGGCACAAGTGCAACGACCTTTGCCCGTGCTGACGACACGAACTCCCGAGCCATCCGCTCTCATGATGAAGATTTGGTCAGCCTTGTAAGGTGGGCGTGTGGATTGAAAGACCAACCATTTCCCATCAGGCGACCAATACGCTTCGGCATTGGTGCCTTCAAAAGTCAGTTGACGCAATTGCGACAAATGCTTGCTTTCTTCAGTAAGAACCAAAGGCTGTCGCTCCAGTAATTGAGTGCTGAAGGACAGGGCAATTGCTACTCCGCATAAAGCAACAATCAAAACGACACCCAAACGAAGCATTTTCTCGGTCACCCCTATTTGCCTTTTCATGCTACGGGATTTAGCCTGCGTTTGACATAACGAACCAATCCATGTCACAAACTTTAGCCCACCCATAGTTGGTAACGATGCTCAGGCAACTTATGCTATGGGCTTTAGCCCATAGTTGACGACGCAATCCAAAGCCGTTCATGCTACAGATTTTAACCCGTAGTTGATGATGCAGAAACTGAGCGCCAACTTAGAGCAGGACGAGGGGCGTGGGACGAGAGACGAGGAAAAAGTGGGAGGGCGAGGCTCCTACCAAGCTGAAACTCATCGGCAAATCGGCAGGTCGGCAAATGGGCAAGTCGGAAGGACAAAAATAGCGAATGGCAAATAGTGAATGGCGACTGGTAAAACGGCAGCGAATAGCGAATAGTGAACGGCAAACAGCGAGTGGCGATTAACGACTGGTGAGACGGCGAATAGCGAATAGTTTCTCTGGAGGGCATTGCTCTTGCACCGCCGAAAATTTTCGGCGCATCAAGAGATGCGCCCTCCAGTTTTTCAGCCTGCTTTATGCTTTAGTGAATTTCGTTTCTTTTGGAGGGTCGGACTCCTGCCCGACCGCAAATTTCGGCACGGCAAAATCCGTGCCACCCGATTTTTCACCGAATGAATTCGGCTCTCAAAAAATTCGTCATCAACCACCATCCAAAGCCAGTGGCATGAGGCGAAAAATCTGAACACCGCACCCAGCACCACGCACTCTGCACCGTTTCTATGCACCCTTGCACGCTTGCACGCACATCGGCTAAAGCCAGTGACACGGGTAATTTTAGAACACTTTCCCATCCCACCACTAAACGCTTCTAAGCATCGCTTCGGGAATGTCGGCGACGCTCGGATAATGCATGGCGTTCGCCATATTGCCTGCCCCAATGAACCCGACTCGCACTATCGGTATCTCCGTTAACCACTCCTTTCCTGTTTCATGCATCGGGATGTTCTAAGGCGTAAGCGATGGCTTGCTCTAAGGTCATCGCCCGCCCTTCTTCCCACGCAACAGCGAAGGCTTCGTCGCCCAAAGCGGAGCGGAGTTCCGTCACTATC
>Ga0079997_122712_pt1 | contig 31734 bp, 35 predicted proteins | sample PerSpoCPS_CMetaG_FD_69200 | JGI IMG/M metagenome (GOLD analysis project Ga0079997, IMG submission 69200) | Archaeal communities from Yellowstone National Park, Wyoming, USA - Perpetual Spouter C (PS_C) MetaG (SPADES assembly) (version 2) | ecosystem: Environmental > Aquatic > Thermal springs >... | reverse complement strand
TCCTCGCCCGCCTGGTTGGCGCACCCGGCGTAGATGTCCTCCACCTCCTCTTTGGGGACGCCTGAGCGCTCCATGAGGGCGGAAAGGACGTGGGCCAGAAGGTCGTCGGGGCGCACGGAGGAGAGGGCCCCGCCGTGCTTGCCGATGGGGCTTCGCACCGCTTCCACGATCCAGGCCTCGGGCATACCGCCTCCTAACCGACCGGTCGGTACTAGCCTAGGCCCTCCCCGGGCCCCCGTCAAGGCCCTAGGGGCTTGCCTAGTAAATCGCTTTGTGCCCAGGAGGCAGCGCCTCGCTTGCCCATCAGGGCGGGAGTATATGCGCGTTATCCGGACCTTTGAACCCAAAGGCCGTGTGCTGTGGCTTATGCCAGAACCCGCTGGGGTACTTAGGGCGTCACCTTCCCCTTGGCCCGCCTCCGCAGAGCGCCGTCCAGGGTGGCCAGGCCCTCCCCGGAGGCCTCTGCCCGATGGAGAAGAAAGGCATCCACGAAGCTAAGCTTCCCTTGGCCAGCCTCCTGGAGGGCCTGGGTCACCGCCTCCCCTTCCTCCACCTCCACCCCAGGGCGGTCCAAAAGGGCTAGGAGGGTTTCGGCGGCCTCTTTCCTGTTCGCCCGGTAGTAGGAGACCAGGGTGTAAAAGGCCTCGGCCACCACCAGGGGGTGGACCCGGAGGAGAAGGCGCCCCTCCTCGGCCTCGCGGAAGACCCGCAGAGCCTTTTCCGCCAAGGGAGGTGGGTCCCCGGTCAGGAGGCGCAGGAGGAGGCTGGTGTCCAGCCAGTAGGGGTTCACCTTTGCCCTTGGGCCCACGCCTCCTCGCGGGCCCGGACTTCCCCCTCCTCCCCTGGGAAGGGGTGCCTGCCTCCCAGGCGGCCTAGGAGGGCCTCGAGGGGAACCCGCCGCCGGGGCCGGAGGATGGCCTCCCCTTCCCGGATCTCAAAGACCACCTCCTCGCCGGGGGAGAGACCCAGGGCCTCCCGGACGGGTTTAGGGATGGTAACCTGCCCTTTACTGCTGAGGCGGCTCTTTACCACGTCCTCTCCACTTTACCACGAGCCCCCCTGCCCGGGCCCCTCGGAGGGAGAGGGGCAGACTTGACCGATATGCGGCTCGTGGGGTAAAGGATGGGCATGACTCTGCGTGAGGCTCTATCCCAGATCCCCGACCCCCGGGCCCGCAACCGGCAGTGCCCTCTGTGGGGTCCTTTGGCGCTCATCCCGGTGGCCTTCCTCTCCCGCGTGGACTCCCTGAGGGGCGTGGAACGCTACAAGATAGGCCTTGCGGCCTGACTGCCCGCGCCAACCCCCATCACCCCACCTCGGTCTGCGCAAGCCCCCAGGCCACACCATCCTCACCCTCCTCCCCCACCGCCTGGACCCGGAGAAGCTCCAGGAGGCCCTCCTCCAGGTCTTTCCTGGGGCGGACCTGGGGGAGGTCCTGGTGGTGGACGGGAAGCACCTCAAGGGAAGCGGCAAAGGGAAAAGTCCCCAGGTCAGGCTGGTGGAGGTCCTGGCCCTGGGCCGCTTTGGGGCCCCTACCCCAAATGAACCGCCGGAGCACCCTGGCCCAGGCCAAGGCGGAGGGGAGGGAGGACCAAGCCCTTTTGGAGCTCCTGGACCGCCTGGGGGTGGAGGGGCTCAAGGGGAAGGTGGTGGTGGGGGACGTCGGGTACCTGTACCCGCAGTTGGCGGGGAAGGTGGTGCGCAAGGGGACGGGGGAGGCGAGGCGCACGGTGAGCTACGCCCTCACCGGCCTGGGGCCGGAGGTGGCGGATGCGAGGCGGCTTGGGGAGCTTCTCCTTTCCCGGTGGGAGGTAGAGAACCGGTCCTTTTGGGCGCGGGACGTTCTCTTCCGCGGCCACGCGAAGCATGCCTTGTAGACGCCTGTCAGGTGCGGGGAGTGGGGGCACAGGTCTTGGCGGTCCTCCGGGCCTTTCTGGTCTCCCTGCTCCACCGCCAGGGGGTCAGGGAGAAGAAGGCGGCCCTGGAGCCCTTCTCCTTCAACCCCCTCGCTGCCCTGCGCTTCCTGGGGCTCTATGCGGTATAGCGGTCAAGTCTACGGCCAGGCTTGACAGCCGGACAGAGGAAGGGGTAAAACCTGGGCCAAGCCCCCCATGGGGGGCCCGTGCGGCCGGGGTGCCCCAGGGCCCGGATGCCCTGGGGCGCAAAGGGGGGAAGACCGGTGAGAGTCCGGCGCTGTGCCGCAACGGTAACCGGCCCAACCCATAGGCCCATCGTCTAGGCCGGAAGCCCGAATACCCGCCCCGGTCCGCGCCTCACCTGCCCCCGAGCAGGGGCGAAAGGAGGCGGCGATGAAGAAAGGCGGATACCGGTCCCAAGTCCTCTATTCCCCGCAAAAGGCAGGTGCCCCGTGACGGGCCTCGAGCTTTTGGCCGTGGCCTTGGGGATGCGCCACGGCGTGGACCCCGACCACCTGGCGGCGGTGGACGGGCTCTCCCGGGTAAGGCCCTCTCCCCTTAACGGTGTCCTTTTCGCCTTGGGGCACGGGGGGATCGTCACCCTTTTAGCCTTCCCAGCGGCAAGCCTCCTCCAGCGGGTGGACCTGGAGGCCCTCCACCTTCCCGCCTTCCTCCTCCTCCTGGTGGCGGCCCTGAACCTCTATCGGCTCCTGCGGCCCACCCCCCCAACCCCCCCAAAAGGGCTTCCCCTCCTTAACCCCCTTCTCCTCGGGGTCCTCTTCGGCCTCGGCTTTGAGACGGCGAGCCAGCTCTCTGCCCTGGCCCTCTCCGCCGAGCTTTCCCCCCTGAGGCTCGGGGCTCTCTTCACCCTGGGCATGCTCCTCGTGGAAGGGGTGGACGGGTTTTTGGCAAGCCGCCTCCAGAGCCTGGCCAAAGACTCCCGAAGGGCCGAGAGAGCAAGCCGCCTCCTCGGATGGTCGGTGGTGGCCGTGGCCCTCCTTCTGGCCCTGGCAGAGCTTAGGGGGGTAGACCTCGAGGCCCTCGCCCTGCCCTTAGGTCTTGGGCTTTTCGGCTTGCTCGTTTCCTTGAGGCTCTACGCCTTGCGCCCCGCATGAGCCACCCCTACCCCCCGCCCCGGGACAAGAAGGGAAGCCGCATCGGCTTCACCACGGGGGCGAACGCCGCCGCAGCGGCCAAGGCCGCGGCCCTCGCCCTCCTTGGCGAAGCCCCCCAGGAGGTGGACATCTGGCTCCCCGCAGGGTGGCGGCAGACCTTCAAGGTCTTCCGCCTGGAACGGAAGGGGGAAGGGGTCCTCGTGGGGATGATCAAGGACGCCGGGGACGACCCCGACGTGACCCACGGGGCGGAGATCCAGGCCCTGGTGCGCTTCGCCAGCGCCGACCGCCTGGAGGGCGGGGAAGGCGTGGGGGTGGTGACCAAGCCCGGCCTTGGGGTGCCCGTGGGGGAGCCCGCCATCAACCCGGTGCCCAGGCAGATGATCTTTGAGGCGGTGCGGGAGGTGACGGAAAAGCCCCTCGCCATCACCATCGCCATCCCCGGGGGCGAAGAGCTCGCCAAGAAGACCTTAAACCCCAGGCTCGGAATCCTCGGGGGGCTTTCCGTCCTGGGGACCACGGGGGTGGTGAAGCCCTACTCCACCAGCGCCTTCCGCATGAGCGTGGTCCAGGCGGTGGGGGTGGCGCGGGCCAACGGCCTTTTGGAGATCGCCGCCACCACGGGGGGCAAGAGCGAGCGCTTCGCGCAAAGGCTCCTCCCCCACCTTCCCGAGATGGCCTTCATAGAAATGGGGGACTTCGTGGGGGACGTGCTGCGGGCCGCCCGAAAGGTGGGCATAGAGGTGGTGCGCGTCGTGGGGATGATCGGGAAGATCTCCAAGATGGCCGACGGCAAGACCATGACCCACGCGGCGGGCGGCGAAGTGAACCGCTTCCTCCTTCTCTCCCTCCTCAAGCAGGCGGGGGCGAGCCCAAGGGTCCTTAAGGAGGCGGAAGGGGCCGCCACGGCAAGGCGCTTCCTGGAGCTCGCCCTAGAGGAGGGGCTGGAGCTCTTCTTCCTAAACCTCGTCCGCCTCGCCCGGGAGAAGCTCCAGGCCTACATCGGGGAAAGGCCCTTCGTGAGCGTGGCCCTCACGGACTTTGACCAGGGGCAATGCCTCGCCGCCTGGCCCGACAGGGAGGTGTACCGTGGATGAGCTGATCAAGGCCCAGAAGAACCCCGCCCACCAGATGACGGAGAAGGGGCGGGCCATAGAGGAGGAGAGCTTCCGCATCGTGGACCTGGAGGCCGGGGCCCACGGGTTTTCTCCCCTGGAGTGGCCCATCGTGCGCCGGATGATCCACGCCACCGCCGATTTTGAGTTCAAGGAGCTCACCCGCTTTAGCGAAGGGGCGGTGGAAGCGGGTCTAAAGGCCATCCAGGAGGGGGCGCGGATCCTGGTGGACGCCCGGATGATCGCCTGCGGCCTGAACCCGGAAAGGCTTAGGCTTTTCGGCAACGAGGTGGTGGAGCTCCTCGCCCACCCCGAGGTGGTGGCGCGGGCCAAGGCCACGGGGGGCACCCGGGCCGAGGCGGCGGTGGCCTACGCGTGGGAAAAGGGGCTTCTGCAAGGGGCCATCGTGGGGGTGGGGAACGCCCCCACCTTCCTCCTTGCCCTGGTGGAGGCCATCCGGCAAGGGGCGAGGCCCGCCTTGGTCCTGGGGATGCCCGTGGGGTTCGTGAACGTCCTGGAGGCCAAGCGGGCCCTCATGGAGGCCCCGGTGCCCTGGATCGTCACGGAGGGCCGGAAGGGAGGAAGCACCCTGGTGGTAGCCGCCCTCCACGCCCTGATCCGCCTTGCGGCGGACGGCGGGGTGGACACCTCCTCCGCCTTCAGGGAGGGATGATGGCGGTCTACGTGATCGGGATGGGGGCGAGGGGCCGGGAGGGCCTGAGCCTCGAGGCCCTAAGGCGCCTGGAGGAGGCGGAGGTCCTGATCGGGGGGAGGCGCCACCTCGCCCACTTCCCCGATCACCCTGGGGAGAAGGTGCCCGTCCAGAGCCCCTTGGAGGCCCTTCTGGACCTCGCGGAGAAACGGGTCAAGGCGGGGAGGAAGGTGGCCTTCCTGGCCTCGGGAGACCCCCTCTTCTTCGGCCTCGGCAAGCGGGTCCTGGAGCGCTTCCCCGAGGCCGAGGTCTACCCCGCCCCCACCGCCTTCCAGGAGGCCTTCGCCAGGCTCAAGCTCCCTTGGGACCAAGCCCGCTTCTTCTCCTTCCACGGCAGGCCCCTGGGTGGGGCGCTTCTGGAGCTCAGCCTCTCCCCCCTTTCCGTGGTCTACACCGACCCTGAGCACACCCCGGCGCGGATCGCCCGGGCCCTCCTGGCCATGGGCGTGGATGCCCGGGCCCACGTGGCAGAAAGGCTCGGGGAGGAGGACGAGCGGGTGCGAAGCTTTGCGGGCCTGGAGGAGGTGGCCCGGGAGACCTTCCTAGACCCCAACGTCCTCGTCCTGGAGGCCAAGGGGCCCCTTCCGCCAAGGCTTGGCTTCTTCCCCGACGAGGCCTTTGAGCGGAGGATGCCCAAGAAGGGGCTCATCACCAAGCGAGAGGTTCGCCTTCTCGCCCTGGGCCTCCTCCGCCTCCCCCCAGACGGGGTCCTTTGGGACGTGGGCGCCGGGACGGGAAGCGTGGGGATTGAGGCGGCGCGGCTCGCGCCGTGGGGGGAGGTCTACGCCGTGGAGAAAAACCCCGAATCCTGGCCCCACATAGAGGAGAACGCCCAGCGCTTCGGGGCCTTTAACCTCGTCCTGGTGAAGGGGGAGGCCCCAAAGGCCCTGGAGGGCCTTCCCGCCCCCCACGCCGTCTTCGTGGGGGGAAGCGGGGGGGAGCTTGAGGAGATTCTCCGGGTAAGCCTAGAGGCCCTAAGGCCCGGGGGGAGGCTCGTGGTGGCGGCCATCACCCTGGAGAACCTCCTCGCAGCCTATGGCTTCCTGAAGGGGACGGGGCTTCCCATGGAGGGCTTCCAGGTCCAGGCGAGCCGGGTGGTGCCCCTTGCCCGCTACCACCGCCTCGAGGCGCAAAACCCCATCACCCTTCTTGCCGTGAGGAAGGAGGGGACATGAAGCTCTACCTGATCGGCGTAGGCCCCGGTGACCCTGAGCTCCTCACCCTCCGGGCCCTGAGGCTTATCCAGACCCTTCCCGTCCTCTTCTACCCCCTTGAAGAGGGGCGGGAACCCCTCGCCCTGAGGGCCGCTCAACCCCACATCCCCAAGGGCACGCCCCTGGTACCCCTTCCCCTCTTCACCGGGGGCGACCCGGAGAAGACCCGGGCTGCGCGGCAAGAGTCGGCGCGGCGCATCCGGGAGGCCCTGGCGCGCTACGGAGAAGGAGGGTACCTGGTCCTGGGGGACAGCCTCCTCTACGCCTCCCCGGTCAACCTCCTCCCCCACCTGGAGGGGGTGGAGGTGGAGGCCGTTCCCGGGATCAGCGCCCACCAGCTGGCGGCGGCCCGCGTCCTGAAGCCCTTGGCCATGGGGGAGGAGGGGTTCGCCGTGGTGACGGGCCTTAGGCCCCTAGACCCCACGGGTCTAGAGCGCTTCCAGGCGGTCTTCGTCTACAAGGCCAAGGACCTGAAGGCCCTGGAAAGGGCCTTCCCCGGGTGGAAGGGTTGGGCCTTCCTGCGGCTTGGGATGCCGGGGGAGAAGGTCCTGCCCCTAGACCAGGCCAGGAGGGAGGACTACTGGACCCTGGTGGGGCTTTGGCGGGCGGCTTCCCCGATGCAGGAGGGAGAGGGATGAGGCCTTTGGTACACGTGGTGGGCGGGGGACCGGGGGACCCGGAGCTCCTCACGGTGAAGGGGGCAAGGCTCCTAGGGGAGGCCCGCTTCGTCCTCTACACGGGAAGCCTTTTCCCCGAAGGAGCGCTGCGGGGGCTTGCCCCGAGGGCGGTGCTCCAAGACTCCAAGGGGATGGTCCTGGAGGAGATCGTGGGGGTGTTGGCCGAGGAGGCCCGAAGGGGCGGCATCGTGGTCCGGCTCCACTCGGGGGACCCGGGGCTTTACGGGACGCTTCTGGAGGAGAAGGAGGCCCTCGAGGCCTTGGGGGTGGGGGTGGAGGTGGTCCCCGGGGTCACGGCGGCCTTCGCCCTAGCCGCCAAGGCAGGCCTTTCCCTCACCGCCCCGGAGGTGGCCCAGGCGGTGGCCTTCACCCGGCTTGGGGTGCGGACGCCCGTGCCCGAGGGGCAGGACCCGAAAGCCCTGGCGCGAAGGGGCCTGACCCTGGCGGTCTACCTCTCGGGGATGCACCCCAAGAGGCTTGCCCGGGAGCTTATGGAGGCGGGGCTTCCCGGGGATACCCCGGTGCTTTACGGCCACAAGGTGGGCCAGGCGGGGGAGGAGGTGGGGCTTACGGACCTGGAGGGCCTCGCCCGCCTTCCCGCCCGGGACACCACGGTCTACCTGGTGGGGGAGGCCTTGAGGGCAAAGGGAGCGAGGAGCCGGCTTTACGACCCAAGCTTTAGGCACCGCTACCGGAGGTGAAGGATGGGAGAGCTCTTTTTGGTGGGCATGGGCCCCGGGGACCTCGGGGGGCTCACCCAGAGGGCCCGGGAAGCCCTGGAGAGGGCCCAGGTGGTGATCGGCTACAGCACCTACGTGAAGCTCCTGGAGGAGATGGGGCTCCTCTCGGGCAAGGAGCTGGTCCGGAAGGGGATGACGGAGGAGCTGGACCGGGCGGAGGAGGCCCTGGAGCGGGCCCTTTCCGGCCAGAGGGTGGCCCTGGTCTCCGGGGGGGACCCCGGGGTCTACGGGATGGCGGCCCCCGTCTTGGAGCTCATGGAGGAGCGCGGCTTCCTCCGGGTGGACGGGGGAGTGGGCCTCCCGGGGCGGTTCGCCCTGGGGGGAAAGGAGGTGGCTCTGGAGGTGATCCCTGGGGTCACGGCAGCGAACGCCGTGGCGAGCCTCCTGGGAAGCCCCCTTGCCCACGACACCTGCCTCATCAGCCTCTCCGACCTCCTCACCCCCTGGCCCCTAATAGAGCGGAGGCTCCACGCTGCAGGGCAAGGGGACTTCGTGGTGGTCCTCTACAACCCCCAGAGCAAAAGGCGGGACTGGCAGCTTAGAAGAAGTGCCGAGATCCTCCTGGAATACCGCCCCAAGGAAACCCCGGCCGCCTTGGTCAAAAGCGCCTACCGCAAGCGGCAGGAGGTGACCCTCACCACCCTGGAAGGGCTCAGGGAAGCGGAGGCGGGTATGCTCACCACGGTGGTGATCGGCAACCGCCAAAGCCGCTTCTACGAAGGCACCTTCCTCACCCCTAGGGGCTACGCCCTGAAGTACGACCTGGAGACCGGGGAGGCCCTCCCCGGGGAGACCCCGGGCCGCTCCTTGAGGAGGGGGGATGCCTGAGATCGGGCCCCTCCGCCCGGAAAGGGTCGCCGTCTACACCCTGACCCTCCCCGGGCTTTCCGTGGCGGAGAGGGTCCACAAGGCCCTCCCCGGGAGCACCCTCTACGCCGCGGCCAAGTACCGGGGGCTCGTGGAGGGGGCGGTCTACTTTGAGGAACCCATCAAGGAACTCCTCCCCAAAACCTGGTCCCTCCACGATGGCCATGTCTTCGTTATGGCCTCGGGGATCGTCCTTAGGGCCATCGCCCCTCTCATCCTGGACAAGCGGGTGGACCCTGCCGTGCTGGTGGTGGACCTCAAGGGGCGCTACTTCGTCCCCCTCCTCGCAGGGCACCTGGGGGGGGCGAACCCCCTCGCCCGCCATCTCGCCGAGGCCCTGGGGGGCGAGGCCGTCCTCACCACGGGGACGGATAGCCTTGGCGCCCCCGCCCCCGACCTCCTGGCGAAGGCCCTGGGGGCCCGGGTCCCCGACTGGAAGCCCCTCAAGGAGGTTTCCGCCCTCCTGGTGGACGGGAGGCCGGTGGGGTTTTGGTCGGACTGCGTGGACCTTAGCCCCTTGTTGCGCTACCCCATGGTGCGGCTCCTCGAGGCCCCGAAAGCGGAAGGGGTGGAAGGGATGGTGCTTTTCACCGTGAGGCGGCCCTTCCCCCTCCCCGTCCCCACCCTCTTCGCCCACCCGCCCGCTTTGGTCCTCGGGATCGGGTGCAACCGGGGGACCCCCTTGGAGGAGATACGGCGGGAGGTCTTCAGCTTCTTGCAGGAAAGGGGCTTCGCCCGGGAAAGCCTGAGGGCCCTCGCCACCGCCGAGCTCAAGCGGGACGAGGCGGGGCTTCTGGCCTTCGCGGAGGAGACAGGGCTCCCCTTGCGCTTCCACCCCAAGGAGGTCCTGAACGCCCAAAGGATTCCCAACCCCTCGGAAGCGGTTTTCCGCCACACGGGGCTATGGGGGGTGGCGGAGGCGGCGGTCCTGGCGGAAGGGGCGAGGCTTCTCGTGGAGAAGACCAAGCGGGGGAACCTCACCCTGGCCCTTGGGGTCCTGTCCTTGAGGCTCCCCGAGGAGGTCCTGCCGTGATCCTCCTGGCCGCCCACGGCTCCCCCGACCCCAGGGCCCAGGCCCTGGCCCAAGGCCTCAGGGTAGGGCTGGAACGGCGGCTTGGGGTGGGGGTGCGTTTGGGCTTTGTGGAGCACCAAAGCCCCACCCTCCTCGAGGCCGCCTTGGAACTCGCTGGGCGGGGAGGCGGGGTGGTCCTTCCCCTCCTCCTCCTCGGGGCGGGGCACCTCAAGGCCGACCTCCCCCTGGCCCTGGAGGCGGCGCAGGCCCGCTACCCCAAGGCCCGCTTCCTCCTCGCCCGTCCCCTCGGCACCCACCCCGCCCTGGTGGCCCTATGGGCGGAGCGGCTTAGGCGCAAGGGGGCCACGCCTGAGGACGGGGCGGTCCTGGTCCTGAGGGGCGGCACCGACCCCGGGGCGAACGCCGAGGGCGCGGCCCTGGCCCGGCTCATAGAGGAGAAAACCGGGGTGCCCACGCTCCCGGCCTACGCCGCCAAGGCGAGGCCCACGCCCAGGGAGGCCCTCCTCCGGCTCGCCGGGCTTAGGCCCAGGCGGGTTTTCCTCCTACCCCACCTCTTCTTCCGCGGGGTGGTGGAGGAGAGGCTGAGGGGCCGGGTGGCGGGCCTGGATCTCGAGGTCCTCCCTCCCCTCATGGGCCACCCCGCCCTCCTCGAGGCCCTGGTGGACCGGTACCGGGAAGCCCTGGAGGGCGGGTACGCCCCCTGCGACACCTGCCGCTACCGCTATCCCGTGGGGCGCTTTGCCCCGAGGCGGGAGGCCCAGATCGCGGGGCTTCGCGCCCTCCGCCACGCCCTCTTCGCCCCGGGCCGCCACCCCCATGGGCCCTTCACCCACCTCCTCCTCTGCACCGGGGAGGACTGCCGGGAAAGGGGAGCCCTGGGCCTTTTGCGCTGCCTGGAGGAGGACCTAAGGGACCTGGGACCCTGGGTCCAGCTCACCCCCACCCCCTGCCTGGGCCGGTGCGGCAAGGGGCCCGTCCTCATCGCCTACCCCGAGGGAGTGGTCTACGGAGGGCTCTCCCCGGAGGACGCCCTTCCTTTCCGGAAGGCCCATCTGGAGGGGGGGGAGATTTATGAGGAAAAGCTTTTGGAGGTGATCTAGATGGCATGCCACGAGCTTTCGGCCCTGAGGATCGCGATCGGCGAGCTTTTGGAGAAGGAGGCCCACGACCTCCTCCACGAGCGGGAGGAACTCGCCCCCGTGCTCGGGGAAAGGCCCGAGCTTAGGCGCCTCGCCGAGGCCAAAACCTTCCCCGCCCTGGAAGGGGCCTTAAAGGAAGCCCTTCTTCACCTGGAGGAAAAGGCCGCCAAGGAGCCCGAAGAGCCCTACTGGCGTGGGCTTCTCCTCACGGTGGAGGCCATGGAGGGGCGCCTTAAGGCCCTAAGGGCGGAGGCCGAGGCCCTCTACCAGGACCTGGATGCCCTCCACCGGAGGCTCCACCGTCTCTTCCCGAGGAGGCGATGAGGGGAAAGGTCTACCTGGTGGGGGCGGGGTTCGGGGGGCCGGAGCACCTCACCCTGAAGGCCCTGAGGGTTTTAGAGGTGGCCGAGGTGGTCCTCCACGACCGCCTGGTCCACCCTGGGGTCCTCGCCCTGGCCAAAGGGAAGCTCGTCCCCGTGGGCAAGGAGGGGTACGGGGAAAAGACCCCCCAGGAGGCCATCACGGAAAGGCTCGTCGCCCTGGCCCGGGAGGGGCGGGTGGTGGCCCGGCTCAAGGGAGGGGACCCCATGGTCTTCGGGCGCGGGGGAGAGGAGGTCCTGGCCCTGAAGCGGGCGGGCATCGCCCTTGAGGTGGTCCCCGGGGTGACGAGCCCCGTGGGGGCCCTTTCCGCTCTGGGCCTGCCCCTCACCTACCGGGGCCTTGCCCGGAGCTTCGCCGTGGCCACAGGGCACGACCCCACCCTCCCCCTTCCCCACGCGGACACCCTGGTCCTCCTCATGCCCCTCCATGCCCTGGGGGGGCTTAAGGAGCGGCTTCTGGAGCGCTTTTCCCCTAAAACCCCCCTCGCCCTCCTCGCCCGGGTGGGCTGGCCGGGGGAGACGGTGCGGCTGGGACAGGTGGGGGACCTTCCGGGCCTAGGGGAGGGGCTTCCCTCCCCAGCCCTACTGGTGGTGGGGGAGGTGGTGGGGCTTTATGGCGAAATCCTGGGAAACAGCGGCCCTTAGCGAGGCGGAAAAGGAGGCCGTCTACCGGGCCCTCCTTATACCCTTGTCCTTCGGCCCACCATGCCCGGTAACTTCCCCAGGAGCCTTTTGCCGGGGCCCCCGTGCTGGCTTGGGCCAGCGTGGGGTGGTATTAAGTACCCCACTGCGGCTTTTGCCGCGGTGGGGGCCCCAGAAAAGCCCTTCCAAAGCCCCGATTTGGGCACTCCATGTTGCGAAACCAAAGCGCGGGCACTTAGCCCACCAAGAGGTCCCTTGCCCGCAGGGCCAGGTGGGCCCGGGCCAGGGTCTCGGGGCGGGAGAGGGGGCCAAGGACCTTCTCCACGCGCTTCAGGCGGTAGCGGAGGGTGTTGGGGTGGATGTGGAGCCTCCTCGCCGCCTCCTCCAGGCTTCCCGCCTCCAGGTAGGCCTCGAGGGTCTTCAGGAGCTTGGGGGGCAGGGGCAGATAGCGCTCCACCAGGGCCTTCAGGTCCTCGGGGGACTGTTGCAGGAGGACGAAGGCCACCGGGTCCAGCCCGGTGAAGGAGAGGGCCTCGCCGGGCCTGGCGGCTTTGAGGGCGATCAGGGCCTCCCGGTAGGCCTCGGCCACCTCCCCCCCGGCGTGGACCGCCGAGTAGCCCAGGCGGCTTCCCGGGGGAAGGGCCTTGAGGAGGCTTTCCGCCTCCTTCTTGGGGCTGTGGACCTGCCACATGGCCAGGACCCGGTTCCCCCGCACCCCGAGGAGGTAGGGCACCCCCAGGCGGTCCAGGTAGCCCCCGGCGAGGCGGCGGAGCTCCAGGGTGGCCTCCCGCCGCCTTTCCTCCGCCAGCCGGTGCCGCCCCGGGACCGAGGGGGGCTCCAGGAGCCCCAGGACCCACTCCACCCCCTCGGTGAAGCCGAAGGCGAAAAGCCGCTCGGGCTCGGCCTCCCCCAGGACCAGGGCCAGAAGGAGGGCCTCCCCCAGGGACTCCTCCCGCATCCTCTCCAGGCTCCGCTCCAGGGCCCGCACCCTGAGGAGCCGGGCGGCCACCTCCAATAGCCCCCGGGCTCGCCTGAGGGGGGCCTCCTCCCCGTAGGCCACCAGAACCCCTTCCCCGGCCTCCAGGGCCACAAAGCCCCGGCCCTCTCCGGGGGCTCTTGGGTGCTCCGGGGGCACGGGGCCGGCAAAGCCCAGGACCTCCCCCCAGGGGGCCACCCGGGCCAGGGAGAGGCCCGTGGCCTGGTGGAGGACCTCTAAAAGGGGCCTTTCGGGAAGCTTCAGGAGGAGGTCCAGAAGCCCCGCCAGGGCCAGGCCCGGCCCCAGGGCGAAAAGCCTGAGGGCGATGGCCCTTTCCAGCTCCTCCCGCTTTAGCCAGGGGGGGTAGAGGGCGAGGCCCATCCCCTCCCGCTCGGCGAAGGCCTGGAGCTCCGCGTCAGGCTCGGGCAGGAGGAAGCCCGAGGCGGTGCGGTAGCGGTAAAGGCTTCCCTCCGGGCGGAAGAGGACCAAGGCCCCTTCCTGGGCCATGAGGGGACGGGGCTCGGGGAGGAGGTAGAGGACGGGCCTTTCCGAGGGGACCAAAGGGGTGAGGCCCAGGTCCTCCATGAGGGCGGAGAAGCTTAGGGGGTTTTCGCCAAAGTTGGCGGCACTCATGGTTCAAAACAACAATACCACGGCGCAACCCCCACGGGAGGACGCCCCTTTTGGTTCGTTTGACCAAAGATCTGGGCAGTTTTGTGCAAAGAAACCATTGCCCGCCACCGGGGGCCTTTTCATCCTGCAAGGCGAAAGGAGCCCCATGTTCCGCGGGTCCATACCACCCCTCATCACCCCTTTTCGGCAGGGCCGGATTGACGAGGAGGCCCTGAGGCGGCTTGTGGAGCGGGTCATCCAGGGGGGCTCCCACGGCGTTAGCGTGGGGGGCACCACCGGGGAGCCCGGCACCCAGACCCTCGAGGAGAGGAAGCGGGTCATAAGGCTCGCCGTGGAGGCGGCGGCGGGCCGGGTCCCGGTCCTGGCGGGCACGGGCTCCCTGCGCCTGGAGGAGACCCTGGAGCTCACCCGCTACGCCCGGGAGGTGGGGGCGGCGGGGGCCATGGTCATCGTCCCCTACTACGTCAAGCCCAACCAGGAGGGGCTTTACCGCTACTTCGCCGAGGTGGCCCGGGCCGTCCCCGACTTTCCCATCGTCCTTTACAACATCCCGGGTCGCTCCGGGGTGGAGATCGCCCCTAAGACCGTGGCCCGCCTCAGGCGGGACTTCCCCAACATCATCGGCCTCAAGCACTCCTCCAAGGACCTGGAGTATGTCTCCCACCTTTTGCAGGAGGCGGGGCGGGACTTTCTGGTCTTCTGCGGCCTGGAAAGCCTCACCCTGCCCATGATGAGCCTGGGGGCGGTGGGCACCATCGCCGCTACCGCCAACTGGCTTCCCAAGGAGGTGGCCCTCCTCTGCGAAAGGGCCCTTTCCGGGGACTACGGGGGGGCCAGGGAGGTGCACTACTACCTCCTCGAGGCCAACGAGGCCATCTTCTGGGACACCAACCCCATCCCCTTGAAGACCGTCCTCTCCTGGATGGGGCTTTGCGAGAAGGAGTGGCGCCTGCCCCTTGCCCCCACCACCCCCGAGGTGGAGGAGAGGCTTAGGCGGATGGCGGAGCGCTACGGCCTTTTGGGGGGTGAGGCGTGAAGCTAGCCCGCTTTTTCCACAAGGGCCGGGTGCACCAGGGGGTCTATCGCGATGGCCTCCTCCTGGACGAGGCCGGGGAGGCCCACGACCCCGAGGCCGTTACCTGGCTCCTCCCCTTCACCCCGGGCAAGGTCTTGGGCGTAGCCCTCAACTACGCCGACCACGCCGAGGAGCTAAACCTCGCCCGTCCCGAGGAGCCCGCCCTCTTCTGGAAGCCCAACAACACCCTCCTGCCCCACAAGGGCGCCGTCCTCTACCCCAGGGGGGCGGAGTTCGTCCACTACGAGGTGGAGCTGGCCGTGGTGGTGGGCCGGCCCTTGAAGCGGGTGAAGGAAAAGGATGCCCTGGACTACGTCCTGGGCTACACCATCGCCAACGACCTGGTGGCCCGGGACTTCGTGAAGGACACCTTCCGCCCCCCCATCCGGGCCAAGGGCCGGGACACCTTTTTGCCTCTCGGGCCCTTTCTGGTGGTGGAGGAGGTGGAGGACCCCCAGAACCTCTGGCTTAGGGCCTACGTGAACGGGGAGCTCCGCCAGGAGGGGCACACCTCGAGGATGCTCTATTCGGTCGCCGAGCTCCTGGCCTTCATCTCCGAGTTCATGACCTTGGAGCCCTACGATGTCCTCCTCACCGGCACCCCCAAAGGGGTGAGCCGGGTGCGGCCGGGGGACGTGATGCGCCTGGAGGTTGAGGGCCTGGGGGCCCTGGAAAACCCCATAGAGGAGGAGGCATGAGGTACGCCGACCGGGTAGCGGGAATCCCCTGGGAGCGGATTGAGGAGATCCGAAAGCGGCTTGGGGAAAGGCCCGCCCTGCACTTCATCTCCGGGGAATTCATCCCCTCGGAGAGCGGAAAGACCTTCCCCTCCCTGGACCCCGCCACCAACGAGGTCCTGGGGGTGGCGGCGCGGGGTGGGGAAAAGGAGGTGGACCGGGCGGCCCGGGCGGCCCACGAGGCCTTTGCCCGCTGGAGCCGCACCCCGGCCAGGGAGAGGAAGCGCTACCTCCTGAGGATCGCCGAGCTCATAGAGAAGCACGCCGACGAGCTGGCGGTCATGGAGTGCCTGGATGCCGGCCAGGCGCTCCGGATCGTCCGGGCCCAGGTGGCCCGGGCGGCGGAGAACTTCGCCTTCTACGCCGAGTACGCCGAGCACGCCATGGAGGACCGCACCTACCCCGTGGACCGGGACTGGCTCTACTACGCCCTCCGGGTCCCCGCGGGGCCTGTGGGCATCATCACCCCCTGGAACGCCCCCCTGATGCTCTCCACCTGGCGCATCGCCCCCGCCCTGGCCTTCGGGGACACCGTGGTCCTGAAGCCCGCCGAGTGGAGCCCCTTCACCGCCAGCAAGCTTGCCGAGATCGTCCAGGAGGCCGACCTCCCCCCGGGGGTCTTCAACCTGGTCCAGGGCTTCGGCGAGGAGGCGGGAGCGGCGCTGGTGGCCCACCCCCTGGTGCCCCTCATCACCCTCACCGGGGAGACGGAGACGGGGAAGATCGTCATGCGAAACGCCGCCCAGCACCTCAAACGGCTCTCCCTGGAACTGGGAGGCAAAAGCCCGGCCTTGGTCTTCGCCGACGCCGACCTGGAGAGGGCCCTGGACGCCGTGGTCTTCCAGATCTATTCCTTCAACGGGGAGAGGTGCACGGCAAGCTCCAGGCTCCTGGTGGAGGAGGGCATCTTTGAGGACTTCGTGGGCCGGGTGGCCGAGAGGGCGGCCAGGATCCGGGTGGGCCACCCCCTGGACCCGGAGACCGAGGTGGGGCCCCTCATCCACCCCGAGCACCTCCAAAGGGTCCTGGGCTACATAGAGGCGGGCAAGTCGGAGGGGGCGAGGCTCCTTGTGGGCGGGGAGCGGGCCCTCACCTCCTATAGGGGGGAGGACCTCTCCCGGGGGAACTACCTGAAGCCCACCCTCTTCGTGGGGGAGAACGGGATGAAAATCGCCCAGGAGGAGATCTTCGGCCCCGTCCTGGTGGCCATCCCCTTCAAGGACGAGGAGGACGGGCTCAAGAAGGCCAACGACACCAAGTACGGCCTCGCCGCCTATGTCTTCACCCGGGACCTGGAGCGGGCCCACCGCCTGGCCCTGGAGCTTCAGGCGGGCATGGTCTACCTCAACAGCCATAACGTGCGCCACCTGCCCACGCCCTTCGGCGGGGTGAAGGCGAGCGGCGACCGGCGGGAAGGGGGCTTCTACGCCCTGGACTTCTACACGGACCTCAAGAGCGTGGGCCTTCCCCTAAGGCCCCCCCACGTGCCCAAGTTCGGCCAAGGAGGCTAGCATGGCGAGGACAGGAGCGGAGTACATAGAGGCCTTGAGGATGCGCCCCCCCAACCTCTGGTACAAGGGGGAGAAGGTGGAGGACCCCACCACCCACCCGGTCTTCCGGGGCATCGTGCGCACCATGGCCGCCCTTTACGACCTGCAGCACGACCCCCGGTACCGGGAAGCCCTCACCTACGAGGAGGGGGGGAAGCGCCACGGCATGAGCTTCCTCATCCCCAAGACCAAGGAGGACCTGAGGCGGCGGGGCCGGGCCTACAAGCTCTGGGCGGACCAGCACCTGGGGATGATGGGCCGAAGCCCCGATTACCTGAACGCTGTGGTCATGGCCTACGCCGCCAGCGCCGACTACTTTGGCGAGTTCGCCGACAACGTGCGCCAGTACTACGCCTACCTCCGGGACCACGACCTGGCCACCACCCACGCCCTCACCAACCCCCAGGTGAACCGCGCCAAGCCCCCTTCCGCCCAGCCCGACCCCTACATCCCCGTGGGCGTGGTGCGGCAGACCGAGGCGGGCATCGTGGTCCGGGGGGCCCGGATGACGGCCACCTTCCCCCTGGCCGACGAGGTCCTGATCTTCCCCTCCACCCTCCTCCAGGCGGGGAGCGAAAGGTACGCCCTGGCCTTCGCCCTCCCCACCTCCACCCCGGGCCTCCACTTCGTCTGCCGGGAGGGCCTGGTGGGCGGGGATAGCCCCTTTGACCACCCCCTCAGTAGCCGCCTCGAGGAGATGGACTGCCTGGTGGTCTTTGACGATGTCCTGGTCCCCTGGGAGCGGGTCTTCATCCTGGGCAACGTGGAGCTTTGCAACCACGCCTACGCCGCCACCGGGGCCCTCAACCACATGGCCCACCAGGTGGTGGCCTTGAAGACCGCCAAGACCGAGGCCTTCTTGGGGGTGGCGAGCCTCTTGGCCGAGGGGATCGGGGCCGACGCCTACGGGCACGTTCAGGAGAAGATCGCCGAGATCATCGTCTACCTGGAGGCCATGCGGGCCCTCTGGACCCGGGCCGAGGAGGAGGCCAGGGAGAACGCCTACGGCCTCCTGGTGCCTGACCGGGGGGCTTTGGACGGGGCCCGGAACCTCTACCCCAGGCTCTACCCCCGCCTAAGGGAGATCCTCCAGCAGATCGGGGCCTCGGGCCTCATCACCCTCCCCTCGGAAAAGGACTTCAAGGGGCCTCTCGCCCCCCTTCTGGAGAAGTACCTGCAGGGGGCGACCCTCGAGGCCAAAGAGCGGGTGGCCCTCTTCCGCCTGGCCTGGGACATGACCCTTTCCGGCTTCGGGGCCAGGCAGGAGCTCTACGAGCGCTTCTTCTTCGGCGACCCGGTGCGCATGTACCAGACCCTCTACGCCGTCTACGACAAGGAGCCCTACAAGGCCCGGGTCAGGGACTTCCTCAAGGCCTCTTTGGCGGTCTTTGCGGAGGTGGAGGCGTGAAGGAGGCCTTTAAGGAGGCCATGAGCCGCTTCGCCGCCGGGGTCACGGTGGTCTCCGCCCGCCACGGGGAGGAAAGGGGCATGACGGCCACCGCCTTCATGTCCTTGAGCCTGGAGCCTCCCCTGGTGGCCCTGGGGATCGCCAAGAAGGCCAGGCTCTTCCCCCTGCTGGAGGCCAGCGGGGCCTTCGCCGTGAGCCTCCTTCGCGAGGGGCAGGAGGCCATCGCCGAGCACTTCGCCGGCAAGCCCCAAGAGGGCGTGGCCCTGGTGGAGGGGGCCATTCCCGGGGCCTTGGCCGTGCTCCGGTGCCGCCTGGAGGCCATCTACCCGGCGGGGGACCACGGGCTCGTGGTGGGGCGGGTGGAGGCGGTGGAGCTGGGGGAGCCGGGCCCGCCCCTCGTCTACTTCGCCCGGGGCTACAGGAGGTCCGTATGGCCATCGTGAGGGTGGGGTTTTTGGAGCTTTGGGTTAGGGACTTGGATCGGAGCCTGGAGTTCTACCAGGGGCTTTTGGGCCTCCGCCTGGAGCATCGGGAGGGGAAGAGCGCCTACCTAAGGGGCTACGAGGAGCTGGAGTGGAGCCTGAAGCTCACCCAGGCTCCCTTCCCGGCGGCGCGGGCCTTGGGCTTCAAGGTGGACTCGGAGGAGGGGATGGAGGCCTTAAGGGCCTGGGCCAGGCGGGAGGGCCTTTCCCACCGGGAGGAGGCCGACTGGGGCCGCCCGGTGGTCCTTCGGGTCCAGGACCCCTTCGGCTACCCCCTCGCCTTCTACTTCCGGGCGGAAAAGCTCCCCCGGGTCCTGCAGAACTACCACGAATACCGGGGCCCGGGGGTCCTGCGCCTGGACCACTTCAACGTCTTCTCCCCCGAGGTCTCCGAGGCCACCCGGTACTACCAGGAGGCCCTGGGCTTCCGCCTAAGCGAATACACCGAGGACGAGGAGGGGAGGCTCTGGGCCAGCTGGCTCCACCGCAAGGGCAACGTCCACGACATCGCCTTCACCAACGGCGAGGGCCCCAGGCTCCACCACTTCGCCTACTGGCTCCCCGACGCCCTGGCCATCATCCGGGCGGCCGACATCCTGGCGGGGGCCATGCGCACCGACCAGATTGAGCGGGGCCCTGGGCGGCACGGCATCTCCAACGCCATGTTCCTCTACCTCAAGGACCCGGACGGCCACCGCGTGGAGCTCTACACCTCCGACTACCTCACCGTGGACCCCGACCACCCCCCCTTGCGCTGGTCCCTCAACGACCCCCGCCGCCAGACCCTCTGGGGCCACCGCACGCCCAAGAGCTGGTTCCTGGAGGGAAGCCCCCTTCTGGACCTGGAGGAAAGGCCGGTGCCCACGCGGGCTTCGGGCCTCGAGGGCATCCCCCAGCACGTCATCTAAAGCCCTTGACGGGACAAAGGTCCCTTTATATGCTTGCAGCAAACGTTCGTTAGGCCCAACCGGGCCCTAGGCCCGTGGGAAAACAGGAGGTGCGAGATGAAGCGTTGGCTTTTGGCAGGCCTTTTCCTGGCCCTCTCGGCCCTGGCCCAAGGCGCCCTCAAGGTGGGCGTGGTGGTCTCCGCCACGGGGCCCGCCGCCTCACTGGGCATCCCCGAGCGCAACACCATGCTCCTCATCCAGGAGATCCTGGAGCGCACGGGGGGCGTGGCCGGGAGGAAGGTGCAGTTCACCATCCTGGACGACGCCTCGGACACCACCCAGGCCGTGCGCAACACCAGGCGCCTGGTGGAGGAGGGCGTGGTGGCCGTCATCGGCACCACCACCACCCCCGCCTCCTTGGGCATGATCCCCGTGGTGGCCGAGGCCAAGGTGCCCATGATCTCTTTGGCCGCCAGCAAGGACATCATCTACCCGGTGGACGCCCAGCGCTACTGGGTCTTCAAGACCCCCCAGACCGAGGAGCTCATGGCCCGGGCCATCGTGGCCGACATGGTGGCCCGGGGGGTGAAGACCGTGGGCTACATCGGCTTCAACGACGCCTACGGCGAGGGCTGGGCCCGCTTCTTTGAGGCCGAGCTCAAGGCCAAGGGCCTCCAGCTCGTGGTGAGCGAGCGCTACAACCGCACGGACACCAGCGTCACCGGCCAGGTGCTCCGCATCCTGGCCAGGAGGCCCGAGGCGGTCCTCATCGGGGCCAGCGGCACCCCCGCCGTCCTTCCCCAGCGCACCCTGAAGGAGCGGGGCTACGGCGGCCTCATCTACCAGACCCACGGGGTGGCCAACCCCGACTTCCTCCGGGTAGGGGGCAAGGACGTGGAGGGCACCCTCCTGCCCGCCGGGCCCATCCTGGTGGCGGAGCAGCTCCCCTCCGGCTACCCCAGCAAGCGGGTGGCCCTGGACTACATCCAGCGCTACGAGGCCAAGCACGGTATCGGCTCCTACTCCACCTTCGGGGCCCACGCCTGGGACGCCTGGCTGATCCTGAAGCCGGCCCTGGAGCGGGCCCTCAAGAAGGCCGACCCCGACAAGGACCTGGCCGCCTTCCGCGCCGCGTTGCGGGACGAGATTGAGGCCACCAAGGGCCTGGTGGCCACCCACGGGGTCTTCACCTTCAGCAAGGAGGACCACCTGGGCCTCCGCTTTGAGGACGCGGCGGTGATGGTGCAGGTGGAGGGGGGCCGCTGGAAGCTGGTCCGCACCTTCCGCTAGGCCATGGACGCTACCATCCTCGGCTTCCTCCTCCTGGATGCCCTGCAGAACGGGGTGGTCTACGGCCTCCTGGCCCTGGCCATGGTCCTGGTCTTCGCCGTGACCCGGGTGATCCTGGTGCCCATCGGGGAGCTCCTCATGTTTGCCCCCCTTTCCCTGGTGTGGCTCCATGGGGGTAAGCTTCCCGGGACCCTGTGGCTGGCTTTGGCCCTGGGCCTCCTCTGGGCCCTCCTCTCCCGGGGGCGGGGGAGCCTTTGGCCCCTGGGCCTGGGGGCCCTTCTCTTCCTTCTCGCCCTCCTGGGGCTGAAGCTCCCCCTCCTGGCCTACCCGGCGGCCGTCCTCCTCGTGGTCTACCTGGGGCTCGCCACCTACCGGGTCTTCTTCCAGCCCATGCGGGAGGCCACGGTGCTGGCCTACCTCATCATGGCCGTGGGGCTCCACGTGGCCTACCAGGGCCTGGGCCTCGTCTTCTTCGGCCCGGAGCAGTACCGCCCGGCCCCGCTCCTTTCGGGGGAGGTCACGGTGGGGCTTTCCTGGCAGGGGGTCCTGGTCCTCCTCTTCGCCCTGAGCGCCGTGGTGGCCCTCTACCTCTTCTTCCGCTTCTCCCTCTTCGGCAAGGCCCTTTTGGCGGCGGCGGAGAACCGCCTGGGGGCCAGGCTTCTGGGCATCCGGCCGGAGGAGGCGGGGATGGTAGCCTTTGCCATCGCCAGCTTTCTGGCGGCGGTCTCCGGGCTTCTCCTCGCCCCCCTCATCAACGCCGCCTACTTTATGGGCTTCATGTTGGGCCTGAAGGGCTTTGTGGCCGCCATTCTGGGGGGGCTTTTGAGCTACCCGGTGGCCTTCTTAGGGGCCCTTCTGGTGGGCCTCTTTGAGAGCTTCACCAGCTTCTACGCCAGCGCCTACAAGGAGGCCCTGGTCTTCCTGCTCTTGGTGCCGGCCCTCTTCTTCCAGAGCCTGAAGGCCCGGGCGGTGGAGGAGTGATGCGCTACCTGTGGTTTTTGCTCCTTCTGCTTCCCCTTCTCCTTTCCCCCTTTCCCTTTTACCTGACCCTCCTCAACTTCTTCGCCATCGCCGCTTTGGTGGCCCTTTCCCTTTACGTCCTCACGGGGCTTGGGGGGATGACCAGCTTCGCCCAGGCGGCCTTCATGGGCATGGGGGCCTACGCCACGGCCCTCCTGACGGTCAAGGGGGGGTATTCCCCGTGGCTCGGCCTCCTTTTGGGCCTGGGCCTCGCCCTCGTTCTGGCTCTGGTCCTGGGGGGGCTCACGGTGCGGCTTAAGGGCCACTTCCTGCCCCTTTCCACCATCGCCTGGCAGGTGGCCCTCTACATCCTGGCGGGGAACCTGGTGGACCTCACCGGGGGGCACACGGGGCTCACCGACCTCCCGGCCCTGGTCCTCTTCGGCCTCCCCCTGGACAGCGCCTTCCGCTACGCCTTCCTAAGCCTCTTTCTCCTCGCCCTCCTCGTCCTCGCCCTCCATAACCTCCGGGAAAGCCGCCTGGGCCGGGCCCTTCTCGCGCTAAGGGGGGATGCCCTGGCCGCCGCCAGCTTCGGCGTGGACCCGGCGGCTTTGCGGCTTAAGGCCTTTCTCCTCTCCGGTTTTCTGGCGGGGCTTGCGGGCTTCCTCTACGCCCACTTCCTCCGCTTTGTGAATCCCACGCCCTTTTCCCTCGAGGCCTCCATCAAATACCTGGTCATGGCCGTGGCCGGGGGGGTGGGGGCCATCCCCGGGGTGATCCTGGGGGCGGCCCTCTTCACCGGCCTGGAGGACTGGCTTAAGGACCTCCTCCCCCTCCTCCTGGGGCGGCAGGGCAACTACGAGACCATCGCCTACGGCCTCATCCTGGCCGCCATCCTGATCCTGGCCCCAAGAGGCCTCTGGCCCCTCTTGGCGCGCTACCTCCCCCGGCGGGAGGGCCGCCTCCCCCGGGAAGCGCCCCTGCCCGAAAGGCCCCTTCTGGGCGGGGAGGGCCAGGTGGTCCTCGAGGCCCAGGGGCTCAGGAAGGCCTTCGGGGGGCTCCTCGCCGTCAACGGCGTGTCCTTAAGCCTGAGACGAGGGGAGATCCTGGCCCTCATCGGCCCCAACGGGGCGGGGAAGACCACGGTCTTCAACCTCATCACCGGGGCCATCCCCCCGGACGCGGGCGAGGTGCGCCTCCTGGGCCGGCCCATCACCGGCCTTCCCCCCCACCGCATCCACCCTCTAGGCCTGGCCCGCACCTTCCAGCACCCCCACCTCTTCCCCGAGCTTTCCGTCCTGGAGAACGTGGCCCTGGGGACCTACGCCCGCACCCGGGCGGGCTTCCTCCAGGTCCTCCTGGGCCTCCACCGGAAAGAGGAGGCGCGGGCCCTGGCCACCGCTTACCAGGCCCTCAAGCGCGTGGGCCTGGAGAGCTTGGCCCTGGAGATGGCGGAGAGGCTTCCTGCAGGCCAGCAACGCCTATTGGAGATCGCCCGCGCCCTGGCCTCGGGGGCCTCGGTCCTCCTCCTGGACGAGCCGGCGGCGGGCCTTAGGGCGGGGGAGAAGCGGGAGCTGGCCCACCTCCTCAAGTCCTTGGCCCGCGAGGGCTACTCCATCCTCATCGTGGACCACGACATGGACCTGATCATGGGCCTGGCGGACCGGGTGGTGGTCATGAACTACGGGGAGAAGATCGCCGAGGGCACGCCCAAAGAGGTGCAGAAGGACCCCCTGGTGCGGGCGGCCTACCTGGGGGAGGTGGCCTGATGCTCCTCGTGGAAAACCTCTCGGTGCGCTACGGCCCCCTCGAGGCGGTGCGGGGCGTCTCCTTCGCCCTTAAGGAAGGGGAGGCCCTGGCGGTCATCGGCCCCAACGGGGCGGGGAAGACGAGCCTCCTCCGGGGGCTTCTCGGCCTCGCCCGCGCCGAAGGGCGGGTTTTTCTGGACGGGGCCCAGGTCCCTTCCCGAACCCCTGAGGGCCTCCTGGCCCGGGGGGTGGTCCTGGTCCCCGAGGGGCGGGCTCTCTTTCCCGGCCTCTCCGTGGAGGACAACCTCCTCCTCGGGGGCTTCACCCGCTTCCGCAGGCGGGAGAACCTGAGGCCCGACCTGGAGCGGGTCTACGCCCTCTTCCCCAGGCTTTTAGAAAGGCGGCGGCAGCCCGCGGGCACCCTCTCCGGCGGCGAGCAGCAGATGTTGGCCCTGGGCCGGGCCCTCATGGCCAGGCCCAGGCTCCTCCTTCTGGACGAGCCCTCCTTGGGCCTCGCCCCCCTCATGGTGCGGGAGATCTACCGCATCCTCTCCGGGCTCAAGGGGGAGGGGACCACCCTCTTGGTGGTGGAGCAGAACGCCAAGGTGGCCCTGGAGCTGGCCGACCGGGGCTTGGTCATGGAGGCGGGGGAGATGGTCCTCTCGGGCCCGGCGGCGGAGCTTCGGGAAGACCCCAGGGTGGTGGAGGCCTACCTGGGGACGGTGGAGGAGGGATGAAAGACCCCTTTATGGCGCACCTGGGCTTTGCCGTTCTCCACCTGGCCCCGGGGGAGGCGGTGGTGGCGGGGGAGGTGGGGGAGGCCCACCTGAACCTGCACGGCACCGCCCACGGGGGCTTCCTCTACGCCCTGGCGGATAGCGCCTTCGCCCTGGCCTCCAACTCCCGGGGCCCCGCCGTGGCCCTCTCCTGCCGCATGGACTACTTCCGGCCCCTGCGCCTAGGGGCCAGGGTGGAGGCCAGGGCCAAGGAGGTGAACCTCTCCCGCCGCACGGCCACCTACGAGGTGGAGGTGGTGGCCGAGGGCAAGAAGGTGGCCCTTTTCATCGGCACGGTCTTTCGCTTAGGAGGTGAGGCGACATGATCTTCCAGCCCGAGTTGGAAACCCTTTCCCGGGAAAGGCTAGAGAAGCTTCAGGACGAAAGGCTCCGCTTCGTGGTGGGCTATTTGTACGAGCGGGTGCCCTTCTACCGCCAGCGCCTGGACGAGGCGGGGGTGGACCCCAAGGCCTTTGGCGGGCTTAAGGACCTCCACAAGCTCCCCTTTACCAGGAAGGACCACCTGCGGGAAAACTACCCCTTCGGCCTCTTCGCCGTGCCCCGGGAGGAGGTGGCCCGGATCCACGCCAGTAGCGGCACCACGGGGAAACCCACGGTGGTGGGCTACACCAAAAAAGACCTCCAGGTCTTCGCCGAGGTGGTGGCCCGCTCCCTGGCGGCGGCGGGGGCCAGGCCGGGGATGATGCTCCACAACGCCTACGGCTACGGCCTCTTCACCGGCGGGCTTGGCCTCCACGGCGGGGCCGAGGCCTTGGGGATGACGGTGGTGCCGGTCTCCGGAGGGATGACGGAGCGCCAGGTCATGCTGATCCAGGACTTCCGCCCGGAGGTCATCTCCTGCACCCCCTCCTACGCCCAGACCCTGGCCGAGGAGTTCAGGAAGCGGGGGGTTTCCCCGGAAGCGCTTTCCCTGGAGTACGCCGTCCTGGGGGCCGAGCCCTGGACCGAGGCCATCAGGAAGCAGGTGGACGAGGGGCTTGGGGTGAGGAGCACCAACATCTACGGGCTTTCCGAGATCATCGGCCCCGGGGTGGCCAACGAGTGCGTGGAGGAGCGGCAGGGAAGCCACATCTGGGAGGACCACTTCCTCCCCGAGGTGGTGGACCCGGACACCGGGGAGCCCCTTCCCGAGGGCAAGGTGGGGGTTCTGGTCCTCACCAACCTCACCAAGGAGGCCATGCCCCTTCTCCGCTACTGGACCGGGGACCTGACCTTCCTCACCTACGAGCCCTGCGCCTGTGGCCGCACCCACGTGCGCATGGGGCCCATCCTGGGCCGCACCGACGACATGCTCATCATCCGCGGGGTCAACGTCTACCCCACCCAGGTGGAGGCGGTCCTCCTGGGGATCTCCGAGGTGGTCCCCTACTACCAGATCGTGGTGCGCCGGGAGGGCACCCTGGACGAGGCCGAGCTCAAGGTGGAGGTCTCCGAGGACTTCTTCCGGGAGATTGGCGAGAAGGCCCTCTCCGACGAGGTCATTGAGGCGGACCACCGCCTGCACGCCCTGAGGGACAAGGTGGCCCGCAAGATCAAGGACACCATCGGGGTCAGCATGCGGGTGACCCTCCTGGCCCCGGGCCAGGCCCCGAGGAGCGAGGGGGGCAAGCTGAGGCGGGTCCTGGACCTGAGGAAGTAGGCCATGCGCCCCATCCCCATTGGCTACGAGGCGGTCTTTGAGACCGTGGTCACCGAGGCCATGACCGTGGACTTTGAGGAGCTGGGGCCGGTCCACCCCGTGTACGCCACCTACTGGATGGCCAAGCACATGGAGCTGGCGGGGCGGAAGATCATCCTGCCCTTTCTGGAAGAGGGGGAGGAGGGGATCGGGAGCTACGTGGAGGTGCGCCACCTGGCCTCGGCCCTGCCCGGCATGCGGGTGCGGATCATCGCCCGCCACGAGCGCACCGAGGGGAACCGGGTCCACGCCGTCATGGAGGCCTACAACGAGCTGGGGGACCTTTTGGGCCGGGGGCGGACGGAGCAGGTGATCCTGCCCAAGGCCAAGGTGGAGGCCCTTTTCGCCAGGCTTCGGGCGCGGTGGGAGGCCTTTCGGCAGGGTGCGGCTAGCGGGGACGAAAAGCACAAGCCGGAAGAATCGTGAATAAAAGCACATGACATGGCCCCGGACCTCCAGACCCGCCTCACCCAGGGCATGACCTTCGCCCAGCTCCTGGAGCGAAGCCGCCACGCCTCCCTCCTGCTGGGCTTCCTCGAGGCCGCCCCTCCCGAGCCCCTGCCGGAGGAGGTGGCCTGGGTCCTGGCCCTGGTGGAGGACTGGTGCCCCGACTGCCACCAGGCCGCGCCCGTTCTGGCCAAGGCCGCCGGGGAGCGGGCCCGCTTCTTCTTCCGGGACGAGAACCCGGACCTTCGCGAAGCCTATAGGTTTGGGGAGAAGCGCATCGTGCCCACCCTGGTCTTCCTGGACCGGGAGCTAAAGGAGCTCGCCCGCTGGCACGGCCCCCCGGAGGAGGCCCGGGCCTTTTTCCGCGCCCGGCTTGCGGAAGGCGCACCGGCGAGCCAAAAGGAGAAAAGGGCCCTCCTCGCCGCCTACCACCAGGCCTTTCCCCGGATGGCCTTAGCCATCCGGGAGGAGTGGGCCCGCCTCCTCAGGAGGGCTTCCGGGCCACCAGGGTGAGGATGGTGTAGGCGGCCACCACCTTGCCCTCCTGGTTTTGCACCTCCACCGCCCACTCCACCACGCCGCTCTTCTCGTCCCTAGGACGCTTGCCCTTGACGGTGAGGCGGGCCTGGATGGTGTCCCCGGCGGCCACGGGCTCGGTGAAGCGGAGGCCCTCGAGGCCGTAGTTGGCCAGGACCGGCCCCGGGGCCGGGTCCACGAAGAGCCCCGCGGCGGCGGAGAGGACGAAGTAGCCGTGGGCCACCCGCTTGCCGAAAAGGCTCTCCCGGGCGGCGAGTTCGTCGGTGTGGGCGTAGAAGTGGTCCCAGGAGAGGGCGGAGAAGAGGGCGATGTCGGCCTCGGTGACCGTGCGGCGGTGGGTGGTGAGGGTCTCGCCCACCTCAAGCTCCTCGTAGTACTTGCGGAAGGGGTGGACCTCCGCGGGGCGCTCGGCCCCCTTGGCGTACTCCAAAAGAAGGGCCTGGAGGGTCTCGGGGTCCCCCTGGAGGGCAACGCGGGCCAGGTGGGCCTTGACGGAAAGGAGCCCCCCCAGCTCCAGCCCGCCCCCCGCCCGCCCCGGCCCGCCGTGGAGGAGGCGGGGCAGGGGGGAGCCGTGGCCGGTGGAGGTCTTGGCGTCCCGCCGGTTCAGGAGGTGGAGCCGGCCCACCTCGCCCCCGAGGCCCAGGAGGAAGAAGCGGGCCTCCCCGGGGTCCGGCGTGGCCAGGGTGGCCGCCAGCATGCCCCCGCCCAGCCGGGCGAGGCTCAGGGCCTCCTCCTTGGTGCGGTAGGGGAAGAAGGTGGCCACGGGGCCGAAGGGCTCAATCCGGTGGAGGGCCTCAGCCCAGGGGTCCTCGGCCAGGAGGAGGGTGGGCGGGAAGAAGGCCCCATCCCGCCTCCCGGGGTGGGCCCAGTAGACCCTGGCCCCCGCCTGAAGGAGCGCCGCCACCGCCCGCTCCACCTCCTCCTTCTGGGCCAAGGAGGCCAGGGGGCCCAGGTCCACCCCCTCCTCCCTGGGGTCGCCCAGGCGGAGGGGGGCCAGGCGGGCCTGGGTGGCCTCTAGAAGCGCCGTGAGCTTCTTTTCCGGCGCCAGGACCCGCCTGATGGCCGTGCACCGCTGGCCCGTCTTGATGGCGAGCTCCTGGGCGATCTCCTCGGCGAGGCGGTTCAGCTCCTCCTCCCCCGCCTCTTCCCCCAGGATGGCGGCGTTTAGGGAGTCGGTCTCGGCGTTGAAAAGAGCCCCCCTCTGGAAGGCGGGGTGGAGGCGCAGGCGGTCGGCGGTGGCCTTGGAGCCCGTGAAGTAGACGCTATCCCGGTGGTCCAGGGCCTCGAGGGCCTCCCCGAGCCCCCCGGCCACGAACTGCAGGCTCCCTTCGGGAAGAAGCCCCGAGTCCAGCATGAGGCGCACGAGCCCCTCGGCCACGTGGGCCGTGGGCGTGGCGGGCTTGACCAGGGTGGGCACCCCCGCCAGGAAGGCGGGGGCAAACTTTTCCAGAAGGCCCCAGACCGGGAAGTTGAAGGCGTTGATCTGGAGGGTGATCCCTCCCTTGGGCACCAGGGCGTGCCGCCCCTGGAAGGAGAGGTCCTTGGAGATGGGGATGTACTGGTCCTCGGGCAGCAGGTTCCCCTCGGGGAGGGAGCGGGCCAGGGAGCTGTAGGCGAAAAGCACCCCGATCCCCCCGTCCACGTCGTACCAGGCGTCCCGCCGGGTACCGCCGGTGGTGGCGTAGAGGCGGTAAAGCTCCTCCTTCCGCTCCAAGAGGTGCTGGGCCAGGGCCCTAAGCCGCCTTCCCCGCTCCTGGAAGCCCAGGGCAAGAAGGGCCTTTCCCCCCACCTCCCGGCCCCAGGCCACGGCCTCCTTCAGGGGAAGCCCCTCCGAGGTCACCAAGAAGAGGGCCTCCCCGGTGGCGGCGTCCCGGATGGCCACGCCCTCCCCGGCGCCCTCATGCCAGGCGCCCATCAGGTAGCTCTGTAGTTTGCGCATACTTCTTTACCCCTAGACCGTCTTAAAGGCCTCAAAGACCTCCCCGCAGGCCTGGCACTGGTAGAGCATCTTGCACAGCGTGGCCCCGAAGGGGTTTTTGAGGACCACCCTCCGGCTCCCGCACCGGGGGCAGGGGGGGTCCCGGTGGGCCATGGGGAGGGGGAGGGGCGGGGCCACGCCGTAGGCGCAAAGCTTCTCCTTGGCCTCCTCGGTCATGGCCTCGGTGGTCCAGGGGGTCCTTTCCTCCACCACCTCCACCTCCTTGGCCCCCGCCTCTTTCAGGGCCCTTCGGATCTCCTCCCGGATGAGGGCTAGGGCGGGGCAGCCCGAGAAGGTGGGGCGGAAGCGGACCCGGACCCTATCCCCTTCGGCCTCGAGGCCCAGCACCATCCCCATCTCCACGATGTTGAGGACGGGGATCTCCGGATCCTTGACGCCCTTTAAGGCCTCAAAGTAGCGCTCTACCACGCCTTGGCCTCCCGGTCCCAGCGGGCCACGGACTGCATCTCGGCCAGAAGGGACCACAGGTATTCCGTGTGCTCCCGGCGGCTTTTGGGCACGTACCCGCCCTCGGGCACCTTGAGCCCCACCCCCTTCAGGAAGCTTCCCACCTCCTCCAGGTAGGAGCCTTCCAGGGCCTTTAGGTCCGGCACGATCCCCGCCTCCACCAAGGCCTCCTCCCCCTCCAGGGGGCGGAAGAGCTGGCGGGCGTAGGGGAAGAGGAGGTCCAGGGCCGCCTGGGCCCTACGGTGGGACTCCTCGGTCCCTAGGGCGAGCCTTTCCACCCATAAAGACGAATGCCGGAGGTGGAAGCGCTCCTCTTTTAGGATCCGGGCCGCCACCTCGGCCAGGGGGGCGTAGCGGGAGGAGGCGGCCTCCCGGAGCCAAAGCCCCTCGTAGGCATCAAAGAGGTACTGCCGCACCATGGTGAAGGCCCAGTCTCCCCGGGGAAGCTCCACCAGGACGGCGTTCCCGTAGTCCAGGGGGTCCCTCAAGAAGACCACCTGGTCGGGGTCGCTGCCGTCCAGCTCCTGCCTCAGCTCCAGGTAGAGCTTGGCGTGGCCCAGCTCGTCCTGGGCCAGGTTGGCGATGGCGATGTCCTCCTCCAGGATGGGGGCGTGGGCCACCCACTCGGAAAGCCTCTGGGCCAGGACCACCTCGTCGTCGGCCAGGGCGGTGAGCTTCCCCACCAGGGCCTCCTTCAGGTAGGGGTCAAGCATCCTCCACCTCCTTGGCGGTGATGAGGCCGTAGTAGGACTGCAGCCGGTAGGTCTTGTCCTTGGCGGGGGCGAACCAGCTCTCTATGACCTCGGCCTTGGGCTCCGTGCCCACGATGACCCTCTCCGGCACGGCCCAGAAGGCCACCCCCTGGGTCTGGAGCAGGGCTTCCTTCACCGCCTCCCCCGGGCTCTTGGCCAGGAAGCGGCCCACCAGGTCCCCGTAGACCATGCTCCGGCGGTGGCTCCTTTTGGCGAAGACCCAGTAGGCCTCCTCCTCCCCCTCGGGCACCTCCAGGGCCTTGGGGTCTTTGAGGGCCTCCTGGGTCACGTGGAAGAAGGCCTCGGCCGGGGCCACGAAGAGGGCGTAGGCGGAGGGCCGCCTCACGAAGACGTGTCGGGCCACGAGGAGGGCGTGCTCGGGGTCGGCGGCGTGGACCGAGCCCACCATCTGGGGCGGGCTCTTCTCCGTGTCCTGCTTGATGACCTCCCACCGGGGCCACTCGGTTCCCCACATGGCCTCCTCCTAGTCGGCGGCCTGGGCCAGGCGCCTCTTGGCGTGGGCCTCGAGGGCCTCCCGCACCCAGCGCCCTTCCTCGTGGGCCCGCCTCCTGGCCTCGAGGCGGTGGCGGTTCATGGGGCCCTCGCCGCCGATCACCTTCCAGAACTCGTCCCAGGGGATGGGGCCGTGGATCCAGTTCCCCGTCTTCTCGTCGTAGCGGAGATCGGGGTCGGGGATGGAAAGCCCGGCCTCCAGGAGCTCGGGAACGTGCTCGTTTAAGAACTCCTGGCGGATCTGGTCGTTGGTTTTGGTCTTGATGCCCCAGCGGAGGAGGAGCGGGGTGTGGGGGGATTCCGAGTCGTGGGGCCCGGCCATCATCAGGGTGGGCCACCACCAGCGGTTGAGGGCGTCCTGGACCATCTGCCTCTGCTTCCTGCTCCCCCTGGCGTAGAGGAGGACGGCCTCCTTCCCCTGCTTGTGGTGGAAGGTCTCCTCGGCGCAGATGCGCACCATGGCCCGGGAGTAGGGGCCGTAGGAGCACTGGGCCAGCATGGTCTGGTTCTTGATGGCCATCCCGTCCACCAGCCAGCCGATGATGCCCACATCGGCCCAGGTGAGGGTGGGGTAGTTGAAGATGTTGGAGTACTTGGCCTTGCCGGAAAGCAGGGCCTCCACCATCTCCTCCCGGGTGATGCCCAGGGTCTCGGCGGCGTGGTAGAGGTACTGGCCGTGCCCGGCCTCGTCCTGGACCTTGGCCAGGAGGATGAGCTTCCGCCTCAGGGAGGGGGCCCGGGTGATCCAGGCCCCTTCGGGGAGCATCCCCACCCACTCGCTGTGGGCGTGCTGGGAGATCATGCGGATGAGCTGGCGCCGGTACTCGGCCGGCATCCAGTCCCCGGGCTCAATCTTCTCCCCCCGGGCGATCCTGGCCTCAAACTCCTCCAGGCGCTCCTGGTAGTCGGGGTCCTCCGGGTAGCCGATCCTAAGCCTCACCATCCTCGCCTCCTTCCTCAGCCCCAAGGGCTTTGAGCACCATCTGGGCGTAGGCTTCCGCGAGCTCTTCCAGGGACATGGGCCCCTCGGGCCGGTACCACTGGTAGGTCCAGTTGAGGGCCGAGAGGACGAAGAGGGTGGCCAGCCGGAGGTTCGCCACCCGGAAGACCCCCTGCTCCACCCCCTCGGCGATGACCCGCTGCACCCCCTCCTCGTACCGGTCCCTTAGGGCCTTGGCCTCCTTTAGGAGGGGAGGGGAGAGGTGCTTCCACTCGTGGAAGAAGACCGTGGCCCGGGGAAGCTCCTCGGCGATGACCCTGAGGTGGCC
>Ga0079997_137414_pt2 | contig 31912 bp, 33 predicted proteins | sample PerSpoCPS_CMetaG_FD_69200 | JGI IMG/M metagenome (GOLD analysis project Ga0079997, IMG submission 69200) | Archaeal communities from Yellowstone National Park, Wyoming, USA - Perpetual Spouter C (PS_C) MetaG (SPADES assembly) (version 2) | ecosystem: Environmental > Aquatic > Thermal springs >... | reverse complement strand
TACTCATCAAATGCCTGCTCTTTGGGCTCAACCCGCTCGGCTTGAATGTTTGGGACGGGATGCGATGCCTTGACTATTTGCAAACGCGCCCTGAAGTGGACGGAGATCGGCTTGGTTGCGTCGGGCTCTCTTATGGCGGGACGATGACGCTGTTTTTGGCGGCGTTGGATGAGCGGGTAAAAGCAGCCGTCATCAGTTGCTACCTCAACACCTTTGCTGGCTTCGCTTTGCAATTGGGCAACTTTTGTGGCGTACAAGTGCCCATCGGGATTTTGCGTTACGGCGATTTGGGAGAAGTGGCGGCATTGATTGCCCCGCGTCCTTTGTGCGTGGAAGCAGGACGGCGTGATGACGGCTTCCCTATTGACGAAACCCGAAAAGCGGTGGAAGTTGTCCGTCGCGCCTATCAAATCGCCAACGCAACGGAAAGGTTCGTTTATGACGAATTTGACGGCGGGCATCAATGGCACGGCGAAATTTCTATCGCCTTTTTGAGCCAATGTTTGCCACCGAAAAGGGGTGAGTGATGATGGCTTATTGGCTGAGTTTCACGCTGCTGACCTTTTGCCAACCGATGCAGCCGACAAGCACTTTTTCCATCGTGGCTTTTGACCCGAAGACGGGAGATTTAGGAGTTGCGGTTGCTTCAAAGTTTCTGGCAGTTGGTTCGGTCGTCCCATACGCTAAGGCTGGAGTCGGTGCAATTGCCACTCAGTCCTTCGCCAACACGACTTTCGGACCCAAAGGCTTGGAACTGTTGCGTAAGGGTTTGACGCCAAGTCAAGTCTTGAAGCAGTTGCTGGCTTCCGACAAAGACCGTGAACTCAGGCAAGTCGGCATCGTTGATGCGAAAGGGCGTGCAGCAGCCTTTACAGGCAAAAAGTGCCTTCCTTGGGCTGGACACATTGTCGGCAAAGGTTTTGCCGTGCAAGGCAACATTCTGGCAGGTGAGCAAGTTGTCAAGGCTATGGCGAAAGCCTTTCAGGAGACACAGGGAGAGTTAGCGGAACGGCTGATGGCAGCGTTGGAAGCGGGCGAACAGGCTGGTGGCGACGCGAGGGGAAAACAAAGTGCCGCCATTTTGGTTGTCCGAAAAGGTGCAGGCTATGGCGGCTTTGATGACCGATACATTGATTTGAGAGTTGACGACCACCCTGAACCCGTCAAAGAACTTCGTCGCATCTTGACCATCAAACTCGCTTGGGCTCAACTCTTTGAAGCGTCCAAGTGGCGGCAAAAAGGGAACATCAAAAAGGCTGCCGAGATTTTGAAAGCAGCAGTTCTGCGCTATCCCGACCAAGCAGTGCTGCATTACGACTTGGCGTGCTACCTCGCTTTGTTGGGCGAAAAGGAAGACGCTTTGAAAGCGTTGGAACGGGCTTTGCAGTTGGACGCAGGTCTGAAGGAACTGGCGAAAAAGGATGACGACCTCAAACCCTTGCGAAGCGACCCTCGCTTTGAAAAGTTGGTGCGTTGAGTCTGAACGCCCTTTGGATACCTTGACACCCAGAATGCCATAGCGGTGAAAGGCGCCCATTCACCGCAAGGGGGGTGAAGAACCATGTTTAGCCTGCTTTGAATTTGCAGCCACCCACCTCGTGTGGGTGGTCAAAGCCGTTTCTCATCTCGCCATTCGCCGTTCACTATTCGCCACTCGCCACTCGCTATCCACCATCCACTGCCTTTCCGACTTGCCGATTTGCCCATCTCACGATTTGCCGAAAACTTGGCTCGGCAGGAGCCTCGCCCTCCCATTTTCCCGTCCCTCGTCCCGCGTCCCTCGTCCCGTTCCGTTCTTGTCCCCTGTCCCTTGCCCCATGTCCCATCAGTAAGGTCTGATGACGATTGGCGGTTTGGCAGTCCGGATTTGCTCTTCAATCTCCCGCTGCCGACCTTCAATTAGGGCTTCTCTGTCCGCTGCCGACGGGATGGGAAGGTAAGGTCGGTCGTAAAGGGTGCTGTCAAAGAAGGAATCCTTGACGAAACTGTTGGGATGGGGCTCAAGCAGGTCTTCCTTGTTCACGATGAAATCTTCGCGTCGGTAGCCAGAAATCTCAAAGCCCGAACCTAAAACGATGGCGTTGACGGGACACGCATCCTCACAGTAGCCGCAAAAGATGCAGCGGAGAAGGTCAATTTGGTAAACTTTCGCGTAGCGCTCCCCACGGGAAACGGGATTGTCGCGTGGGTTATCTTCAGCGATGACGGTGATGGCATCGGCTGGACAGGCTGCCGAACACAAGTGACAAGCGATGCACCGCTCCTTCCCGTCCTCCCATCGCCTCAAAATGTGCCGACCTCGAAAGCGGGGCGAGACTTTAACGGGTTCGTCAGGATACTGAACAGTCACCTTCGGCGCAAACAGGTGACTGAAGGTCACCTTCAGGCTTCGCAATATATCGCGCACCATCTCGGTTTCTTCCTCCTTTGCTCTACTTGATGCCACCTGTAAGTCTTGCACGAATTCACTTCAAAAGCCAGCGAACCTGCTCCACTTCCAAGCGTCGTAAAGGGCGATAGCGGCGATGTTGGCAAGCCCTGCGGGCACCAAAACTGTCCAGCCCAATTTCATCAGTTGGTCATATCGGATTCGCGGCAATGTTGCCCGCGCCCAAATGAAGGTGAACAGCACCAAAAGCAACTTGACGATGAACCAAAGCAAAGGCGGGAAAATAGGTCCGTTCCAACCGCCCAAAAACAGCGTCGTGACCATAGCGCTCGCTGTCACGACATTGACATATTCGCCCAGCATGAACATGGCAAACCTCATGCCCGTGTATTCAGTATGGTAGCCTGAGACCAGTTCGGATTCGGCTTCAGGCAAATCAAAAGGTGCTCGGTTCGTCTCAGCGAAACCGCCGATCAGGAACATGATGAAGGCTGGCAAAGCCAGCGGTTTGAAAACGAGCCAGTTGGGCAAAAACGGGATTACCAACTCCCGCCCAAACCACCAAAAAGTCAACGGACCGCTTTGAGCCTCAACTATGCCCCTCAAACTCAGCGTCCCAGTGAGCATGACCACGACGACGATGGCTAATCCGACTCCTAACTCGTAACTCAGCATTTGCGCAGCACTCCTCAGCCCTCCAAGCAACGCATACTTGCTGTTTGAAGACCATCCAGCCAAGACGATGCCGTAAACTCCCAAACTCGCCAAAGCGACGATATAAAGGACGCCGATGTTTAAGTCAACGACTTGCTCGTTCGGACCGAAAGGGATGACGACGAAAGTGCAAAGGGCTGGCACCATCAAAAGCATGGGCGCCAAGAAGTAGACGAACTTGTCAGCGCCTTCAGGCACGATGACTTCCTTGAGCATCAACTTGAGCGCATCGGCAAAGGATTGAAGCAAACCAGCAGGACCGACACGGTTCGGTCCGAGCCTATCTTGCATGAAGCCCAAAAGCCTTCTTTCAGCCCAAATCAGGAACGGCAAAACGCCCATCACGCAAGCGATGATGATGACCAACTTGACGACCGACCAAAAGACTTCGTTCAGCGTCACTGCTTTTACCTCCTTTCGCTCAACTCCGCTGAAGTTGCACCAAGACAATCACGCATCACGGGTTACGCATTACGCTAAACCTCGTAAGTCACAGGTGCGAGATTTCCGTCTTCAAACTTGAGCGGCAACTCTTTGACGAACTTGATGCGCGGGTTTCTTGCACCCTCGTCCCACAGCCCTTGCGAGATGTAAAGGACGCCCAAAGTGTTTGTGTCGCGGATACGGACGATGCGGGCTTTTTCTGGGTCACGGACTTTTGCGATTTCCAAAGCCCACTCCAAAGCCTGACGGTCATTTTCAGCCACAACGGGAATTCGGTCTCGCTCAATGAAGCCGCTGGTGAAGACATTGATGTGGGTGTCGTGCCAGTTGATTTTCTCTATGAGCCTCTTTGTCGTGATGTCTGCCAAACCCAATCCGGCAGCGTTGCCGTGAGATTCGTCGGTCAAATCCAGCACGACGATGACGCGGGGCATGGGATGCTTGAGTTCGTTTTCGCCCGTAATCATGAGTCGCCCAATAACTTTCGTGTCCATGCCTGTGCCCGAAATGTTCTTGCCCATCCGCTCAACGATGAGGACATCAAGGTGGTTGAAAGGGATTTTGGGGCGAATTCGTTTCCAGAAGCGCAAGAGTTCCCGATCGCCCGCTTCAATTTCGTTTGGCTTGAGCGCCACCAATTTGGCAACTTGGTGGTAGCCGTTCTCCAAAATTGCGAGTCCAGCGAGAATGGGCAACCTCTTCAGCATCTCGCGAGCCATCTTGGGGATGTAATTGCGCAAACTCCATGCCTTGTAGGTGTGAGCGACATCGGCGCCCTGTCGCTTGCCCATCCCGACAGCCATCATCTTGAGCAAACCGCTCTCGTGCGGTCCAGAGAAATCGGTGTGATGTTTGATTCGATTGACGACGATGATGCCATCAGCGTTTGCAGCGAACTTGTCAGCGTAAACGGGGATGCCATCCGTCTCGCCAATTCGTTCAACTTCCATCGTTGCCAAGATGGGAGCGCCGATGAATTCTTCGGTGATGCCGTAATCCCTCAAAATGGCGACCTGACCTTCAGCAGTCGCGCCACCATGACTTCCCATCGCTGGGAAAACGAAAGGCTCGCCACCGCACTCCTTCACGAACTCAACAACGCCTTTGATGATTTCGTTGATGCGAGCAATGCCGCGACTGCCCGCCGTGATAGCGATGCGCTTTCCTTTCAATTTCCTGCCCAGCCCAATTCCTTCCAACTGCCGCTTCGTCTCCGCAATCACATCGTCAACTCGCTTGCTGTAAAGCCTTTGGGTTATGCAAGCCATTCGTATCTGCTCCAACATCTCCGTTCACTCCGTTCGCCCGAAATTTCCGCCAACTCATTTTAGCGCTTGCTGCTGACTTTTCTGCACAGATGGAGCATAATCGTTAGCGAAAAGCGGAGGGCGAAAGGTAAAAGCATGGCTTATCAACGGGAGTTAGGGGGAAAGAGCCATGAAGCGAAAAATCAAAGTTTGCATCCTTGCTTCAAACCCTTTCATTGAAGCCTACATAAAAAGCAAATTCTCTCATGACCATCTTGTGACCTTCTCCGAAAATCCTTCCCACGAAATAGACGCTTTCGTCTTTGAACAAGACATCCTGACGCCGACAGAGAAAAAGATACTTCAAGCCATTGCCGAGTTGGGGACGATAGAAGCCGTTTCTGAAAGTCTGAACTACCATCGTGCCACAGTCAGGCGTTACCTTTGCCGAGTTTACAGGAAGTTGAAGGTCAAATCTTCGGCACAAGCGACTTACCTTGCCTTTAAACTCGGTTTGATTCGCTGAAGACCGTGCTTCAAAAGGTGCTAAAAAAAAAAGTTACTGTGGTAGCCTTGCGTTTTGTGTTTCATGTGTTCAAAATGGTGGCTGGACAGAGAAAGGTTGGGAGGAAAAGATGATGGAGGCAAAGGAGACAGGAAAGCAGCAAGTCATCAAAAAGGGAGAGGTGGCAGAAGTCCTCTCAAAGCAAAGACTAAACTTGCTGATAACCCTTTTCCTCGCCCTTTGTGCTCTCTTCCTTTGGCTTCTAAGGACAACACCTGAAGGTCAAAGATGGTTGGCTTCTTGGCAAGCAAGAAGGAACGCAGCATTAAATCAGCAGCGCTTTCAAGAAGCCTTGAAGAACGACCCTCCTTTGGGCTTCCCTTTGGAGAAGGTTGGGATTGAAAATTTGGCTGAAAGTGAACTTCCGATTTTGTTGGTAGTTTTGGGTCGCTGTGAGGGGTGCAATGAAAAAGTTGTGTATGAGTGGGCAGAGATGGGAAAGTGGGAGACATTGAGTAAAGCGGTTCGGTTTGTCTTGGTTTTGCAAGAGGGAGTGAAAAAGGTTGACGAGATTGGAAGGGATGCGAAGGGAGTGAGTTTGGTAGCGGATGAGGGAGGAGAGATTGCACGAAGGTTGAATGCCTTTTTTGTTCCTCGTGCTTATGGGTTTGAAGGTGGGAAGTTGGTTTGGGTTCAGAGGGAAGGGAATTTGGGAGAGGTTGAGATTTTGGAGAGATTTTTTGAGGCGGTAAAGGGAAGGGAGAAGGCGTGGTTGCTTATAGATGCGTGGTCAAGGGAGATGAGGGAGAAGGCATGGGGCAAATCTTTGGTAAGTTTGGAGAAGGGAGGTGATAAGAGATGAGATTGAGGCTTTCAAAGGAAGGTTTGACTTTGGTGGAGTTATTGGTTGTCATTGGCATCATTGCTGTTCTGGTAGGGATTTTGTGGGTAGTTTTTGGTTCTATCAAAATGAAGATGCGGGAAACAGTTTGTTTTAATAACCTTCGGATTTTATCTCATGCCTTGCAAATATATCGACAGGATTGGGATGGAATTGATCCGGGGAAGGGACTTTACCTTCAATGTTATGAGGTTGCTTTTATCCCTCACTGCAATTTGAATCCTTCATTAAAGCAATATGGAGTGGCAAGAGAAAACTTAATTTGTCCCAGCGATCCCAAAGCAGTATGGTGTGAATCTCAGTTGTGGTGGGAGCCGTGGAGCATTCCCTATGATAGAACTTTATGTGCAGGTTCATACGGTCCTCATTGGTGGGGTTATAAAAAAGAGGTTTTCCCTGATGAACATCGGTTTTATCCTCCGTTGCCTCAACTCCTTGCCGAGCGAGGAACGGATTTTCCTGTTTGGCATTGCAGTTGGCATGGATTAGAGAGAAAAGAATATCCTTACAGAGCCTTAGTGGCTCGACTAAATGGTCAAGTGGAAATCGTAAGAGTAACTTACGGCTTAAATCCGTGGGAATACTAATGTCGTAAGAAAACTGAAAAGGAGGTGTTGTCCAATGGTTAAGTGGCTTTCAAGATCAATCGTGATCACTCTCGCTTTTTTGACAGGTTGGCAGATTGGTATATTTGCTTGCGATTGCGTTGATCCTTCGGAGCGGCACGGTTGCTGTCAGGCACCAAAGTGTCAGGATTATTCGCCAGTGTGTCCTTCTGGATGGATATTTCAAGGCATTAGCGACCCATATCGTTGCTGTCGCACTTACACAGGTAGTCATCGGCTTTATGGTGACCCACCTTGCTGTGAATGGCATAGACCTTATGATCCAGGGTGTCGACACTTTAGGTGCTTCAGACCACCCTATGGACCATCCGTTATTCACTGCGCGAGGCGCAACACAACGCGTTATGGCAATTGGGAAAATGGCGATATCTGGATATGTGAAGCAATTGGTGAGACACAACCATGCGCTGAAAAGCACGGGTGGTGCACAAGGCTTGAGCAATAAAAAGGTTTCCAAGAACAAGAAAAGGTATTTCTTAGTGAGCGTTGGGATTGTTTTCCTTTGTGGGATTCTCTCCCCTCTTCTTTTAAGGGGCTATGACCGATGGCAAAGACTTAATATGGCTCGTCTTTTTGCTCTTGCCCTCCAGAACCAAGATTTCAAGAGGATGGTAAAATATGTCTTAGATATTGAACAAGAAAAACTTGGAGTTAATGAAGAAAGTATTAGTAAAGCTTTTAAGAGTCTTAAACTTCCATCTATGAAGTTAATTTCATTGGAAGCTTTAGAGGTAAATCCTCCTCTTTGGGCGATAATTCTTTCTAAATGGTCTCTTTCCAATGGAGATCAAGTATCCGTTATTATAGAAATGACGAAAGAAAATAGTAAATGGCGTATTAATTTCTTTTTTACATTTCGTCGTTTTTGTGCTTTAAAATTAAGAATTTTAGGTGTTGAGAAGATAACTGCTTTTGAGAGGAGCAAGGAATGGTCAAAAAATATCCTAAAGTCCGCTGGGATTAAAGGATTTGTAGACCCAGATGGTAATATTCGCTCATTTGATGGAAAACTTTTAGGCATCATCAAACCATAATTAGTTCAGCATGTGAAGTTTAGGATAATACAATGTCCAGTTTGTGCTGATTTGTAAATGGCGGTCAGAAGTTCAAGGGATTTGCGTCCCTCGCGACCGTCGCAAACGAGCGGTGCTCCGTTTTTGATGGCAGCGACCATGTTTTCGGCTGAATTGGCGAAAGGCGGTTCAATCTCTGGCGGTGTCACTGACTCGTCTCTGAAGAACCACCGAACTTGACCATTGACATCCATGATGGCGCCGCCTTTGTCGCCATGAACTTCAACGACAGCGTAAGCGTCTTTGGGGAAAGTCGTCGTGCCCAAAACCGTGCCTAACGCACCGTTGCGGAACCTGAAAATCGCCACTCCCAAATCTTCCGTCTCAATCTCGTGAGCGAACACTCCAATTCGTGCCGCTTCAACGCAATCAACTTCTCCGCCAATCCAAACCAGTTGGTCAATCAAGTGGATTGTCTGGTTAGCCAACGAGCCGCCACCATCGTAGCGCCATGTCCCTCGCCAACCACTTTTGCTGTAATACTCCTGCGACCGATACCATTTCAGCCGCCCTTCAAGCAAGATGAGTTTCCCGAAAAGCCCATCTGCGACCGCTTTCCGAATTTGCCAAGCGCCTTTAAGGTAGCGCATGTCAAAGTCAACGAGCAGCAACTTTTTGTTTCGCTCGGCTGCCTCAATCATCGCATCAGCGCGCTCAAGGGTGACTTCCATCGGCTTAGTGACGATGACATGTTTGCCCGCTTCAAGGGAAGGGACAGCGATGTCGGCGTGGAGTCCCGATGGTGTCATGACCCAAACCACATGGACATCGGGTCTGTCAAGGAAGGTGCGGAAGTCAGTGTGCCATTCGCAGTTGAGTTCCTCCGCGACTTTTTTAGCCCGTTCCTCGTTGATGTCAACGACGCCGGCAAGTTTCGCCCCTTCCGTTTGTTTGACCATCTTCGCCCTGTTTCGTCCCATCCCCAAGCCGACAACGATGAAGCCAATCGCATCGCCCATTTCGGTCACCTCCTACAAAAGGTTGCGAGTTGAGCGTTGAGAGTTGCGGGTTGCAAGTTGCGTGTTGTGAGTTAAAGGGTTGCTGCTTGGATGCTGGGCACACAACCCGCAACGCTTCAACTTCTTTTCGCCGCAACCAACTGCCACCAAAGCAACCAGTTGACGGGACAAGCAATTGTCCAAACCGAGATGGCAAGCAGGATTGGCGGAAACCAACCTTGCTTTAGGTCACGAGCCATAGCCCAAACGCCCAAACTTCCAGAGAGAACGAAAAGGGCAAGGATAAGGACACAAACGCCAACGAACTTTTGGCGATGCCAAACTATCGGGTCAATTTCGCTTCTCTTTCGCCGTCTGTAAAGCCATGTCCCGACAGCCGTCCAAAAAGCGATGCCGAGCAGATTTGCAACACTGCCCGTTCGCCGCAAATCTTCAAGTTCATCAAGCCAACTTCCCAGCGGGTCAAACTTGCCTTCACTGACTTTGTTCGGGAAGTAGATGACGGCGCAAACGCCTTTCCTCAGCGCTTCAGCGACCTTTTCTGGAGTGTTCGCCCAAACTGGCAAAACGGTTGCTGTTTCTGGAGCGTATCCGCTGCGGAAGTCAAGGCTGCCGAGCACCGCCAGCCCATGTTTGCGACAAAGTGCCCTCAACTTTTCATCGCCGAGAACCGTGCCGTTGACAATTTCAAACCCATCAACACCCCACTCAAGCAACTCGTGGATGCTGTGCCTTCCCGACCAAGGGTGAGCGGCTATAACCACGCCACCCTGCCTTTTCGCTTCCTTTATGGCTGCAGGCACATCAAATTCTCGCGGCGAAATGTCCTTGCGAATGTTCAGCATCACAAGATGGGTCTTGCCGCGAAATTCTTCGCCGACGAGAACGGTCAAAGGCGAAAAAGGATGCGAGGTGCGGAGTGCGGTGTGCGAGTTTGCTCTTTCAACGAACTTTTTTGCGATCTCGCCTCCCTTGACAGTGTTGCTGTCCGTGATGGCAACGATTTTGTAGCCTCGCCATAGGTGCCACAGGACTGCCTGCTCAGGCGTCAAAAAGCCGTTGGATTGGGTCGTGTGGGTGTGAAAGTTGGCGAGAACGAAAGGAGCATCTTCTGGCACAATCCAACGCATCCCGAAAGGCATCACGCTTTCAAACCAGTTGACCGCAACGAAACCGCCGGAAAGGGTCAGCATGACATTTAGGCTCATTACAGCCGCAATTGCCAACCTTTGCCATTTCCTTGCTTTCAGCATAAGGGAAGCCGCAAAACCCGCCAGCAAACTGAGAAGCGAGTAGGTCACAGCCAGCCATTTCGCGTGCGGGTAGCCTGCGCTGACAAGGGAGATGAGCCAACGGAAAGGCTCAATAGGAGCGAACCAAATTGGGACGCGGTGCCATTCAACTTGCACCAACTGCGCAGCCAACTTGCCCAACTGTTCGCCTTCGGGCGTCGTTGCAAACCATGCCAACTCTTCCATCTTAAGCCACCTTTGGTGGTTTCGTTTCTGAGTGCAGCCTCTAAGTTTTCAAGCCCACCTCAACTTTTCCAGCCAATCCATCAGTTCGTCGGCGACATCGCTGATTTCGTCTGCTCGGGTGGCTCTCAAGAGCCCGCGCTCAATTGCCTCCCGCAAAAGGGCTTTCCTGACATCGTGGAGGTGGCTGCTGAGTTCCGAAAGGACTTGCAATTGCTCGCCCAACTCACCTTCGTCCAACAATTTTTGCAGGTGTCTCGCTTTTTGCTCAAGGGCTTGCAGTTGCCTCACAGTTCTTTGCTTCCTGTGTTCGGAAATCACTTTCATCCCCGCCTTTCGTTCTTTGCCTGAGCGGACTTGGGTTCGTCGTTGGCTCCTTTGAAGTTGACCGAGAGAATTTTGCCGCTCCCGCTCAGCCACCAAAACCTCAGCCGTTGCCATTGCGCCCTTGGGTTGTCGAAGGTGCACGAAAATGTTTGTGGCTCGCTCGCATTAACTTCCCACTGGGCAATCTGTTCATCGCCCCAACGAACTTGCAACTTGCCTTTGCCCTGAACTTCGACCGTGCATTGGAAATCGCCCTGCGGCAGCCACCAAGCAAGTTGAATTGATGGGCTCATCAGTCCATCCCTCAAATTGGAGATGTCAAAGGACGACAAAGGTGTGTTGGCATCGGGCACACGAAGCCTGAGTGTCAAGCCGGAACTCAGCCGCCATGATAAAGCGATTTCAAACCCCGCCAAAAATCCGTCCCATGTGTCTTTGGGCGCATTCGCCATCGCCTCTTTCAACAAATCCCAGCCACCGAGCCGTTCAAGGTAAAGGCAAAGCCCGAGAAAAACCTGCATCGGCGGCTTTTCGGGTTTTGGGGCTTGAAGCAGCCATTGTTGAGCCTTGACAATTTCTGCACTCACCATCCCGAGCAAGTAATTTTTGAGCCCGCGTTCTATTTCAGCGTCTCCGTTCACAACTTCTTGCCCTTCATCCCAAAGCCAGAGCGCAAACAACCGTTCGCCCAAAAATCCGCCGGAATACGGCTCATGAAGCCCATCAAATTCGCCGAAAGCGGGAATTGCGTGGTGACCTGCTTCGTGAGCGACTTTGAGCCACCAAGTCCACCGGTCGTCCGGAATTGAGCCGTAAAACAAAGTGTGCCCAGCAAAGGAAAAGGCGCTGCCGTTGCCCTTGGCAAACAGCCACGCCCTCACGGGAAACTTCACTGGCATGCCGAAGCGCTCGGAAAACAAACTCAAGGCTAAAGCGAAAATGCTCGGGACATCTGACAGGTGGCGCGGGAGCTCTCCGAACGGGTTGAGCCACTGGACGAAGTGGTTTGCATAATCGGCTTGAGCCTTTGAGCCGTAAACGAACACGACTTTGCTGAACTTGTCACCGTGTTTTGGGTCGGCGATAGGCACCGGCTCGCAGAAAACATTCGGCGATTGCCAGACAACCACACCGCCAATCGCCAACCGTCGCAGGTAGCCGCGATTTGCGAACCACGAAACGGGTAGGGTAGGGGGAAACCAAGAGAAACTCGGCTTTGCTCCCAAGTCTTCGGCTCGCTGATAAGCCTCTTTCCCTTCGTCCCATTCCTGCCTCAAGCAGTAGGCATACCCTAACCACGCCCACCAAGCAGGCGCTTTGGGGTCGGTCTGGAGTTTCGCTTTCAACTCAGCAACGATTTCGTCATCAACGACTCCTTGAGCCAGTCGGTTCAAAATCGTGGATATGTCCGACGCAGCGATTGCGGAAAATGATGCCAATGTGACGAGCGCCAGCGCAAAGGTTCGCCTCAACACAGCCATCGCCTCTTTCAGCGTTTCACTTCAGCGGGACAGGCTTAGGGATTTCCCGTTCAATGAATGTGTGGGAGTATTGCCACAAGAGCCTCCAACTCCCAACTTGCCAAGCCCTCAGAAATCCATCCCAACCACCGGCGACCAAAATGCGTCCATCGGGGCTGAAAGCGACTGTCTCAACGATGTTGTCTGTTCGCAAGGAAGTAACCAAACGACCGGTGGCGAGTTCCCAAATGTCCACTCGGTTTCCAAATCCGCCGGCAGCAACATACCTGTTGTCTGGGCTGATAGCGCAAGCGTTGTAAATTCGGGTGGCAATTCGACCTGTGGGAGTTTTGGGCGATTCAAGTTTTCGGATTTGCCTGAGTGCGGTCATGTCCCAAATTCTGACCGTTCCATCCCAACCTGCAGAAGCGAGATAGCGACCGTCACGGGAGACGGCAAGGTCGTTGACCCAAGGCACAGGTGGCTTCAATTGCGCTCCAACCCTTACCTTCCAAGTCACATCCTTTGCGTGCCCTTGCAAAACAGCGATTGGTTGGGAATTTCTCTGTGGCGGGAACGGAAGCACGATGATGCCTTCCTTAGCACCGACGACTTCACCTGTCCCAGCGACGGCGAGCCAGCGACCTTTGGGGTCAAAAGCGATTGCTTTGACGAAGGGTGGGTTTTTGAGCCTCATCGTGTCAAGCAACCTTTCCAACTCGCTCCGTTCCTTGGGGCTCAATATGCCTTTGCCCGGCAACTTTGGTGTCGGTTCTGCCAGTTCGCCCTTGACGATTTGTCGGTTGAAGACGAGCATGAGTTGAGACCAATCCCTTCCCGTCCGTCGGTAAATCCTCAATCGCCCATCTCTTCCACCGATGGCAAGGTAATTTCCGTCGGGGCTGAAGGCTAAAGTTTCGACAGGACCTGGCGGAGCCATGAAGTTTAGGACACGCAGCAACTTTGCTGCTTTCGTGTCCCAAATGTAAACGCGACTGTCCATCCCTCCTGTCGCCAAAAACTGACCATCTGGGCTGAAAGTTAAAGCGGTTTGGATGCCCTCGTAAAATCGGTCGGGCAAATAGTAGCCGACCAACTTGCCAGTTTTGGCATCAAGGATGTCAACGGTTCGCTGTTCATGTGCGCCGAACCTTGCCGACCAGCGAGCGCTTGCAGCCAAGTAGCGACCGTCGGGTCTGAAAGCGATAGCGAAAAATTCGCCAGCAGGGACTCCTTCTTCAAGTTGTGGCTGTGGCGGCGCAATTATCGGCGCACCGGGGACAGGCTTTGGCTCTAAGTCGGGAGTTTTCTCTCCCTTAGGTGGCGGTGCCGAACCAACTTGCCAAATCGGCAAAAGCGCAAGCAACAATAGCGCGATGATGAAAACTGCGAATTTCTTCCCGTCCAGCATAGCCATCACCTCCGAAAGCGTTGAGCGTTGCAAGTTGTGCGTTGCTTTGTGAGCGACATATTCGGAGTTGAGTTCCTTTCGCATTCACAACGCACAACCCGCAAACCAATTTTAGCGAGCCTTTCCACCTCTTTTCCGCCGACCTTCCCAAAGAACTTCTGGGATTCGGGCTCGCTTGTTCACGACCAAAGCGAGAGCGAAAAGCCAATCCGATAGCCTGTTCAAATATTGCAGCACCAAAGGGCGAACGGTCTCTTGTTCGGAAAGAGCGACGACTCGCCTTTCCGCACGCCTGCAAACCGTCCGGGCGAAATGAACCAGAGCGGCTTCAAAAGAACCGCCGGGCAAAACGAAAAGGCGCGGCGTCGGCGCTTCATTTTGAAAAGCGTCTATTTGCCGCTCCAACGCCTTCAACCTTGCCCTTGAAAGTTTCATCGGCGGTCGCAGTTTAGGGGAAGTAGCGAGTTCAGCGCCGATGACGAATAGGTCACGCTGGACTCTCTCAACCATCCGAGCAAGTCGCTTGTCCGCCAAGATGGCACGAACCACTCCCAGAACCGAGTTGAGTTCGTCAATTGTCCCGTAGGCTTCGACTCGCGGGTGAGTTTTCTTCACCCTGTCACCCATCAAATCCGTCATCCCGCTATCGCCCCGCTTGGTGTAAAGCCGCATAGCAATCCCTCCGGTTTGGTGCGAAACTTTTTTCGAGCCAAAGACGCAAATTGAAGGGAGTTTGGTGCTCCATGTTGACGCTTCGGTGCGTGGGCTTGGGAAAAGCCTTCGGACGGCGCTGGCTTTTCCGCCGCCTTTCCTTTACTGTGCCGCAAGGAACAGGCTTAGTCATACTCGGTCCAAACGGCTCAGGCAAAACAACTTTGCTGCGGCTTTTGTGCGGGTTGGTGCAACCGACGGAAGGGCAAGTGGTTTGGAAATGTGACGAATTTGAGTTAAGTCCTGTCAAGGCGCGACCTCTGCTGGGAGCAGTTCTGCCTGATTGCGAACCTTACGAAGAGTTAACGGCGGAAGAGAACCTAAGACTGGTCGCCAACTTGCGCGGAGTTTCGAGCGAAAGTGTCAGCGAGTGGTTGGAGCGGGTCGGCTTGGCAAATGCCAGAAACCAACTTGTCCGCGAGTTCTCTTCGGGCATGAAACTTCGGCTGAAATTGGCTATGGCTCTTATCCACGAACCGATGGCGCTTCTTTTGGACGAACCGACGGCGATGCTTGACGAACAGGGACGCCAGTTGGTCGCTGAACTTGTTGCCGAGCAGAAACGAAAGGGCATCGTCGTCATCGCAACAAACGATGAGAGGGATGTCGGTTATGGCGAACAACAAGTCATTCTGGGCGAAAACCGATGAACAGAAAGTGCAAGGTGCGGAGTGCGGGGTGCGGGAAAGCAGAACCCGCATTTTTCGGCAACCGTCTTGGTTAAGGCAAGTTCTTGCAATTGCTCAGAAGGACTTTCAAAGCGAGTGGCGAACAAGGCACGCAGTAGTCACGACTTTGGCTTTCGCCATCATAGCCTTGACGCTCGTTAGTTTGAGTGTTGGTTCGTTGCGCAGTGAACCTGCTTTGGCGGCAGGTCTGCTTTGGGTCATCCTCTTCTTCGCAGCGATAACGGCTTTGGGGCGAACTTTCACTAAGGAAGTTGATGCCCACACCGATAACTTGCTTCGTCTCAACGCACAGCCTTCGGCAGTTTTCATCGGCAAGATGGCTTTCAACTTTGCCTTGCTCGTTTTGGTCGCATTGATCGCCGTCCCACTTTTCATCACACTCATGGGCTTGGTTGTCAAAAATGTGGCAGTTTTCGTTTTCACCATTACGGTGACTTTGGTGGCGATGGCTGCTTTGGGGACGATTTTGGGGGCGATGTTGGCGAAAGTTCAAAGCAGAGTGGCGTTGCTTGCGGTCGCTGCTTTCCCGCTCTTCTTCCCAGCCCTCGCTGCTGCTTTGCAAGTCACTGCCTCAATCTTCGGTGCAAGCCCTGAGATTGGCTCTGCGCCCGTGAAAGCCTTGTGTGCTTACGCAGTTGCTTCAATCTTGGGCGGGTTGCTCCTCTTTGAAGAAGTTTGGTGAGCCCAACAGTTCATCCCGCCGAACAAAGGGCAAGTCAGGGTTTTTGCCCGCAACAGGCAGCAATCGGATGTGCCAATATTTGTCAACGCCTTTCTTTGCCGCTTAAAATCCGATGGGGTGATTGTGCGATGAGCCAAAAGGTCGCTGAACCGCCAACTCAACCTGCTTTCGTCATCCGACCAGCAAAGCGGAAGGAACTGGAGGACTTGATTGAAGTTTACAAGTCGGGCTACGAGGGGCTTGAAGAATACGCCGAGCGGACGGAGGAGGACATACGGGATTATCTGGAATGGCTTTATGACGGTGACCCAAATGGCTTCTTGGTGGCTGAAGCGAACAGCGAATTGATTGGGTTCGTCAGCGTCCATTCCGATTGGTGGGACAGAAGGTATCAACGCCGAACCGCTGAAATCCATGAACTCGTCGTCCGAAAAGATTGGCAAGGAAAAGGTGTCGGGCGAGCGTTGATGATGGCTGCCTTGGATTACGCAAGGGCTCAAGGGTGCGAATACGCAAGCCTTTGGGTCGGCGAAGGCAACTGGAAAGCAAGGGAATGGTATCGCCGACTGGGCTTTGAAGAAGTCGGTAAAGGTTGGGGCGTCTGGGTGCGAATGGTCAAAAAGTTACGAAACGATTTTTGACGCTAAGGCGTTAGCAACTGTGCCCCGTTTCTGTCGCCTGTCGCAAGGGTTCGCTTCTTCAGTTCCTGAACATCGCCGTAACCATACATCGTTGCGTCTTTGTCGGCATTGCTGTATAAGTCTGCCAGCCCAACCCAGTGACCGAATTCGTGAGTGGCAATGTTGCGGATGTCATAAGCGACTGGTCGGTCAGGACAGTAGTTGTCTGAAGTGTAGCCGTCGGGAATGCTGAAGTCATACCAAGCGTAAAGGTTGTTGAAAGCGGTGTCGGCTTCCACCACCCTTCCTGTTGCACGGGAAACCCAAACATAGGTGACGGCGAGTGCCCCTGCTTGCAACCTTCGCCACGAAATTGCGTTTATGCCATCCAATCGTCCCGCTTGAGCCGATGTGGTTCCACCGTATTTGAAAACCAAAGACGAATTGGCTTCACTCCAAACCGCAAACGAATCTTGGATGGCTTGGATGATTTGGTCGGCAGTCAGCGAATAACCTGACGGAACTTTCACTCTGCTCGGATTAACCCGATAGGTAATGCCACCAGAGGGCAACTTCCAACCTGTCAAGGCGTAATTGCTTGGGTCGCTCGTGCTTATGCTGCAGCCGCGCCCGCCATCCGTTGGGACGGGATGAACGATGACATGTTCGTCAAGGTCGCCAGCAGATGGAACATTGTTTCCGCCACCGCATCCGCCCAAGACGAAGAAGAGTAACGACAACGAAACGGGAATCAACAAAAGCACCCATCGCCTCATATCGGCTCACCTCGCCTTTAGGATTTTCCCTTCTTGCGAACCGACATCAAAAATCATGCCACACTACTGCAACTTCCGCTCTGATTAGCGCCACTCTGTCCAAGTCCCTATTCTTCAACGCTGCCGTAATCAGCCAACGCTTTTTAGACCAATCTCAAAGCACCTTCATTTCGCAAAGAGGCTATGTCCTTTTTGCCTACCGAGATGGCTCACAAAATTGACAAAGGGTTGACGCTTCAAGAAGAAACGCAAGGGCAAATCTTTCGCTGCTGTCACTCCAATTCTTGCGGTGACAGCGATTTCAGATTCGTCAAACTCAACGGGTTCGTTACCTTCAGCCACCCACAATCGCTCACCCAAAGTCAGGTCCCAACCATCCAAACTTAAATCAATCGCCATTGCCTTACAAAGTTTTCCCGGTCCGGTCGTCGGGAACGAGTCAAACCGCCCTAACCTTTCCCTCATCAGTTCAATCCCTTTGATTGGCATCAATGCTCTGATCAGCACTGCGCTGGGCACACCTTCAGGTTCAGTGACTGCGTTCAGGCAACAAACTTGGTGAATGCGATAAACATACCCACAACCCGGTGGACCAAACATGCTTTTGTTCCTGTTAGTCATGCCGCGAAAAGCGTGGTTTGCAGGGTCATCCTGCGCTAAATAGGCTTCCACCTCCACGATAACTCCAGCCGTGACGCCTTCAGGCGTCTCCCTGACCAAAACTTTGCCCAGCAATTCCTTAGCGACCATTATTGGGTCTCGGTTATAAAACTTCCGTTGTAATGCTTTGCCCCAATTCACAGTTGTCACCCTCCAGCCAGAAAGCCTCAACGCTACAATTTAAGCAAGGTGACATGAAATGTCAATCTCAAAGCACATTCGTGACGAGTTGCTTTTTTCTGGGCATTAAAGGCATGGAGACAAGCGTTGCGTTGGCGCAAGAAGGAAATCCCTTCACGGGTGGGAGTTTCATGTGCAAAGAAGTGGAAGCCACTTTTGAAGGCGTTCCGGTGAAATGGGAAAATGGAGGGCAAAAGTCAAATGGTGGAGGGAGGAGGATTCGAACCTCCGAAGGGCCGTCGCCCACCAGGTTTACAGCCTGGCCCCTTTGGCCGCTCGGGCATCCCTCCATCTTCGTGGCATCGCAAATTATAGCGCAAATCTGTGTTGACCGTCACAATTTGCACAGGGAAATTGAGAAGGCAAAGTTGCTGCCGAGATGTTTGACCACAATTTTTCGCCGAACGAATTGAGCCAAATGGTTTGGTGCAGTTTCCCTCGCCTTCCTCAATCCATTGGTTCCTCGTCAAGTTTAACTTCTTCACCGATAAAGCCTGCAGATGTCTTTTCCAGCAACTCAAGATGGGAGAGAAGCAAGTGACGCAATTCTGTAACCAACCTCGTTTGAAGTTGCCTGAGCCTTTCAATCTTTTCCAACTCGGCTTGATATTGGTTTCGGGCATCTGCCTTAATTTGCTCGGCTTCATGTTGGGCTTGGGCAATGATAAGTTCAGCCTCTCTTTGGGCTTGTCTCTTTATGTCGTCGGCAATTTTTTCCGCAACAATGAGGGCATTTTGGAGTTGCTGCTCAATCGCCTGATAGACCTGCAGTCGTTCCAGCAAACGCTCCCGCTCTTCCTTGAGTGATTGGTTTTCCTCCATGAGTTGTGCGACCGTCTCACTCACCTGCTGGACGAAAGCCTTGACATCCTTCACCGAGTAGCCGAGCAGGCGTCGTCTGAATTGCCAATGGACGATTTCCGCAGGAGTTAAAGGCACTTCCGTCACCTCGTTCAAGGGAGAATTCCCGCTAACACGCTGGCTATAACCAAAGCCAGAAAGATAGCGATTGCAGGCGAGAAATCAAGCCCAGCCGTTTTCCATGGAGGGACGATGCGGCGAATTGGCTCAAGGATTGGGTCAGTCGTGTTTTCAACCCACCGAACAATCGGGTGGTAATGGGACGGTCTCAACCACGAGATGACGCACCGAACCAACATGAGCATGAAGAACAAATCAAACGCCAACCAAACCAATCTGTCCAGCATAACCTTCACCTCACTGGCAACTCAATTTCGCCTTCGGGAGGGCTCTCAACGCCTGTAAAGAGAGCAGAAATCGCCTTGATGGTTTCTTCGTCGCCGCCGGCAGGGATATTGGGTGGGGCGAAAAGGAAAAGTCGCTTGCCAATTTCGTAAAAGTTCCCACGAAGGGCATAACTGACCCCTGCTAACATGTCCACGATGCGTTGAGCCTTTGCCGAGTCAATATGCTGCAAATTGACAACGACTGCTGTTCCTTCAATCAACTTATCGGCTGCTCGGACTGCATCTTCCAATTTCCGTGGTATGGTAACCCAAATTGCAGGTCTTTTGTTTCTGACGACTTTGAAGGGCAGCAACCTTCCCTGCGAACTTGTGGGGTTTTCCGCTTCCTCTTCCTCGACCTCAGGTGATTCCATCCTGAAAAGCCTTGCCAACCATTTCATCCTCTCGCACCTCCTTTGGCAGGTCTGGGACCGAAAATAGCAGTGCCGATGCGGACCATGTTGGCACCTTCCTCTATGGCGACCTCAAAGTCGTGGCTCATGCCCATTGACAAATACCGCATCTCAACATTGGGCAAATCAAGCCCCTTCAACCGCTCAAACAACTCACGCATCTTTCGGAAGAAAGGTCTGACTTGTTCTGGGTCGGGAAGGTAAGGCGGTATCGCCATCAACCCGACAATGCGGATGTTGGGAAACTGAGAGGCTTGGCGGATGAGGCGCTTAACTTCCTCGGGAGCGACTCCACTTTTCGTGGCTTCACCACCCACATTGACCTCAACCAAACAATCAACTATGCGACCCATCTGTTCAGCCCGTTTGTTCAGTTCTTCAGCCAAAGCCAATCGATCCAGCGATTGGACGAACTTGCAAAATCGCACGACCAGTTTCGCCTTGTTGGTTTGCAAGTGACCGATGAAGTGCCATGTAACGGCGTCACCGATTTGCTGATATTTAGCCCACGCCTCTTGAGCGTAATTTTCTCCGATGTGCTCCAACCCTGCTTCAATGGCGGCACGAATTCGTTCCACATCAACCGATTTTGTCGCTCCCACCAAAACAATCTCCGCTGGGTCTCTACCTGCCCTTTCAGCGGCAAGGGCGATTCGCTCTCTAACTCGCATCAGGTTTTCTTTGACCTGTTCAGCGACCGTGACTCCAGAGGTCACCTGAGCCATAGTTTGGTCCCTCTCTTGCGGTTGCGCCCCTTCACCCCTGAGCCTGTCAACGATTATAGCAACGGCGGCATGTGAAAGTGTTCCCAAACTTTTGGCAGCAGCAGCGCTTTCAAATCGTCCACAATTATGTCGGCATCTTTGAGCGCCTCATCTTCGTAGTAACTGCGGAGTGCGACACATTTCATCCCCGCTTTCCTCGCTGCTTGAATGCCTGCAGGTGAGTCTTCAACGACAAGGCATTCGTGAGGTCTCAGTGGCGGCGACACAAACTCGTTCAACCTTTCCATCGCCAGCAGAAACGGGGTAGGGTCTGGCTTGCCCCTTTCGCAATCCTCGTGCCCAACGATGACGGGGAACAGGTCACAAACTCCCTCCCTCAAAAGCACAGCCTCTATCTGATAGCGGAACGAACCTGATGCAATCGCCAGCACAAATTTTTGGGCGAGCGCTTTGACCACATCAGTCATCCCATCAACAGCAGGCAAGCGGTCTTTCAGCCAAGCGTCGTAAATTTCCGTCTTGCGCCGGAGAACCTCTGAAGTTTGCTCGTCATCGTCAATTCCGTTGCGCCTCAGCGCCCACTTGACGGCATCCCAATCAGGCACACCGATGCAGCCGACTTTAAACTCCTCCCAAGTCAAGTCCATGCCCTTTTCCCTCAGAACATGGGCTAAAGCCTCGTAATGGAGTCGTTCGCTGTCCACCAACACGCCATCAAAGTCAAAAATCACAGCCCGAACCATACCGTTGCCCCCTTAGCGATGGCACAATTGATTTGCCCTTCAAACTGTAGCGCTTTTCCCTTCCTTTGGACATTGAAGCGGGGTGAGAGAAATGGCGTCAAGGACAGTCGCAAAACCCGAAGTTGAAAGGCGTTGGACTTTGGAAGAGTGGTTGAAGTTACCCGAAGGTCCGCCCTTTTACGAACTGGAGGATGGCAAGTTGATAGCGATGCCTTCCCCGAGATTGGAGCATCAGGAAGTCGTCGGGGTGCTCTACTTCACTTTGGATAGGTGGGCAGAAGAAAACGACTTGGGCACAGTGGTTATGGCTGTTGATGTTGCGTTGCCGACAGGCAGAGGCTACATCCCTGACTTGACATTCATCCGCCGTGATAGGGAACGGGAACTTATCGGCGAAGATGGCAAAATTCACGGAGCGCCCGATTTAGTCGTTGAGGTCATCTCACCAAGCACAAAAGTTCGTGACCGATACAAGAAGATGGAAGGCTACTTTGAGGCGGGGGTTGAATGGGTTTGGTTGATAGACAGCGAGGATTTGACGGCAGAGGAGTTTCACCGAACTGAAGAAGGTTACCTGAGGACGGCTGCTGCGGGACCAAACGATGCCTTTGAGCCCAAAGCGCTGCCGGGTTTAAAAATCAACCTCCCCGAACTTTTGAACAAGCCTGCGAAAAAGTCGGGGCAGCGAAAAAGGAGCAGATAGGGGTGTGATGAGATGAGAGTTCAGCCAGACAAAAGCGAGTTTTTGAATTTGGCGCAGAAGGGCAACCTGATCCCGGTTTGGGCGGAAATTTTGGCTGACTTGGAAACGCCAGTTTCAGCCTTCATGAAGTTGGCTCAAGGCGATTTCGCCTTCCTGCTTGAAAGTGTGGAAGGCGGCGAACATGTCGCCAGATACTCCTTTTTGGGCACGCAACCCGTTTTGCTCTTTCGAAGCAAAGGCGACACCGCACTCATTGAAAAAGGTGGCAGTTTGCAGGTCTACCGCCTTCAGCCTAACGAAGACCCGTTGCATGTCCTCAAAAGGCTGATGAGCCAGTTCAAATTTGTGACGGAAGAGGATTTGCCCCGCTTCTGTGGCGGTTTCGTCGGCTACATCGGCTATGACATGGTCCGCTTTTTTGAAAAGTTGCCGGATTGGACCGTTGACGACTTGCAACTGCCTGATTGCTACTTGATGCTTGCCGACACCCTCGTCATCTTTGACCACTTGAAGCGGAAGATGAGGGTTCTCGTTAACGCTTTTGTTGACGACGACCCCGCTAAGGCTTACGATGCTGCCGTTGAGCGCATTGAGGCGATTGTCCATCGCTTAAGGGTCACGAGCCTCAACCCATACAGCAGTCAATTGCTCTCAACTCAAGCCCCTTCGGTTACTGTCACATCCAACTTCACCCGTGAGGGTTTTGAGGGCATCGTTGAGCGGGCAAAGGAATACATCGCTGCTGGAGACATCATCCAAGTTGTCCTGTCCCAAAGGTTTCAAACCCAAGTGAGTGCCTCGCCTTTCAACATCTACCGAGCCCTAAGGTCAATCAACCCGTCGCCCTACATGTTCTACTTGAGTTTTGGCGACTTAAAACTCATCGGCAGTTCGCCGGAAATTTTGGTCAGTTGCTTCGGCACAAAGGTCATCACCCGCCCGCTGGCTGGGACGAGACCCCGTGGGCGAACGCCCGAAGAAGACGAAGCCCTTGAAAGGGAACTTTTAGCCGACCCAAAAGAACGAGCCGAGCATATAATGCTCGTTGACCTTGGGCGGAACGATTTGGGACGAGTCTGCAAAATCGGAACGGTCAAGACAACCGAACTGATGAAAATCGAGCGATACAGCCATGTCATGCACATCTACTCAACCGTTGAAGGTGAGTTGGACACGAGCCGATACGACATCTTTGATGCCCTCAGGGCTACTTTCCCCGCCGGCACTGTGACTGGTGCGCCGAAGATTCGTGCGATGGAAATCATTGATGAACTTGAACCGACGAAGCGAGGTCCCTATGCAGGAAGCGTCGGCTATTTCAGTTTCAACGGGAACATGGACATGGCAATCACAATCCGCACGATAGTCTTGAAAGGTAACACAGCCTTCGTTCAAGCGGGTGCAGGCATCGTTGCCGACAGCGTGCCTGAAAGGGAGTATCAAGAGACAGTCAACAAAGCGAAAGCGTTGCTGTCGGCAATTGAGATGGCGGCTCAAGGGCTTGAGTGAGAGGATTTTGGCTGAATGGGCGGTTCAATCCGTCACATACACGACGACCTTCCTCTGCTTCGGTCCGTCAAACTCGTAGAAGTAAATGCGTTGGTCTGGGTCCATGACCAACCTCCCATCCTTGACAATCAAAACTTCGGTTGGTGCAACGAGAGCCGCTTTCGTGTAGTGAGGTGCTTGAGGGTCTGGGTTGATTCTGTCCAGCATCTCGTCCAGTTTCGGTCTGTCAGCGACATCAACTTCCCTGTGGATGCTAACGGCAGCGGAAGTGTGAGGCACATAGACGCAAACGAAACCGTCCTTGATGTTCAGTTCGGTCACCAAATCTTGAACTTTGTCGGTGATGTCAACCAACTGTTCCCGTTCGGTCGTTTCAATGGCAATTTCACGAACGAACCCCATTAGCACAACCCTCCTTTTGGTGGTTTGAGTGTGGGAGTTTGAAGAAGGCATGTAATTGCCGATAAAAAGTTTAGCACGGAAATTCGTCGTGCTTTGTGGCATGAAGAATTTAGGGATTGGGCTGAAATTAGGTCGGCTTACATCAGAGGCTAATCGGTGCGATAATTTTATCGGCAGAAAGAATGGAGTGAATGCTATGCCAGAACTGCGCAAAGACCCAATCGTCCAAAGGTGGGTCATCATAGCGGCAGAGCGTGGGCAGAGACCTTCGGACTTTCGGGTGGAGGCTTCAACGGTTGAAGTTAACCCGAAGGCGTGCCCGTTGTGCCCGAACAACGAAGAACGAACTCCACCCGAAGTCTTTGCCATCCGTTTGGATGGCTCCAAACCCAACACACCCGGCTGGCTGGTTCGTGTCGTCCCCAACAAGTTTCCCGCATTGAGGCTTGACGGCGATTTGAACCGAAGGGGAATGGGCTTGTTTGACATGATGAATGGGATTGGCGCTCACGAGGTCGTAATTGAAACTCCAGAGCACAACGACGATTGGGACACGATGCCTGTGGAACAGTTGCAACGAGTGTTTCAAGCCTTTCAAGCCAGACTAAACGCATTGAGAGAGGACACCCGCTTCCGATACTCTTTGGTCTTCCGCAACTATGGGGTGCAAGCAGGTGCGTCCTTGTCTCACCCCCATTCCCAAATCATTGCCCTGCCTATCGTGCCTCAGTTGCCGAAGGAGAAATTGGTTTCGGCTCGGCAGTATTACTTGGACAAGGAGCGCTGCATTTTCTGCGACCTGATTTTTCAGGAGCGTGAACTTCAGAAGCGAGTTGTGATGGAGAGCGAACACATAATCGTTCTATCGCCTTTCGCTGCCCGCTTTCCTTACGAACTTCACTTCTTCCCAACCCACCACAGCCACGATTTCGCTCAAGAGAGTCAAGATGTTTTGAGGGATTTGGCTGTTGTGATGAAGCGAGTGTTGACAGCGGTGAAAGGGCTTCTTGGTCAGCCTGCATATAACTTTGTCCTTCAAACAGCACCGAACCCTGTCCCTCGTCCCGGTCGCCCCGATTACTGGGGCACATTGCCCTACGACTACCACTGGCATTGGGAGTTCATCCCCAGATTGACCAGAGTTGCAGGCTTTGAGTGGGGGACAGGTTTCTACATCAATCCAGTTGCGCCAGAGGCTGTTGCTGAAGTTCTAAGGGAAGCGTTGAGAGCGTCGTCTGATAAGGTAGGGTGATTGGGATATGTCGGCAGTCAAAGTGCTGGCGGAAGAGATGGCTAAACATGTCGTGAGCCAGTGGTTTCAAGAACTGCAAGATAGGGGCATCCGTCCTTTGCCATCAATGTCTTTGAGGGAAGTGACGGAAAATGCCATCGCTTCCTTGCTGGACAGCCTGACCCGCCCCGATTGGAAGGACGCAGCGAGACCGAATTTGCGGGTGCTCAGGTTTCTCGCTGACCAACTGAACCTGCCTTTGGAACAGTCCCTCGAAATTTTCCTCAGGCTCAGGCGACACATTGTCCGGGCTTTGTCGCTTCTATTGGAAAACCCATCCGAGGCTTACGAGCGAATTGAAACTGTCTGGGACGAAGGGATTTTGAAGTTAGCCGCCTACAGACAAACAGCGACCCAAACTGCTTTGGAGTTAGCGCACCGAAAGTATCAAGCCCTGTTTGAGCAGGCATCCGACGCCTTCCTTTTAATTCGCATGGACGAAATCGGCACCATCGTTGAAGCCAACCCAGCAGCAACTAACTTGACAGGTTATTCGCCTGAAGAATTGCTGGGAATGTCAGCCCTCAAATTAGCGCCTAAGGAGGAACTGGAAAAGTTTCGCGATGCCTTGCAAGAACTGAGGCAAAAAGGTCATGTGAGGCGACCGAGCATAGGCGTAAGGCGAAAAGATGGGATGACGGTAATCGTTGACTTGAGCGCCACCCTTTTGGTTTTGGACAGTGACACTTACGCGCTATGCATTGCCCGCGATGTAACCGAACAGCGAAAGATGCAGCAACGCCTTGAAAGCGTCGTCACTCATAGGACGAAAGAATTGGCTCAGGCTTTGGAGCGTGAAAGGCACCGAGCCGCACAAATGGCTGTTTTGGCTCAAATCGCTGCGGAAGCCCTTGAGGCAGTGAATGAAGATTCGCTTTACCAAGCAGCAGCGAATGCGTTGAAAGAGCATTTAGGGCTTTACAATGTTGCCCTCTTCGCCTACGACAAGGACCGACACGAGTTGATTTTGAAGGCATGTCGGGGAGCATACGAAGAGGTTTGGTCACCCGTTTACCGCCAGTCCGCCGATGTGGGTTTGATCGGACTTTCAGTCAGGACAGGAGAACCTGTTTTGGTCAACGATGTCACATGCCACCCTGATTATTTCCAAGCGACACCCGCCGAATCAGCGACCCGTTCAGAACTCGTTGTGCCAATAAAACTCCACGGCGAAGTCATCGGTGCTCTGGACTTGCAATCAGAGCAAGTTGATGCCTTTGACGAACAAGACCTTCAAATGGCTCAAGCGGTCGCAGACCAAGTAGCACATGCTCTGGAAGCCTTTCAGCACTTCAACCGTGTCCGTATCCTTCAGGAACTCAACGAGCAAATCGTTGAGAACTTGCCTTATGCTGTCGCGTTGCTGGACGATAAGGGGAATTTGGTTATCGCCAACGAGCAGTTCTGCCGAGAAATCTGCCGTCGCCTGAGGGAGGATGTTATCGGTCATAGTTGGAAAGAGATTTTCCCAAGCGAGTTGCAGAAAAGCCTGTTGACAAACCATTTCCCTTCAATGGACGAAGCGATTGCTGCTGCAATTCAGCGCCGCCAAGATTTCTTCTTCCCAGAAGTCCCTTATGGCGATGTTTGGCTTGACATCCGTGTCATCCCTATCCGTGGCGCCCAACAGCATCGGGTCATGATTCACATCCGCGACGCATCGCTGAGGGTTCGCAGAATTTACCAACTGGAAACCTTGATGGCGATCGCGCAGGCGATGGAAAGCACCTATGAGATCAACCGCCTACTCCACGCAATTCTCACAGCAGCGACGGCAGGACCCGGTTTAGGTTTTAACCGAGCCATCCTGTTCCTGATTGACAAGACCGAAAAAGTTCTCAAGACGGCAATGGCGGTTGGACCTTTGACCGCTGAAGAAGCATACGCCACTTGGGCGAGGCTGGCAGCAGAGCGAAAAACCCTTTGGGACTTCCTCAGGGAGTATCCCGGAGACGAAGCGGTCCGACAAACACCGTTGATGCAGTATGTCCAAGACCTCGTGATTCCGCTGAACGAGGAAAACTTGCTCAGTCTCTGCCTGTCTCGCCACGAACCTATCAGGGTCGCTAATCCCATGAACGAGCCAAGGTTGCCCGAAAAGTTGAGAACGCTGTTGGGCGATGCAGAAGCAATTTGCGTGCCTTTGGTGGCTCAAGAGGAATGGCTGGGCGTTATCGTCGCTGACAATGCTTTCAGCCGACACCCAATCACTGAGGAATCAGAACGACTTCTCAGGCTGTTTGCATCTTCAGCGAGCGTAGCGCTACGCAATGCCCAACTCATTTCCGATTTGATGGATGCCCTTGAAAGGGAGCAAAAGGTGAGGGAGCAATTGGTTCACTCTGAACGGTTAGCAGCAGTCGGTGAGTTGGCGGCAAAGGTGGCTCATGATTTGAGGTCGCCTCTGGTCACAATTGGAGGCTACGCCAGACAACTTCAGCGCAATCCCTCAGACCCAGAAAGGGTTCGCAGGAACATACAAATCATTGTTGACGAGGTTGAAAAGTTGGAGCGACAGTTGCGAGATTTGTTGGACTTCGCCACGCCGAAGGAACCGAAACCGAAAAAAATCAACCTCAGCGAGTTGATCTCGCGACTTGCCGAAATCCATCGCCCCAGCATGGAGGCAGCAGGTGTCCAGTTGATGGTTGATTTCCCACCAGAGCCATTGTTCGTCATGGTTGACGAAATCCAAATGGAGCGGGTTTTGCTCAATCTGTGGAGAAACGCGGTTGAAGCGATGCCAGAGGGCGGAACATTGTCGGTTAGGTTGTGGCGAGAAGGCGATTTTGTCAAAATCAGCATAAGAGACACAGGCGTCGGCATCATCCCTGATGAACTGCCCAACATCTTCAAACCCTTCTACACGACTAAAAGCACAGGCTCAGGGCTCGGTTTGGCGATTTGCAAGAAAATCGTTGACGAACACGGAGGGCAAATTGAGGTTGAAAGCACAATCGGCAAAGGCACAACTTTCACCATCACTTTGCCAGCACCGACCATGTAGGGTTTTCTCCTCTTTACAGGAACTTGGCGAGGGGCAAAGTGAGAGACGAGTGAAAGAGGTTCTTTAGGTTTTTCGCCTCGGAGGTGAGCCGAGATGGCAAAGGCGCGAATTTTGGTCGTAGAGGATGATGACAAGCAAAGGCAACTTTACTGCGAGGAATTAATTGCTGCAGGCTACGAGACCTTGGAGGCAAGGAACGCAAGCGAAGCGGAGGAATTACTCAACAGCGAACAGATTGACCTCATCATCTTGGACATCAACATGCCCGGCGTCTCCGGTCTTGAACTTCTCCCAAGAATCCACGAACTTCACCCTGGCATGCCTGTCATCATCCACACCGCTTACGGAAGTTACCGTGACGATTTCATCAGTTGGCTCGCAGATATGTTTATCGTCAAGTCGCCCGATGCTGGCAACTTAATTGAGGCGGTGGAGGATTTGCTCAGCAGGCAGCGGGAAAAGAAATTTCAGCGTGAGGTGAAACAAGAGCCGTGAGGCAACAAGGGGTCTTGGAACAAACTTTGGCGATGATACTTGCGGGAGGAGTGGGCGAAAGGCTCTACCCGCTGACAAAGGTGAAAGCGAAACCTGCAGTCCCTTTCGGTGGCATTTACCGAATCATTGACTTCACCCTCTCCAATTGCCTCCATTCAGGCATTCGTCGCATCTTTGTTCTGACTCAGCACAAATCTTTGCCCTTAGACAGGCACTTGTGGTTGGGTTGGAGTTCGCTGTTTCGGACCGAGTTAGGCGAGTTTTTGGCGACAGTGCCGCCGCAACAACGATTGGTCCGGGAGTGGTATCGCGGGACTGCCGATGCCGTTTTTCAAAACATCGACTTGCTCTCTCACGAGCGACCCAAGTTTGTGCTCATTTTGGCTGGCGACCATGTTTATCGGATGGATTACCGAGCAATGCTGCAATTCCACCTTTCAAAAAACGCCGAAGTAACTATCGCTTGCACCACCATGCCGATAAAAGACGCCTCTCGGTTCGGTGTGATGGAAGTTGACGAAAACGACAAAATCATCGGGTTTGAAGAGAAGCCACAAAAGCCCAAATCGTTGCCCAACGACCCATCGCACTCGCTAATCTCAATGGGCATTTACCTCTTCAACACCGAGATTTTGGTTAGAGCCGTCATCCAAGACGCAAAACAGACAGATAGCGACCACGATTTTGGCAAAAATGTCATCCCGTCTTTGGTTCAACAAGGCGCTCAAGTCTTCGCTTTCAACATCCGCAAGGAATTGCCGCCTCTGTTCCACTACTGGCAGGACATTGGGACTCTTGACAGTTACTACGATGCTCACATGGAGTTAGTTAGCCCTAACCCCTCGTTCCCACTTCACGATGATGAGTGGACGATACGGACTTACCTGCCACCTCTGCCGCCTGCGGTTTTAAAGGGCGATGCCGTTACGAGATATTGCGTGGTTTCTCCCGGATGCGTCATTGAGGAAGGGGCAATTGTGGAACACTCAATCCTCTCCCCCGGCGTCTATATTGGCAAAGGGGCAGTCGTTCGCCGCTCCATTTTGCTTCACCGCGTTCGCGTGAGCGAAGGATGTCACTTGGAAAAAGTCATCGTTGACGAAGATGTGACTATCCCGCAAGGCGAGCAAATCGGGGTTGATTTGGAGCGAGACCGAAAACGATTCACTGTGACCGAACGGGGTGTCGTGATAGTTCCCATCGGCGTCGCCTTTTAAAAAAGTGCAAGCGTGTAAGGGTGCAGGCGTGCATGAGTGCAGAAGATTTCCGACAACTGCTTATGCCTTTTGACCCTTTAATCTGTATGGCACATCTACTTACTGGCGTTCCCAAATAGCAACTTTGCTCGTTGAGTAACCGACTGCGACGAATCTACCGTCAGGAGAGATAGCGACGCCTATAGGTAATCCATCCTCACTACGCATTAATTGAGCAACTCGCTTTCCGTCAGAGAGCCGCCAAATACTGACACCGCCTCGCGAAGGGTTAAGGTGGGCAAAGGGGTTTATGAACTTTGGGATCAACTGCTGCGACCAATCCTTAATTCGTGCCAACCAGAACGAAGTTTGCCAATTCGTGACGGCAACCAACTCACCATCAGACGAAAATTTGCCATCTCTGGGGAAGGAAGTGGCGAAATTGGGAAGCGTTGAAGGAACTGTTGAACCTTCAGGAAGTCTCCAAACTTGAACTTTGTTCCAACTGACCGCTGCTAATTGCCGACAGCCCTCCCTAAAGGCTACATGAAGGCATCTCGCAAAAGGGAAGCGGTGAACGCATTTCCAGTTACTCACCTTCCACAATTGGATAACACCATCACTTCCTGCAACGAGCCATTGACCATCCTGGGAAAATGACACCGTTCTCACCCAAGGGGAAGGGCGAAGATTTATTTGCAAAGTCTGAACCCGTTTGCCACTTTCAACTTCCCAAACTACGACTTTGTTCTGGATGCCCATAGCCAACAACTTGCCATCAGGTGAAAAAGCAATAGCCCTAACACCGCTTCCCATCCACGAGATAGGTTTCCCCAAAACTTTTTTGAGTTTGCCGTCAGCGATGTTGTAAATTCTCACTGCATCGTCCATGCAACCGACCGCCAGTAATTTACCGTCGGGCGAAAAAGCGAGAGATAAGCCATGAATCCAAAAAGCAATGGGAAAAGCATGAACAATTTGCCCCTCACTGACTTGCCAAACCTTGACTCCGTTCATAACTCCGTATTGCTTCTCCGCCACCGCCAAAAGTTGACCATCGGGCGAAAACGCTAACGGCGCAAAACCAAGGTCAGTAAATTGCGCTGGCAAAAGATGACGCAAAACGAAGTTCAGGCGATGGGAACTGGGGCGCAGCAAAAAGACAAAACCGACAAGGATAGCGCAAAGCAGAATGATTACCAACCATCGGCTTTGTGATGTTGTCGTTGACTGTTCCAACACAACTCATCGCCTCCCGACTTTCACTTCAGACTTTTATCCAAAACAGATGACCACATTAGGTTTGGGTGTTTCTTTCACGGCAACCTGAGTGGCAATCGGATGAAGAAGGTTGAGCCTTTGCCCAATTCGCTCTCAACCCAAATCTTTCCACCGTGAGCGTCAACGACATTTTTGACGATGCGAGTTCCCAAACCTGTCCCTCCGGGTTTCGTTGAGATTGCTTTATCGGTGAACAACCACTTCCGAACTTCTTCGGGAATGCCGCGACCCGTGTCGGCGACCTCAATGCCCAAATAGTTGCCATCGGGAAATTCGCCCTCGGGGCAAACATAAATGCGAACAGTGACCGAACCACCGGGTGGCGTTTCTGGGATTGCGTTGTTGACGAGGTTGTAAAGGGCGTTGTAAATCCGCTTAGGGTCAAGGAGCACTAAGGGCAATTCGCCCTGAACCTCCAATCTCAGTTCAACCCCTTGCCGTTGTGCAACGGGTTTGAGCGCCCTCAAGACCTTCTCTGTGACTTCCTTGACATCTGTCGGCTCAAACCTCGGCTCGGCTATCACTCCCTTCACAGCATCGGAAATCTCTCTCATCCGCTCTTGAATTTGAGCCGAACCTTCCTCGATCATTTGGACGGCTTCCACAAAGAAGGCTTCAAACTCTCGCAAAGCCCCGTCCATTTGTTCCCATGCCTCTTTACTGACTTGAGATTTGAGTTGTTGCAGTTTCTCTTTGCAATCCTCGTAAATGAGAGCCAAAGTTTGGGCTGTGGTCAGAATTGGCGTGAGCATGTTTTTGATGTCGTGGCTGATGTTGCCCAAGAGGCGGGCGATGATGGCGAGGCGCCGCTCCTCTTGAATTCTCAAAGTTTCAATAGCAGTTCCAGCCAAAGTGGCGACGATGCTCAGGGTCTCCATGTCAAATTCGTCAAAATCGCCATCTCTTTTGTTGAGGGCTTGGATTACGCCGATGGGCTTGCCCTCAATGTCCCTCAACGGGACAGTGACCATGTTGCGGGTCTGATAGCCCGTTCTTCGGTCAACATCTCGGAAGTGTCTCGCCTCCGCTGTCACATCTTCCGTTATCTTCG
>Ga0079997_105559_pt1 | contig 32031 bp, 29 predicted proteins | sample PerSpoCPS_CMetaG_FD_69200 | JGI IMG/M metagenome (GOLD analysis project Ga0079997, IMG submission 69200) | Archaeal communities from Yellowstone National Park, Wyoming, USA - Perpetual Spouter C (PS_C) MetaG (SPADES assembly) (version 2) | ecosystem: Environmental > Aquatic > Thermal springs >... | reverse complement strand
GGCATCCATCTCGTAGCAGTCGGCGATGTAACCTTTGTCCTCTGGCGAATAGCGCATCTCCACCGTGAAAGTCAGCGGCGGGTCAGTTTTAACTTGCCTGACGATGCGGAACTCCAAAGTTTGAACTTCCGTCGCTGTGACCATCTCTGTCACCTCTTTGGGCAAATCAATTTGCCCTACGGGTCTTTCCGCAGCCTTTCAAATTCGTCTCGGCTTAGCCCTGCTTCCCGCAACATTTTGCCAAGCAGCCATGAAGGGATGTCCTTCCCGTGTTGATGACTGATGGGCACATTTCGTTCTGTCCCATCAGGGTCAATGCGACGCCACATTTCATGCTTGCGCGACCTAACCAGTTGAAAACCAGCCTTCCTCAGCACTTGCCTGAACTCCCGATATGTGACCATAACTCACAACCCCAAAAGTTTGCGCAGTTTAGTTTCATCGTCTCCCAACTGGAAGACGAACTGGGCATGGGGCAAGCGTGGGTCTCTCAAATGAGCGAACTGTTTGTGGTCTTCCACAAGCGTCGCAGCGATGAGAATTATCACATCCAGCAGGTTTTCAACGGCTTCGTCCACTGTCTCACCGAACGCAAAAGCCCTTAACTCAAGGCATTCGGCAATGTAACCTTCGTCTTCAGGGTAATAGCGCATCTCCACCGTGAAAGTGAGTGGCGGGTCAGTTTTAACCTGCCTGACGATGCGGAACTCCAAAGTTTGAACTTCTGTCGTTGTGACCATCTTCGTCACCTCTTTGGGCAAATCAAGTTTGCCCTACGGGTCTTTCCGCAACCGCTCAAATTCGTCTCGGCTCAAACCCGCCTGTCGGAGCATTTTGGCGAAAATGTTTGGCGGAATGTCCTTGCCGTGTTGATGGCTGACCAGAACATAATGCTCTGTGCCATCTGGGTCTTGTTTCCACCAAACTTCGTGCTTGCGAGAACGGATGAGCACGAACCCTGCTTTCCGCAACACTTCCCGAAACTCCCGATAAGTTGGCATGGCTCACAACCCCAGAATTTTCCGCAGTTTAGTTTCGTCGCCCAATGCTGCCACGAAACGAGCGTGAAAGAGACGAGGATTTTGGAGTTGAGGTTGCTTTGCATGCACCGCCTCTATCGCTTCCGCCATCGCTAACATGGCGTCCAGCAAGTTTTCAATGGCTTCTTCAGGCGTTTCGCCCCAAGCGAAGGCATCCATTTCGTAGCAATCGGCAATGTAACCTTTGTCCTCTGGCGAATAGCGCATCTCCACTGTGAAAGTGAGCGGCGGGTCAGTTTTAACCTGCCTAACGATGCGGAACTCCAAAGTTTGAACTTCAGTCGCTGTGACCATCTCCGTCACCTCTTTGGGGCAGCAACGCATCGCCCACCCGAATTCGTTTCACATGCGCATTACAAATGTAGCCCACGACAAGCCTGCACCGAAACTGGTCGCCACAACGATGTCGCCTTCTTTCATTCGCCCACTGCGTTTCGCCTCGTCCATCGCAATAGGGATGGACGCAGCAGAAGTGTTGCCGTATCTGTCAAGGTTGACGAAAATTTTGTCCATCGGAACCCCAAGCCTTCGGGCAGCGGCGTCAATAATGCGAATGTTGGCTTGATGGGGCACAATCAGGTCAACTTGGTCAACGGTCAAGCCCGCTTTTTGAAGGGCAGCGATGGTGCTGTCAGCCATCACCCTAACCGCAAACTTGAAGACTTCGTTGCCGTTCATGTAGATTGTGGGTCGCCCGTTCAAACCGACGCTTGTGGGCATTTCGCAGCAACTTTGAAGCGCTTCCGCCTTGAGCAACGGACTGCCGCTGCCATCGCTGCCCAAATCAAAAGCGAGCAAACCACGCCCCTCGGGCACAGGTGCGACGACCGCAGCCCCAGCCCCATCGCCAAACAGGACGCAAGTTTTTCGGTCCGTCCAATCCACGATGCGAGTCAGCGTCTCCGAGCCAATGACGAGGGCGCAATTGGCAGCGCCCGTTTGCACGAATTGGCACGCCGTCACGAAGCCGTAAACGAAGCCAGTGCAACCGACCAGCAAATCAAAGGCTGCTGCGTTGGGAGCGCCGATGGCGTGTTGGACTTGACACGCCGTTGAAGGGAAAAAGTAGTCAGGCGTGACAGTGGCGACGATGATTAAATCAACCTCGTTGGCGGAAATGCCTGCATCATCCAATGCAGATTTTGCCGCCTCAATCGCCATCGTCGTGGTCGTTTCATGGGCAGCGGCAACCCGCCGCTCTTTGATGCCCGTTCGGGTCGTAATCCACTCATCGCTTGTCTCAACGATTTTCTCAAGGTCAAAGTTCGTCAGCACCCTTTCAGGCACATACGAACCGAGCCCAACGATGCCCACCGACCGCATTGACATCACCTCGGAACGAAAGTTCATTTTGTCGCCATTGGCACGATTGATTGGAGTTTTTCAGAAACGCGGTCAACAGCGTTGACCAAGACATTCTCGCGGGCGACGGCAATGGCTTTGGCGATGGCTTTGTCATCAGAAGAGCCGTGAGCGATGATGCAAACACCTTTGATGCCCAAAAGCGGCGCCCCGCCATATTCGCGCCAGTCCAAACGCTTGCCCAGCGCTTTCAAGTAGGGACGCAAAAGCCACCCAGCAAGTTTCGTCCTCCAGTTGGTCATCATCAAGCCCTTGATTTCGCGCCAGATGAACAGCCCGATGCCTTCAGCAGCTTTGAGCAATATGTTGCCGACAAACCCGTCGGTGACGACAACATCTGCCGCTCCCTCAAGCAAATCCCTTCCCTCAACATTGCCGATGAAGTTGATTGGAGCTGATTGGAGCAGCGCAAAGGCTTCTTTTGCTGTGCTCGTTCCCTTGATGGCTTCTTCGCCGATGTTCAAAAGTGCCACCCTCGGGTTCGCTATGCCCATGACGGCTTCAGCGTAAGCAGCGCCCATTAAGGCGAATTGCAAAAAGTGTTCGGGCTTGCAATCCACATTGGCGCCGACATCTAAGAGCAAAAAGCGACCTTGGTGGTGTGGGAGGATGATGGCGATGGCAGGTCTGGTTATCGGTGGCAAGCAGCCAACATAAAGGGTCGCTGCCGCTAAAGCCGCACCTGTGTTGCCCGGAGTGACAAAAGCATCAACTTCGCCAGTGCCCAGAAGTTTCATCCCGACGACCAAACTGGCATCAGGCTTTCGGCGAACTGCCATCAGTGGTGGTTCGTCCATGCCGATAACTTGGGATGCCATCACGAACGAAACTCGTTCCCTCAAGTCTTCAGGGATGGCAAAAGTTTTCGCCGTTTCATGGTCGGCGACGAGGGTGACAGCGAGGTCTTGGTTTTCCCTTGCCGCTGCCACTGCCCCCTCTGCCAAGACCGAAGGCTCATAATCAGCACCCATGATGTCCACAGCAACGCGAATGAACCTTCCCATCGCCTGTCAAATGAACCTCCGCTATCGTGAGGGTTGTCGTTTGAAAAGACCGCTTCATTATAGCCACATGCATCCTTGTCCGTCAACATAAAACGGAATGGGGCGTGGGACGCGGGACAAAACGGCAGCGAATGGCGAGTGGCGAGTTTTGGAGGGCAGTGCTCCCGCACTGCCGAAAAATTTCGTCGCATCAAGGTTTGGAGGGTCGGGCTCCTGCCCGACCGCAAAGTTTCGGCACGGCAGGAGCCGTGCCCTCCAGAATTTTTCGCCAAATTAATTCGGCGCTCAAAAAATCTGTCAAATCCCATGTCCCTTGTCCCGAACATTTCCTGAAGGGTTGCGGAGGGTAAAAGTGTGCGTTATAATGTGCAGCGAAAAACGCCCTCGTAGCTCAGGCGGCAGAGCGCACCCTTGGTAAGGGTGAGGTCCCGGGTTCAAGTCCCGGCGGGGGCTCCATTCTGGTTTGGGATTTTTCCCTCGTTCACTTCTTCGCCCACCTGTGCTATTTTGTTCGCAGAAGCGTAAGGGGACGAGAGGTAAGTCGGCATGGAGCAATCGCAAAAGCAAAAAGCAGCATCGCTTTCGGTCATCGCCACCAGCACTTTGACTGCGATAAAACTTTTGGTCGGCTGGTGGAGTGGCTCTGTATCCGTGTTTTCGGAAGGACTTCACTCTGGCACAGACCTACTCGCTGCTCTGATGGCGTGGTTTGCAATCCGACAATCGGGCAAGCCTCCCGATTTAGGTCACCCTTATGGTCACGGGAAATTTGAGAGTTTGTCAGGTGCTGTTGAGGCGATTTTGATTTGGGTCGCTTGTTTGCTCATCGTTTGGGAGTCCATCCAGCGGCTCATTCACGGGGTTGAAGTCTCACAACCGATTGTCGCAATTGCGGTCATGACCCTTTCAGCGGTCGTCAACTTCATCGTCTCGGCTCACTTGTTTGCTGTCGCCCGGAAATCCGAGTCTCTGGCTTTGGAAGCAGATGGATGGCATTTGCGCACTGATGCTTACTCTTCGGGTGCTGTCCTGATAGGGCTTGCAATTTTGGCAGTCACAGGGTGGCATTTCCTTGACCCGCTACTTGCCCTTGTGATTGCAGCATTCATTGCGAAAGCAGGCTTTGATTTGTTGAGACAAGCGACGCATCACCTCTTGGACGCTTCACTACCTCCGACCGAGGAGAGCGTTATCACCCGCGTCCTTCAAAATCACTCGCAAAGTTTCATCAACGCCCACCAAATCCGGACGAGGCAGGCTGGCAAGCACCGATACATTGACCTCCACCTCGTCGTCAGGGACGATATGACCGTTGAAGAGGCTCACCAACTCTGCGACGAAATTGAGCGTGAGATTAAACGGGAGTTGCCCGATGCCGATGTCACCATTCATGTTGAGCCAGAGAGTGCGTTTAAACTTCACGATAGTGACGAAGTGGCTCGTTATCGCTTCATTCGCCGCCCACCGAAGTCAAAATGATTGGTGCGTCTTTGAGACAAAACTTCAGCGAAAGTGAGGGAGTGACGACGAGTTGGTTCAAACCGTTGAGCAAAAGGCAGCAGTTATTTCGGTTGTGGCGACAGCCCTTTTGACGACGGCGGAAATCGCCGTCGGGATTTTCAGCGGCGCCGTCAGTGTGGTCGCTAACGGTGTCCAATCGGCGTTGGATTTGGTGGCTGCGTTGACCGCTTGGTTTGCCGTCTCTCAAGCATCCAAACCGCCAGACCGAAGCCACCGCTACGGGCACGGCAAAATTGAAAGTCTGCTGGGAGCAGTTCAAGCGTTGCTGATTTGGGTGACAGCAGGTTTCATTGCAGCCGATGCAATTCAGAAACTTCTCAAGGGCACAACGGTTGACCATCCCATCACTGCTATGGCGATGATGGGGATTTCCGTCATTGTGGACATCGGTGTCGCTCGTTACCTATTTTCCGTCGCGCGAAAATTTGAATCGCTGGCTTTGGAAGCCGATGCTTGGCACTTGCAAGCAGATGCTTTGGCTGCACTTTCCATTTTTGCTGGTTTAGGTGCCCTAAATTTGACCGGCTGGCATTTCATTGACCCGCTGCTGGCAATCTTCGTGGCTATTTTAATCGTCAAGGCTGGATTTGACATCCTTCGGGAAGCAGTCACTCACTTGCTTGACACTGCTTTGCCCGAGGAAGAGGAAGCGCTGATAGACCAAGTCCTCAACTCTCATTCCCACAAGTTCATTAACGCTCACCGCCTCAGGACGAGACAGGCAGGCAAGCACCGATACATTGACCTCCATATCGTTGTCAGGGACGATATGACCGTTGAAGAGGCTCACCAACTCTGCGACGAAATTGAGCGCGATATTGGAAAAGCCTTGCCTAACGCCGATGTCACCATCCATGTTGAGTCGGCAAGTTCCTTTAGGAAGCAGGGCGAAGAGGATTCCTTTGAGCAGCCAAAAGCGCCCTCAGGGAAGGGGAAGCCATGAAAGCGATCAAAATCCTTCACGCCATAGGAAGCACCATAGCCATCGTGGGGCTGATACTTGTCTTGCTCAAAGCGGGGCAGGTAACTTATGGGCGCATGAGAGACTGGTGCAAGAAAAAGATTGAACGGGTCAGTTTGCCTGAGTTCGGTGCAAAAGTCACTCCCGTTTTGCCCAAACCTAAGCCACTGCCCTTGCCGCCCGGCTACTCCATCTTTGTGCTTTGCTACCACGACTTTCGCGAGCGACCGAACAGATGGTCAATTTCGCCGAAGCGCTTGGAAGCCCACATCCAAACTTTGAAGGCTCTGGGTTTTTCTTTCCTGACGATGAGTGAGGCTGTTGATTTACTGACTGGTCGGTGGAACGGTCGTTTGCCCGAAAAGGCAGTCGTCATTACCGTGGACGATGGCTTTCGGTCCGCATACACGGTCTTGTTTCCGCTTCTAAAGCGCTACAACGCAAAGGCAACCCTTTTCGTTTACACGGAATGGATTGGCAAAACTTCCGCTGCGTTGACTTGGGAGCAATTGCGGGAGATGGCTCATTCTGGTTTGGTGGAAATTGCCTCCCACACCGTCACCCACACCTATCCGCGCCGCTTGAAGCGAAGCCTGTCCGACGAACAGTTCAAGCGAAGGGTAGAGTGGGAGTTCGTCCAGTCTAAGCGGGAGTTGGAGCAAAAGTTAGGGGGCAAAGTTGAAGGGTTGGCTTATCCCGGCGGGCATGTCGATGAGACGCTTAAGGCGCTTGCCCGAAAGGCTGGATACCGATGGGCAGCAGTGGTAAATCCCAAGCCCATAACGGTCAGCGTTGACCTCTACGCCCTGCCACGATATGGTGTGAGTTCGGAAACGACGGTGGCAACGCTCAAGGCTTGGGTGACAAAACAACCAATTCAACTGGTCAGTCATTCTGGGAAAGTGAAAGAAGCCAGAAAGGCAAGTTCCAATGCAAAACTCGCCCACAACCGAAAATCAAATCGCACAAAGCGTCCCACTCGTTGACAAGGGGCGACTTAATCAGTCACCTTGAGGCTGTCTTCACTGATGGTGGGTTAGCGAAACCTGTCCACATCTCGTTCAGTTCCTCTGGCTTCAGGTGATATGCGAACAAGACGATGCGGTATTTGAGGGTGAGTTTCTCGCCTTTGGCGAGCCTGCCCACATCTTCTGGCGGCAAACCAAAGTCCTTTCGCCCAAACGGACCGTTGGCGAAAAGACCATAGTCGCGGACATGCCAAGGGTTCGGGAAACTCCTGTTTTCCCTGTGGTCAAAGAAGGCGATGGCGACCGGTTCGCCGCCGACCGTTCCGTAGTAGAGACACCAACTCGCCCGCTTGCCCCAAGCGTCCCTATCTCGGTGACCCGTTGAAAGCAGGATGTGCCCTGTCCCCCTTGACAAAGTTAATTCGTCCGGGATTCGGATTGCCACGAAACCTTCTTTGGTGTCGCCAAAATTGACATCGCCTTCAGTGGCAACGAAAGTTTGGGTCAGGTCCAAAATCCGCATGTTTGGCAAAGCGGTGAACCGAAGTTCCTGAATTGCCTCGCAGAGTTTCCTGCCATCTGCACCGAGCCAATCGTGCCGAGCCTTGATGAGTCCGAACAGCGGTCCGCTTTCTAAGGCTTCAAAATTGCGGTGGACAATTTTGCTCCTTTCGCTCCAAAGGTCATGTCCGTTGACATCACCGTGAGCGACCCAAAAGCCTTTGTGGTGCGGATGGTCACGGGTTTCGCCCTCACGAGGTTCAACAGGAAAGCCCCTCGTCAAGACTTTCCCGTTCGGTCCGACCAAAGGGAAACAAAATGGCTTAGCGAACTCGGGAGTGAAGTAGTAGCGGGTGAAAAGTTGACCGTTGGCTGAAACCGTAACCCACTTCTCTTCCTTCGTCAACACGACAGTCGGCTGCGCTGGATTTGGGCTAACCTGAATTCGGTAAGCCCGCTGAGTATTGGCGGGCAACTCCGCTTCCAGCCAAACAACCGAAGCCTTGCCTTTGTCACTCCTGACGATTTGAGCCGGGCGCACTTGCCCGTCCTCGCCGATAACTTGAGCGCTTTTGGCATCTGAGGGAATTGAAGCGTCGAACTGCAAAAAAGTTGCCCTTAGAGGCTGCTCTGTCTTGACAGTCACCACCCATTCGGACATTCCCCGAACCTCCTTTCCCAAAGCGAGCAAAATGGCGACGAACAAAACTCCCACACTCATCATTATTGCCCGCACCATGTTTCAACGCCCTCCGTGCCCCGTCAGTGTAAATCCCGAATTTCGCACCTGATGCAGTCCCCATCAAAAAGCATAACGCACCAAAATCTTGAACAGCCTCAAACCAACGCTCACTGCCGCCGAATCCGACGATGCTACACTTTCTTGGGCAACAAACTGTGGCTCGGAGGGGATAGGAGATGGAACGACGATGGGAAGAACTGTTGGGGCTTGATTACGGCTTTCATCTCCCGCCTAAAACCGACTACGGAATTGGCATTATCGGTTGTGGCAGCATCGTCAACCATGCCCACTTGCCTGCTTACCGAAAATTCGGCTTCAAAGTTGTGGCTTGCTGCGACATCCGCGAAGAGGCTGCGAGGCAGACCGCTGAAAGGTTTGGGATTCCGAAGTGGTTCACGGACTACAGGCATTTACTGGATTTGCCCGAAGTTGAAATCGTTGACATCGCCATCCACCAACAAGGTCGCGTTGAGATTGTCCAAGCAGCGGCTCAGGCTGGCAAACACATCCTCATCCAAAAACCCTTCGCCCACGACATGGAAAACGCCTTGGCAATGGTGGAAGTTTGCGAAAAGTTCGGCGTGAAACTGATGGTCAACCAACAAGCAAGGTATGCGCCGGGACATAGGCTCGTCAAGTTGCTGGTTGAGGGTGGGTGGCTCGGTGAAGTTTACCATCTGACCCACCATGTTCGCGGCAACCAAGATAGCGGTTGGCCTGCAGAAACGCCCAACTTCCTCATCGTTGATCACGGCATTCACTACCTTGACCTGATGCGCTATTGGACGGGACGAGAGCCAAAACGAGTTTACGCCTCAACGGTTCGGATGCCAGGTCAGAGAGCCATTTCGCCAATGGTCTACAGCATCAACTTGGAGTTTGACGGAAACTGCATGGCGAACCTTTGGTTCAACGATGTCGTGCAAGGGCGCGACAGCCATTACGAGTTCACCGTTGACGGGACTAACGGGACAGTCAGGGGCAACGCAACTCAAGTGACTTTGGCTTTGAAGGATGCGCCCATCCCAGTGATGAGGCTTGACTTGAAAGGCAGTTGGTTTCCTGACGCCTTCGCTGCAACGATGGCGGAACTGATGAGGGCAATTCAGGAAAACGACGAGCCGTCAATCTCTGGGCGGGACAACCTGAAGACCCTGAAACTCGCTTTGGCTGCCGTCCAATCTTCCGAGACGCACCAACCTGTAGCCATTGACTAAGTGATGGCTATGGTTGCTCTAAGCCAGAAAAAAACTTCTGGAGGGTTCATCTCCTGATGAGCCGAATTAATCGGTTGCTCAGGAGAGCAGCCCTCCAGTCGCCAAACTACAAAGCGAAATATCACGAAATTCGTTTCACTTTTTGCGCCGCCTGAACATCCCTGCCCCTAACAAGCCAACTCCTAACAACAAAGCCAGCGCAGGTTCAGATGAAGCAGCGAAAACGAGTGGCTTACCTGTGAGGGTTGCTGAACCGTTGATTTTGGATATGTCGGCTTGGACGATTGTGGGCTCAAAGTTGCTGACATAGCCGAAAACTACGGAGTTCTGGGTTTGCTGTATGTAGTTGGGTGCTGGGAAGACCCAAGAGGCTTCGGAGAGGGTCTCATCGTAGCCCGCCATTATCGGGGCAATCCCGCCACTGCGAAAGTCAGGAAATTCAATTGCTCCCGATGGCTTGGAAGTGTAGAAGGAGAAATTGGGCGTTGCGCCGACAGTTGCTGGGTAATTCGTGGGCACAACAGAAAATGCGGTGATTTTCCCGCTGCCAGAAGTAAAGACGATTTGGTAGGCATAAACCCATTTGCCCGCAGTCGCACCGCCAGTTGAGAAGTAGGCGACACTCACGATGTTCCCAGCAGCGCCGTCGCTGAAGGTGAACGGAGAAACCAAAACTCGGACATCCGTCGGAGCCCAAGTGGAAGTGAAAGCCGTCCACGAGACTGATGTGTTGGACATGGGTCCGGCGCTTGCCGTCCCGAAAGCGAAACAATTTAGCGCCACGAAAGTCGCCAGAACAGCCAACGCTTTAAACCGCAAAACCCGTCGCATTGACATTCCCTCCTTTAGTCGTTTTTGCGCCTGCGTGTTCGCAAATTTTAATTGCACTCGGCGTCATTGCTGTGACGGAAGTCACGAATGCATGTAATGCTTTTTGTCGGCAGTTCAGAAGTTGAGAGGTGACGGCGGAGATGCGAATGGTGGCAGCGAGTTTGATGGAAGCCACCATATGCGGTTGCGGTGAAGATTGTGCCGAAGGATTGAAGGATTTCAGCCACGAACTGCTATGCCTCTCTCCTTGAAGGCGGACAAGATTGAGCGGTAAAGGTCGCTTTGAACTTGCTTAGCACCGTCAAGGGGGTCGGAAACCCAAACCAGCAGTTCAAGCCCAACGGTGTCGCCAATTTTTGTCAACCAAACTTGAGGCTCAGGCTCGGGAAGGACTTGAGGGTGCGAACGAGCAATTTGAAGAATCGTCTCTTCAACGAGTCCGAGATCGGCATCGCCACCGACCGTGATGGGCACATGAACCCTCATGCTTTTGCCTGAAAGCGTCCAATTGGTCACGGCTGAGTTGATGAACTGGGAGTTGGGGATTGCGATGACTGAACCGCGAGGCGTTTCAATCAAAGTGGCACGAGCGCCTATGTGAACGACCTTCCCAATCTCACCCGCAACACTCACGACATCGCCGACCTTCATTGTCCGCTCCATGAGCAGGATGAGCCCGCTGATGAAGTTGTTGACAATCGTTTGCAATCCGAAGCCAATGCCAACGCCCAACGCGCCAGCAAAGAAGGCGAGGGAACTGAACTTGATGCCGAGAAAGTCTGCGATGAGGAACAAGCCCAAAGCCCAAATCCCAACTTTGACCCACCGGGCAATCAAAGTCGCTGCGTAATCTGTGACGGTGACCCGAGACTGAAGCCACCTCTGGACGATTTGCCCGAGCCACTTTGCGACGAAGTGCAAGCAGAAAACCAAGACAAAGCCTTTCAACAAACTCGCAACCGAAAGAGATGCGCCACCGACCGTCACAATCGGTGTTGACAGCCACTTGACTAAATCCTTAGCCCACATCGCTTCACCACCGAGGATGCATTGTAGCATCTCAAAGTCAGCGTGCTATGGTTTGGCTTATGGTGGTGGCGAATATGTTCGTTCCGAGAATCGTGCCCGTTGAAGCGCTCGTTTTGAGGACATCTCCTTGGCGGGAAAAGGACAGGTTGTTGGTCCTGTTGACAAAAGAGCGCGGTAAGGTCTCCGTTCTGGCTCAAGGCGCTCAAGTCCCGCAAAACCGATTAGCGCCAGCAACACAAATTGGCGTCGTCGCGACTTTCTGGTTGGCAAAGGCTCGCGAATTTGACAGGGTGACCGACTACAGGATTGAGAGGCTTCCAATCCGAATTCGCAGTGATGTTTCGGCGTTAACTGCCTTCAGCATTGTCGCTGAGTTGCTTGAACTTGCGGTTCCAGCGGAAGCGCCCGATGAAGAGTTGTTCAACGAAGCTCTCTGGTTCTTTGAGCAACTTGAAAGGGGTCTGTCACCGACGAAATGGCTCGTCGCCGCTCAAATAAGGTTGCTTTGGCGGATGGGTTGGATGCCGCATCTGCTTTCCTGCTCTTCGTGTGGCGAAAACATTGCCAGCGAACAAGTCGCTTTTGCACCTTCCATTGGCGGCGCAGTGTGTGAGAAGTGCCAAATTTCAAAAGTGCCTCCGGACGCTCAACTTTACCCGAGCGCCGTGCTTCAAGCGATTTACGCCCTTTGGCATCAGCCGAGGATGATGGAAACCCTGCACCTTCGCCCGATGCTTTGGCAGCAAGCCCTAAACCTTTTGCGAGCCCACTGGCGCTATCACTTGGAAGTTGACAGCAGGGCTTGGAGGGTTTGGCAGCAAATCACCACAAAGCCTTCTTTTGCCCGACGGTTCTGAGCAGAGACCTCAAAAGCCCGAGGCTTTCTATCACCACTTCTATGGCACTCCCGCTAAAACAGCGTCATAATTGCTAAACCGAAAGCGTGCTCGGTTTTCAAGCATCATTGCAACTGCCCGGAAGGAGGCAAGTGCCATGACCAAGAACAGCGTCAACATCAAACTCGGCGGTGAGGCTGGGCAGGGAGTAGAATCGTCAGGGATGGGATTTGCGAGAGCGATAGCCCGTGCAGGCTTACATATCTTCGGCGTGCAGGACTACATGTCGCGAATTCGTGGAGGTCACAACTGGTATCAAGTTCGCGTCTCCGAGCGTCCCCTTTACGCCCACGAACCGAAAATTCAACTTCTCCTCGCTTTTGATGAGCGGACAGTCCATGACCACTTGCACGAACTTGTTGAAGGTGGTGCGGTGATTTACGACGAGGGCTTGAAGGTGGACGAAGAGGAAATAAAGGCTCACGGTGTGATACCTATGCCCCTGCCCCTTTTGAGATTGGCGGAGGAAGTTGGCGGCAGTAAGGTCATGATGAACACCGCTGCCGTCGCTGCGGCTGCTGGGATCATGGAGTTTGACCTCAGTTACATTGAGCAAGTTATCAGGGACAACTTCGGTCGGCGCAAAGGTTCAGAGATTGCTGACAGGAACATTCGCGTCGCTAACGCTGCTTACGAGGAAGCGAGAAGGCGATACGGTTACCTTTTTGAGTGGAAACTGGAGCCCATTCCCAACGCGCCCAAGCGGATGGTCATCAACGGCAACCAAGCCCTCGGGCTTGGGGCTTTGGCAGCAGGATGCAAATTTGTGGCAAGTTACCCTATGACGCCTGCCTCCAGCCTTTTTGAGTTCATGTGCGCCCAAGCAAAGCGTTTCGGCATTGTAGTCCGTCAAAGCGAAGACGAGATTTCAGGTTTGCTACACTGCATCGGTGCTGCCCATGCTGGAGTTAGGGCTTTCGCCTGCACTTCTGGAGGCGGTTTCAGCCTGATGGTGGAGTCCTTGAGTTTGGCAGGTTCAACGGAAACGCCCGTTGTTATAGTTTTGGCGCAAAGACCAGGTCCAGCAACGGGAATGCCTACACGAACAGGGCAGGAAGATTTGTTGTTCGCACTCCACGCAGGTCACGGCGAGTTCCCGCGAGCCGTTTTAACGCCCGGGACAGTTGAGCAATGCTTCTACGAAATGGCGAGAGCCTTCAACTTAGCCGAGAAGTATCAAATGCCCGTTATAGTCTTCACCGACAACTTCCTTGCCAATTCAATTCGTTCCGTTGACCCCGAAGCCTTTGACTTCCGAAAAGTCGCTTCCGAGATTGACCGAGGCAAACTCATTTTACCCCACGAGCACGAGAAAATTGAGCAAGCGGTCCAAAATGGCTACCGCCGTTATGAGTTCACCGAGGACGGTATCTCCCTGCGCATCCCGCCAGGACATCCCAAAGCCGTTTACTCCGTTGCCGGCGAAGAGCACCTGCCTGAGGGCTTCATTGACTGGGAGGAGACGCCAGAAAACCGCAACTTGATGGTGAGAAAGCGGATGAAGAAGTTGGAAGTGGCTGTCCAAAACGACATGAGGTTGCCTGAATTTTACGGGTCCGAAGATGCAGAAGTGACGCTGGTCTGTTGGGGTTCGTCCTATGGACCTGTCCGCGAGGCTGTTGACATCCTTAACGGAAACGGCTTGCGGGCTAACATGCTTCACTTCGTGGACATTCACCCGCTGGACTGGGAGCGAGTTGCGGAAATCTTAGAGAACTGCCGAAATTGGGTCGCTGTGGAAGGCAACTTCTCTGGGCAACTTTCTCGTTGGATTCGCATGAATACAGGTCTAAAAGCCAATGCCGTCATCAGCAAATACGACGGAAGACCGCTGAACCCAACTTACATCGTTGAGCATTTGCAGGAGGTTCTGGCGAAAGTTTAGGCTTTCGTGACCTGAAAAACCGAAACGGAGGTGCTTGAGGATGGCTACTGCAACCATAACGATGAAGGACCTGCAAAGTCCTGTTGAGCCGACATGGTGCCCAGGTTGTGGCGACTACGGGATTTTGAACGCCGTCAAGAGGGCGATGGTTCAGTTGGGTTTGAGACCTCACGAAGTCTTCTTTGTCAGTGGCATAGGTTGTGGGAGCAAACTCCCCGATTACATAAGGGCGAACGGCTTCAACAGCCTTCACGGTCGCCCCGTCCCTATCGCCCAAGGCTTCAAGTTAGCCCACCACGATATGGTCGTGATAGTTGTTGACGGTGACGGCGATAACTACGGGATTGGCGGTAACCACTGGCTGCATGTAATGCGCCGAAACATCAACATCACCCACATCGTCCAGAACAACATGGTCTATGGCTTGACGAAAGGTCAATATGCCCCGACGAGCATGAAGGGCTATGTCAGCACGACTTCGCCTGAAGGGACAATTGAGTGGCCAGTCAACCCCATCGCCATTGCCCTGGCTGCTGGCGCTACCTTCGTTGCTCGTGGCTTTTCTGGTGACCCCAAACACCTCGCCGACTTGATTGCCAGAGGCATCCAGCACAAAGGCTATGCGTTGATTGATGTCTTCCAGCCCTGCGTCATTTTCAACCGCATCAACACCTACGACTGGTTCCGAGAGCGGATTTACAAGTTGGAAGATGACCCCAACTACGACCCGCACGATAAGCGCATGGCGTGGGAGAAGGCTCACGAGTGGGGCGACCGAATACCCATTGGCATCTTCTACATCAACGAAGACCTGCCGACCCTTGAAGAGCAAATCCCTGCGCTGGCGGAGAAGCCACTATATCAACACGAAATCCCGCCCAAACTTGAGGACTTGGAGGCGCTCAAACTCATGTTTATGTAACCCCTGCAGCACCAACTTATCGGCAATCGTGAGGTCAGCAAATAGGCAAGTCGGGAAAAGAACGACAGCGAATGGCGACTGGTAAGTGGCTTTTCTGGAGGGCAGTGCTTTCGCACTGCCGGAAAATTTCAGCGCATCAATGGACTTCAGTCACCTTTGAATTGCTTCAGGCTGCAGCGAAACAGGGACGAAAGCAGGGCGCAATTTTCGGCTCTCCCAGACAGCCAAGACGACACCTGTGAAAGCGATGGAGAACAGGACGCTGTGGGAGACATAGTTGAGCAAGATGCCACCGAGAACGGGAAGCAACATCATCCCACTTTCCGTTGCGTTGCTGAGCGCCAAATAAGTTGGGCGGTGAGCCTCATCAGCAAGTTCCAAGACATAGTTGGTGAAGGCGATGGCAATGCCCGTGCCAGCAAAGGCGAGGAAGAAGTAAGTCAGCGGATACAAAGGCAACACATTGAAGCCAAAACTATAGTGCAGCAAGGTCAATAACAGCACCCAACCTGAAGGCACAGCAGCGCACGCAATTGAACATTTCAGGACGAACAAGTTGCTCCTTCGGTCAGCGAGGATGCTCCAGAGGATGTTCGCCAGCAAACTTCCTACCGTCTCAGCAATGATGAAAGCCCCCAGTAAAGACGGCTTTGCACCGAGTTTCACGACAGCATAGGTGCTGTAGAAAGGCGATGCGATGAGCCCGATGTCCATCAGCAACCTGACTTTTATGAGTTGGCGGAAATCTGCCCTTTGTTTCCAAAGTTCAACCATGGTTTGAAGTTGCTCGCGCCAAGATTTGGGCGGTGGCGTCCACTCAGCAGGCGGCTCGTGAATCAGGAAAAAGGTGAGCCACGCAAGGGCATAAGTGAAGAAAGCGAACGACAAAAGAAGGGCGTAGTTGTAGGGAAAATCTAAGCCCCAATCTCCCTTCAGGACTTGCCTCACAATCACGCCGACCCCTATCCCAAGCACGCTGCCCCAAAACATCCTCAGCCCCCAAAAAGCACCTCTTCGCCTGAAAGGGACGGTGCGGGCAAATATGTCCATGAAAGCCAAAGAAGAGATGCCACCGGTGACGGTGTAGACGGCATATCCGAGCAGGAAAAGAAGCGCAGCGTAAATGGGGAATTGAGGCGCAACGAAAACCACGATGGCAATCATCCACAACCAACCGATGGCTCGCCCGAAAGCCATGTGAGCGTAAAGGGGCAATTTGCGCGGGAGAGACTCAACCCAGCCTGCAACGAACATCGGAGGCAGAAACCAACCAAGCCCGGCGACAGCCGTCAGGACACCAGCGTAAAATTCGCTGCCTGTAAGTTTTGTCAAGAAGACAGCCAGAACAGTTGAAGGGTGGGAGAAAGTGATGCCGACCTTGAAAAGGATGCCGTTTATGACACCTAACCAAAAATTTCGCTTCCAGTATTGCCATCGGTCGCTGACCGCTAAATCAGTCCTTTCACTGTCATCACCCATTGACCCATCACCGTCGGCAAAATTTTGTCGCACGGTTTGAAGCAATGGCGTAAGGGTTTGTCACCCTTGCAATTTGGGATAGTTTAGGCTATCATGATAAAAGCGCCAGAGGTGAGTTGCATGGACATCATCGCCCGATTGATTGAGCAACTGGCGGCAGAAGACGAATTGGTGAGAGTCCAAGCGGGTGAGGTTCTCATCCAAATGGGCTCAGCGGCAGTTCGTCCACTCATTGAGACCTTGCAAAACCGCAATTATCCCGCTCGTCCATTGATTGCCTCAACCTTAGGGCAAATTGGAGACCGAAGGGCTGTTGAACCCCTCATTCAGGCTCTCAAAGACCACGACAAACTTGTCCGCTACCACGCAGCCCTCGCTTTGGGAAAACTCAAAGATAAGCGCGCTGTCAAGCCTTTGATTTACGCCCTGTTTGATGAAATGCCGCCAATTGGTCCAGACCCTTTGACGGGTGACCCAATGACTGTTCGTGCTGCAGCGGCTCAAGCGTTGGGCGAATTGAAGGCTGCTGAGGCTGTTCCCGCCTTGAAAGTCCTCTTGAGGGACGAAAACAGAGGCGTGAGAAGGTCAGTAATTCAAGCCTTAGGGCAAATTGGAACTAAAGAAGCAGTTATCGCTCTGGCGGAAGCAATACAGGACGAACGAGATGAAGCCTTGCAGGAGTTGATGGTTCGGTTCATCGCCCGTCACCCATTTTCTCAGGCTTTGGAGACATTGAAGCAAATTGCCCAAAGCCACCCACAGGAAAGGCTACGCCAAATCGCAAGAAATCTCTTGGACGAATTTGAGACTTCTCCTGCCCCTTCAACTCCCTTGAGGGATGAGCAGAAAGCCCGTAAAAGCCAATTCCGATTTTTGAGTGGGACAATTGCTGCCCTCTTAATTGCCGGGCTTTTTCATTTGGGCTGGAAGTATAACCGTTATGCGACGATGGTGGCAGCAGGTGTCATTTCTGCAATCACTTTCGGCATCTGGAGACATCGCCAACGCTCCAAACAAAACCAAACTTTGGACATGCCACTCCAACCTTCAGCATCATCACGGAGCGAAACGGCTTGAAACCTGCTGCGCCTTTAAGTTTGGGAAAGTTTCAAGTTTTGAGAGGTGAGCAACGATGGCGCACCGAATAGCAATTCTCTCTTTGCTCACGCTTTTGATTTTCGCCCCCGCTTCGTCGCAACTCATTCTTATCGGTCGCAACCAAGAAATTGAAATTGGCAAAGAAGTCGCTGCGGCGCTGGAAAAGCAATATGGCGTCTGGGATGACCCGGAGCAAACCCGGAGGATTGAACGGATAGGCAAAAGCCTTGTGGCTGTCTGCGAACGAAAGGACATGCCCTACACCTTCAAAATCCTGAACGAACGAAAGGAACTCAATGCCATGACAGCGCCCGGCGGCTTCATTTACATCACGAGGGCGCTTCTGGAAGCGCTGGAAAGCGACGACGAAGTTGCCTTCGTGCTCGGTCACGAGATTGGGCATGTTGCTGGCGACCACATCAGAAAGCAACTGAGCCAAGCAATTGCAGGCTCAATTTTGCTTGACATTCTCACAGGTGGCTCAAGCCAAATTGTTCGGATTGGCACTGACATCATGTTTTCCCTTTACCAAAGCGGCTACAGCCGACAACACGAACGGGACGCGGACACTCGCGGTGTCAGATACATGAAGGCTGCAGGCTACAATCCAGTGGCGGCAATCACGGCGCTCAAGAAGTTGGGCATGGAGAGATACAAAGGGCTTGTCCGATGGTTTGGAACTCATCCTGACATTCCCTCACGCGTTCAGCGAATTGCCGATATGCTCGGCGTTGACCCTGAGACACTGCAACCGCTGCCTCAAGGCGCAAAAAGCAGCGCCCTTCCCAAAAGGTCAGCAGCGCTGTTTTTCCTCTCCGAAAACGCAGTTCTACGCCTGCCTTCAGACTCTTCACAACCGCAGAAGGTTTGGCAGTTGGAAAACTGGCGGGTGGAAAGGTTTCAAGCCTCCGCTGACGGGAAAACTCTGTGGATGCTGGTCCGGCGCAAAGGCTCAGAGTTAGTGCAACTGGCGATTTGGAGGGAAGGAAACCGAAAGACCGAGTTTCCCAACGCTTTCCACGCCGACGAGATACTTGACTTCCAACGCTCACCCAACGAACAATGGCTTGCGGTTTTGGCTAAAGAGGGCGGGAAAACTTTCCTGAAGGTCTTTGACGGAAAGGGCAAGGATGCGTCATTTCCTGACAGAACACCTTTAGGCGAAATCCTCGCCATTCAATGGACGCACGAAAACAAACTGCTCGTTTTCGCTGAAAGGTTCGGCGAACCGACTTTGGCGATATGGAGTCACGGCGACACTTTCAGGTTCGTTTCAATGGACGCAAAAACTCAACCTTCCCAGACTGCAGTCGGCGAGGGGAAAATCTTCGTGCTGACGGGAGCGACTTTGAAGCAAGGCGAAATCGGTCAAGAGTTCGTCACATGGCGCCCAATCGCTTCCTCGGTCAGCGCTTTCGCTGTAAGTGGCGAAAATGTCGTCGTCGTTAAGGACGAGGTTCTGCAACTGGGGACTTTGAAAGGGCAGGAATTTCAACTGTCGGTGCTTGATGACCGGAAGGGCGAGTTTGGCGACTTGACACTTTCAAGGGACGGTCAGTGGCTCGCCTACACCTACCGAGCGAAAACCTCTGACCAGCCGCAACTTTGGCTCGCCCATGTCCCAACCAAGCAACTTTGGCGCATCGCCGTCAATGCAACCTCTCCCGTTTTTGCTGGTCGCTGAAAAATCAAATCGGCAAAGCGAGACCTTCGCCCCTGACATCGGCACAACCGCACCAACTGTCGCCGATTTTCTCAATCCCGTGTGAAACGCCGAAACCGAAGGGCGATGGGTGGTTCGCGATTTGAACTTGCCAACCCATTCGTTCCAAAACCGAAACATCACCAGCACCTTGCTCAATCAGCAAGCGATTTTCCCCTTGCCACAAAACCCTCGGCATCTCAATGGCTTCCTGCAAATTTTTGTTGCGATAGAGCCAGTGAAGCGTAAGCCAAGCGTGAATGGTTGGGCGATAATCGCCTCCGCTCGTCCCTAAAACGCCCTTGAGGTTTTGCCCATCAAGAACCATCACTGCCGAAAGTGTGTGTCGCGGTCTTTTCCCACCTTTCAACTCGTTAGGGTGATTTGCCCTCAGCGTGAAATTAGCGCCGCGATTGTGGAACAAAACCCCAGTCTTCGGGTCAAGGATGCCAGAACCGAAATTGTGGAAGATGCTTTGGATGGTTGAAGCAGCGTTGCCATCCAAGTCCACGACGGCAAAGTCCGTTGTATCGCCCAACGAACTCAATTTCACTGGCGGGCTGTTGGTCGTCAACTTCTGCTTGAGCATCATAATCCTGTCAGGGCTCAAAAGGGTTTCGGCAGGGTAGGGGAGATAGCGTGGGTCGGCAAGGTAAGAGTCCCTCTCTTGAGCGACAACTCGAGCAATCGCTCCAACCAAACTCGCCAGTTCTGTCAAGCCAAGTTTCTCAACGGGAAAAGTTTTGATGAGAGCAAGGCTTTGAAGGGTAGCGATGCCGAGTGAGTTGGGCGGGATTTCAAGAACCGTCAACTTGCCGTCACGCCACGAAATCGGTTCGCCCCACAAACTCGTCTGAGCAGCAAAGTCGTCAACCGTCACCGGGTTGCCCTTTCGTTGCAAGCATTTAACCATCGCTTTGGTCAAATCGCTCGAATAAAAAGCGTCCCGCCCATCGTCAGCAATTTGCTCCAATGTCTCAGCAAGTTCCGGTTGCTTCAGCGTTTGACCGACGCTCAAAGTTTTCCCGTTGCGGAAGAAAACCTTTCGCGCACCTTCGTCTTTCGCCAACCTTTTGGCGTTCGCTGCAATTGCTGCGGCAAGTTTGTGGGAAATGGGGAAACCTTCGCGGGCGACTTCCACAGCGGGTTGCCAAAGGCTTCGCCAAGTCAAACGACCGAATCGTGAGTGAAGTTGCCACAAAGCATCAACCAGCCCTGGGACAGTTACTGTCAAGGGCGAATAAACGGGCAAGTTCCCGCGAAATCGTCGGCGCAAGTTTGAAGCGTCCAACCCTTTCGGGGCACAACCGCTCCCGTTGAGGGAAACTGCTCGTTTTTCGCGGGCAAGCCAAAAGAGCCCAAAGAAATCGCCACCGAGCCCGCAAAGGTGAGGTGTGACTACGGAAAGCATGGCACTAATCGCGACAACGGCGTCAGCGAAGTTTCCGCCCTGCCTCAAAACATCTCTGCCCGCCAACGCGGCAAGCGAGTGCTCAGCAACGACGACACCGCGTCCCGACAACGCAGGCAATTTCAACATCGCTCTCACCCCCTCACAAATTTCGACGCCCCAAAGTCACTTGCCCCAGAACGCCAAAATCCCTTCCTGCACTAACTTGGCTGCTGTGACAGCCGTGATTTCCGCTGGGTCATAAAGTGGGTGAACTTCAACGATGTCCATCCCGATGAGGATGAACTCGCTCAGCGCTTTGAAGAGCGAAATCACCTGTTCGTATCTCAATCCGCCCGGTTCAGGATTGCCCACTCCTGGACACAAACTTGGGTCAAGGGCGTCAATGTCAATGCTCAAGTAGGTCGGTCGCGATGGGTCAAGTTTTTGGGGCAGTTCATCAATGGACACATACCTGCTCCAATCTTCGTTTCCGACGAAAGACCTCGTTCCCGCAACCCAAACCCTTCCTTCCACCAATTCCCAAATTCGCCTGACCGTGCAGGCATGGGAATATCTGCTGCCATTGTAACTGTCTCGCCAATCGGAATGAGCGTCCAAGACCGCAACTTGCAAGTTAGGCACAACTCGCCTCGCTCCTGCGACAGCGCCGATGGAGACGCTATGGTCACCTCCTAAGACCACAACCCGTTTCCCTTTTCGCAAAAACGATTCAACGGTGTCGGCAATTTGGCTTAATGCCTCTTCAATCTGGTTGCTCAGTGTCAAATCGCCAGCATCGCCCAACCCTATATCCCTCAAATCGGCGCGAAATATTGCGCTGTAACTCTCGATGCTTTGAGAAGCGCGGCGAATTGCCGCTGGCGCAAGGGAACTCCCTTTCCGGTAACTTGACGCCTCTTCAAAGGGAGCGCCAATGATGACGACTTGTGCGTCATCAACTTGCCCAGCCTCCAAAAAACGCATCCGCTTTCTCACCTCGCCGTTAAAGTTTATCGTTTTTGTTTGGTCTCGTCGCTTTTCAGGCAGAGTTTCGGTCGCATCATGTTAGTGGCTTTAGCCAATATGCGTGTAAGCGTGCAGGCGCGCAAGCGTGCATGAGTGCAAGGGTGTGCAAGAATGTGCAGAGTGTCAAGTGAGGCATGTAAGAAGTTGTTCAACCGCCCTATCCATGCCACTGGCTTTAGCCAGTGGTTGATGACGAATTTTCTTGAGCGCCGAATTCATTCGGCGAAAATCTGGAGGGCGCATCTCTTGATGCGCCAAAAATTTTCGGCAGTGCAGGAGCACTGCCCTCCAAAAACCTCTTGCCATTCGCTACTCGCCATTCGCCACTCGCTGCCGTTACGGCTCGGCAGGAGCCTCGCCCTCCCATTTCGTCCACCGACTGAAGTCGGTGTCTAAGAAAACGAAGCCTGCTAAAGCAGGCTAACTTGAAAAGTCAAAAGCCGTTTATCATTCGCTACTCGCTGTTCGCCACTCGCTGTCGTTTGGGCTTTAGCCTGCTTTGAACCTTTAGCCACCCACCTCGGGTGGGTAGTCAAACTCGTTGCTACTCGCTATTCGCAGCGTTTCCTGACCGCCGATTTGCCGATCTCACGATTGCCGATGAGTTTTGGCTCAGCAGGAGCATCGCACTCCTCCATACTTTCGCCCCGTATTAGGGTTTTCCCTGACAAGTCATCAGGATTTTCCCCGGTTTTATTTTCTGAACTGGTCACTTGAACAGTGGCTTTTCTTTGGAGGTGAAGGGCGATGCGGAAAGACAAACGAATTGTGTTAGTAGTAGTTGCTGTCGTTGCAGCGCTATTTATCGGCTATCAGTTGGGTCGCCGTGCCACAACGGGAGTTGGTCCGACAGTCGTTGCGGGTCTGCCAGAAGAGGCTATGGAGTTTGTCAAGGAAAGGCAACTTACTCCAGAAGACATCACCGCTGCAGTGGCAACTTATGTCCCAACGGGCAAGTATGACGACTATCTTCTGTTCAGTTCTGGCGGTCACTCGGGGCAAGTCTTGGTGATTGGGATACCCTCAATGAGGTTGCTTCGTGTCATCAGTGTTTTCACACCAGAACCTTGGCAAGGTTATGGCTACGGAGTGCGTGAAACGGCGCTTGCGGATTTCTCCCGCAATGGCTACAAACTCTCGCTGGCGGACACCCATCACCCTGCCTTGAGCGAGACCAAGGGCGAATATGACGGTCAATTCTTGTTCATCGGCGACAAATCAACTGCTCGTGTCGCAGTGATTGACCTTCGTGATTGGGAAACGAAGCAGATTGTCAAGAACCCGCTCGGTTGGAGCGACCATGGTGCGGCTTTCGTGACTCCCAACACCGAATATGTCATCCAAACGAGCCAATATGGTGTCCCACTTGGAGGACGCTATGCGCCCATTGACCGATACAAAGAAGAGTATCGTGGCTGGATGACTTTTTGGAAGTTTGACCGAAAGAAAGGTCGCATTATCCCTGAGGAAAGTTTCGCTGTGGAATTGCCACCATACTGGCAGGACTTGGCAGATGCGGGGAAAGGCGTCAGCGAAGGGTGGGCTTTCTGCAATTCCTTCAACACTGAACTTTACACAGGCGGCATAGAAGTTGGCAAACCACCGTTTGAAGTTGGGACAGCGAAGCGGGACATGGACTACTTGCACATCGTCAATTGGAAGAAGGCAGAAGAGTTGGTCAAAGCAGGCAAGTTCACCGTCATTAAAGGGATGAAAGTTATCCCGCTGAAGGTGGCAGCCGAGGAAGGCATACTCTTTTTTGCCCCTGAACCCAAGAGCCCGCACGGGGTTGATGTCTGTCCCTGCGGCAATCACATTGTGGTCGCTGGCAAGTTAGACCCGCATGTGACCGTTTTCAACTTCCAGAAAATCCTCAAGGCAATTGAGAACAAGGACTTTGAAGGCAAAGACCCTTATGGCGTTCCCATCTTGCGGTTTGATGCCGTTAGGGAAGCATTCGTTGAAGTCGGCTTGGGTCCACTTCACACCCAATTTGACAACCAAGGCTATGCATACACAAGCCTCTTCTTGGACAGCGCTGTAGCAAGGTGGACTTTGGGCGATTGCAAGTTCAAAGCGCCAGAAAAGCCTTGGACTTTGGTGCAGAAAATTCCCGTCCGTTACAATGTCGGTCATATCGCTGCTGCGGAAGGCGACACCGTTAGCCCAGATGGCAAGTGGCTTGTTTCGCTGAACAAATGGACAATTGACAACTTCGTGAACACAGGTCCTCTTCTGCCCCAGACATTCCAACTCATTGACATCAGCAAGCCCGGCGAGACCGCTAAAGTCGTCTACACTATGCCCATAGGCATCGGCGAGCCTCACTACGGTCAAATCATCAAGGCGGACAAAATCAAGTCTTGGGAGATTTACCCAGAGGTCGGCTGGAATCCCTTAACCCAAAGCAAGCATCCCAAAGCCGTTCAAAAAGGCGGACTTATCAAGCGCAGCGGAAACACCGTTGAGGTCTATATGACTGCCATCAGAAACCATCTCAACCCAGAGAGGATTGAGGTCAAGAAGGGCGACAGGGTGATTCTATACATCACCAATGTTGAACGGACGAGGGATGCCACTCACGGTTTCTTCCTTGGTGCCTACAACATCGCCGCATCTATAGAGCCGGGCGAGACCGTGACGATTGAATTCGTCGCCGACAAAGAAGGTGTGTTCCCATTCTACTGCTCCGAATTCTGTGCAGCCTTGCACTTGGAGATGATGGGCTACTTGCTGGTGAAGCCGTGAGAAAATACGAAAAGGGGCAGGTTTTGCGAATATGAAAGGGCAACCTGTAAACAAAGTGCTTGCAGTAGTTGCAGGGTTACTGTTGCTTGCATCGTTGCCATTGCCTTGGTGGCAGTTTAAAGTCGTAGCACCTCAGTATCCGAAAGGGCTCAAGGTTCGTGTGTATGTGAACCGATTGGAAGGCGATTTCAGAGAAATCAATTTGCTCAATCACTACATTGGCATGAAGCCACTGGACAGCGCAGCGGAAATTGAACGGAAAATGGCAATACCCGGCATCTTGTTGACAGCGTTGCTTGTTTTCGCTGTGGCGTTTGTGCCGTTCAGAATCGGCTTTCTGTTGTCATTGCCTGCCTTGCTTCTTCCCTTCGCCTTTGCTGGTGACCTTTTCTTTTGGCTTTTGCATTACGGCACCCACCTTGACCCTGAAGCGCCCATAAGGTTGCAGCCTTTCATCCCAAAAATCATCGGCACAGGTAAAGTCGCTCAGTTCCAAACCTTCGCCAGTTTCCAAATTGGTTTCTATCTGGCACTCATCGCTGCTGCTCTCGTCGCTGCAAGCCACTTTATCAGCATTATCCGCTTTCGGCGAGAAGCCACGGAATGGAAACTCGTCGGAGTCGCTTTGGCGGTGCTGGTATTGCTTCTGACTGCAGCCGATAAAGGGATTTGCGTGGATGGGGCATGGGACAAGGGGCAGGGGACATGGGTGGTTTCGTTGGGAGGAATGACGCTCGCACAGGCTTTAAGCCTCGCAAAAGACGGAGATGTCATCTTGGTCAAGGGAGGCGTCCATAAAGGTCCCTTCGTCGTGGTAAAATCCGTTCACTTGCTCGGAGAAAACGGACCGATTTTGGATGGCTGCGGTAAAGGCACTGTCCTCACCATTAAAGCGCCAAGGGTCGTTGTCAGCGGCTTCCTAATCCGAAACAGCGGCGACATCTTATCGCGGGAAGATGCAGGCATCGCCGTTGAGGCTCATCATTGTCGCATTGAAAACAACCGCTTGGAAGATGTGCTTTTCGGCATCGTGCTTAGGCACGCAACCGAAAGTTTAGTGCTGAACAACACCCTACACGGCAAAGATTTGCCACCGCCAAGGCGTGGTGACCTGATAAAGGTCTGGTATAGCGATGGCGTTGTCATTGAGGCTAACAAAATCGTTGGCGGTCGCGATGTCGTTTTGTGGTTTTCAAAGCGCTTGACCGTCAGGGGCAACGAAATCAGCCAAAATCGCTATGGCATCCATTTCATGTATTGTGACGACGCAAAAGTTGAATCCAACCGACTGACCCAAAATGCCGTCGGAATTTACCTGATGTATAGCCAAAGGCTTCACCTTCAGAGAAATTGGTTGGTCTCAAATCGCGGTCCAAGCGGTTACGGGATTGGGCTAAAGGACATGGATGAAGCGTTCGTCTCTGAGAACTTCATTGCCGACAACCGTGTGGGCATTTTCGCTGAAGGAGCAATCTCAAGCCGTTTCGTAGGCAACATGCTCGCGCACAATGACATTGGCTTCTTCCTTTTCACTTCCTCCCACTCAAACCTGATGGCTCAAAACAGTTTCGTTGAAAACAGGGAGCAAGTTCATGTTGAAGGCACTATGCCCATTCACGCGAACCTTTGGCAGCGCAATTTTTGGAGTGACTATGCAGGCTATGATGCCGACGGTGATGGTTTAGGCGATTTGCCTTACAGGTCAGTTCGGCTCTTTGAGCGTTTAACGGACTACCAGACTTCGTTGAAGTTCTTCTCTTTCAGCCCTGCCTCCCAAGCCATTGAGTTTGCGTCCCGATGCTTCCCTGTTTTTGCTCCACAACCCAAGTTGGTTGACGAATCGCCACTGATGAGACCGATATTCCCGCCAGTTGAATTGCCTGACACTCCCGCAAAAAGTCCACACCTGTTGCTTTTGAGTCCATTGATGGTTTTAACAGCCATCTTTTTCCTGACAGGTGGACGAATTGCCAATCGTGTCCACCGTAAGGGCAGAACCGTCTGTTTGCCCACCTTTACTTTGGTGCAACAGAACGCCATTTCGGTGAAAGGGTTGACAAAACGCTTCGGCGAATTTGTTGCCGTTAACGCTGTCAGTTTCAATGTTCAACAAGGCGAAGCGGTTGCTTTGTGGGGACCAAACGGTGCTGGCAAAACGACGATATTGCGTTGCATCCTCGGCTTGTATCGGTTTGATGGCGAAATTAAAGTTTTGGGGCACGATGCCCTTAAGGCAGGGAAAGAAGTCAGACGCCTAATCGGCTACCTGCCGCAAGAAATCCGACTGGACGGCGATTGGACAGTTGTTGAAACTTTGAACTTTTACGCAAAGTTGAGGCAGGTTGGGAATCAGCGTGTTGAGGAGTTGCTTGACGATTGGAACTTGAGGGAAATCGCTGATAAGCCCGTTGGTGAACTTTCTGGAGGGATGAGGCAAAGGTTGGCATTCGCTTTGGCGCTTCTTTCTGACCCGCCCATTTTGCTCCTTGATGAACCGACTGCCAACTTGGACGCCAGAACCAGAAAGGAAGTTTGGTCTTTCGTGTCTCAAATAAAGCGGCAAGGCAAAACCATCGTCTTTTGCTCCCACCGTCCCGATGAGGTTCGCCAACTCGCTGATTATGTGCTTGTGTTGGACAAGGGCATCATCGTTGCGGAAGGGAAACCCAACGAGTTAGCGGACTTGCTGCAAGAAAAAGTCACACTCAAGTTGAAAGTGGCTGAAGAGCAGAGATTTGCTGCGAAGGAAACCCTTCAGCGGCACGGCTTCGTTGCGTCTCTTAACGGGTCTCAATTGCTCGTCACCGTTCCCAACGAGCGTAAAGCGCTACCAATCCAAGTTTTAGTCGCTGAAGGAATTACCGTCCACGACTTTGATTTGAGTGAGGGAGACCATGTTTGCGGGGAGGTGGGGCAATCGTGGTAGCCGTTGGCATTCACCCTATAGCCACAATCGCTGCCAAAGAGTTGCGGGATGCCAAGCGTCACCGCTGGTTCGTTTTGTTTGCAACCCTTTTCGCTGGCTTAGCCATCGTTTTGAGTTTGGCAGGTTTTTGGGGGATGGGAGTGACAGGGTTTGCAGGTTTCTCAAGGACGGCAGCAAGCCTATCCAACTTGGTCGCACTTATCGTCCCGTTAATGGGATTGATGTTGGGCTCAATGAGCATCACTAACGAGCGTGAAAAAGGGACTTTGGAAATTCTCTTGGCTCAGCCCATCTCCCTGTCGGAAGTTCTTCTGGGCAAATGGTTTGGTCTCTCAGTGGCTCTCACGGCTGCGGTTCTGCTCGGTTTCGGGCTAAGCGGATTAATCATCGCTTCGTCAACGACAACGGAGCAAATTGGCGCTTACTTGCATCTGCTCGTTTTCACACTCCTGCTTGGCTACGCCAATTTAAGCGTCGGCGTCCTTATCTCAACTTTGTCGGCAAAAAACTCCACATCCGTCAGCATCGCTTTGACTTTTTGGCTTGTTGTCGTGCTTCTCAGTGATTTGGGGTTGATGGGGACTGCCATCGTTTTGAAATTGAAGCCTCAAACCCTGCTTTGGTTGGCAATGCTTAACCCGGTTCAGGTCTTTCGTGTTTCCGTTCTCAAGGCGCTGCAAGGAAACCTTGAACTTCTCGGTCCAGCAGGGACATACGCAATGGATGTGTTCGGTCAGCGATTGAGTTTCCTTCTGGCGATTTGGCTTATTGTGTGGGCGCTCGTTCCGCTCGTTTTAACTTTGCTTCTTTTCCGACGACAAAGGGAGGGGGTGGCGATGTGATGTTTGTGGCTCGCTATTACTCATCAATTGTCCCTTGTCCCCTGCCCCTTGCCCCCTTTTTGATTGTGTTGGTTTTGACGCTCGTTGGTTGCAAGGAAAACTTGGACGAGCCACCGAAAATCCGCTGGGGCGAAGAAGTTTGCGCCCATTGCAACATGATTATCAGCGACAAAAGGTTTGCAGCAGCAATAACACTGAAAAGCGGGGAAGTCAGAAAATATGACGACTTGGGTTGCCTGTTAAAGGAACACAGCAAATACAGCGGTGAAATTCACCGTGTTTGGGTTCACCGCTACGATGGTGAAGGTTGGCTGGATGCAAGGCAAGCCTGTTTTGTCCAGAGCCCATCCATCCAATCGCCGATGGGTTCGGGAATCGCAGCAGTAGGGGCATCTCATGCATGCGAAAAGTTGGCATCGGAAACGAAAGGGAAAGTCTTGAGTTTTGACCAACTTTTGAAGTTCGATGGCATAGGACAGGGAACAAAGGGCAAGGAATCTGAAAGACAGAAACGGAGGTGAAGGACATGAAAAGGCTCTCATGCCTGCACACAGGCAGGCGATTTCGTCGTTTGAAGTTTCTTTTGGCGTTGGGTTTGTTCTCAGCCACTGTCTTTCCGTTCGCCATAGCCTTCGGTCAAATGTCAAAACACCGCTACATCACGATTCACGCAAGGCAATATGCTTACGACCCGCCGATAATCCGAGCCAACATTGGCGATACTTTGCACATCAAACTCGTCTCAAAGGATGTCACTCATGGCTTTTACCTTGAAGGTCACGACATAGACGCCGAGATAGAACCAGAAAATCCCGTCTTCAGAGTTCGCAACCCATCGCAGGGCTACAATTGGCGTTCCGTTTCGGAAATCGTCGTCAATGTCCAGAAATCGGGCAAATTCCGCTACCGCTGTTCCCACACTTGCGGTTTCCTTCATCCCTTCATGCAAGGCGAACTTGTGGTCAGTCCCAACTACCTTTACTGGGTCGGCGTCCTCTTGGCTATAGGTGTCGCATTTTGGCTGCTTTGGCAAGCAATCCCTGTGGGTGAGGTGAGAAGCGATGACGACCGAAGTGAAGGTTGAAGCCCAGAAGGTTGACCTCTTTGAGAAGTTCAAAATACTGAAGTGGTTAGCCAAACTGCGTTCGTTCCAGTTCCTCGCTATCCTTCCCAACCTTGTGCTGTTCTACATCTTCATCTTGGCTGGCATATTTGGCTCGCCCATCGGCAACGCCAACATAATCATCGTTTTCGTTTGGATTCTCTGGTGGTTTCTGTTGATCTCGGTGATGGTGCCTTTCGTCGGCAGGCTTTGGTGTTTGATGTGCCCGTTACCTGCTTTTGGCGACTGGCTGCAAAGGCTTGCCCTCATCGGCGTCAGACCCGGAAAAACTGTCGGTCTCAACAACAAACTTTTCGGGCTGAACAAGAGATGGCCTAAAGCCCTGAGCAATATATGGCTGCAAAACATCGGCTTCTTGACGCTCGCCACAGTGAGCATTTTGCTCGTCACGAGACCAATTGTGAGTTCCATCGTTCTGGGTCTCATGTTTCTTCTGGCAACGGTCATGGCATTGATTTGGCGTGGAAGGGCTTTCTGTCTCTACCTATGCCCAGTCAGCGGTTTCCTCGGTCTTTACTCCATGACATCCATGATGGAGTTGCGTTCAAAGGACAAGGAGATTTGCAGGAAGGTCTGCAAGACGAAGAGTTGCCGAGCGGGAAGCGAAAGGGGATGGGCTTGCCCATGGCTGGTTTACATGGGCAACCTTGACAGGAACAACTTTTGCGGTCTCTGTATGGAATGCGTCAAATCGTGCCCACACGACAACATAACCCTTTACTGGCGACCTTTCTGTTCCGACAAGGTGATAAAAGGCTACGATGAAGCGTGGAAGGCTTTCATCATGCTGGTTCTCGCTATGGCTTACTCTGTTATCTTGCTCGGACCTTGGGGCTTTTTGAAAGATTGGGCTAACATTAGCGAAAAGGGCGATTTCGTCGGCTTCATCATTTACGCGGCAACCCTATGGTTCAGTTGCCTTCTGGGCTTCCCGGCAATCTACTACATCGCCGTGAAGTTGGGGCATTGGTGGGCGAAGATGAAAAAGCAAAACGGGGCAGTCAGCCTTAAGGACATGTTCATCCGATACTCTTACACTCTCGTCCCACTCGGCTTATTGGCTTGGGTAGCCTTCAGCCTACCTCTCATCATGGTCAACGGCTCTTACATCCTTTCAGTCCTCTCCGACCCATTGGGTCGCGGTTGGAACCTCTTCGGGACTGCCCACATACCTTGGACGCCCGTTTACCCTGAATATGCCACCTACATCCAAGTCGCTTTGCTCCTCGTCGGTCTTTACTATGGCATCCAGAAAGGCTTGGAAATTGCCCGTGAGTTGTGGGCGGACGAAGAGGCAGCCTTCCGTAGCATGGTTCCGCTTACGGTTTTGCTCGTTGCCGTCACAATTGCCTTCATGAAGTTGTTCGCTGGATAAGGGGGGTGAACGGCATGGATTGGAAGCGAGAAATTTTGGCTCTCGCAAGCGTGATTGCGGTTTTGGTTGGAGTTCCGCTGTTTGGAGTGGCTTACCAAAAGTGGCAGGATTGGAAACTGACAGAACAAGGCAAGGGCAGAATCTTTGACTTGACAGGAAGCACTTGGCACGGCGTTTGGACATTGGACAGGTTCGTCGGCTACAACTATTGGCGGTTGAAGCCACGACAAGCGACCATAAGGGTGAAGGAAGGAGAACTTGTCGTCATCCGCGCCCACAGCACTGATGTCACCCACGCGCTCCACATACCAGCCTTTGGCGTCGGACCTGAATTCATTGAGCCCGGAAAGGTGAAAGTCGTCAAGTTCGTTGCTGAACCTGCAGGGATTTACCAAATCCTTTGTGGCAGGACTTGTGGACCAGGTCACCCCTTCATGAAAGCCACCCTCATCGTTGAGAAGCGTTGATGCTTTCGCTAACTCGCTTTCAATTCGGCGACGACTTCTTCGTTCACCTCAACGCCCAAGCCGGGCGCATCTGGGACAGAGATGAAGCCATCCTCAACTTTCGGAAGTTCCTTCACCAAACGGTGGGCGAATGGATGCGGTTCAATGTTGAATTCTTGCGGGTAACGGCAAACAGGCGTGCTGGCAGCGAAATGCAAAGTTGCGATTGTTCCGATGGTCGGCTGCGTGTTGTGCAGGGTGACGGGCACATTGAAGGCTTCCGCCATCGCTGCCACCTTTTTGCATCGCAAAAATCCGCCAACTTTGATGACATCGGGCTGAACGATGTCACAAGCGCCCTTGACCAACATCTCGCGAAACCGCACCAAATCCCACTCCTGCTCACCTAACGCAACGGGCACATCCAACGCCGCCGCCACTTTCGCATTGGCGTCCAAATCGGTGTAGGGACATGGCTCTTCAAAGTGGAAGATGCCGAACTCTTCCAAACGGCGACCAAGTTCAATGGCGCGGGAAGGCGTGAAAGCGGAGTTGGCATCTACCATGATGGCGATGTCGTCGCCCAACACCTTGCGAACTTCCCGAACGACTTCTATTGACCGACCGGGATAAACATCGGCGTCAGCGCCGAACCGATCGCCGACGCGCACTTTCACGGCACGAAAACCGAACTTTTCCACCAACTCCGCTAATCGCTTCGCTTCCTCTTGCGGCGAAATGTCCCTTCGCATGCTGGACGCGTAGACAGGGATTTTCGTCCGATACGCACCACCCAGCAACTTGTAAACGGGCACGCCCAGCGCCTTGCCGATGATGTCCCACAGCGCAATTTCAATCCCGCTGATGGCGATGGCGAGGGCTTGCCCCGCAATTTTGTAGGGCGTAACGAACATCCGCTCCACCAACCGCTCCAAATCAAACGGGTCTTCGCCGATGACAAGGCGGGCAAGGGTGTGCTCAATGTGGGCGACGA
>Ga0079997_117352_pt2 | contig 32185 bp, 24 predicted proteins | sample PerSpoCPS_CMetaG_FD_69200 | JGI IMG/M metagenome (GOLD analysis project Ga0079997, IMG submission 69200) | Archaeal communities from Yellowstone National Park, Wyoming, USA - Perpetual Spouter C (PS_C) MetaG (SPADES assembly) (version 2) | ecosystem: Environmental > Aquatic > Thermal springs >... | reverse complement strand
GGCTTCGCAACCAGTAGTGCCCGTTACCCTTTCGTGGAAGTAGAATGGGAAGTCCATATGACCCGCCATAGGGATTGGGCTTACGCCGACACAGGATTTGAAGGTTTCCTGACAATCCCAATGCTACTAACGCCACTGTTGGGAAATCCACAGGGAAGCATTCGCACCCGCATGGCGGATGGTTCTGTTTCCATTGCTGGGGCTTATTTTGGGACAGTGGAAATCGTTGGCATTAACGAACCAATACCTGCTCGCATCCTTGCCTTAGGCAACGAATTTCTACTTGGTCGCCGCGTCCTTGACCGCTACAAAGTCACATTTGACAGGGGATTGCAAGTTGTTGTGGAGAAGGTTTGAAGGTGTCTGGCAAAAAGGTGTGCTATAGGTGTGCTATAATCGTAACGGGTCAAATACGCTCAAGTCCGATTTCCCGAGTTAGCAAGGGGGCTGCACCATGAGCCTAAAGGAGCAAATAGACGCCGATTACAAAGCAGCGATGAAAGCAAGAGACGACTTGAAAGTTTCGGTGTTGCGCTTGCTTCGCTCTGCCATTCACAACGCAGAGATTGATAAGCAACGCGCCCTGACCGATGACGAGATTCTCGGTGTCATCCAATCTGAGGTGCGAAAGCGTCGCGAGTCAATAGAAGCATTCCAGCAAGGTGGTCGTCAGGATTTGGTTGAGAGGGAGCAGGCGGAGTTGGCTATTTTGGAAAGTTACCTTCCCAAAGCGCTTACCCGCGAGGAATTGGAGGCTTTGGTGCGTGAGACGGTTAGGGAGGTGGGGGCTCTCTCTGTCCGTGACATGGGCAAAGTGATGAGTGCTCTGATGCCTAAGGTGAGGGGGAGAGCGGATGGACGAGAGGTCAGCAACTTGGTCAGGCAAATTTTGGAAGGCGGCGAAACGAAGGAGTGACCGCAATGGCTACTACCGAAACTTTGACGAAACGAAAAATGTCTCTCACTGAGTTTCTTTCTCTCCCTGAGGACGATGCTTCGTCCGTCAAGTATGAACTGGAATTTGGGGAGTTGGTGGAAGTGACAAGACCAACTTGGGAGCACAATGAATTGACTTTCGCACTTGGCGCTCTGCTGCAGCAGTATGTTCGTTCTCGCGGTTTGGGTCGGGTTAGCGGCGATGTTTTGGTCATCCTTGATGAAGCCAAAGATTTGGCTTATGCGCCCGACATTGTTTTCGTGGCAACCGAGAACTTAGACCGAATTAGGGAAGGCAAAGTTTACGGTCCGCCCGATTTGGTCGTTGAAGTCCTTTCTCCGACAACGATGCAAAGGGATGTGGGCAAGAAAAAGCGAATTTATCACGCTTATGGTGTGCAGTGGTATTGGGTTGTTGACATGGAGAGGCAGGTCATTGAAGAATATCGTTGGACGCCTGAAGGATACTTGTTGACGCAGGTGGTTTTGCCTGATGAGACTTTTCGCCCGAAATTGTTTCCTGAACTGGAGATAAACCTGAAGGCGTTGATGGGCATGGAAGCAGAAACGAAGTCGCCAAAGAAGCGACGGAGGTGACAAAAAGCCCTGTGAGCGCAATTGAGCAGTCAGAGGGCACAAAGCAAAGGAGTGACCGAGATGGCTGATGTTCAAGTATTGACGAAACGGAAAATGTCCCTCACTGAGTTTCTTTCCCTCCCTGAGGACGATGCGTCGCTCGTCAAGTATGAACTGGAATTTGGGGAGTTGGTGGAAGTGACAAGACCAACTTGGGAACACAATGAATTGGCGCATGAATTGGAACACGCTATCCGTCAGTATGTTCGTTCTCGTGGTTTAGGTCGGGTTAGTGGTGACATTTTGGTGATCCTTGATGAAGTCAAAGACTTGGCTTATGCGCCCGACATTGTTTTCGTGGCAACCGAGAACTTAGACCGAATCAGGGAAGGCAAAGTTTACGGTCCGCCCGATTTGGTCGTTGAAGTCCTTTCTCCGACAACGATGCAGAGGGATGTGGGCAAGAAAAAGCGAATTTATCACGCTTATGGTGTGCAATGGTATTGGGTTGTTGACATGGAGAGGCAGGTCATTGAAGAATATCGTTGGACGCCTGAAGGATACTTGTTGACGCAGGTGGTTTTGCCTGATGAGACTTTTCGCCCGAAGTTGTTTCCTGAGGTGGAGATAAGCCTGAGGGCGTTGATGGGCATGGAAGAAGAAACGAAGTCGCCAAAGAAGCGACGGAGGTGACAAAAAGCCCTGTGAGTGCAACTGAACAATCAGACATTTCTATAGCAGTGCCAGTAGCGAATGCAACTCACCTTCGCCACATATTGGGCGTAAAGGATGAGAACCTGCGTTTGCTACAGCGCGAACTTGGCACCCGCATTGTTGCTAAAGAGGGAAGCCTTGTGGTCTTTGGTCCTGAACCTCAAGTTAGGTGGACAGCGGAGGTTTTGCAGCAAATGGTCTCGGTTGTGGAAAGAGGTGGCACTCTCTCCGCTGCTGATGTCCGCTACCTCCTCAACCTCGCCCGCAAGGGCGAAATTCGTGAAGCCGAAGACCTATTCACGGAAGCAGTGTTCATAACTGATAGAGGCAAGCGAATTGTCCCAAAGACGATAGGGCAGTTGAGATATGTTGAGGCGGTGAAAAAGCACGATTTGGTTTTCGCTATAGGAGTGGCTGGGACGGGCAAGACCTTTTTGGCAGTTGCAATGGCTTTGGCTGCTTTGAAGCAGCGTCAAGTCTCCCGAATAATCCTTGCCCGCCCTGCTGTTGAGGCTGGTGAGAAACTCGGTTTCCTTCCCGGCGACATTTACGAGAAGGTTGACCCATACATGCGTCCACTTTATGATGCACTTTACGACTTGCTTGATTACGACAAGGTTCAGCGTCTAATTGAAAGGCGTGTCGTTGAAGTCATACCTTTGGCTTACATGCGTGGTCGGACTTTTAACGACGCTTTCATTGTGTTGGATGAAGCACAAAACACCACCAGCCTTCAAATGAAGATGGTGCTGACGAGGTTGGGTTTTAACGCAAAAATGGTGGTCACAGGCGACATCACTCAAATTGACTTGCCAAAAGGTGTCAAGTCAGGCTTGGTGGAAGTGCAGGGGATTTTGAAAGGCGTTGAAGGAGTGGCTTTCGTTTATTTGACCGAACACGATGTCGTTCGTCATCCATTAGTGCAAAAGATTGTCGCTGCTTACGATGCATGGGAGAAGAAACGCCACGCTCCAGAATCGGGGCGAGGTGAAGGGTATGGCGAGTGAACCGAGCAGTGAAAAATTCCGTTGGCGAATGAGCAAGAGACACAAGAACGGAGGCTTCCTCAACAACTTAGTTGCTGCTATAAAGGGATGGATGGAGGAGCGGGGCACTTCCTTGAAGGTCTCCGTTCCAAGATTGGTTCTGTTTTGCGTTGTTCTGATTTCCCTTTTCCTCGCAATGACACCTCCGTCTTTGCTTGTTCCCGTTCCCTTCGTGGTTGGTCAAACTTTCCCTTACGACATTCGCGCTCACAGGACAGTTAGATACATGTCCGAGATAGCAACGGAAAGACGCCGACAAGCAGTTGCCCAAGCCATACCGCGCCAATATCGGTTAGACCCATCCGTTGCCTCTCAATGGCGAGCCGTTCTCAACGACCTCATTGATAGCGTAATGGCTATGCAAGGGGAAAGCCATTCCCCTCGCATAAAAGCAGCGGAAATAAGAAAGCGAATTGGTTTGAACATTCCCAACCAAGTTCTGGAAACCTTGCTTGAAACATCTCCCGCTACTCTCCGTTTTGGTCACGAAATGCTGCTGAGAGCCCTTGACGAAGAATGGCAGCGAGGGATTAAACCGATCCCTGAAGAACGAGCGGCGGCGTTACAAAGGGTGAAAGAAAATCTTGACAAATTGCCCCTTAGCAGTGATTTGAGAATGGCGTTGAAAAATTTGGCTGAATTGGCACTCCACCCTAATATGGTCTTTGATCCCGATGCCACTCAGAAAGCGAGGGAGCAAGCACAAGCAAGCGTGGAACCTGTTTGGAGGACGATAACAGTTGGTGAGTTGATTGCCCGAAAAGGGGAATTGGTTACGGAAGAGCATTTGGAGAAACTGAGGGCTTTAGGCTACAACTTCTCTGCCCTATTGGGCGTGACCATTTTGGCTCTTTTGCTCACAGTTACCGCCGTTTTGTTTACTCGGTCAGTGATGCCGTCAATCCTTTCTGATAGCCCTCGCCTTACCCTTTTGGCTCTCATATGGGCTTTTGGTCTGCTTTTTGTCAGGTTCCTACATCGCTCTCTTAGCCCTGAAATCTCTTTCGTCACGATTGCAACTGCAGCGATGATGACGACAGTTCTTTTCAGCCCCTTGATAAGCATCTTCGCAACGGCAGTTTTTGCCCTTGCCACGACTTTAGGAATGACGATGGACTGGCAAGCATTACCGACGGGAGCGTTGCGTCTCTTTCTGTCATCAGCAGCCCTTGGGGTGGCTGCATCTTTCTTATCAGCGGATGTGAGAACTCGCATGCATCTGGTTCAAACTGGAGCCTTGTTGGGCATTTTGGCTTTCGTCTTCCCGCTGATTTTGGGATTAGTGACGGGTGAGACACTTTTAATCTCGTTGGATGAATTTCAACGACTGCTTCTTTGGGCTCTGTTGACAGGTTCGATTCCTCCTGCTTTGACTTTGGTTGGTGTAAGTGCTTTAGAGCGTCTTTTCAAGATCACGACCGTTTTTACTCTCACAGAGTTAGCGAACCCCAACTTCCCATTGTTGCGGGAGTTGGCTGAGAAAGCACCGGGAACTTTTCAGAGTTCGCTAATGGTTGCCCGCTTGGCACAAGAGGCAGCGAAGCGCATAGGAGCGAACGAACTACTTGTTTGGGTGGGCGGACTTTATCACGACATCGGGAAACTGAAGCGCCCCCATTACTTCGTGGAAAACCAGCCGCTGGGAACTCAAAACCCTCACGATAGCCTCAGCCCCAAAATGTCAGCGAATGTCCTTCGCCTTCATGTTGATGAAGGTGTGGAAATTGCCCAAAAGTATCGCCTCCCAGAACCAATCGTTAATGTCATCCGTGAACACCATGGCACTTCTGTGATGGCTTACTTCCACGCTAAAGCGCGAGAGCGCAAAGACATGGTGTTGGTGGAAGACGAATACCGATACAGGGGACCGAAACCGCAAAGCAAGGAAAGCGCCATCATCATGCTGGCTGACAGTGTGGAAGCGGCTGTCCGAGCGCGTCCCAATCCGACTTTGGATGAAATTGCCCAGGTTATTGATGAAGTGGTCAAAGAGAAAGTGGATGACGGACAATTGGAAGAGGCTCCCATCAATTTCCGTGACTTGACAGAAATCAAGCGTGCTTTTCTGGACACATTCAAAAGCATCTACCATCAAAGAGTTGAATACCCGAAGAAGGAGCACGGGAGCAATGGGACACAACAATTCAATCACGGTGCTAAAAATCGCCAAGCAAACACTGCCGCAAAATTTGAGAAGAAAATTGAGGCGGATAGTTGAGGTAGTTATAGAGCGGGAGGGGTTCAAAGAGCCTTTTACGATTAGCCTCGTCTTGTGTGATGACCCCACTATTAAAGAACTCAACCGCCGTTTCCTAAATCACGATTACCCGACAGATGTTTTGAGTTTCCTGCTTAGCGGAATTGATGAAACATCTAAAGGCAAGCAAAGATTAGTTGGCGAAATTATCATCAGCGTTGAAACTGCTGAACGAAATGCAAAGCGATACCGACAAACTTTGGAAAGCGAATTGATCAGGCTTGCTATACACGGCACTTTGCACTTGCTCGGATATGATGACACCACACAGCAACAGCGAAGGTTGATGAGGCGGAAGGAGAGACAGTATCTCAAGTTAATTGAGGCTACTGAGTGAAACCTTTAGATGAGGCTTTTCGCTGCGTGAAAGATTGCCCCGCCCATTGCCTCTATCGGTGTGAGGGTTTTAAAAGCCAACGGGTAATGAGTTCTCGGATTTGGTTGGAGTGGAACGGTTTCACGACAAAATCACAAGCCCCAAATTTCATTGCCTCTTGAACCGTGCTTGTCTGTCCCATCGCACTCACCATCACAACTTTCGCGTTCCTGTCCACCTCTTTAATGGCTCGGAGCGCTGTTAGACCATCCATGTCGGGCATAGAAACATCCAGCAAAACTAAATCTGGGTGCTCCAAACGGAATTTATCAACCGCATCCTTGCCATTGGATGCCTCAACGACTTCACATCCCTCAGCCTCTAAAATCTCTCTGAGGACTTTGCGAGTAAACAGGGCATCGTCTACAACCAAGACTTTCGGCATGTCGCTCACCTTCTCACAAAGCGAACGCATATGTGAAAGGGTGCAACTGCACCCTCTCCATTGCAAATATCGGAAGACTTGCATCAAACTCTTTAAATGCCAGCGCGCTGAATGACGGATTTTTTCCTGCAGCATTTGCATGGTTTGAGTTTAGGCGAGTTCGGAGGTGAGGAGATTAATGGCTCGTCGCTTCGCAATCTTAGTGTTGCTCTTCATCTTCGTTCGTGGAACCTTGTCTCAAGATTTGCCCGTCACGGCAAAATCAGCTTTGCTTACCGATGCTGAAACGGGCGAAATTTTGTGGCAGCGCAATCCCGATTTGCGTTGTTATCCGGCAAGCCTGACGAAAATCATGACAGCGGTTTTGGTTTTAGAACGGGGTAACCTTGATGATTGGGTTACCGTCCCGAAAGAGGCTGCCTTTACCGGTGAGTCTTCCATGGCACTTAAGGAAGGCGAAAGGGTTCAACTTAAAGATTTGCTCAACGCGATTTTGGTTCGTTCAGCGAACGACGCTTGCGTGGCTGCTGCAATTCACCTCGCAGGTTCTGTGGAGAAGTTCGTGGAGTGGATGAACGAGAAAGCGAAAGAGTTGGGCATGACCAATACCCACTTCGTGAACCCTCATGGACTACATCACCCCCAACATTTCACGACTGCAAGGGATTTGTTGACCCTGACCCGATATGCCCTTCAAAACCCCACTTTCCGGAGCATCGTCTCTCAGCGCGAAATAATCATCGCGCCGACTAACAAATCCGCTCTTAGGCGTTACCGAAACCGCAACAAACTTTTGGAACTCTATCCAGGTTGCGATGGTGTCAAGACTGGCTACACTATCCCTGCTGGGAAGTGTCTTGTGGCAAGCGCTACTCGCAATGGTTGGCAACTTATCGCAATTGTCTTGGGAAGTCAGGACCACTTTGCTGACTGTGCTACCTTGTTTGATCACGGCTTCAACAACTTCGTTAGGCTCATCCTCGCAGAGAAAGGCGAAAAAGTTGCTTTGCTTCATATCCCCGATGGCAACCCCGAATGGCTCTGGGCAACGGCAACGGACTCCGTGAAAGTCATTGTGCCGAAGGCTAAAGTTGGACGAATTAAAAGCCGTTTGGTGCAAGGGAATTTGAGATTTCCAATCCATGCAGGTGAAATTGTCGGAGAACTAATTTGGGACATCCCCGGCGCTTCAATCCACAAAGTCAAATTGGCGGCAGCACACAATTTGGATTGGTCATTGAAGGCTAAAGCGAGACTTTGGGGCATTCGCTTCCTCGGCGTTTTGGTGCTTATCCTTTTGCTGTTGAAAACCGCCAATAGAAGGCGGAAAGGAGGGCGAAAGGCATGAAGGTCGGGATTATGTCCGATAGCCACGACCACCTCGTCAACATTCGCAAAGCGGTGGAAATCTTCAATGAAGCCGGTGTCGGTTTCGTTTTGCACGCTGGCGATTTTGTTGCACCCTTCGTCGCCAACGAACTGCAAAAACTGAAATGCTCACTTTTAGGAGTCTTCGGCAACAATGACGGTGAGCGGATAGGTTTGCAGAACCGACTGAAAGGCTTCGGCGCAGAAGTTAAAGTCCAACCTGCCTTCATTGAACTTGATGGTAAGCGGTTCGTGATCGTCCACGAACACGAATTGGTTGATGCGTTGGCGGAAAGTGGGAAATTTGATGTCGTCGTTTACGGACACACCCACAACGCAGACATAAGGAAGGCAAGCAATGGCTGCCTAATTGTCAACCCGGGCGAAGTTTGCGGTTGGCTCACTGGAAAACCCACTGTAGCGATTTTGAACACTGAAACGATGGAAGTGAGATTAATTTCGCTTTTGTAGCGGGCTAAAAATTGATGGAGCCGGCGCGGGGATTTGAACCCCGGACCTGAGCATTACGAATGCCCCGCTCTGCCGCTGAGCTACGCCGGCTCATCTTTTTGCGCTTTAAAGTTTAGCACAACCCAAATCGTTTGAAAACCGTGCCTGCTTGAAGACCGTTTCAATGCGCTATAATGGCGATAGGCTCTTTACTGACGACGGGTTTGAGGTGAAAGAAAAAATGGGCAGGTGACGGAGATGAGGTTGTTGCACTTTTCTGACCTTCACCTCGGTGCGGAAATCCACGGGAAAAGAGACCCGGAAACTGGTATGCACACTCAACTTAAGGACTTTTTGCGGTGCTTGGATTTTATGGTTGAGACGGCGCTTGAAAGGGATGTTGATGCCGTTCTGTTCACGGGAGATGCTTACCATTTTCGTCGCCCAGACCCACTTCCGCAAAGGGAGTTCATTAAACGCATTAAGACTTTATCCGACCGCAATATAGCCATCCTCCTTTTGGCGGGAAATCACGACCTGCCTCCCAGTTACGGTGAGGCATCAGCCCTTGACATTTTCAGCGTGATAAGCATTCCCGGCGTTACCTTTGTTCGCCGACCAGATGTAGTTTCGTTGGTGACCCGCAGGGGAGAATTGCAAGTGATTTGCTTGCCATATCTGCCACGCCGTGCCCTCGTTTCCGTTGAGGAGGAAAGAGGACTGGATGACGAGGGGATTCAACGCTTAATGGGAAGGCGAGTGCAAGAATGGCTTGAGAACTTGCTCCGCAAAAGTGTCCCTAACGATGCTCCCTTGATTTTGGCTGGACACATTTGGGTTCAGGGAGCGGAATTTTCTGGCTCCGAACGGGTGCTCTCGTCCGCTTTCGAGCCTATCATACCACCAAGCGTCCTCAGGCATCAAAGGTTCGCCTATGTCGCTCTCGGTCATATTCATCGGCATCAAGCTTTTGATGAGTCTAAACCCCACATCGTCTACGCGGGGAGTTTGGGTAGGTTGGACTTCGGCGAGGAGAAGCAACCTAAAGGCTTTGTCGTGGTTGAGTTGGAAAGGACGCAAAAGGGCAATTGGGAAGCAAGTTGGGAATTTGTTCAAGCCCCGACCCGTCCTTTCGTCACGGTTAGATTGGATGTCCGAGACTCAATTAACCCCACTCAAGCCGCCATAGATGCTTTGAACCAAAACCGCCAAATAGATGGCGCTGTCGTTCGCGTCCAAATCTTGGTCAAGGAGGCGCAAAGAGAGCAGGTCAATTTGGGCAGGTTAAGGGAACTCTTGGACAAGCGCGTTGACCACATTTCTACCCTTGAAATTCGCTCCGAAGGCATGCCTCAAGTTGATGAACCAGTATCCCGTTCTTTGGAAGAGTTTGAACGGATTTTGCATCAAAGTCCAGTTGAGTGGTTGGCAAATTGGGTGGACGAACTGGCGAAGGAGGAAAAGCAAATTGGACAGCGTAAAAGACGCTTGATAGAACTGGCTCAGAAGTTGATGGAAATGAAAGGGTGGTGACGCTTATGGTGCCAATTAGATTGCAGTTGCGCAACTTCCTCAGTTACGGAGACAATCCACCGCAAGAGATTGACTTGCAAGGTGTTCACATGGCAGCCCTTGTGGGAAACAATGGAGCCGGCAAATCTGCCCTCTTGGATGCGATAACTTGGGCTCTTTTCGGTGAAGCGAGGTCTAACCGCAATGAGCAACTGCTTAGGCAAGGGGCAAATGAAATGTCGGTCACTTTTGAGTTTGAGGTTGAAGGTCAAATTTACCGTGTCCGAAGGCGCTTCTCAAGGAGAAACAAATCCCACACTGCAACTTTGGAGCAACAGGTGGATGGCAAAAAGTGGCGCTCTATCGTGACCGAGAGCAAAGTGAGATTAGTTGGCGAAGAAATCCAAAGGCTACTCAGAATGGATTACGACACCTTCGTCAACACCGTCTTCATGCCTCAGGGACGGTCAGGTGAATTCATGAGTCTTGACCCATCAGAAAGGCGGGACTTACTCGCTCAATTGCTTGGGCTTGAAGCCTACGAGGAACTCGCCGAAAAAGCAAGGGAACAATTCAAGACTTTGAGCGGACAAATCAGTGAAGGTGAGAAGCAACTCAGGGACATTGAAATTGAATTGAGCCAAAGACCACAGATTGTCTTGGAGTTTGAAAGGAAGCAACAAGAGCGGGAGCACATGGCGCAAATGCTCGCACAAATTGATGAGGAAATCGCTCATGTCCAGAAAAAACGCGAAAACCTGCTTGCCGTCAAAGCCCAACTTGAACAATTAAAAAGCCAGAAGCAAACGATTCAGAGGCAGATTGAAACCGACCGAAAGGATTTGAGCGATTTTGAGAGGCAACGCCAACAGTGGCAGAAAGTGCTTTCTCAGGAGGCGCAAATTGTTGAAGAGTGGAGGAAGTTCCTACAAGTGCAGCAGACAGAAGAAATCCTGAGCGAAAAATTGAAGCGGTTAAGGGAATTGGAGCAAAAGCGTCACCAACTTGAGCAGATAATTTTGAGGGCGAAAGCGGAACTGGAGAACAAATTGAGAGCCAATGAGCGAGACGCCGCCAACATTGAACAGCGTTTGGCGGAACTGAAAAGACTCATCGCTCGCCGCAGCGAAGTTGAGCGGCAACTTGAAGAATTGCGCAAAGCCCGCGAGATGTTGAGGGATTGGGAGTGGAAGCAAAGGCAGTGGCAAAACTTGCAGCAGGAGCGAATGGTTCTGGAGCAGGAAATTGCTTCCGAAAGGGCTGAATGGGCTCAAAGGGAGGGGCAATTGTTGCAAGAGCAAAAGCAACTTGAAGCCAAAACCGCTTTGAAGCCACAGATTGAACAGAGGTTGAGACAACTTGAAGAAGCGCGAGAAAAATTAAGCGAATGGCAGCGCCAACTTGACTCTGCCAGAAAAAAGCGAGAGCAAATCAGTGGCGAACTGAATATGCTCAACACCCGATGGGAGCAGTTGCGAAAAGCGAGGGAAGAGACTGAAGAGAAGTTGCACTTGCTTGAGGGGCATTCAGGCGAACCCAGATGCCCTTTGTGCGAAACCGTTTTGACACCACAAAAAGTTGCTTCCTTGAAACGAAAGTTGACCAACGAATTGAAGCAAAGAGAGGCAGAAATTTCCGAAACGGAGCAGGAAATGAAAAACCTGAAAGACGCACTTGGGCAGGTTGATAACTTCATATCCCAAGCCGAAAAGGCTCTACAGAAATTGCCCGAGATAGAACAGCAGTTCGGGGAGTTCAATCGTCGGCTTTCAGAAATCGCTGAGGCTGAAAGGAAGTTGGAGATGTTGAGAGGCGAATGGGACTTGCTTAGGCAACAGAAGGCAGAAGCAGAGGAACGATGGCAAAGGAAGCGGAGCGCTTTGAAAGAACGCGAAAGAGCCATAGGTTACGACACTGCCGCTCACCAACAATGCCAACGAAAAGTTGAAGCCCTTACAAGGTTTGAAGCGGAGTTGGAGCAAATTCAAAGGGCGGAAGAGGAGTTAGCGCTGCACCAAGAACGATTGGAAAGACTGAAGACGGAGATTGCCGAGTTGAGCCTAAAACTTTCAACGAACGATTTCGCTCACGACGAACGCTCGCAACTTGAGCAGGTGAACGAAAGTATCAGCAATCTGGGTTATGACGAGAAGCAACACCAACAATTGAGAGCGTGGCTGCAAAAGAATCAGCACATACCTCAACGGTGGCAACAGTTGCAGATAGCAAGAGAGGAAGCCCCAAAGATTCAAGCGCGGATTGAGCAAAAGAAACAGCAAATCGGTGAGAACGAAAAGCGGTTGAGCGAAATTGAGGCACAAGAGAGGGAAAAGCAGGCTCAGTTGGCTCAATTGCCCGAAATTGAGGAACGGCTCAGTGAACTTTTAGGTCGCAGAAAGGCGAGGGAAAACGAGTTGCAACGGCTCAACGAAGAAGTTGGGGCGCTCAGATACAAGTTGGAGGAGTTGAGCCGAAAGGAGCAGGAAAAGAGTCAACTGGAGCAGAGGCTCGCTCAAATGCGCGAGGAGAAAATGGACTACGAGTTACTTGCCGAAGCCTTTGGGCGCAACGGAATTCCCAAGATGATTTTGCGCCATGCGGTTCCTTGGCTTGAAGACGAAGCGTCTCGTCTCCTCGCTCGCTTGACTCAAGGTAGGATGAGGCTTAGGTTCGCCCTTGAAACACAAACTCAACAAGGCACTCAAAAGGAGGACTTGAAGATTTTCGTCTCTGATGAACTGGGAGACCGACCTTACGAACTTTACAGCGGAGGTGAAAAGTTCCGAATTGACTTTGCGGTAAGGGTGGCTTTGGCAAGGCTTCTGGCTCGCCGAGCAGGTGCGCCTCTGAGAACCCTTATCATTGACGAAGGCTTCGGCTCACAAGACAAGGAGGGCTTGGAGGCAATTGTTGATGCTATCCAAACAGTTTCAAAGGAATTTGACCGAGTTCTCATCGTCACCCACCTTGACGAGTTGCGTGATTACTTCCCAGCACTTATTGAGGTCACTAAGGGAAGCAGCGGTTCTCAATGCCGTCTGATCATCCAAGACCAACAGGAAGTTTTTGATGCCCAATCGTAAACTTTTGCTTGTTCGCCTTCCCACTTGGAACGGGACGGGGGGCGTGGGGCGAGGGGCGAGAAAAATGGGAGGGCGATGCTACTGCCAAGCCAAAACTTATCGGCAAATCGTGAGGTCGGCAAGTCGGCAGGTCGGGAAGGCAACGGATAGTGAATGGCGAGTGGCGAGTAGCAAATGTTTTGGAGGGTTGGGCTCCTGCCCGACCGTTTGAAGAATTCTCTCAGCGCATCAGGAGATGCGCCTTCCAGTTTTTAGCCTGATTCAACAGGCTTCTTTGCCTTTTTACCCGTTGCCCAATTACGCTGGAAATACTTGCACAAATGCTTGAGGACACATTCTTGACATCGCGGATTTTGTGGGCGACAGATATAGCGACCGTGGGCAATCATGTTCAAGTGAAGCCGATATTTGATCTCGTTAGGCACAATCTGGTCAAGCAATTCGTTGGCTTTCGCTTCCGTCACTTTTTCGTCCAACCAACCAAGCCGTTTACTTATCCGAAAGATGTGGGTGTCAACAGGGAAGACAGGCTTGCCGAAACTGAAAAGCAAAACGCACGCTGCCGTTTTCGGTCCGACACCGGGCAACCTTTTGAGCCACGCGAGCGCTTCATCGGGAGGCATTCTTTCAAGGAAATCAAGGGTCAAGTTGCCGTCGTTGGCTTCGGCGATTTGTTGCAATATCGCTTTAATTCTCGGCGCCTTTTGGTTTGACAGTCCTGCTGGTTTAATTGCAGACGCTATTGAGCGAACAGGCGCTCGCAAAACTTGTTCCCACGAGGGAAACCGCTTTTTGAGTTGCTCAAAGGCTCTGTCTCGGTTGATGTCATTAGTGTGTTGGGAAAGCACGGTCGCTATTAGTTCGTCTATCGGTTCAGCGCGGCGTCGCCACTTTCGGTCTCCGTAAATCTTTGCGAGCAACTTATCAACTTCACGAATCGTCGCTGCATCAACTTTCACCACAGCCATCACCCCGCCGAACCTTGACTTGAACTCTTTCACGCGTCCATCGGCAGGCTTTGCGAAGCAAATCCTTCGCTTCATCTTCGGTTGAGCAATAGGTGTCAAGCATCAACCCTTTGGGTGAAAGTTCTTGAAGCAGCGGTTCAACTTCGTTGGCTGGGACGGTTATGTGAATCAACTTGCCTGCCTGCTGAATTCTTTTCAGCAACGGAACCCAAACCAGCATTGACTTGTATCTCGCACCGGGAACCCATTGGATTCCGTGCAGGTTCGGGATTTCAAGCAAAATGTCAAGGTGACGGATGCAATCTGGACCATCAAGGTGAAACAGCGAGTGGTCAAGCCAGTTAATTTGAGCCAAGATGTCGTCGAGGAAAAACTCCCTGAACATTCGCGGCGAAATTAGGGCGAGTTCGTCCATGCTGACGGGATACCACCTGCCCGGTGACCAAACATTGAGCCATGTGCTTGTTCCCTCGTAGTGCGTGCGAATTATGGAGTGAAGGCTCTCGTAAACTTGGAAGAACAGGGGAGTTATCTGCCTCATCGCTTCCCGGACCTTTTCAGGGTAATCGATGAGGTCGGTGCAAAAATTTTCCCGCCCTCTCAAAGCAGCGAGCAAATCCCCACCAGCGTGTATGTCGGTCAAGCCGACGAAAAATTTGTCCTTTCCCCGCTCAACTGCTGCCTTCGTCATTTCCTGCACGAGCCGCCACCACCGGTTGTTAGGGTCAATTTGGAGAGGCGGTGCATTGTCCCAATCAACAATCAATGGCTTCACCCAAGTCGTCGTCTCTTCAAAGACCAACTCAGCCCCAAGGAAAGCAGCCATAATGTCAGGACCAAGGTTGCACCAAAAACATGGGAACGCTTCACCGCCAAAGAAAGTCGCCTTGAAATTCTCTTCGGCTCTCTCCAAGTTCCATTCAATGTCAGTCCAATGGGCTTCCAAACTTGATGGTGGCGTCAAAGGGCGAGGTTGGTAGTTTTTGCGTGGTGCTCTCACTTGCAACGCCACTCGGTCAACAATCTCGCCGTTCCACCAAGCCAGAAACCTTTCCTTAGATTGCTCCCAGTCTTCCTTGTAAAGCATCGCCAAACTCACCCCTATAAGCACATTCGCTCCACGCTGCATTTTGCCACTGCGAAGCGATATGCGATGCTCCCTGACATCCCTTGTGATTGCGGGCAAGCCTATAATGTGTTTTGTGCCCGTTGAGGAAACTTCTTTGTCGCCTGCTTGAGAAAGGAGACGAGACAGAATGGCAGAGAGGTTGAGAGCGGAACCGGTGCTTCCGACAGGTGAGGCGATAACAGGGAAGACTTTTGGCTTGACTGGTCGCTCATTGCTAATTGCTCTTGCATTTGTTTTGCTTTTCGCTTACATCACGCCCTACAACGACTATGACCTTGCTAACACTTTCGTTGCAGGTAATCTTCTGCCCACATCAAGCATGGTCGTTTTGCTCTTATGCGTGTTCATTGTCAATCCTTTTCTGAGGCGATTTGCAAGGCGGTTTGCGTTGCGTTCTGAGGAACTGGCAGCGATATGGGCAATTATAGTCATCGCTTCAGGCATTCCAGCAGCAGGTTTATGGCGCTACATCATCCCGCAACTTCCCAACCTGTTCTATCGCGCTTCGGCTGCTAACCGCTGGGACGAATTGCTAATCCCTCACGCACCGGCATGGCTTGTGGTCACTGACAAAGCGGCGGCGAAAGGGTTCTATGAAGGCACAGGTGGGCGAATTTTATGGGACGCATGGCTAACGCCCCTCGCTTTTTGGTTGCCTTTTGCTTTTGGGCTTTTCTTCGCTGTCTTCTGCCTTGCCACTTTGTTGAGAAAGCAATGGATGGAGCGGGAGCAGTTCACTTTCCCTTTGGTCCAATTGCCTTACGAGTTGGCTAAGGAGCCTCCTTTGGGCAAGTTGTTGCCACCTTTGCTCTACAACCCTTCTTTGTGGGTCGGTTTCTTCGCTTCTTCGCTCCTTCACACCTTCTGCGGCTTGAACACTTACTTTCCCAATATCCCTGCCATTAGGCGCTCAAGGAGTTTGGGCGAATACATCAGCGGTTTCCCTTGGGACGCAATTTCTGGCACCGGCATTCACATTTACCCTGCTGCTATCGGCTTGACTTACTTGCTAACGACGGAAGTCGCCTTCAGCCTTTGGTTCTTCTATGTCCTTGAGCGACTTCAGCAACTCTTGTTTGCCTACTACGGTTGGTCAGGGCTTGGATATTCGGCTACCGATTTCGTGCAATACCAACAAGTCGGCGCAGTTTTAGGTTTGCTCTTCATAATCGCTTACGCTGCGAGAACGCATTGGAAGCAAGTCATCGCCAAAGCATTGCGGTTGGCAAAACCTAACGAAGCAGTTTCTCTGCGTGACGAAGATGAGCCGATGCCTTACGCCTTTGCTTTTTGGGGCTTTGCGATCGCTACTTTGAGCATGTTCGCCGTGTTGATTACTTTGGGCATGAATGCGTTGCTGGCTGCGACTTTCATTGTGATGGCTTACGGATTTTACCTTGCCGTCAGTTGGATTGCAACTAACGGCGGAATGGTCATGGTTCAGATGCGGATTTTGCCCTTTGATCCCATCGTGGCAATTTTCGGGACGAAAAGGTTCGCACCAAAAAGCATCCTGATGATGTGTCTGCTGCAAGAAGCGTTCACCTACGACCAACGAGAAGTTTTGATGCCTTCTCTTATGAACGCGATGAAGATGGCTCAACTTTCGGGCTTGAGGCAAAGGCAACTTATGGCATGGGGCGCAATTGCTGTTATCGCTGCTGCGCTCGTTTCCCTTTACGCTTGGCTCAAATTGGGATACACGAAAGGCGCAGTGACTTTGACTAAGACAGCGACTTTCTTTTGGCACGCCAATTACCCCTACATGCTGGCTTCGCAATACATTGACCCTGGCATGGAGCCAAACTGGTTCAGGGTTAACGGCATGATTGTGGGTTTGATCGGTTTCGTTGGGCTTTACCTGTTGAGGCTTCACTTCTCCCTGCCGATACACCCTGTTGGCTGGATTGTCTGTCGGGGTTGGGCAATGGAACAGTTCTGGCTAATGATTTTGCTGGGATGGTTATCAAAAGCGGTCATCGTCCGATACGGTGGCTTGACGGGATACAGAGCGTTGCGCCCCTTCTTTCTGGGCATCGTTTTGGGCGACTTGACAATGGCTGGAATTTTCACTGTCGTCGGTTTCATCACTGGAAAAGGTTATGCTGTGATGCCGTTGTAGGGCAGATGTGTTCTTCGTGATGCGTGATGCGTGATGCGTAATGTGTGATGCGTGAGGATTGGGAACGGCATTTGAAACCATGGGTTTGGTCGTTAGATGACACAGGAGGGCGATTTGAAGATGGCTGAGATTGTTCGGTTGGGTTATGTGGGGGCAGGTTTCATGGCTCAAAAAGTTCACTTGCCCAATTTCACCAACTTACCGGGTTGTCAAGTGGTTGCTTTGGCTGAAGCCAGACCGAAACTGGGCGAGATAGTGGCAAAGCGATTTGGCATCCCTAAACTTTACCGAAACCACTCAGAACTCATCGCCGACCCAGAAGTTGACGCCGTTGCCGTCTCCGCTCACTTTGCCGCGCAAGGCGAAATCGCTCGCGACGCTTTGCTTGCAGGCAAACCTGTCTTCATGGAGAAACCGATGGCTGTCAGCGTTGAGCAGGCGGAACGAATCCTTGAAGCATCGCGCAAGACAGGAGCGCCTTTGATGGTCGCTTACATGAAGCGCTACGATGCGGGCTACGAGTTGGCGAAGGAGTATGTGGCGAAGTTTCGCCAAAGCGGTGAGTTGGGGCGAATCACACTCGTGCGAATTCACTATTTCGGTGGCGATTGGATTTGTGGGCTTGACACTCCTTTCTTGTCCACCGACGAACCTATCCCGCAACCGCCTTTCATCAAGCCTGCTTGGCTCCCTGATGAACATGTCCAACGCTACATCGGTTTCATGCAGCAGTATGTCCACGCCTTCAATTTTGTCCGTTGGCTACTTGATGCTGGTGACGATGCAAAAGTCGTTTGGGTTGACCTTGATGATGACGGATACACTGGCGTCGTCGTTTTGAGAGTTGCCGGGGTTAGGGTTATTCTGGAGACAGGTTCGCTGAGGCATCATCGTTGGGACGAGCACACTCAAGTTTACTTTGAATGGGGTTGGGTTCACACTTGGTCGCCACCTTTGCTTCTTCGCAACCAACCCGCCGAAGTTAAAGTTTACATCGGCGGCGATAGGCACGAATACTTGCGACCGTTGCCCAAAGACCGTTGGTCTTGGTCATACAAGCGGGAAGCAGAACATTTCATCCGCTGCCTTCAAACGGGCGAACCCTTCAGGTCACCCGGTGAAGACGCCTTGATTGATGTGAAGTTGTGCGAGGAAGTCTACCGAAAATGGCTCAGGCTGTGATTGAAGGCAAGTCAAAATGAGTGCGGGGTGCTAAGTGCGGAGTGCAAAATTAGTGCAGGGTGCGAAGTGCTGGGTGCGATGTTAAGGGTTGAAAAATTTTTCGGCAATGTGAGGGCAACGCCGTCCAGAACAACCGTTCGCTATTCGTCACTCGCCATTCGCCACTCTCTACTCGCCATTCGCCGTTCAACATTTGCCAATCGTCATTCGCTGCCGTTTTCCGGCGAGTTCACCGAGTCAAAACGACGACGATGTTTCCTCTATCCCTGATGCTCAGGTTGATGGGCACTTTTCCGCTCCCCAATTTGCCAGTATGCTCATACCAACGCCAGTAAGTTCCGTGTCTGGAATGTTCCGCCAATTTTCTCATCCATTGTCCTTGCCCAAAGGGTGCTTGGACTGTGCCGTTCCCAGTCGTTGCCCGAAGTTGAACGGATGAGTTAGAAGGCAAGCGGACCTCAATTTCACCGCTATTGAGCCTCACTTGCCACCCTTTTTGTGGCGGCTCTTGTGCGAAGATGCGAACCGTTTCTGAAAAGGCACTAACATCCACTTGGCTGTTCGGTCCCGGGAAGAGCAAAAGTTCGTCGGTGTAAGGGCGGCTGTAGTAAGGAATCACAATCTGCCTGACAGTTATGTTCCCCTTCGTCGCTACCGTCACGATGGGGTTGGAACCGCCATACGAGATGACCACATCACCATCCATATCCTGAACGAGCAGTCTGGCAAAGTTCGTCCCTCTGACTTCAAGGTTAGCATTGCGTGGAATTCTCAGACGAACGGCGACCACTGCATTGGTGAGGGTGAGTTGCCCGACCAATTCCAAACGCACAACTTGGTCGCTCGGTGCAAAAGCGCGAATGTTCTGACTTCCCTCAACAATGGCGAAATGGTCACTACCGCGAACTTCTAAGTGAACAGCGTAGTCAGTCGCTTGCTGGATGAGCACCCATTTGGGTTGCTTCGGCAACTCCTCTACAGGCGTTGTCAAAGAAGTTGTTAAAGTAGCGACGGGAAACGGACGGGCTGAAGCGACTTCAGGGTGAAAGCGGAGTATCGGGTTTGTTGCCCTTAGCAAGTTGTAAACCAAGAGCAAAACTACAGCGAGGGCTAATTCGCTCAGGAGAACTCCGCGAGGCAAAGGGACTTCCAATCTGTGCAACCGAGAAGCCCTAACAATCGCCCAAAGCCCCATAGCGATAAGGCTTAACGGGACGAGGACAGGAATGACTTGCCGCGCAAGTCCCCAATCTCCCGTTGCCAGCAAGATGCCACCAATGACGAGCCAAATCCCAATCACGAACGGAACTGAACTTCTCTGCATCCTTGCTCACCTCGCTTCTGCGAACTTTGCGTCCTCGCAAAGTTCAGTTGCTTCCTTGCTTTACCGTTGTCCGCCAGACCAAAAAGCCGCCGAATCCGACCATCATTAACGCCAACAAATTTCGCCCAACCAACCTGTAGGTTGATGGCAAAAGTTCCCACCAATTCAGCAAACTTGCCAAGTTGGTCAGGTTCCCGACAAGCAAAACAATTCCCGCAATTGCCAACATTGCCCCAAAAATCCAACTCGCTGATGAGGCAGGAAGTCCTAACCGGGACAGAGCGTTTTGAAGCGTTGACAAATCCCAATCGGCGACAGGTTCGCCCGACTTCAAACGCCTTGCCGTGTGGACACTGTCAAAGGCGCTATATACGATGAGGATTGGGAGCAGAAACGGCAAGAAAACGGCTGCTGCCAGCAAAGTAGCACCTTTCGTGGTTAGACCCATGAAGAGATGACCCAGCCCAGGGATAAGCCCTAAAAGGAAAACGAGGCAACCTGAATAGCGAGCGGATGGACGAGAAGCAACGGTTGACTGGCTTGAAGGGTTGTTGCTCTGACGCAGTTCGGAATAACATGCAGGGCACAAAATTCGCCCCCTCACCTGCCGCTGACATTGAACGCAAACAGCACTCCCGCACAGAACGCAGACGCCAACAGCCTCATTTTGTTGGTGCAGTGCGCATTTCATCTGAATCACCTTCGGTTGACTTGCTCGCTTTCGTTTGAATGAATGAGCGGGATGAGCCTGATAGCCTGCTGAATTTTCGCCTGAAAGGCATCTCTCGCTCGAAGGACAGGTGCTGCTGAATTTGCCAAAAGCAATGTCACCAAGACTGCGACTGCCATCGCTGCCCGAAAGGCTATATCTGAGCGAGTGAACCATAAATCAAGCCGCTGGATTTGGCTTCGCAAATTTGAAGTCTTAAAAGCCCCTTCCCTTTCCAACCGTTCAAGAGTTGCCGCTATCATGGCAGGGCTTGTGGGCAGGCTTTCCATCAGGAACTGACGCCGAATTTGCTGCCACTCTGTCATTGCCTTCCGACATTCGTCGCAAACCTTCAAATGGGCGACAACCGCCGCTATTTCATCAGGCGCTAACATGCCATCCAAGTAAGCGCTAACTTTTCGCTGCCATTCGCACATGGTCAAATTCGCCTCACTTTCAACCGTCGCTCAAAAGAGGCTTCAACAATTGCCTCAAACGCTGTCTCGCCCGAAACAGTCTTGACTCAACTGTCCCGATGGGTATGCCTAAGACCTCAGCGATTTCAGCGTAACTTAGCCCTTCCAACTCCCTCAAAACGAAAACGGTTCGCCAGTCAGGAGGCAACTGTTGAATTGCCCAATCCAGCAATTGAGACCGTTCGTGGGCAAGGACAACGCTTTCTGGGTCCTCATGAGCCCTCTCAACCAACTCAATTTCTTGGCTTTCGTCCAATGACTCCACAGGCGAAGGTGGCAAGCGAGCCAAAGCACAGTTGACGACGATGCGATAAAACCAAGTGCGAAATTGAGATTGGTGGCGAAAATTTCGCAAAGCGAGATAGACCTGAACGAAAGCGTCCTGAACTGCATCTTCTGCCTCTTCCTTGTGCCTGAGGATTCGGTATGCAACTCGAAAAGCCAATCCCCAGTATCGGTTGACAATTTCCGCCCAAGCCCTTTCATCGCCTTTTCGGCACCTTTCCAGCAATCGTTCCTCTTCCACACAGGCAAACCCCCCATCGGGTCGTTCCCAACCCTTTTGATAGCCCTGACCGCCAATTTATTCCCAACCTCACGGCTGTAGCAACTGCCACAAGGTCTTAAGGACGGCAACGAAGAAGTTGCCACCGATGGGTCGGAAAATTTGGAAGGGCATGTTCGGCGCGCCAATGAAGGGTCGCAAAATCCATGATATTTGAGCGCCAACGATAGCATAAAGGAGCAACCAAAACCGAAAGATTTTTCCGTCCCAATCTTGCCAGTTTTCTCGGAGAGAAACCGCAAACCTCCACGCATGCCACCCAGCCCTATCAAGCCAGCGAGCGTCATTATGGCGACATGCAGAAGCACCATGAAATGGTAACTGCTGCCGCAAATCATGAAGAAGAAAGCGACAGGGGCAAGGCTTGCACAGATGACCGCTGTCAAGCAAACGGCATACAAAAGCAACACCACCAGTTGACCAAATTTCAACTTTGACCCAAGCACGAGATTGAAGATGTAAAACGACGGCAAGCAGATGCCCAAGGTCGCAAGGAACAGGAGTGGGAGTTTAATCATTGAAGCCAGACTTTGAACCCAACCTCCATACAGCCCCATGAGCAAACCGTAAAAGCCTAACAGCACTGTTGAGAAGCCGAAAAGTCGTTTGGCGAATGTGCTAAGCCGTTTCTCTTCAGCCACATCGGTGAAGAAGGCTTTAGGGTAACGAAGCAGCGTTTCCATAAACTGCGGGGTAGACCAAGCCTCTTCAGGGAGCAACAGAGTTTCTTCTTCCGCTTTTTCTGCTTCCACTGCTGCTTCTACTTCTTCTGCTGCTACCTCAAACTCCGACCTTTGTGCCTCTTCCATAGGCTTTTGCTCTGCCATCAAATTTCACCTCCCTCGGCAACGAAAGCGCTCTAAAAATCCAAAAGCCGTAAGTTGACGACACAACCAAAAACAAATTGTGCTGCGGACTTCAGCCCGCAAATGACGCAGCGAAAGCCATTTATGCTGCGGGTTTTAACCCGTAGTTGATGACGAAAAACTTTGAGTGCCGACTTAGAGCGGGACGAGAGGCGTGGGACGAGGGACGGAATGAATTGGGAGGGCGAGGTTCCTGCCGAGCCGAACTTATCGGCAAATCGTGAAATCGGCAAACGGCAGCGAGTAGCAAATAGTGAACGGCGAATGGCAAATAGCGAGTGGCGAGTAGCGAATGGCAAGTAGTTTTGGAGGGCGGTGCTGCTACGCTGCTGGAAAATTTTGGGTGCTTAACGAAAAAGCGTTGCGGACAGCAAAAGGGACTGGTTAAACTTGTTTCTGTCGGTCAATTGCTGGCATTTGTTCGCAGGGAGGCGAACGGCAATGGCGTTGGGAGAAGAACGACAAGTCGTCCCTTTGCGGTGTGAACTCTGGGAACCCCGAGGTGAGTATCTCGATTTTAATCGGCTGGAACGAAAACCGACCGCACCGAGTGACGCTAAGTTGCCACCCTTGAAAGAACCCCTCTTTTTCAGTTGGAAGTTTGCTGACGGCGAACGGCTCTTCGTGCTGGCGAAGGAAGGCAAGGGATTTGTCCTGTATGTGGACACTGACGGCGACAACGATTTGACCGACGAGCAACCCTTCCGCTGCTCAGGAAGAAGCATCCGATGGCAAGGTTGGCGACCTTATTTTCCCCGTCAAGTCCGCTTCGGTCCCATCCCCATCCGCCTTCGGTTCAACGACCAAACAATTACCCGCCGCTTCGGCGTTGTCGCTGTCGCCTTTAGAGACGGAGTTCCCAATTTCGGTGTTTTTGATGAGCACCAACCGATATTGGCTCTTTACAGTGCCGAGTTGTGGAGGGGAACAATGCTTTGGGAAGGGAAACCGATGACTGTGGTAGTGATGGACACGGATTGCGATGGGCTAATTGGCGAAAGGGATCAAATTGGTTTTTTTGAACGGAAAAGTTTTCGCTTCTCGGTTGGGTTGCCTCCCATCGGTCAGATCGGCATCAAGGGACGCTTCTTCCGCTACCATGTGGAGCCGACGGGAAAGGAACTCGTCATAGAGCCTGTGCAGGTGCGGGCTGCATCTTTGCGGTTTCATGGCGAGCAATTGCAAGTTTCAGTGTTCAATGAAAATGAAGAATGGTGGCTGGAAGGAGAAGGTGGGGAACTCAAAGCGCCTATCGGTTCGTTCCGTCTTGGAATGGTAAACCTTTCCAGAAAAGACGCACAAGGGCGACTTTGGATGCTTTTGGCAGTTTTCCCCTACAAGCAAGCGCCAAAATTGGAAATCCCCGAAGAAGGCACGACCCTAAACCTTGAGCCGTTGCACATCAACCTCCGATGGGATGAGGAAGATGACGGACTGAAATTTTCGCTGGACATTACAACTGCGAACGGGATGAAAGTGGGAGTGCTTTGGGTTGACGAAAAGCGAGCACCAGAGCCGAAATTGAGGTTGACTACCCTTGACGGCAAATTTGTCGCCGAATTGCCATTCCACTACGGCTGAGGCTTTATTTGCTCGCTCGTGTGGCGGGCAGGCAAAAATGTCCCGAAGGCACTGACGGCAACCATCCTGTTTGACACAGGTCCTTTCGCCTGCGAGCATCGTCCCGAAACAATCGTGCTGAAGTGACCTATCAGATGAATTTCTACAGACCGCCCAAAGCGATGGCGGTGAGGAGCCCGAGAAGTAGCGCTTCCTTCTTGGCTGTCTTTTGGCGGCGACGGACGCCAAACCAGAAAGTCGCTAACCCCAAAACCAGCGACCAGTTCCAGAGTCGAGCATGGGATTGAGATTGAGGCTGGACGATGATGACATCCAAAATTTCGTTCGTCTCGTTGGGAACGAAAACGATGTCGTCGGTCATGTGTTCAGGACGAAAGATGGTGCGCAATCGTGTCAGGTAGTAAGTTCGCCAAGGGACGAGCAAATTACGAGTGAACCCACCAAAGTCCTGACCGAGGGAAGGTTTGGCATATTCCACGACCAAAGCACGACCTTGCGGTTGATCCAGCAACTTTTGGAAGGCTTCCTGATAAGCGAGTCGGAGAGCAGACAAGGTGTCAGCCGTCAAAGAAGGTGGCTTCATCTCTACCGTCGGGAAATTTTCTGCTCGAACACGATAGGGGGCGAAAACATAGAGTAAAATCGCACTACCTGATGGACGACTACTTACTGACGAAATGCGCATCGGAAAGACAAATTGGTCGGTTCGGAAAGTCAGTTTGAGGGGGTCGCGAGGGAAATAGCCACTCCAGAGAGAGGAAGGCGTGGATTGGCTTTCCTCATCAGGCGTGTCCACCTTGACAGCGACAAATGACCATCCTTTTGCGATGTAGTGCTCTATGACATTGACCGCTCCTTCAGGATAGCGATAGCCGTTGGCATTAAGCCAACCTGTCAAGTCGGTGGCACTTTGGGCATTGAGCAAGGTGATGTCCAAGCCCTTGATTTGAAGCCGATCAACGACTTTCACCCCAACAAATCCTGAGTCTGATGGTTCGCCCGCTACAGGTGCTGGACGCCCACAATGTTCGCAGCCTCCCAAGCCGAGAATAGGCATTTGAAGTTGTGGTTCCGTTTTGAGTCGTGGTTCTGTTTTGTCAAACAGTTCCCAGAAAGCGAGTTCGCCACCCTCCCAGATGGCTATTTGGTCACGGGAGGGCAAGTTGGGGACAGGGATAATCCACGCAAAATCGGCAGGCTGTCCGACATACATCGTGGAGAGCACCATCGTTTCCGTTTTCGTTTCGGGGTCAAAGACCAAAATGGCACGCTGGTCAGCGGAATGACTGACACCCAGCAAAATGAAGGGGAAAATGCCGCCGTCCGCTAAAGCAAGTCGCACCCAAGCCGTGATGAGTAACACACTGAAGCAGACCGCCAACGCAGCCTTTCTTCGGTGATGTCGGCTCATCGCCCTTCACCTCCCTCGGCACTTTTGCCAGTGGCGTTTTACCCTCCCTCGTCACCGCACCAAACAGTAGCCGTAGGTTCGCTTGAAACTTTAACAGCCACGCCTTTTTCAACGCCCTAATCTTTGCCCTTGCGAAATTTCATCACTTGCTCGCTGATACCTTCGCGCTTACACCCTTGCACGCTTTGCATTTATTGCTCTAAAATGGTTGCCGATGGAAAGGGGAGCGAGATGGACTGGGACAAAATGATGGCAAGGCGAAAGCGATGACGAGGCGATGGAGGTGATGGCGATGCGTCGTTGGTTGCTTGTGTTGGTAGCGTTGATGGCATCGTTGGTGTCGTTAGCGAAGGCTCAAACCCTTGAGGAGCGGTTTGAGCAAGAGTGTCAAGATGCCTTGAGAGCCGTTCAGAAGTTTAAAGAGTCAGAGAAGCGTGCATTGTTGCTCATAGGCATCGTTCAAGCATTAGCCAAAGCGGGTCAATTTGACCGAGCCCTTCAACTCGCTCAAAAGATTGAAGGGGAAGGGGCTCGTTCATTAGCCCTCAATTACATTGCCGTGTCATTGGCAGAGGCAAGACAAACTGACCGTGCCCTTCAAGTCTTTGACCATGCCATTAAGGCTGCTGAAAAGGTCAAGGAAGAGTTTCAGCGTTCCTCAGCGCTTTACCTTGTTGCAATGGCATTGGCAAAGATAGGGCAAATTGACCGCACCCTTGAAGTCGCTCAAAAGATAAAGGACGCATCTCGGCGTTCCTCGGCACTCCGTGACATCGCAAAGGCATTAGCCAAGGCAAAGCAATTTGACCATGCCTTTCAAGTTGCCCAGAAGATTGAAAGCGCAATGGATCGCTCCTCAGCACTCAGTGCTATTGCGGGTGAATTAGCCAAGGCAGGACAAGTTGACCGCGCCCTTGAAATTGCCCAAAAGATGGAAGAGTCACTTTCCCGTTCAGGGGCATTTAAGGACATCGCTGAGGCATTGGTGGAAGCGAAACGCTTTGATCAAGCCCTTCAAGTTGCCCAAAGGATAGAGGATGCAGCGGAGCGTTTATCGGCGCTTAAAGACATTGCGATGGCGTGTGCTGAGGCGGGGCAAACTGAACTCACCCTCCAAATCACTCAAAGTGCCCTTCAATTAGTCCGAGAAGTAGCAAATGAGGAGTTTCGTTCGTCGGCGTTGAGCGAAATTGCAATAGCCTTGGTAAAGGCAAAGGAAATTGACCGTGCCCTTCAGATTATTCAGGATGCCCTTCAAGCCGCTCGGGGGATAGAAGAGGCGACAAAGCGTTCGTCAGCCCTCAGTAATATCGCTGTGGCACTATCAAAGGCAGGGCAAAGGGATCGTGCCCTTCAGGTGATTCAAGATGCCCTTCAAGCCGCTCAAAAGATTAAGGAGGACGAGGAGCGGTGGGAAGCGCTAAAGGACATCGCCCAAGCATTAGCGAAGGCAGAACAAATTGACCGTGCCCTCCAAGTCATCCGAAGGATTGAAGATGCTGAGATGCGTGCATTAGCGCTCCAAAACATCGCTGAAGTGTTGGCGGAGGAAGGGAAATTGGACCTTGCCCTTCAGGTTGCTCAAAAGATAGAGGACGCCTACGATCGCTCTTGGACGCTCAGCACTATTGCTGATGCGCTAATAGAGGCGGGGCTCTTTGACCGTGCCCTTCAATTCGCCGAGAAGATTGAAGACACTTTTTTGCGCTCTTCAACACTCTCGGACATTGCACAGGCATTAGCGAAGGCAGGGCAAATTGACCGTGCCCTTCAGGTTGCTGAGAAAATTGCGAATCGCTCATTGTCACTTAAGGACACAGCACTTAGTCACATTGTAGAGGCGTTGGCGCAAAGAGGGCAAATTGACCGTGCTGTGAAGTTAGCGGAGAAGATTGAGGCACTCGTCCCCCGCCTTCATGCCTTTGCAGCAATTGTGGCGGCAAAGAGAGAAGCACAGAAAGCAGAAAAGCGATGAAACTGAAAAGCGACGGAGACAAAGAGGGACGATAGTGATGCGTTGTTGGTTATTTGCGCTGCGTCGGTTTGTTATGATGGAGTGGGTGGCATTGTTGGTGTCGTTGACTGGGGCTCAAACCTTTGAGGAGCGGTTTGAGCGAGCCTATCAAGATGCCATTCAAGCCATTCCAGAAATAAAGCGGGAATTTGAGCGTTCACGAGCGCTCAGGGAGATCACCGAAGCGTTAGCGATGACAGGAAAGTTTGACCGTGCCCTTGACATTGCCCCAAAGATTGAAGACCCATTCTGGCGTTCATTGGCTTTTAGAGACATTGCCATAGCGATGGCGAAAGTAGGTCAATTTGACCGAGCCATTCAGATCGTCCAAAGGATTGAAGACGGGTTTTGGCACTCGTCGGCTCTCTGCACCATTGCCGAAGCGATGGTAGAAGCGGGGCAAAAAGAGCGTGCCCTTCAACTTTTTGACCGTGCCTTTCAAGTCGCTCAAAAAATCGGGGAAAGCATGGGCCGTGCAGGGGCTTTGGGCAATCTCGTCAAGTCATTAACAAAAGTGGGGCAATTTGATTTCGCCTTGAGGGTCGCTCAGAGGATTGAGGGGACTTTAGGTGAGCGTTCCATTGCTCTCAGCGGAGTTGCTGAGGCGTTAGCGAAAGCAGGTCAAATTAACCGTGCCCTTAAGGTTTTTGACCTTGCGCTCCAATCTGCTCAGGAGATCAAAAGTGCTTCTTGGCGTTCATTGACTCTCAGCGTCATCGCTCGGGATTTAGCAAAAGTGGGGCAAATTGACCGAGCTATCCCAATCTTTGACCGAGCCCTTCAAATTGCCCAACAAATTGCTCAAGAAACGGGAAATGGCTCGGCTCTCTTCACAGTTGCCGGATCGTTGGCAGAAGCAGGTCAATTTGACCGAGCCATTCAAGTCGCTCAAAAGATTGGGGATGAGCGGTCTCGTTCGTGGGCTCTTTGGGGCATCGCAGGAGCGTTAGCGCAAGCGAAGCAGTTTGATCGTGCCCTTCAAATTGCCAATCAGATTGAGGACAAAGAGAGGCGAGCATTGGCGCTTCGTGCCGTTGCTGAAGCGTTGGCGAAAGCGGGGCAAAAAGAGGGCGCCCTTCAAATTTTTGATCATGCCCTTCAAGTCGCTCAGGAGATTGAAGACGCGCGGTCTCACTCATTGGCTCTCAAAGACATCGCTTTAGCGCTGGCAAGGGAAGGACAAACGGAGCGTGCTATGGAAATAGCGGAAAAGATTAAAATGCCCACCATCCGTCTTCAAGCCCTTGCAGCGATTGCGGCATTGATGTCACCCTCGCAAACTCTCAGGGAAAAGTTGGAGCGAGCCTATCAAGAGGCTCTGAAAATCGTCCAAAAGATGGAGGAGACATGGAGGCGTTCTTTGGTGCTCGCTGAAATCGCGGGGTTTTTAGCAGAAGCGGGAGAATCTGACCTCGTTCTGCAAATCGCCCAAAAGATAGAAGAGACGCAGCCAACCTCAATGGCGCTTGTAAATGTTGCGGTGGCGTTAGCAAAGGTGAGACAATTTGACCGAGCCATTCAAGTCGCTCAAAAGATTGGGGACGAAGGGGAACGCTCATCGGCTTTCAGAGACATCGCAACGGCGTTGGCAGATGCTGAGGAATTTAATCGCGCCATTGAAGTTGCTTCAAAGGTTGAAGATGCATGGGAGCGTTCCTCGTCGTTTAAAAGCATTACGATAGCGTTGGCGAAGGCAGGACAGTTTGACCGCGCCATTGAGGTCGCTTCAAAGATTGATGATGATTTTGAGGCGTTGCTTTCATCGGCGCTTAGCGGGATTGCCGAGGAATTGGTGAAGGCAGGGCAAAAAGAGCGTGCCCTTCAACTTTTTGACCGTGCCTTGCAAGTTGCCCAAAAGATTAAGGACGGATTTCAGCGTTCGTTGGCGTTCCTTAATGTTGCTGAGGCATTGGCGAGGGCGGGGCAGACAGACCGCTCCCTTCAGGTTATCCGAAGCGCGCTTCATGCTGCCCAAACAACCGATTTGCAGTTAGAAGCCCTCGCAAAAATTGCGGTTGCTTTAGCGAGGATGAGGCAAAAAGACCTTGCCATTCAGGTCATTCAGAACGCTCTTCAAATTGCCCGAAAGATTGACCTTGAACCCTTTCTGTCGTCGCCTCTTAAAGACATTGCAAAGGCATTTGCCGAGTTAGGGCAGATTGACCGCACCTTTCAAGTTATCCGAAGGATTGGGGACGCTGACGAGCGTTTGGAAAAACTCTCGGACATCGCAATGGAGTTGGCGGAAAGAGGGAAATTTGACCACGCCCTCCAAATTGCTCAAAAGGTTGAGAATGACGCCCTTCGTTCAATGGCACTTGTGAGCGTCGCAGCGTCGTTGGCGGAGGCAGGGCGAATTGATCGTGCCCTTCAGGTCGCTCAGGACGCCTATCAAGTCGCCCAGAGAATTGAGGATGCAAAGGTGCGTTCTATAGTGCTTGTCGGGATTGCAGGGGCATTGGCGGAAGCGGGGCAATTTGACCGTGCCATTGAAGTAGCGGAGAAGATTGATGATGTCCTTGAGCGCCTTAAAGCCTTTGCAACGGTTGCAGCGGTGGCGAGGGAAAAGCAGAAGCGATGAGGCAAATTTACAGACCACACAACTCAGCATCCCACTTTGATTTAGGCTCACATGTGTTCTTTCATTCATCAGCGATGCCTAACTCCTTTGCGATTTGCCTGAGCCGCTCAATGCGATGGGAAAGGGCTGGATGAGTGGAAAGGTCTTCCACCTGGGCAAGGTAAGGCATCAGCGAGTGCTGGACAAGTTTGGTGAGGGCGGAAACGATGCCGTCTAAGTTGCGAGTCACTTCCAATGCCATCCGATCCGCCTCAAATTCCTGCCGGCGCGAAATCCAACGCGTCCCGAAAAAGAGTAGGAAGAGGGCAAAGGTGGGTGCAAGGAAAATGCCGACGGTGATCAGCCAAACGGGATCAACCGCCGGCAACCACCGATCCCTCATTGGCAGGACAGCAAAGGTGAGGAGTGAAAGGGAAAAGAGGGCTACACATAGGAACAAAAGGGGCAACCGACGACTCAAATGGCGTAATTTCAAATGCGCCAGTTTGTGAGCCAACACGCAACGAAGTTCCTCAGGCGTTAGCACTTCCAATGACTTCCGTGAGATAATAACTGCCGAAGGGAGCGCAAAGATAAAGGTGTGCTCGCGACCGTCGAGGCTTTCATCCACCATGACTTTGGGCGGGTTAGTGATGCCAAATTGCAAGGCTAAGGCTTTGACCTGTTGTTCCAGTTCATCATCCTGTCTCCACGCCTGCCTCTGCTGCCGCCAATTTCGCACCAGCGACAGGGAAATATCCACTGCCATCTTTGCCAGCAAATCTTTCCGCTTTTCCATCGCGAGCAGTTTCTCTTCAGGGCGACCGAATAGTTTCCACTCTATCGGGACCGTCAGCCAAAAGGCAAGCAAACAGGGTAACAAAGCCAATGTGACGGTAGGACCTAAAATGGTGCTGGGTTGCAAGGTGCCGAACCAAACATCGGAGATCGTTCGCGGGTAGGGCGAGAAAGAGATGACGAAGATGGCAAGAGGTGCATGACAGAGAATGGCAGCGAAGGTCGGATAAATCACCAGTTTGGGATAGAGCCAGCGCCATCGCTCTATCGGAAGTCGCTGCCAACAGGCGATGAGGACTGCCAATACCAGACTGAGCGTTGTTACCATCGGGACGAATGCCACCGACAATAAAAGGAGCACGATGCCGACGGTCGTCACATTGGCGCTGGTGGTGACTTGAAAATCGGGTGAGGCGTTGCTGACGGCATACTGAACCCAGAAACGCTGCTCCTCTTTGGGGAAAGACAAAGCGGGGGCATGCACATGCTTAGGAAGCCGAAGTAAGGCATGGGGCACAAGCCCCGCCCTTTTCAACCCCACCACTAACCTGCCGACAGGCACGGTCAGTTGGGCATGGCGCCGCCCAACCCGACCCCGCTCAACAAGCAACCGAACCACTGTGAACTCATCGCCTTGTGACCACTCTATCGTCTCGCCAGCAAACTCCGTGCCCTCAAGGGCTTGGGCGAGGGCGTGAGCGACTTTTTCTGGTGACATTGAGGCTTTCGCCACGACCCGAACATCCAACACTGCCGCCCCCGCACGGATGAACAGGAAAACTTCCCGCCCCGTTGACAATTGCGAAGGAAGAGGCAAGGTCGTGTCGGCGAGGCTGTCAAGAAGTTTACGGAGTGAGAGGTCCATCAAATCGTGACTGGCACGGCGGACGGGGGCACAAAGGGCACAGTTGACAATGACGGCGACCGCCAACATCAAAAAAACACCATGCCATCTCATCGTTCCTCACCGCCTTCACATCACGGTGAGCGTAACTAACTCGCCTAACATTATAACCCGCGCTGGCGATAGAGACTATTAGCGTTGTTACTGTCAAGCCTCATTGCGCTCGCAACGCGCATTGAAATCGTTCGCCGAAGGGGGCGTTGCGCCAGTGAAGGCGGATGGTCAAGCGAATGGGTTGATTGCTTTTCGGCAAGGGCACAACGATGCCGTCCACGACGACATCGGTGAACGGCTCAACGCGCTTGGGGATAGGAACTTCTGAGACATCCTTGCCGTCTACATTCACCCGCACGACGATGCCTCGTTCCCTTTGGCGACATTCGTTTGGTGGCAGCCACGCTGCCTCGCCCGTGTTGCCCAACTCAACCCGCAAAAGCAATTGAGTTACTTTGCCCAAATCAACGGTTTGCCCATTCCTCACTTCGCGCCATTCTTTGCCGTCCGTTGAAACCCAAACGGCGTTGATTTCGCCATTGAGGAACTTGGGCGGTTTGCCGGGCGCCCAAGGCGTGTTGCCGACAGCGACATCAGGCACATCATCGCTGGTCTTGCCCGTCCCATCGGTGACCAGAACAACTCGCTTGCCTGCTGATAATATGCAAGCAACATGCTCTTGACATCCGCTTAAAATTTCGGCATCTTTATCAATGCTCGTGGACGATGGCTCAATCGCACCAGTATGGGATTGAAGTTGTTTGAGCCACAGCGCCATCGGTCCACGAGCGTTTTCGTCGCGGTCAATTCGGAGCGGGACGAGGGGCGAGGGACGAGGGACGAGAGAAAGATTTGTCAAGGTGGCGCTCCATCGTTTTG